>Ga0316194_10004170_pt1 | contig 10032 bp, 10 predicted proteins | sample CroRivsedime1_MG_FD_204936 | JGI IMG/M metagenome (GOLD analysis project Ga0316194, IMG submission 204936) | Coastal sediment microbial communities from Maine, United States - Cross River sediment 1 | ecosystem: Environmental > Aquatic > Marine > Coastal > Sediment | place: USA: Maine... | reverse complement strand
ACCCGCAGCCTCTCTTTTGTTCAAGCATCTCTATTGATGTGTCGTCACATTTGCCGAGCTTCTCGCACAGCATGCAGATCTTGTGGTCCTCGGCCGTCATAGGTCTTCTCCCTTCAGCATGTCCCTGTTCTCGAGGATGCACTCGAGCGCCTTGGCGTCCGGGCATTCCCAGCACAGGGTGTTGCAGCGGATCTGGGAGTGGATGTACTTCCAGTTGTTGTGGATCAGCTTCGACAGTCTGTCCCTCGCCTCATGGGTCGGGTTCGACTGCAAGCTGTTCGGATCAACCAAGCCTCTGACGAGGCCGATGAGCTCGATTCTCCGCAACCCCCGGCAGACTACGTTCCACCGCTCCATCTCCACTCTGCTGCCGAACGTGAGGTCGTACATCGTGAGCTCCATCAACTCGGTGTCGTTGATGTCAGACCACGGGATGTACGTCATCTTGAAGTCCGTAGGGTCGGCCTTCTTTTTCCTTCCCTTCTTCTTGATCAGCTCTTTGTGGCAATAGAACTCGTCGCTGTGGTCCGGCTCCGGGAAGTCTTCGCCAGGAGGCACGGAGATGATCTTCTCTTCGTAGCTCATGGCTCTTCCTCCGGCATGGAGTACATCCTGACTTCCACTCGTGGGTTGGTGGGATCACAGTCCTTCGTGAGATGCAGCACAAACGTCGCGCAATCATCCACGCCAACTGCGTTCTTCACCGTGTCCTCGAGCAGCTTCAGCCGGTTCCCCAGGTCTATCTTCTTCCACTTCGTCTCTGCTTTGCGCTGTCCCTCTTTTTTGCCTCTCTTCCAGAACTCGTTCCAGCCCTTGTTGATCACTGCTTCAAAGAAGAAGTGCAGATCCAACCAGTACATTCTGTTTGGGTCGAACTCTGTTTGGATCCCTATTTTGGACTGGCGCATGATCTCCTTGACCGCCCGGTTCTGCCACGAACGTGCCTCGGTCGTCTTGATCCTCTTGTTGCCGCTCTGAGCGTAGATGTTGTTGCTCGTTGGCGGCATGTCCAAGGTCGCGGAGATCTTGTAGTGCTTGGTCATCGCTTGCCTTTGATCGGGGGACGTCGGCGGGGAGGACGCCTGGACCTGACCCGCGGCTTTGGCGATTCCTCTTCAGGTTCTTCCCGCTCGTCCATGTGGTGCTCTGGCTCTTCACTCGGATGGCGAACGTGACCTGAGAACTTCTTCCGCGCCCCAATGCTGGCGACACGGCCTCCGGTCTTGAGCCGCTGCTCGCGCAACGTGATGCTCCTGGAGATCATCTTCAGGTCCGCTTCGAGCTTGTCCTTGACCTTCGACAGCAGGTTGTACAAGCACTTCAGCTCGAGCGCCTTGGCGTTGGCTAGCACATAGCGCCGATCTGCTATCTGCCGATCGTTCTTGTCCTGGACCTTGCCCTCCTTGCCGAGTCTGACCTTGGCCGCAACGAACTTGAAGACCTCCTGGGCCTCCGTGTACTCGTTGCTGACCTCAGCGAACTGCCCTACCACGTAGGAGAAGTAGGTCTCCACGATGAAGTAGAGCTCCCCCAGGTCGTAGTCGTTGAGGTCTTGGAGGTTGTTGGGCATGCGCGGTGACCCGTCGTCGTGAACGAACTGGCCGGCATCGAACTCTGGCCGCTCGGGGAGGTAGATCCCTCGGGACACCATCTCGTCGTGGGCTGACTTGGCTACCTTGTATGCAGCCTCTCCTTCAGGTGTGTCCATCTGGAGAGAGCCAACTAGCTTCTTTTGCGTCATGGTCACTCTCCTCTCACGGTGAACCGCCGGCGCCCCATCTGGATGTTGCGCTTCTCGGGCTTCGGCGGATTGCAAACCCATGCGTAGCGGCAGGTCCTGCAGTGGAACCCTACCTCCCTCTCGGGCTCCTCCTCGTCCACTGCGCACTTCCGCACGTAGTTGATCTTCTCGGTGATGGCGTCCCAGATCTTGTCGTCAAACTCCACGACGAACTCTGCCATCGAGCTGTCGTTCTTGTTGTAGTAGAGCACCACCATGAACGGCAGATCGAGACAGCCCATGTAGGTCATGCACTGGACGACGTGGTAGGGCTCCGGCCCATTGAGCTTCCTGAACAACTCGTCCTTCATCGACTTGATCTCAAGCCCGTAGCGCAGCTCGAGGTCGGGGACGGTGATGGTCCAGATGCCGTCCGTCGTCGAGTCGATGTCGTAGGAACTGGCAACTGCAGAGTTCTGCATGTCACACACCGCCTCGTCGACGAACGTCTCGGCGTCCAGACGGCTGGCGATGATGTGAAGGTAGCCCTGTAGCTGCTCGTGGACTTTGGTCCCCGTGTCAAAGATCCTCCGCAGGCGCGGAGGGATCTTGTCTCGAGGCTCTTCTTCAACGTAGCGGTAGTACAGCAGACGGGCGCATCCCACGTGGTAGTTGCCACACAAGGATCGGCCTGTCTTGTTGCCGAGGTCGGAGGCGCTGAACACGCCCAAGGCGCGTCCGTTGTCCTCCAGGTTCATGTCCTCCAGGTATGCCTCTATCTTCGGTACGATCTGGACATAGCCGAGGACCTTCTTAACGTCCTTTGCGTCGGCGTCGCGCAGGTGCTGGATGCTTGTCATCTTCATCGACTATCTCCAGGAAAAGGGTTAGTGGAATGATCGCAAAAGACTCGTGGGCCTTGGTGAACTCGATCACGAGAGCTGGATACTCGTCTGCATCCATTGCTATCGAGATGATCTTCGCCAGGTCCGCTAACTTCAGCGACCAGGACTTCGTTGCGTCTGTGAACTTGTGCTCTACTCGCCACTCTCCCATCTTCCGGATGTCGCCCTTGAACCCGGATAACCTCGAGCTACCGGACGCGGGTTGGGCTCTGCCACCCATTTTGTCTGCGAGCGCAGACTCCATCTGACGGGATCTCTTGATTCTCCTTCGGTTCTCTTTGACCTTGAGTGGGTTGTTGTCTTCTTCCTCTTGCAAGGACACGTCGGCTGTGGTCTCTGCCCCCAAGCAGCTCTCGCAGAGCTGCACGTTCCTCCTTAGCAGGTCGCCCTGCCAGACCTGGAAAGCGATGAGACGGCCAACTGTTTTGCAGCCGTGGCACCTCTTTCCGTAGCCCAGCGGAGCGACCCGCAGGGTTAGAGGAGGGATCACTTGAGTCTCACATGCGCCAGATCTGCATGGATGTAGAGCAGTGTTCGGAGCTCTTCCATCAACTCCTCCTCCCGCTCGATCATGTCGATCAGCTTGTCCTTGCCGTGAACTCTCAGCGGCCCGTCATCGGTTTCGATCTCCGGCACTTCGTACCATCCCTGTGGTAGGGACTTGATCACCCCACGCTTGACGCACTGGGCGAACATGTCGCCGGCAATGTCCACCTCCATCGGGTTGAAGTAGAGGGTGAAGGATCCGGTTGCGCCCTCACGAGCCCCGGCCTTGGCCTTCGTTACCTCCCAGTTCACCTCTTTGCCCACCTTGACCTTGTTGACCCTGACAGCTGAACCAGGGTGCATGCTGACTCTGATGTGGTTCAGGTGCTGCAGCGCGTAGGCCCCGTCCGACTTGTAGGCTCGACCGTAGACCTTCCCGCCGCTCAGGTTCAGCTTCGCCCTGACCTGCCTGATGCAGTAGACGGTGGTGTTGTTGACCTCGTTCGCCGGGTCCTGCCCCTTCCAACTACAGTGAGGGCAGACCCAGTTGAAGTTCATCAGCTCGTAGTTGGTGACCTTCTTCTCCAGCGGGCTGTAGCCGCACTCGGGGCAGCGAAACACCACGCCGAAAGAGTCGAGTACCTTCTTCGCCCACCTGGTCTGAATGGTCGCCGGCGACGCCACCTGGGGGATCTCGTCCATCGTGGCCTTGTCCTCGGCCGCGGTGAGCATAGAGTCCCAGCTGTCGATGCCGATGAGCTGGTAGACGTTAGACGCCACGGCCTCGATGATGCCGTCGAGCACGCTCTCCGCCGGCCCCTCGAAGATGTGGAACACCCCCACCTCCTCGCAGCTCAGAGCCTCCTTGATCTCTGCTTTGGTGAGCGGCTCCTCGCCTCGAGCTTCACGAGCTCGCTGCGTGACCTCGATGTCGTACTCGCTCATGGCGACCTTGCAGCCGCACATCTGAGCAAAGTGCTTGTCGATGAAGGCCTCGAAACAGGCCATGGCCAGAACCGCCTTGTCCCCGTACTGCTTCTGCACCTGGCCGAAGTAGCGGTAGAGCATGTAGTTCTTCCCCACGCTCTCCGGCCCATCGAACTGGTGAACCTTGCCGGCCACCAGACCGCCGCCCATCGCCAGGTCCAGGCTTGGGATCCCGCTAGGCCGGCGCAGGTCTGAGGCGTCCCACGCCTCGCTGGCCTCACGGATGACTGGACCTGCGTCTCCGAACCGCATGTTGATGGATCGGAGCACGTCTTTTGGGCTTGGCTTCGGGAACTTGTCCCACTGCTTTCGCTCGGTCTTCTTCGGCGCTGCTTTCTTCGTGGTCTTCTTCGCTGCTTTCTTCGCTGTTTTCTTCTTCGTAGTTGCCATGTGAGGTTATTCTCCTTCGACTATGTGCGACCCAGGAGGGCCTTTTCTCTTCTCGCTCTCGAAGGGCTCGGTCCCCTTGTCGGGATCCTTCGGCACGTTGACATTCGGGTCGTCCACGCCGGCGGTCTTCTCGCCCGGCGCCTTCTTTGCATCCGCGGCCTTCTTCGGGTCGGTCTGCACTCCATACTTCTCCATGAAATCGCTCCTTTCGCCCTCGGTCATCTCGTGGGCATGATGGTTGTAGAAGATTTGCGCGTTCGCCTTTTCGAGCATGTCAAGGTAGATCAGATCCCGCATAATTGCACGCAGCGGCGACACGCCGTAGTTTAGCTCGTAGCACTTCTGCATCGATTTGGATCGGTCGACGTGTCGGATGTTGGTCAGCTTGCCGACCTTTGTGCCATCAGCCAGCTTGACCAGCACCCCGTTGAAGTCGTCCCCGTTCTTGTTCGTCATCAGTGCGCCTCCGACCAGGCTTCGCCGTAGCCCGCGTCCACGTCGAGTGGAATCGAGAGCTCGCGGAAGTCAATGCCCAACATCTCGGGCACGTACTGGAACGGCCTCTCCATCGTTCTGGACAGAACCTCGATGCCCTCCTTCAAACTGTCGGTCGGCACCTCGAAGACGATCTCGTCGTGGACCTGCAGCAGCTGCTTGATGCCGATGCTTTCCATCGCCTCCGAGTACGGGTTGGCGAGCCCCATCTCATGCAGTACCTTCGGTTCACACAAGATCTGAGCCAGTCGCGCCGTATCAGCAGCAGAACCCTGGATGACGGCATTGACCGCTTGCCGTAGAGCTCGAGCAGCTAACCGGCCTGGACGCTCTGGGATGTACTTCTTATACCGATGACTGTAGAAACCTTCCTTCCAGTCCGCGTCGGCCTCGAGCAGCCGGCGCTTCCGTCCGAGGATCGTGTGGACCTCCAGCGTCTCCCTGCAGGATGCGTGGGTGTACTCGATGAACTCTTTCACCCCAGGATAGGGCTCGAAGTACTTCTCCTTGCGGGCCGCGGCCTCCTTCTTGCTGATGCCGAGCTTCTGCGCCAGCGCAGGGATGCCCTCGCCGTAGTTGATCCCGAAGCCGACGGCCTTGGCGTCCTGCCTCATGCCAGTCAGCGCATAGATCCACTCCGGAATCCGATCTCTCGGAACCTTGTCGTGCTCGAGCCAGCCCTTCATGAACTTGGCTTCTTGGATCTCCTCGTAGGGCTTCTCGTACATCAGAGCGGCAGTGCCGGCGTGGATATCCCATCCCTTGCGGATGACGCCGCGCATGTTCTCGTCGCCGGACATGTGAGCCAGCAGCCTCATCTCGAGCTGCCGGTAGTCGATGGCGACCAAGGTCATCCCGGTGCCCGGCATGAACGCGCCACGCAGGCCCCAGATGTCGTCGTCTGGTCTTGGGATGTTCTGGAGGTTCGGGTTGGAGCTGGAGAGGCGGCCGGTGACAGCGATGTGCTGGTTGATGACCGGATGTATTCGGCCGTCTGTCCAGACGCGCTCGAGCATGCCGTCGATGTAAGTGCCCCTGACCTTGGCCAGGCTGCGGTACTCCATCAGCAGGCCAGCGTGCTCGTCGCCTTCCTCGGCCCAGATGTTCAGCACACTCTCGTCGACCGATGGCTGCTTGTTGCCGCTCTTGCCGCCGCTGGTCCACTTGATCGGCTTCTTCCCCAGCTTGTTGATGAACAGCTCGACAAGCTGCTTCGGGGAGTTGAGGTTGACCTCTTCGCCGGCCATCTTGTTGAACTTGAAGAGGCACTCCTCCATCTTCTGGGTGATGGGCACGCGGATCTGCTTCAGCCAGCCCTGGTCGAGCATCAAGCCGTTGCGGATGTTGTAGTACAACGTCTTGCTGTAGGGGACCTCGATGTTGTTGTAGAGGGTCCAAAGCGGTATGCCTGTGACGGCCGGCTCGTCCTCGAGCTTCTTCTTGAGGAACTTCCACAGCTCGAGCGACGCCCACGCGTCCATGCTGGCGTAGTCGATGGCGCTCTCCGGATCTTCTTTCATCATCCGATTGAGCGTGTCTTGGTAGGTCTCCCCCTTCTTCTTCTTGAAGACCTTCTTGAACTCGTTCATGTTGAGCCCGAGATGGTCGAGGGAGGTGGGCTTGAGGCCGTGACGGCCGGTGCGGTTCTCGTTGTGCATCCAGTCCATGACTAGAGTGCAGTGGACCGGGCCAGCCAGATCACGCACGCCGCTGTTTGCCAGCATGCAGCGATCGAAGTTGGCGTTCGTCATCGCCCACAAGATGTTGGGGTCGCCGGCGAGCTCCTGGTCGAAGATGTCGAGCATCCTCTTGGAGAGGCAGTAGCGGTTACCGGGTCCGGTGGAGAGCGACCAGAAGAGGACGAAGTCCTTCATCCACTCGTCCTTGCCCGTGGTCTCGGTATCGAGCCCTGCCATGCCGACGTCCCTGATCTCACGGCACACCTGGAGCATGCGTTCTGAGTCGTCGATCCATTCGGGGATAGGTAGTTTATGCCACATGATTTCTCCGGCCCGGCGAATAGGGGTGGGGGCATGCGTGCCCCCACCCCTACCCACCAGAATGGTTACCTCCTACACCGGCAGATCGTCGTCAGAAGCGTCGTCCTTGCCCTCGCCCTCGTCGTAGTCCTGGACGTTGCGGCGAGTCTCCTCCTGGCGATACGGGTTTGCGATCCGCATAGCCTTGGACTGGTACTCCAGAGAGTCACCAGCGAAGACGCGCTGCAGGATGTCTCGGTCGGGGATGAGATCCGCGCACCGCTCGTCGATGTCGACGTGCTTGTGCTTGCGGACGATGAGCTGGCTCTGTGCGCCCTCTCCCTCGCGTCCCACGCAGAGGTCCACATCCCAGAGCTGCAGCGGGTTGGGGTCTTTGCAGTTGTTGCACTCGCGCACGGGGTTGAGGTAGTTGCTGACCTCGCAGGAGGGGCAGACCACCTTCTTGGCGACGATCTGATTGACCTCCTTGCGGCTGTACTCGCACTCGCCATCGGGGGTCAAGTCGAAGACTTCGTGACCGCACTTGGAGCACTCCCACAGCGCCGTCTCGATCTCGCCGCCGCACTTGCACTCGCTTTCCAGGTCGTCGATCTTGCTGGACAGGACGAGCAGGTGGTTGGTCCCCAGGCTCCAGTGCATCAGGTTGCCGAAGACCTTCTCGTAGCCCTCGCGCTTGATGGCGCCGCGGCCGTACTCCTTGTAGGCCACCGGCTCGTGTACGCGATCGAAGATCACGTCGCCGGCCTTGTGGTACTTGCTGTCCCGCTTGTAGGTCAGCACCTCTCCGCTGTCGTTGGTCGCGGGGATCAGATAGTACCAGTCCAGGTGAAGCAGCAAGAAGGCCGCCATGCGCCTGAAGCTGATGTTGCTGGCGCCCTGCTCGTCGATCTCGTAGCAGGGGATGCACTTCCCGCTGCCCTCGAGCTCTCCGTCCGGAGACTCCTTCCAGACCTTGGAGCAGATCGTGCCGCGCATGACCGTGGCGTTGAAGTGCTCGATGTACTCGTGGTAGGGGACGGGAGTTCCGTCCATGCCCTCGTAGTTGCCTGGGATCAGACGAACCCAGTCGGCGTCGTTCACCGGGGGCTTGAAGCGATTCCGCACGCGGAAGATGGTCATCGGCTTACCGCCCTTGCCCTGTCGGGCCTTGCGGTCGATCATCTTGCGCCGGAAGTTGCGGGCGAAGTTACCGTCTCTGTGCTGTGTTCTTGGGTCGTGAACGCTCATGATATTTCCTCCATCTGTTGAAGTTCACTGCTGTGTTGATCGAATCTTGCAGATCCTCTGCTGTTAGATCGTCCGGCTGCTCGCCACCAAAGAACTCTCTCGGGTAGCCACAGACGAACACTCTGTTTCCTGCGCTGAGTCTCTTCCCTGCGTCGTATGCTCCTTCTCTGGCCAGATCGGAATTGTCAAGTAGGATGTAGATGTCCGCGGCCAGGCGCTGCAGCAAAGCTCGCTGCATCTCGGACAGGTACGTTCCCATCAGTGCCACCACGCTGGTGAACCCGTGCTGGATCAACCATAGCGCGGCCTTGTAGCCCTCCACAACATAGATCACATTCAGGTCGCCGTGGAAAGCGTAGGGGTAGACGTTGTGGAAGTTCCACAGGAAGTTCTTCTTGTTGAAGTCGTACCCCTTGTACTTCTCAGAAAAGCGGAGCAGCTCTTGCTCCTTGTAGATCAGATAGCGCGGCTTCTCGTCTATTACCGTTCTGCCTGCGACGCCCATCAGGACGCCGAGGTGGTCGCGGATAGGGAAGGTGATTCTCATCGCCTCCTTGTCGAAGCCGATCTCGTGGTCCTTCAGAACCTTCTTGCTGAAGCCCGCGTCCAGCAGCACGGTCGGACAGAAGTCGAAGATCCCCAGCAGCCCTTCGCTGAGCGGCATGTGGTTCTTGAACTGGTCCTTCCGCGCCAGCTTGGGCCGCTCGCGCCGCAGCGATGGACCGACTTGATCCATCACCACGGTGCGCATGCGGGCCGGAGCTCCAACCTCCTTCAGGAACATGTGCAGACCGCCGCGGGCTTGACACCCGTGACAGATCCACAGTCCGGTCTCCGTGGACATGTAGAACGCGCCCTCGGTCGACTCGTGATGGAAGGGACAGGCGCCGTTGATGTTCTTCCCGTCGCTTGTCGGCTTCCACCACTTGAGGTATTGGTCGGCCAGGGACTCTACAACGGATCGGACGGCCATCATTGTTCTTCGTCCCTCCGCTGCTCGTGCTTGAACTTCGCCACGTCGAGCTGCCTCTTCTTGTTGAGCTTGGATGCCTCCTTCGCTTCCTCTTGTGCGATGGCCTCTTCCTCGGCCTTGAACTGCGCCATGATCTGACGCTGCGACTCGAACATCTGGTCGAGCATGAACTTCTGAGCGATCTCGACCTCGAGCTTGAAGCCCGGTAGCTTGATCTCCCGCGCACCAGAGAAGATGCACGACAGGAAGGTCTTCCCAGCCTCGTCCACGGTCTTGATGATGCGGATGGCGTAGTCGCACGCCTGGGCGAAGGTGTCGCCGTAGGCGATCTCCGCCATAGAAGAACCCTTGGTCTCCTCGCCCTTCCTGTTCGCCTGGGAGGTGGCCACGATCGGGATGCGGTACTCCACGGCCAGGTCGTGCAGGCCGTACGCGATCTCAGCGATGTCTTGCCAGAACGCCCCGCCATCCTTCTTTGTTGCCTTCATCAGGTAGACCGAGTCAGCCATCACGATGTCAGGCTCGAACTCCTCGATCTTGGATTGCAGGCTCTGGATCCCACTCTGGACCGTGCCGCTGGTCCAGCCCGTGGTCACCATCATGGACCTGTTCTGCCCGCGCCTCATCAGGCGCTCTTCCTCTGCCTTCAGCGTGTCCAGCAGGTCGAAGAACTCGTCCCGCTCGTTCTCCGGGAGCTGGCCAGACTTCAGCGCCGTGTAGTCCACGCCGAGGATCCTGGCCACGATGCGCCACCGGAGTTGCTCCGGTGTCATCTCCTTGGAGAACACCAGCACGCGCTGGTTCAGGTGGTAGTAGCACTCTACGATCATATCCACGAGCAGCCACGTC
>Ga0316194_10004169_pt1 | contig 10032 bp, 9 predicted proteins | sample CroRivsedime1_MG_FD_204936 | JGI IMG/M metagenome (GOLD analysis project Ga0316194, IMG submission 204936) | Coastal sediment microbial communities from Maine, United States - Cross River sediment 1 | ecosystem: Environmental > Aquatic > Marine > Coastal > Sediment | place: USA: Maine... | reverse complement strand
TATATCGGCTCCATGGACCCGAAGGTGATGATCGAGCAGGGAATCCCGTTCGCCGGGCGTACCGAGGTTAAAGTCCTGGTGATGGAACCCGGTCACGTGAAGATGCTGATGCCGCTCGGACCGAACGTGAATCACGTGGGCAGCATGTACGCGGGAGCCTTGTTCACGCTCGCAGAGCTTCCGGGCGGCGCTATCTTCCTGACCACATTCGACGCGAGCCGGTTCTATCCGATCATCAAGGGCATGGACATCAAGTTCGTAAAGCCCGCGACGAGCGACATCACCGTCGAAGTTCGACTCGACCCGGGAGTTGCGGCAAGAATCCAAGAGGCCGCGAACGAGGCCGGCAAAGCCGACTACGACTGGCAATGCGAGCTCAAAGACGTGAATGGACAAGTCGTGTGTGTGTCGTCCAATCGCTATCAACTACGGAGCGTGAATCCGCCCGGTGCTCAAAGCTGACGACATCCTCCGCGACCGAATCCGAGCGAACCTCGTCGCACACGAGCGTTCGGTAGAACGCCAAGTCACGTTGCGACCCGCGGCGGTGGCGATGACGGTCGTTGCAGACGCAGATGGTGAGGCATGCTTCGTGATTACTCGCCGGGTGTCGACACTTCGAAAACACAGTGGTCAATGGGCACTCCCAGGCGGCCGCATCGACGAAGGGGAAGACGCCGTGCGCGCCGCTCTCCGTGAGCTCGATGAAGAAGTGGGGCTCCGGCGTGAACCCGACGACGTCCTTGGCCTGCTGGACGACTACCCTACTCGCTCGGGGTTTCGGATCACGCCAGTGGTCGTGTGGGGCGGCCAGGAGCCCAAGCTGACACCAAACCCGGAAGAGGTCGCCGAGGCGCATCGTCCACGAATTGCGGACCTCGATGCACCCGGTATTCCAAAGCTCTTCGACTTGGGCGTGAGCGACCGGCCGGTGCTCTCCGTGCGCATCCTCGGCCAGGACATCTTCGCGCCGACGGCCGCTGTCATCTACCAGTTCCGCGAGGTGGCGATCCACGGGCGAGACACCCGGGTCGACTACTACGATCAGCCTCCGTTTGCCTGGAAGTGACTCTGCCTCCACTCCGGGGCGTCTTGGGCGAATGCGGGGCTCAAGAGCGGCGGATGATGTTGCTCGCGCTGGAAGGCCTCCATGTCGGGCGTCCGCATGAGCGCCGCACGAACGAGGCGAGACAGCGCACCCATCTTCTGGGCGAAGGAAGGCACGGCTTCTGGGCGCTCCGCCACGTAGCGGCGACAGATGGTTTCGAAATCCTCGGGCTCACGACCGGCGATGTCCCGAACGACCTGGGTCGGCGCGCCAACGGCGAACGCGTCCTGCTGATAGTCCGTGAAATAGAGTCGCACCTGGGAGATCTCGTAACTGTCGTAGCCCGCGACCGTGGCGGCTTTGATGAACATGTCGATGCTGCTCGGGGCATACTTGACGTCGCGCCCCAAGACCTTCGCGAACGTCGCAGCAATCTCTTGCGGCGTCAGCAGCACAGGTCCCGTCGGACGATAGGTCTTGCCGATGTGCGGAGCTGGATCGGCAAGGGTTGCCGCGACGACCGCGCCCATGTCCTCATTCGACGGCGGCGCATTGCGCCCCTCCCCTAGCGCCATCGGAAACACACCGAGCTGCGCGATGACGTCGAGGACCAGGAAGTAGGTCCATGCGAACCAGCCGGGTGTGATCTGGACGACGTCCACATTGGGCATCCAAGGCATCGTCTGATCGGCAAGCCAGAGCTCGCGGGTGGCGAGCGAGGGATGCGCCGGGTGGACGAGCCATTGGGTGAGAGTCGTCACCGTCTCGAGCTTTGCGTCCTCCGCGGCAACGGCGAAGCTCATCGAAGCGTGAAGCCCGTTGGCTCCGTGCGGGGCGACGAAGTACGCGCGCTGGACACCTTCCATGGCGCGACGCAGGTCGCGGACGTCGAAGAGGTTGCCGACGACGACATCGGCTCCGAGCTCGCGCAGCCGTTTGGCGCGGCCATCGTCCGAGCGGACCATCGCCCGTACGGGAAAGCCGCGGCGAAGAAGATCCTCCGTGACGGGGCGGCCTGTATTGCCGGCGCCGGAGGTGACCAGAATGGTAGCTTGGGTGTGAGACATCAGAAAACTCCTAGAAAGACGTTGGTTTTCGATATATGCTTTACAAAATAAAGTTGTTACATTAAAAATGATTTAGATGTCCGCAACTCGACGCTATCGGCTGCTCTGCCCGATTGCGCGCGCGCTCGACCGCGTGGGTGATCGATGGACCCTCCTCATCCTGCGCGACCTGCACGCGGGGCCGGCACGCTTCTCCGACCTGCAGAGCCTTCCAGGCATCGCATCCAACCTGCTGACGGCGCGATTGCGTCAACTCGAGGCGGACGGGCTGATTCGCCGGCGGGACGCGGAGTACGGCACGACGGTGTACGAACTCACAGAGCTCGGTTCGGAAACTGCGCCGCTCCTTTTCGAACTGGGGAAACTGGGCGCGCGGTTCCCGCCAGATGAGATCGTGAAGCGACCCGGCAATCTGCGAACGATAGCCGTGACTCTCAAGGAGGCTTGCCGACGTGTAGTCGATTCATCCCTGCGGCTACGAGCGGAGCTGATCGTGGACGGTGAAGCGTTCTTGCTGAGCGTAGAAGACGGCTCGGTCGACGTGACGGCGGGGTCGGTCGCCAGCCCGGAGGCAAGCCTCGAAACACGATACGAGCCGATGGTCGCTGTTGCGGACGGCCGAATGGCGTTCTCGGAGTTCGCTGCGAAGCATGTCAAACTCTCGGCCGCGGACCCAGCCCGAGGGCAAGCGCTCGCTTCGCTTTTGGCGGATGCAATCCTAGTCATGGGCCAAGACTTGGCCCGGGACGAGGTGGTACGTTGACCTGCGACCGGTAAGCGCCACAGACGGGATAGGTATGGCCAAGCACTTGCAGAACGAAACCAGTCCCTACTTGCTGCAGCACCTCGACAACCCGGTCGACTGGTACCCCTGGGGCGAACAGGCGATGGCGCGGGCCAAGGCCGAAGACAAGCCGATCCTCCTGAGCATCGGGTACGCGGCTTGCCACTGGTGCCACGTGATGGCGCACGAATCGTTCGAAGACGAGGAAACCGCGAAACAGATGAATTCGGACTTCATCAACGTGAAAGTGGATCGCGAGGAGCGTCCGGATGTGGACAGTATCTACATGCAGGCCGTGACGGCGATGACGGGCCGGGGCGGCTGGCCGATGACAGTGTTTCTGACACCCGACGCGAGGCCGTTCTACGCCGGCACATACTTTCCCGATGAGCCGCGACACGGGATGCCGAGTTTTCGGCAGATCCTGACGGGCATCAAACAGGCCTGGGACAACGACCGTGAGAACGTCATGGCCAGCGCGGGCGAAGTCGCCGAGCGCTTGAGGGACCTCTCGGGTGTGTCGCTCGAAGCAGGCGCCGTCCGCGAGGAGGTTCTCGACGGTGCGCTTCTAGGATTGGCGGGTCAGTTCGACGCAACCTGGGGTGGCTTCGGGAGCGCGCCGAAGTTTCCCCAGCCCATGACTCTCGAGTTTCTACTTCGGCAACACGTCCGCGAGCCAGACTCCGACGCGCTGGCAATCGCGGAGAAGACTTTACAGAAGATGGCGCAGGGCGGGATGTACGATCAACTCGGGGGCGGCTTTGCGCGCTACTCGGTCGACCAGCGCTGGTTGGTGCCGCATTTCGAAAAGATGCTGTACGACAATGCGCAGCTGGCGCGAGTGTACTTGCACGCATGGCAGGTGACGGGCAACGAGCTCTACCGGCGCGTTACGGAAGAGACCCTCGACTACGTCCTTCGCGAGATGCGGCACGAAGGCGGCGGTTTCTACAGTAGCCAGGACGCCGATAGCGAAGGTATCGAAGGGAAGTTCTACGTCTGGTCGGCGGCGGAGGTGCGCGACGCGCTCGGGGACGACGCCGAGCTCTTCATGCGGATCTACGGCGTCTCCGACGAAGGCAACTGGGAGGGTCACAACGTTCTGAACCTCCACATGGACCCCGACGCACTGGGAGAACAGATGGGTCTCGCCCGAGGAGAGGTAGCCGCGCGCATGACGCGTGCGCGAGCTACGCTCTACGAGGTTCGGTCGAAGAGGATCTGGCCCGGGCTAGACGACAAGATCCTCACCGCATGGAACGGGCTGATGCTCGCCGCGTTCGCGGAAGCCGGCAGCGCGCTCGGGCGGGACGACTACCTCGAAGCGGCGACAGCGAACGCGGAGTTCCTTCATCGCACATTGCGGCAAGACTCGGGCCGCCTACTTCGAACCTGGAAGGCAGGCGCGGACGCAAAGTACAACGGCTACCTCGAGGACTACGCGTTCGTCACGGATGGCTTGCTCGCGCTCTATGAGGCGACATTCGACGAACGCTGGCTCGACTGGGCTCGCGAGCTCGCGGGCTTGATGATCATTCACTTTGACGATGAGAACAACGGCGGGTTTTTCGACACGTCGGACGACCACGAAGCGCTGATCCACAGGCCGAAGGACCTCCAGGACAATGCCGTTCCAAGCGGCAACTCGGTGGCGGCGACGGTTTTCTTGAAACTGAGTCTACTGACCGGAAACGGCGCCTACCAAGAGCTCGCCGAGCAGAGCATGAGCACGATGACGAAGTTCATGCAGCAGTACCCAAGCGGCTTTGGTCAGTGGCTCGCAGCGGCGGCGTTCATGTTGAGCGAGCCCCGCGAGATCGCACTGGTGGGCACCCGAGAAGAACTCACGCCCCTGCTCGAGGTCATTCGAAGCCGCTACCGGCCATTCCTGGTGATGGGGGCGGCGTTGGGCGAGCGCGAGCCGTCGCTGGCCCTGCTCGAAAGCAGGCCAAGGGTCGCAGGCAAGGGCACCGCCTATGTCTGCCGACAGTTCGTATGCCAGGCACCCGTAGTCGACCCTAGCGAGCTCGCGGAGCAACTCGGCGACTCCGCCGGGCACCCGTAGGGTCATCGGAGCCCCCGTCGCGACGCCCGTACTCGGGGCACACGGAGCCCCCGTCGCGACGCCCGTGCTCGCGAGCGGGGCCCGCTCGCTTCGCTCCCGCCCACTCACTGTGCTGGGCATCGCGACGGGGGCTCCTCCACACGCCAAAAGCTGCCGCCCTCAAGACATGCCGGCCCGCGAGCCGTCACGGCGAAGCCCGGCGCGCACGCGCCGCCAAGGCCGAGCGCAGCAAGGCCGCGGAGGGAGGATTACGGCTGGGGGTGGGCGGGGCGGTCGTGATTAAACCAAACCACGCCACCCATCTTCCCCCCCGCCCCCAAGCCACCCCGGGCCCGCGAGCCGTCAGGCGAGCCCGGCGCGGACGCGCCGCCAAGGCCGAGCGCAGCGAGGCCGCGGAGGGAGGATTACGGGTGGGGGTGGGCGGGGCGGTCGTAGTTAAACCCACGCGCCGTACCGCGCTCCCCCCAAACCACCCGTGCCCCGCTCTCCGCCCCCAAGCCGCCAAGGCATCATCCCACTCGCACCTGCCCTCGCGCCGTCGCTCATCACGGGATCGAGTAGCACCTTCGTTCACAGGGGGTCCTCGTGTCCGCTTGCTCACTTGGCGCTGGTGGATACGCCGTCTTGTCCGGCTCGGGGTTTGCTCCCCCGCACTGCTTGAGGCAATCATCCATCCGCTTCTGCCTCGCCGGGTCGTAGGGATCCGGGACCGTGTGACATCCACTCGTGGCGACGAAGAGGAAAGCGAGCAGCAGCGCGCGGAGCATCTTCCCGCTCACTCTGCCGGGGCGGACTCGAGGACCTGCTTGAGGCGCGAGAGTCCGTCCTCGTAGTCCGCGCCGAGCATCCCATCCATCATGGCCGCAAAATAGCCTCCGAGGGCGCCGTCGGCAGTTCCGCTGAGACCCCAGGTCACCTGGGTACCCGCCCCGCTCGGTTCGAAGACCCAGTCCGCTTTGGGTTGTCCCATCTCGCCGAAGTCGAGCTGTGTCTCGATTCGCGACGGTCGCACGCTCGACGTGATCGTCTGCGTACCCTCCCCGGATTTCTCGCTGGTCCACGTTACAGTGGCACCAACGCCCGACTCGGGTCCGGTGTACGTGTTCTGAATCGTCGGATCGCGCGCCAGCCACGGAGACCAAGCCCCCCAGTTCTTCAGAGAGTTGACCTCATCGAACACGGCTTCGGGCGCAGCGTGGATCTCGATCGATCGCTCTACTCTAAAATCCTTCGAGAGAAACGAACCCACTCCGAACACCAGCAAGCTGAGTGCGATGAAGATCACGGCGACGAGCTTGAGTACACGCATGCTCAGTCCACACTCTTGCGAATCCGGTCCAAGACAGCGCGGATCTCGGTGATGTAGGCGGACTGCGCACCGGACGCCTCCATCTGCGCGACGGTGCGTTCAAGGCGCTCGATGTCTTCCGCGCGCTGGTCCCGCAAGGACTCGACCATCTCGGCGAACGAGTGATAGAGATCTTGCAACTCGTCGCCCTTCCGGATGCCCGTGGTGACCTCGAGGTGACCTTCCCCGACATGCCGGAAGAGCCGCTTCATGCGGTACGTAGGCCCCACGACTCGGTGGGTCACGAGAATCCCCGTCAAACCAAGGGCGATCGCGAGCAGTAGAACGCCGCCGACGATTGCATTGCGGACCTTTCGGTCTTCCTGCTTCGCGAACTGCTCCAGATCGTTGGCGGTGGCCTCATCGAGAGATGGCTGAGAAGCCATCTGCGCGGTGAACGCCTCGGTTTGTCCTTTTGAGAAATCGTATGCGAGGTAGCCGAGCACGCTCGCCACCGACACGGTAACGAACACCACCATGCCCGTGTACTTCAGCTGAAAACGCCGATCGAGCAGGTAGTTCTTCAACTTGCGCTGTCTCTTGTCGCCCATCGCGTCACTCACTTCCTACGTCCATCGCTCTGTCACGGTCAAAGACTTCCTCTTGCCTTGGCGGTCTCGAGGACCGTCGGTAGGCGGCGAAGAGCGCCCACGAATGCACCTTGAATCGCCTGCTCGGCGGTCTGGGAGGTGTAGCGCCCAGTCGCCGTCGCAGCGCCGCGGAGCATTCCGCGCATGTCTCGCCCCGGGTACGAAAGAACGATCACCGAGACCACCGCGCGGACGCCCGCCCCCTTCGGCTCGAGCGTCACGATCGAGCTCTCGAGGTAGAAGCCGTGTAGCCGGCGGCGCATGATCTCACTCTTGGCGGCTGCGGGCGTGAGGTCGTCGGGCGCCAATTCGATTCCCTTGAGCTTCAGCAATTGCTCCGACAGGTAGATCCTCGTGTCGAAAAGCATTTGCCTCGAGACCCGCTCGGCCTTGGCGCCCGGCATCCCCACCGCGACCAAGTACCGGGGCTCGCCCGGGCCTCGCTCGCGTTCCCCAATTGCCTCGAGCGCGGCGACCGCCTCGATCGCCGCCCGTCGGACGGACTTGTTTCGGTCTTTGGTCGCCCGCTCGACGAGCGGGAGCGATGATTTCGATTCGAGATGCCGCAGCGAGGAAATCGCGGACACCCGGACGGCGGGATGCTTGTCCCGCGCGGCCCGTTCGAGCGCGGCGACCGAGCGATCCGTCTTCGGGAGCTGGCCGATCGATAGTGCGGCTTGGGCGCGCACCCGAAATGCGCCGGAGGTGCGGAGAAGTCGCACCAGGTAGTCCTCACGCCCGTTGGCAGAAGCCGTAGTCGCGACCAAGAGCGCGAACACGACCAGAAGTCGCCAACAGTACCATCGGCCGATGTGCCGCCTCAAACGCCCCCGCCTTCCCCTGGTTTTCAGTATCACAGGTGCGCAGCTCTGCCGGCAAGCGATTGCGGCAAGCGGCCACGTTGACTGCCTGCCGCCCACCTCTCTATATTGCGCGGGCCCGACGGCCATCGGGGGTACAGAGGTCGAATGGAGTCACTGGATCTGAACAACCCAACGGTGCTGGGCGCGATCATCGCCCTCGCCGCTCTCATCGTGATCGGCGTGATCATCGGATTGGTGCGCGGCCGCGCGAAGCGTCAGCTTCCGCCGGCGCCGCCGACCACGCCACCTGAGGCGCTTCCCGAGGAGCGACCGAAGATAGAGATCCCCGAGGCGCCGAGAGCCGACGCCGAGCCCACGCAGCCGATCCGGCTCGAGGATTTGGTGCCTGGCGCCCCCCAAGAGCCCGTCGAAGCACCGGAGCATCCGCCTACGCTGATTCCGGAGCCCACGGTCGTGCCGCCACCGGCGCCGCCTGCCGATCTGGGCGCGTTCCGAGCGGGGCTCAAATCGACGCGCGGCAACCTGATCTCACGATTGGCTGGGGTCTTTCGAAAAGACCGAGAGTTCGACCCGGCCATTCTCGACGAAGTGGAGGAAGTCCTGATCACCGCGGATGTCGGTGTGCACACTACCCAGCGTATCCTCGACGCTCTCCGGGCCAAGATGAGCGGCGGCGAGCTCGGTTCGGCAGAGGAAGCGTGGGACGCCATTCGCGCAGAGTCGCGCATCATCTTGGCCGACAGCGGCGGTGGACTCTCCACCCCACGGACGCCGACGGTCATCCTCGTCGTCGGGGTGAATGGCGTCGGGAAGACAACGACGATCGGAAAGCTGTCGAGCCGCTTCGACAGGCAAGGCAAGACGCTCTTGTTGGCCGCGGGCGACACGTTTCGTGCGGCTGCCGTGACCCAGCTCGAGGTGTGGGGTCGTCGCGTCGGTTGTGATGTCGTCAAAGGCAAGGACCGTGCAGACCCTGGCTCCGTCATCTTCGATGCCATCCAACGTGCAAAGGACGAAGAGGTCGACATCGTCATCGCGGACACTGCTGGTCGCTTGCACACCAAGGTGCCGCTGATGGACGAGTTGAAGAAACTCGGTCGGACCGTCGAGAAAGCGCTCGGCCGCCCTGCGGACCACGTTCTGCTCGTCCTCGACGCCACGACCGGCCAGAACGCGATTCAGCAGGCCCAGCTCTTCAAGGAAGCCCTGCCACTCAGCGGGATTGTCCTCACCAAACTCGACGGCACGGCCAAGGGCGGCGTCATCCTCGGCATCGTCGACCAGCATCAAGTCCCGATCGAGTTCATCGGCGTGGGCGAGCGGGTCGAAGACCTCAAAGCCTTTGATACCGAGGCGTTCCTCACGGCCTTGTTCGAGACCCCAGAGGACGTCGAGGGCGCAGAAGAAGCCGTAAGCGCCAGCTAAGTTCGCGCGAAGACAACTAGTTTCGTCGAAAATCGCCCCACGATTTGGTAGTGCGATATCCGCCATGGTATAGTCTTGTCGTCCGACTGGAACGGACACTTGTTATGTGATTTCAGCGAGTTGCCGAGGTGGGGGCCGAAGCACTCGAGGGGGGAAGGCCAGAGGCCGATGCGAGTTTTTGGGGGGATTGCACTGCTATTGGTGGCGTTCGGATTTGCGCTTCCGTCGGTGGTGGAGGCCCAGATGGAGTTTTCCCTCGACGAAGTCGACGAGGAAGAAGCCGAGCCGGCCAAGCAGTCGGAGAGTCAGGGCGATCTCATTGAAGAGCTCGCCGCTGGTGAAGAGACTGCGGACGGACCGGAAGAGCCTGCACCACAACGCGAAGAGATCGCTGAGGAGATCTACGCGGTCCAGCAAATCTATGCGCTTCGCCTGAAGCGTTTCGAGCTGGCACCGTCCGCGGCGTTCACGCTGAACGACCCGTACCTCAAGCGGTACGGCCTCGGACTTGCGATGAACTACTGGTTCACCAACGTCCTGGCGATCGGCTTGAACTTCATCTGGTACGATTGGTGCGGCGAGAGGCCGGGGTGTAACCCGCTCGACCGTGGCACTGACATCGTTCCGCGGATTCAAAACCAGTTTCGGCTCGGCGTGCCGATCAACGATTGGCAGTTCGGCCTGTGGGCGAACTTCACGTACGTGCCGTTCTACGGGAAGTTCAAGGTCCGGAAGACGATTTTCCAATGGGATTCGTATCTCATCGGCGGTGTCGGCCTCATGCGCACCCAGCCGATTCCGGTCTTCGACCCGGAGGTGCGCAGCTTCGATTGGAACACGAACGTGGCCTTCAACGTCGGTGTGGGCCTTCGCATCTTCAT
>Ga0316194_10004168_pt1 | contig 10033 bp, 10 predicted proteins | sample CroRivsedime1_MG_FD_204936 | JGI IMG/M metagenome (GOLD analysis project Ga0316194, IMG submission 204936) | Coastal sediment microbial communities from Maine, United States - Cross River sediment 1 | ecosystem: Environmental > Aquatic > Marine > Coastal > Sediment | place: USA: Maine... | reverse complement strand
CTGACGGTAATGCACAGGAGTCGTGAAGTCTTGGCGTAAAACGCTCAGGGCCGGATACAACAGGTTTTTCAATTTCCCTGGCCATCCCTTTGAGCATTCCAAAAAAAATTCTTTCATGAAACGGATAGAGACTGTACCAATAAAGCATCCCCCAGATCCCCTTGGGCAAAAACCGGGACAGCATCTCCAGATCCGTGTACTGATCACCGATTGACTCGATTTTAAATTCTAGCAAGGCTTCGCCGGGAACCTTCATTTCAGCCAATAATATCAGTCGCTCCTTCGGAGTGATATCCAGTACTCGCCAGAAATCCAAAGCATCTCCAACCCGCAGTTCGGTTGGGTGACGCCGCCCTCGACGCAATCCAACACCGCCGACCCATTGATCTATCAAACCGCGCAACCACCACAAACCGTCGGCATAATAATAACCTGTATGACCTCCGATCCTGCTGATGGGTAGCCACACGTCATCCAAATCGGCTTTTATTCGAACCCGATATCCGCATTGCATGATGGTGCCGCCGGCCCAATCCGCATCGCCGCAATGGGCCCATTCAGGCGTTATGATTTCTCCGGCATCGGCCCAGCAGGTGTCCACCTGTTCCCGGATGATTTTATCCAGGGCTGTTCGAATCGCCTCACGGGGACTGATCAGTTTCTGGGGGACAATCGATAGAATACGTTTGTCTAAACATACGGCATTGCTGCTCAGCCCTTCGGTTAAGGGAAACGCAATGGAATGGGGTACGGGGCTTATGAGATGAATCCAGTATGCGCTGAGGGTGGGTGTGAGCACGGGAACCGGTATGATCCATCGTTTGGGTATTTTTGCTTCCTCGGCATAAATATCCAGCAAATCCCGGTAGGCCAGCACATCCGGACCGCCGATATCATAGGTTTGGCCGATGGTTTCATGGTGTTCGAGGCAGCCGACCAGGTAGTTGACAACGTTTCGAATGGCGATCGGCTGATTCAAGGATCTCACCCATCGTGGTGTTATCATCACGGGAAGGCGTTCCACCAGGTACCGCAATATCTCAAAGGAAGCACTGCCGGATCCCAAAATCATGGGGGCTCGCAAATCGGTTACCGGCACTCTGCCGGATTGAAGAATGTCCGCCACTTCAATTCGAGAAAGAAGATGCTTGCTTAAAATACCGTTCTTCTTCTCTGCAAGACCCCCAAGATAGATGATCCTATCGATACCGGTGGATTCTGCCGCCAATACCATGTTTTGAGCTGCCCTGCGGTCGGCTTCAACAAACTTGTGTTTCTGGGCGATCATGGAATGGACCAGGTAATATGCCGCCCCACATCCTGACAGGGCCTTTTTCAGAGATTCCACATCAAGAACATCTCCTTTGACCAGTTCCATTTTTGAATGATGACCCCAAGGACGACAGGCCAATTTCTCAAGGGACCTCCCCATGGCGCGAACGGAATAACCTGCTTCGAGCAGGGCCGGAATCAATCGGCCTCCCACATAGCCGGTGGCTCCGGCAACCAAAATCGGTTTGTCGTCTTTCATTGAAATTCCCTCGTCTTTATGCATGATTGCGCAATTTCAGCGCAATAGGATGCGGATTTAAATAGACCTGTTGCGCCAGATACGGTTGTTTATATTTTCGCACGTAATGATTGAGCAGGGTCACTGGTACAATTAAGGGAACATACTCCTGTCTATACTGTTCGATGATTTCGAGCAGCTCCTGCTTTTCATCCGTGGACAACTGCTTTTTAAAGTATCCCATAATATGTTGTAGCACATTGATATTCTTCTTTAGCGTCGTTTTCAGGCTCAAAGCCCACATCAACAGGATCTCGTATTGGGTAAATACATCTTTCAAGGGAAGGGCTTCACCCTGGGCAACCCGCTTACCCATCATCCGCGAATGGTTTGAACTGTGTGACATAATCAGCAGCTTGTGCCGAGCATGAAAATCGATCAGGTTCTTCATACTTTTCTTTTTGGACAGCGTTTCCCGCCATCGCTTCAAGGTAAAAATCTGCTCAATAAAAGTCTCTCTAAGTTTGGAATCATTCAGCCGGCCTTCTTCTTCCACTGGAACCAGCGGAAAGTGCTCCGTAAACACACGGGCAAATATGCCCCTCCCTTTTTTCTGAGGCATTCCTTTGGACGTTCTAACCGGGACTCTAAAAAGGCCGCTGCTTGGAGAGTTTTTTTTGAAAACAAACCCGCACAGATTTTCTTTTTCCAGTTCTTTAACTCTTTTTCGTGCCCACTCGGTCATCCTGAGAGTATGGTCAATATTTGTTTTAGAAGTGACCAGATTCGGGTTGTCCGGATGGCCCACAAGACGCAAGGTCTCCCGGGGAACGCCCATCCCGCATTCCACTTCAGGACACACCGGAACATATTCCACGTATTGACCCAGTACGTCGGTCAGGTATCTGTCCCTTGCATGCCCGCCGTTCCAGCGGACCTGCTCGCCCATTAAACAAGCACTAACACCCAGCTTTATTTTTTCGTCCATAGCTTACCTCATGTTGATTCATCTTTTGTCATTAAAATTTTATATAGAGCATTCGTCACGACCCATTAAGAATAAACGTTTTGAAACTTTATCTTTTATCTTTGACTTAAAGGTGTTATTTTGCAGAAAAACTCCATGAACTTGGACTCAGGGGCTTCACCCCAATTGGCCTCCGGCCTGCAGGGCTTAGGGCCCGGAGAGAATCTTTGGAATAATGGAGTAATGGAATGATGAGTTTAAAGGATTTTTTGATAATTTAAATAGGTTGTCTCCGCTCTTATTCCCAATATTCCAACATTCCATTCTTCCATACAAGTGTCATGGACAAATTTTCATTAAAAAAACTTATGGTTTCGTCAAGTTATAGAATTTCCGAGACGTTTATTTGAAGGCGGTTGATAATGCTCGAAAAAATGAAGGATTTTGTCAGAAAGAAAAATGTTTGTGTTCTTTCTACTGTTTCCGGTAACAAGCCCTATTGTTCACTCATGGCGTATATCACCGCTGCAACCTGTGAAGAAATTTACATGTTGACACACAAAAATACAACCAAATTTAAAAACTTGCAAAGAAATCCGTTCGTAAGTCTTCTGATCGATTCCCGGGAAACGCAACCAAGATCCAACGCTCAGGCGTTGACCATTGACGGTGTTTTTATTCCCCTTCTTGATGAAAACAAAAAACAAAAGATTCGAGGCAACATGCTGGAATCTTTTCCTCATATGAAAGATTTCATACACCATCCGGAAGCAGAACTTATCCGTATAAAAATAAATTCATTTTTACTTTTGGAAGGCTTGACCGAATCCCATTTTATTTCTCTGTGAAATAGTAACGATCCCCAGAAACCCATCCACAGTAACGTCGTCGCCGCTACGAATCAAAGATGTTGCATCCGGTATGCCGGTAACACATGGCAATCCGTATTCCCTTGCGATAATGGCTCCGTGAATCAGCATTCCGCCACGACGTTCAACCACACCGGCTGCCAGTGGGATGACGAAGGTCATGTTTGGATCCACAGAATCGCAGACAAGGATTTCAGCGTTTTTGAAATCCTGCAGATCCAAATGCTGACGAATAACCCGGGCCTTACCTCTGGACAATCCCGGTCCGGCAGGCTGCCCCACAAGCTGTCTTGGACTTACCATACTCCCATATTCGTTCTTTTCTATCGACACTTTTCGATGATCAGTGCCATAATCAAAATCCTGAATCACCGATTTGAGATCGTCGAGTTCGGATTTGTGTGTTCCCCGGCGTTCGAAACTTTCAACACGAAATTTTGCCTCCTTCACAGCGCTTAACAGCTGAGCTTCAATTCTTCCCAGATAAATATTATCATCGTCGCGCAGGCGATAGCTGCTTCTTGCAAGATCCAATAAGTCCAAGGCTTCTTTTCGTTTGGAGCCTTCGAAACAGCATAGGAAATTTTTCTCAAGTGTCCGGGCGTCTTTCGGCTTTTTACGAGATGCCAATGAAGACGGGTTGACCGCCATCTCCAACAGCAGTTTAAAAAGCGGCCGTGTATCGGTGGCACATTCTGTGCCGCCGGTGACTGCACAGGACAGATCCCCAAATTTTTCGATGAACTGATTCACCATTTCTCCGAATTCCGAATCGAGATTCAACGGTTCCCCGGCCTTCAAACGTTCAAAAAGTTGACGATCTTGGCGAACCATGGATGTCAAATCTTCCATCAGTCGGTTTCTTTCAAGGCTCACCATTTTGGTTTGGGTAAGAAGATTCATGAACTCGTACGGATCATCCGGCCGCATGGCATCATTATAGGTCTGACCAAAAAGGCGAATACCATGGGCATACGGAATAAATTCTTTCCAATATGTGTTGACCCAGTGTTGATTAATCTTCCAGCGCCGTCTGACCTCATCCGCCAATTCTTTATCGGAGAAAACCGTAATATCCTGTTCCGCCAATTCTTTGGCCGTTTTTGTCATTCCAGGAATCAGCGTTTCTTCAATGGTCGTACGAAGCGCTATTAGATTTTCAACGCTTCGGTGAAGGCTGAGATACCAGGCACGTTTATCTTCTGTTTCACTGGGCGACAGGGTTGTTATGGGACGAGATTGGAGGAGGTACAGCGTATCATTTTTAATGGTCCATTCAACATCCTGCGGGGCTTTAAATAACGCTTCCGCCTGATATGCCAATTCACATATGTCAAGTGCTTCCTCACTGCTCAGAGGGGATCGCCTGGACAAATCTTCGGGCAAGGCAACCATCTCTACGCCGTGTTCTGATGGAATCATCCAATGTTTTCTTTGGACCGATTTGTGGGACAACATTGTTTTTTTGTCGCGATCCAGAACCCAACGATCCGGCTCTACCATCCCATCCACAAGTCCCTGGTTCAGCCCATAGACAGATTCAATAATGACCTGGGTCTCATCATTGGGGTTCTGGCTGAAAACCACACCGGATCGATTCCCTGTAACCGTTTCCTGAAGCACAACGGCCATTTCGCTCTTGTCAACGTCCAATCCGATTTCCTGTCGATAAAGGAGTGCAGCGTCAGACCACAATGACGCCCAGACCAATCGAATATGATCGATGATCGATGATGTTCCCCGCACGTTGACAAACGATTCATGTAAGCCCGCAAAAGAGGAACCTGAAGCATCCTCGTCCGGTGCCGATGATCGGATGGCAAGGGTCATACCGCTGAAGTGGGATTGAATTTTCTCGGTTAAATATGATTTGAGCGGATCGGGGATCTGCTTTTTCAAGAACATATTACGAATGCGGGTGGCACAGTCCCAGATTTCTTCCCACCGCATGTCTTTAAATCTCTTACGATTCAACTCAAGCAGTATGCGTTCTCGAAGTCCGGCACCATTCACAAACGCGTTGTATGCATCAACCGTCAGAAATAAAGTCTCAGGAATCTTAAATCCCTCTCGGGCCATGAGGGAGAGGGTATATGCTTTTCCGCCAATGCGGTTCCGGTCATCCCGGCTGATTTGTGATGGGGATAAGATCCAGTTCATTGATCGATATGCAGCTCCATGACATGTTGAAAGTTTTTAACCATAACATATGTCGTTATGGTTACGCCCACCAGGGAACATGTTGGCGATGTTGCAAATTCTTCCAGATAGGGGTGTTTGGTTAAGTAAAGACTGAGAATTTCATCTTTTTCAGCACCGTTGATTTCTTTGGCATTGCCCAAAGCCGTCACGGATACAGCCTCATGAAAATCAGAATCCATGTTCATACTGCTGTTGATCAATATTGCGACTCTCGAATCCGCCGATAAATTTTCAAATTTTCGTGTTGTTCGCGGGGTTACAAAAAAAATCTCTTTAAGGTCTTCTTTGCCTACAAATGCAACCAAACTGGTGTAGGGTTGTCCGGAATGGTGAGTGGATAATACGGCCAATTTTTGGTTAATGAAAAGTTCTCGTATTTGATTTTTGATGTCTTCGTAATGCGTCATTTTAATCCAATACCTTCATCAACTCGGGAACCGTATTTTGGGGGCTGATCTTATACCAGGCATTTTCGACGTTTCCATTTTCATCAATGAGAAAAGATGAACGGATGATTCCCATAAAAGTTTTACCGTACATCTTTTTCTCACCCCAAACGCCAAAAGTTTCTGCGACTTTATGATCCGGATCGGAGAGCAAATTAAATCCCAGGTTATGCTTATCATCAAATTTTTTCTGTTTTTCAGGCGTATCCGGACTGATACCTATGACTGTTATGTTTTTGCCTTTTATTTCTTCCAGTGCGTCCCGCACATTTTTTGCCTGTGTTGCTCAGCCAGAGGTGTTGGCTTTGGGGTAGAAATAAAGAAACAGTTTCTTTCCAGCAAAATCAGAAAGCCGTACAAATTGACCATTCTGATTCTTTAGATTAAAATGGGGGACCTTATCTTTAAAATTGAGTGTTTTCATCATTAACCTCCTTTCTTAACAGGATAATCTGTTTGTTGACGGGTTGTCAAATCCCATTTAAGCGATAGAGCATAGCCAACGGTAATTACTTGTAGAGTTAAACGAATTTCGTGCACAAGTTTATGATACATTATCTCATGATACACAATTGTATCATAAAACAGTTTCCACCGAATATTCTCTCAATTTTATTAAGCAATATTATGCTGTTACATTTTTTTTTCTTTTGGCATGGTTATTGCTTTTTTTAGTTTATGATTTTTAGATAAAAGTAATCATTGATTATTAAGTCAACAAATTCAGAAAGGAGTTTATCATGGAAGTAAAAGATTATTGTTCAAACGTGGATATGGAGCTGACCTTATGGAAGGCAAAAATTTTTGACACAATTCGTAAAGCCGATCAATTGGGCTCTGCGGAACTGGAAAAAATTCTTCCAAACATTCAAGACCTCAAGATGGTTGTCACTGAATTGGAAGACAGGATTCATCAGTTAAGGGTGGAATGCCCTCTGGAATGGAAGCCGATAAGAGATGAAATTGAAGGTGTCAAGGGCAACTTAACCAATACCTATGACGAAGTCATTGACTACATCGGCGGAAGAGCCGCACCTGTAGACGTACCCGGTTAAATTTAGAGAACCTAATTATCCCATAAGAGTTTTTCGAACTGTCCGGCAACCTAAACCTTTCTGGTTGTCGGACAGTTTTTTTTAAACTACCGTTTTTGCACTCGGTCTTAATACTCTCAACCCACTGACACACGAATCTGTTTATTAAAATTTGTTAAGTTGTTAATTATTTCTTATAGACTCGGTCGATAAGGTCTTGTTTTAACTTCAACACGGCCAATTCCTTGGCCTTGGCTTCCACTTCCACCGTGATGTCGAGATTTGCCCAGTACAACGGGAAATCATCTACATCGATGTAATCATGATGATTGCGAGGATTGCCGGATTCCCAGCCATACTTGGGACTTGACAGGTGAAACAACGGCTCGCGGTTCCAGGTGCCTAAAACCAGTTCCGTAATTGCTTCAACACTTTTGCCGTCGGGCAAACAGCGATGATGATGCACATCATACACTAGCGGAATTTCCATATCCCTGCAGACCGGTAGCAAATCCCAGGGCGTGTACACCCGGTCGTCGTTTTCCAGGGTCAATCTCGAATGCACCGGCTGGGGAAGTTGTTCGATTCGTTTTCGGAGGCGGCGCAGCGACGTGCTTTTATCTCCGTAAGCTCCTCCGCCATGGATGTTGATGACATCCGCATTTACCCATTGGGCCACCTCGGCCTGGTAGATCAAATCGGCTACAGAGCGCTGAACCACCTCGCTCTTCGGTGACGAGAGCAAAATAAACTGGTCGGGATGAAACGTCGTCCGGATGTCGTGCTTTCGGCAAAACCGGCCGCAGTCATTGAATGATTGTATAATTTGATCGTGGAAAGGTAGATCTTCCGTGGAATAGCCTACATCGGGATGAGTTTTTAGGGGCATTATCTGGCTGTTGATCCGAAAATCCTTAATATCGTAATCGCTACAATATTCCAGGGCTTTGTGCAGAGCGTAGGCATTGTGCAAGCAAATTTCGGCAAGGTATTCAAGCTGTTGATTCCGGTGAAAGGCCTGAAGAAATTTTGCGGTTGTTCGGCGGAATTTAATGGATTCTTTACGAAAGATGCAGCACAGGCCGAAACGAATCATGAATAAATTTCCTTTTTAAAACTATTATCCGCCGATAAGGGGTCGTTCCTTTTCCAGTTTAAAATACACCAGAAATTTGGACTCTTTGCCACCCTCGTCGGAACGATAGGTCCGCCGACTTAGAGAATCGATCAATGGAGAATTTTCTTCTTCTCGAATTTTGGTTAAGTAAATCCGTTTGCCTTTATATCCGGGACCATCCTCTTTGAAAAGATAGGTGGCATGGGGATTCGATTGAATGTTTTTGTGCGTCAATCTATCTCTCATGATAAACGCCAGTGAGCTGTCTTCCATCACATGGGGCCGGGCGTAAACCGCTGAATTGACTTTTCCATCACCATCTGCCGTGGCCAACACACCAAATCCTTCAGTGTTTTTAAAATATTCTGTCAGTTCCATAGAACCTCCTGTTACTTGCTTAATGTATTTTCCTATCAATCATTTGAAAACTAAGACCTCATCCGTTCACTGTCAAATTTATAGCATGACTGTTCAGAAGCGGCCGGAAGTTCGGTCGTAAAACTTCCGGTTGGAAAATTATAGGCTTCCGGACGATTTTACTGGATAGATATCGCTAAACGAACAAGCGTGGCCAGTATAAACGTGGCGGATAGCCCGCCCAAACAAAGTGCGACGAACCACAACCATTGCTTTTGCTCTTTAGATTCAGGAATACAATACTCCCATACCCGGAAATCCAACTCCACAATTGAGGGTATTGACCTACTATAAAACTCAAAATCACCTCTTATTGAAATTAATGTTTATGATCTTATTTTTATGGTTAAAGAGTTTATCTTGATTAGCAATATAAAATGTTGATTATTAAAGATTCAGATCTTTATAAACACTTAACCGGGTTACCTTAAATTGGTTACATCATCTACGGGAGGTACTCGAATTTAAAAAGGAGGAAATTATGGAAGTAAAAGACTATTGTTCAAATGTGGATATGGAGCTGACCTTATGGAAGGCAAAAATTTTTGACACAATTCGTAAAGCCGATCAATTGGGATCTGCGGAACTGGAAAAAATTCTTCCAAACATTCAAGACCTCAAGATGGTTGTCACTGAATTGGAAGACAGGATTCATCAGCTAAGGGTGGAATGCCCTCTGGAGTGGAAGCCCATAAGAGATGAAATTGAGGGTGTTAAGGGCAACTTAACCAATACCTATGACGAAGTCATTGATTATATCGGTGGAACTGCTGCTCCTGTAGACGTACCGGGCTAAACTTAAAGAACCGATACGTATCCATATCTTTATTCATAGAATTGTTCCTAACTGTTCGACAATCTGAATCTACCAGGTTGTCGGACTGGTTTTTTAACCACTATTTTGACACTTGGGTTTAACACCCATAGATGTTACTCATAAACGTTGCAAGTGATAATGAAATTTATACATAAACATCTTATCCATAATTTCAAACCACTTTTTCCTGAACAAATCACATGGGATAAACATAAAGACATGTTCCTTTTTGACTTTGTCTTTTGATGGAAATAGGATATGGTAAATTTTCAACCCCATCACAAATGGTTTTTTACGCCGCATTCGGCATTTCTGAAAACTCAGGAAGTTAGGAGGTGTTTCAATGAAAACATGTAATTTGTCCGATTTTATGAAAGCACTCACTCCCTGGCTTGACGATGAGTATATTCGCAAGGCCTACATTGATGACAACGGCCATTTTGTATTACTGTTTATGGATGGCGTAAAAAATATCTATCACATTGAAGATTGTGAAAAAGCCCAATTAAAAGAGATACTTGAAGATCTTAAAAAGAAAGGTGTTCCCATCGAATTGTCCTGATAAGTATTCTTGTGAGTTTTTGACGCAAATCGCCTCCAGATGACCAAACATACCCATTAAAAAAAGGAGGAAAAAAATGGCCATCGTGTTTA
>Ga0316194_10004167_pt1 | contig 10033 bp, 10 predicted proteins | sample CroRivsedime1_MG_FD_204936 | JGI IMG/M metagenome (GOLD analysis project Ga0316194, IMG submission 204936) | Coastal sediment microbial communities from Maine, United States - Cross River sediment 1 | ecosystem: Environmental > Aquatic > Marine > Coastal > Sediment | place: USA: Maine... | reverse complement strand
AAGTCGTGAGGTGATTCTTGATGCAAGTGAGAATTACCACATCCCTGAGATTAAGATGATGAAAGCCGTACATGATGCGCCTTCCGTCCTGGAGCGCTTTGGCCACGACAAGGCCCGTTTCATCACCTACTACCAAAGTGCGCTCGCCCGCGACGTGCAAAAGGGCAACGTCGTCTTCCATGGTCTTGCAGGACATCTCCTGCTAACGGGGATCCCCCACGTGCTCAAAGTTCGGATTGTCGCCGATCTGAACGGCCGTGTGCGCGATGAGATGGAGCGTGAGAGAATTCCTAAACAGGAGGCGTTGAGTCTGATTTTAAAAGATGACCAGGAACGACGTAAGTGGACCCAAAGTCTCTATGGGATGGACCCCTGGGATAGCTCTCTTTATGACCTTGTGCTCCATATTCATAAGCTCACAGTCGCCGATGCGGTGGACTTTATTTGCCGGGCAGCGGACCTGCCACAGTTCAGGACCACTAAAGAATCTCAGCGAAAAATGGACGATCTGGCACTGGCGAGTCAGATTAAGGCAGCCCTGGTCCATGACTATCCGGATATTTCCGTGACAGCCGAGTATGGCAATATTTTGATTTACACCAAGGCCGACGACCGGCTTTCGCACAAGCTGGAGGAAAAGGCAAAAAGCCTTTCCCGCGATATAGAGAGAATCAATAATTTGGAAGTCCACACCGGCGCAGAGCTTCCTCCCCAACACTATCTAAAAGGATAAAGAGTTGCCTTCGAGTGCATTCCGATATGGAGGATCCCTATGATTGTTTCTCAGTAAAAGGAGACAACTGTTATGAAACGAATCGGAATTTGGATTATCAGCGCTGTTTGCATTTTCACAATCAGCACGGCCTTCGCCGATGACGGCGAAGCCATTTTTAAATCCCAGGGGTGTATGTCATGTCATAAAAATGAAAGCACCTCGAAAGTGAACCCGTCTCTGACTGAGATTTCTCAGGCCTATCAGGGCAAAGAAGAGCAACTCGTTAAATACCTGAAGGGGGAATCGGAAGCCATTGTAAGGCCGGAAAAATCCAATCCGATGAAACCCAAAATAGAAAAAACCAAAATGCTTTCCGAAGCAGACCTTAAAGCCCTGGTTGATTAAAATATCTAATCCGGATTGGACACCGGAGGGCTATATCTGCCTTAGCGATCTGAATCAATTCCGCGCGTTCTCTGGCCGTCAGCTTTCCGCTGTCATGCTGCTTCTTGATCCGATCCGGTCCACCGCCTTCCAAAGCCTTGCGGTTGAGGTGTCCAAGTTTTTCAAGCAACGCCATAGATTCCATAGCTGTCTCTCTTTCACAAAATATTCGAAATAAAATAATCCGATTAAAACCGTAAGAAAAAATATGCAAAACCAGGACCAAAGATTAACAGGATCATTTTTTTTATAGAGCCCTTGTATTCACATTCTTTATGCAGTACGGAAGATGTGGCGAATTCCTGCCGAACAGCTATCCGAATTCCGAGTTCTCAAACGGATATTCCAGTTCTTCTAATTCCTAAATGGGTGTCAGTCATGAAAAGACAGCCGCCGAATAGCTGAGCGTATGCCGGAGCACAAGTCGGAATAGACGATAATCATCTTTCGAAGGAGCACAGAAAATGGCATTATCCCCAGCAAGCCCCTCGTCGGAAGCTGAAGCTACATTTGCCCGCAACCTCGGTCTTTTTGATGCCACCATGATCGGCATCGGGGCCATGATCGGCGCCGGTATTTTTGTGCTCACGGGCATCGCCGCCGGGGAAGCGGGGCCCGGTGCGCTGCTGGCATTTGCCCTCAACGGTGTGGTAACTCTGCTGACGGCCCTCGCATATGCGGAGCTGGCTTCGGTCTATCCCAAATCAGGCGGCGGCTATGCTTTTATCACCAAAGCATTCCCCGGTCCGGCAGGGTTTGCCTCAGGCTGGATGCTGTGGTTTTGCTATATCACTGCGTGTGCGCTTTACGCCCTTGGATTCGGCAGCTATTTCTGGGAATTTATTCAACGCTATTTTCCTTCGATCGCTAATCTGGTCTTCAACCTTGCCGGTCACAAAGCAGCGGCACTGGTGATGACCACTTGCGTGAGCATCATTTTCATTCTCGTTAATATGCGGGGTACGGCCGTCACCGGCAGCGTCGAAAATATCGTCACCATGGCCAAGATAATTATACTGGGCATATTTATCGCGTATGGGCTGAAACGGATTTTTCAAATCCCCAGCGAAGCGGCGGCAAGCTTCACGCCCTTTCTGCCGAACGGTGCCGGAGGTGTGGTCATTGCCATGGGGCTGACATTTATCGCCTTTGAAGGCTATGACCTGATCGCAACGGTCGCCGAGGAGATCAAAGCACCTGAAAAAACCATCCCCCGGGCCACCTTGATATCCCTTGCCGTCACCGTCTTCATGTATCTGATGATCTTGCTGGTCTGCATCGGGGCCATTCAACCCGAGTCGGGCAAATCCTGGCAGTTTCTGGGTCAATATCAGGAAACGGCGATAGCCAGGGCCGCTCAGAGCTTCATGCCGGCTTTTGGTGTGGTGCTGATTATCTTCGGAGGGTTGCTTTCAACGATATCCGCTTTGAACGCTACCATTTTGGCGTCATCGCGGGTGGCCTTTTCCATGAGTCGCGACAAAATGCTGCCGGTGTCCCTCAGCACGATCCATCCCAGGCGCCGCACGCCGCACATTGCCATTGCGGTCACCGGAGTGATTGTAATTTTTATGGCGTTGCTTTTCCCGATTCACGTGATCGGTTCCGCTGCCAGCGTCATGTTTTTGCTGACATTTACCCTGGTCAATCTTTCACTCATTGCGCTGCGCCGCAAGTTCCCGGAATTGAAAGGCGGATTTCGTGTGCCGTTATACCCGGCAACACCGATTGCCGCCATCGTGCTCAACATGTTTCTGGCGATATATCAGCTCAATTTTGATCCCCGGGCGTGGTACATCGCCATTGGCTGGATCATCGTCGGTCTGTTTATTTATTTTATGTACTTTGAAAAAGTTACGGCGCCCGATATGCCCCAGGTACTGGAAGTCCAGCAGCCTAAAAGTGAAAACAGTTATGCCTACCGGATATTGGTTCCACTTCACAATCCCGATCATGTGATCCCACTAATGAAACTGGCAATTCCTCTTGCCAAGACCCACGAGGGCGAAATCATCGTGCTTGGCGTCATCGATGTACCGATCAACCTTCCACCCCATGAAGGGATGCGATTTGTCCATCACAAAACACCGCTTTTGCGAAAAGCGATCGAGTACGGCAAAGAGCAGGGGGTCGAAACCCGCTCGGCAATCCGCATTGCGCACCAGGTATGGGATGGCATTCTCCATGCCGCCGAAGCGGAAAAGGCAACACTGATTCTGATGGGCTGGAAAGGATTTACCACAACGCGCGACCGAATTATGGGTGAAGTCACCGATAAAGTTGTGAGGCTGGCCCCATGTGATCTCATCACCGTAAAATTAATGGGAGATCGTCCCATCCGGCGCATATTAATCACAACGGCCGGCGGTCCGCATGCAACCCTTGCAGCTGAGTATGTCGGCATATACCACGACGCGGAAGGGCTGGAGGTAACGTGCTGCTACGTGGTGGAACCCGATGCCGGCGCAGACGCTCGAGAAACAGCCCGCCAATGGATTCAAAAGACCATCCGTCTCACACATCTTGAAGGCAAGGTCGCCATGCGCCTTTTGGATGGTAAAAAAGTGGCGACAACGCTGATTCGGGCGGCGGCGGATTACGATCTGATTGCCCTGGGCGCATCCAAGGAAGGGGTCTTTTCAAATGTTTTGTTCGGTGAAATTCCTGAAAAAGTTGCCCGTTACGCCCACACACCGGTAATGATCGTGCAGCGCTACGAAGGTCCGGTCAAATCGCTCGTAAAAAGGGTGATGGGTTAGCCGGGCGCATCCGGACCCGGCTTTGGTCCACCCCGGCTTCTGGCTCCGCTTCCAGCCCGTAGGGCAGGGCTTACACGCCGGAGGCCCATAGAACCAGGCTTTCGATTTTGAATAAATTGTGCATTCATGGCTGAGAGCATTCAGGAAATATTTAAACGCAAGGCAGTGCCTTGACCACCAGCACACTGGATTTTGTGCGCGTCAGGATCTGGATGGGCAGACTACCCAAAAGCCGCCGGTAGACATCGTGACGCAAGCTGGCCCCGAGGAAAATGACCGCATCATCGCCGGCGGTTGCGGCAATGGCCTCCGCTGGCCTGTCTCCCATGAGACGATTCACCGTGTACTGTTTGCCGCAGGTTGTCAGCCATCGTGTGGCCTGCTGGATACAATGGTCCGCTTCTTGTACCGTGGCTTCCTCGCTGTCGGGAGCCAGGACACAGACAAGTTCCACCGGTGGCTCGATAACCGGCAAGAACTGCTTGAGCAGGGGAAACTGACGCCTGGCCGCCGCCGATCCATCGGCACACACCAGAAAGCGGCTGTTTGGACGCCCGCCCTGCACAATTAGAACCGAGGTGTGCAGATCGAGCACCAGTTTCCGGCTGATATCGCCCAGAGCCATTCTGCCCCTGAGCAAAACCGACCATCTTACCGGTGGCAAGGTCGGGGACCACCGAATAAATTCGCGGATGGGAGGTTTTGGCCAGGTGCAACCCAATGGATAACAGCACACCGACATAGATTGAAAATTCGATGTTCAGAAAAACTGTGAACAGGAAGGTAACTACCAGCACCGCGGCATCCGATCGGGTGGCGCGCAGGGGGCGCCGGATGTCTTCAAAGCGAATCAACAGAAAGGCCAACTCGATATAGGGAAGACTGCCCGGTCGGGCAATACTGCTCAACGCGCACGACCAGAGAGGCGGTGGTGGTGGGCCCTGTTATCAATTGGGCCGAACTACCCCACAAACAGCCGATAATCGTCGGCACGATGGAGGCGTAAAGGCCGTATTGGACCGGCAGCCCGGCGATAATGGCATAGGCCATGGATTGCGGCAGGGCGACCACGGCCACGGTCAACCCGGCAAACAGATCGGCTTTTAAGTAATACCGATTGTACCGGCGCAGCCAAGGAATGAAGGGTAGGACATCTTCGATACGGATATGCATATGCATGACAATTTATTCGGCCGTATCGTCAGCCCGACAGTGCAGTCGGGGTGCTGGCAATCCAAAGGAACGATGTCAAGGCCGCCGCGAATACCGAGCCCCCAAAGCGAACCGGTTGAGGCTGCAGGCATCATTAGCAGAGCTGTGCCGATGGAGATAAGTGCTGCGAACCCGAAAATAGAAATGCGCGCCGGAGACCGGAACAGAGCCCGAAGAGAAAACATGATAGATATCTATTTTTCCTTGTCATCTAGCTGGGCCAAAGCCCTTAACAACCCCAGGGGCGATGAGCTTATCGACAGTTTCTGAATTTCTTCAATTCGCTTTTGGTTATGCTCGAATTTCTTTTTTAGCCTTGCCTCGTATGCCTCCGTAATGGTCTCCACGAGTTTTTCAAAAGCATAAGGTTTTTCCAGGTATTTAAACGCACCCAATTTCGTGCACTCCACGGCCGAATCGACGGTGGCGTGACCGGTCAGCATGATGATTTCAAGATACTTGTGTTTATCTTTCAATGCTTTAAGCACCTGGGCACCATCCATTCCGGGCATCTGAAAGTCCACCACGGCCACATCGAAAAAACCTTTCTCAGCCGACGCTATGGCTGCCTCACCGTTTGATGCCGTAATAACATCAAAGTTTTTTAGTACAAGCCGTTTGGAAATCGATTCTAAAAATTTAACTTCGTCATCCACCATAAGGAGCCTTATTTTGTTTTGACTGCTCATGACGTCCTCCATTTCTTACAATTAAGGTGGTTGTTGCCTAAACAAGGTTTCCCTGTCAATAAAGTTTTTATTTAATGGCCCGCTCGTAACTTGAAAGTTTCGGATAATTCTAACGCATACTTTCGATATATTGAGGCACTAGAATATCGAGCACGTGGGAATCGCCGGTCAGACCTATCTCCGCGTTGATAGACGCCGCGATTTGTCTGGTTTGGTCGACTGGAAATGTTCTGGCGCTTTTTGTTCCGAGGCCCGAAAAAGTGATTCGGGCGCTGCCGTCCCTTTGTGGATGCAGTGAAACCTGAATCTCTCCCTCCGGGCCAACCGATTCAAATGCATAGACAAGGGCCTGATATATCAAGTTTTGAAGTCGCCAAGGGCATGTTAGAACGATTGGTGAGGCTTCTTCCGGAGGATCGAATCGAACCTTACTGGAGAAACTTAAAAACCCGGCCAGATGGATCATCAGATCGAGGACTTCGCTGAGATTCACTCTTTTTAGGGGATCGTCCACGCTATGGGAAAAAATATTCATTTGCTTAATGGTAGCGAATCCTCGCTGAATTTCTTCAACAATATCTTTGCTGCAGGTCTGAATCATCTCCAGCTCAAAATTACCGCCCTTGCTCGCCATTTCTGTCAGATCATCTAAAAGACCGGCTGCCTCTGAAATTATTGCCAAAATATTTTTCAGTTCATGTGAAATGCTGGCATTGACTTTGCCGAAAAAAGCCAGGTCTTCGCTATTTTGAAATTCGATTGTGCTGTTCATGACGCCTCCCTTAAGATAGGTAACATCGCGATGATGGAAAAAAGTTAACCCGCATCTGTCATTTTAAATATTAATCAGCCGGTTGGCTGCAAGCGGATGATCTATTGCGTCACCTCGTGCAGGATTTCTATTAGCTCATCAATTTGTAACGGTTTGGCGAGATAGTAAGCAGCCTCCGCCGATCCGGCTGTAAAGTCGGCCGCGGACCCATGGCCGGTCAGAAAGATAGTTTTCATCCCGGGAACCAGCGCCTTCAGCTTCGGCTCCAATTCGATCCCCCCGATCCCCGGCATTTTGACATCAAGAATGGCCACATCGTATTTATTACTCTCGACCTTTGCCATGGCCTCTTCTGCCGTGAATACATAGTCAACCTCAATTCCCCGTAAGGCCAGCCTTTTGGATAGCATCATTGCGAACTTTTTTTCATCATCTACCAAAAGAATTTTCATCTTTACGCATCTCCTCCTGCAGGTGGATAGGAAGGGTAATGATAAATTCCGTGCCCTCATTTTCCCTGCTTTTTACCGATATGTTTCCATGAAGCTTTTTAACCAGACCGTAAGTAATTGTAAGCCCCAGCCCGGTCCCCTTGCCCCTTTCTTTGGTAGTGAAAAAGGGTTCGAATATTTTCGACAGGTTCTCCTCGGGCATGCCGCATCCATTATCGCTGATGGTAATGCTGACCTTATTCACTCCTTCAGGCAACGCAGTAATGTCTAGATTACAGCCGTTATCCACCGCCTGGAAGGCGTTGCTAACCAGATTCAACAGCACCTGCTGCAGCTTTCCACGATCGGTTTCAATTTCGGGAATATCCTTCGAAATGTCCACGAAAACGTTTACATTTCGATATTCAGCCTCTTTATTGTGAAAAACGAGTACGTCTGAAATAACCTCGTTCAAATTGACCCTTTGAATTTTGACGTCAAATTTACGGGAAAATCCGAGAAGTTGTCTGGTAATCGTGCCGCACCTTGCGACAGCCTCCAGAATATAATCTATGTTTTCGAGTAGCTCATCATCTTTACTGTATTGTTCCTTGATAACAAACAGATCTTTCACATACCCGGCGGTCTCGTTGATCAACGCTAAAGGGTTGTTGATCTCATGGGCGACGCCGGCCGCCAGTTGACCGATTGAAGCCAGTTGGTTGTTTTGTTCCATCGCCGCCATGGCTTCTGCCTTGTCCCTGTCCGCCAGATAAAGCTTATTGACCATGAGGGTGCAGGTGACGGTGACCACCAGGATGATGACCATAATACTGAAGCCTACAAACCAGTTGATGTTGGAGTGCAATTCCAGCCAGACTCCCATCATTCCGGCCTTTTGTTTAGTCACCATGAGAATAAAAGGGGTGTCGGCAATCTGGGTGGAAATAAAGGCATAGCCCGTGATGATGGGTCGCCCTTGACCATCGGCAGCCATCACCGTTTGCGTCCTCGGTGAATAATCCGGCACCGGCAGGGCCATCTTTTCAAATAGGTCACCATAAAATTTTGAAGGGGTTTGCATGATACCGGACCGACTCGCAAGGAAAATATCCGCATGTTCGCCGGTTTTATATGAAGACAGTGTCTGTATCAACCGTTCCGTTTCCAGGGTGGCGCGCAGGATGAAATGGGTGCCGTCGGGCCGGAAGGATTTGACGGCAATAATAATATGGGGAAGGTCACGATACCCGCGAAATATTTCACTAACATAAAAATTGCAATTCTGGCACTCAGCGAACCAGGCCTGCTTGCTGTAGTCTTTGCCCTCCAGGTGAAAAGGCCCGGCATAGGCAACTTGAATCCCCGCATGGGAAATCACGCTAAGATCCGTTAATCCGCCGAATCCTAATTTAAGATTCCTTAAAAGCTCCGCGAAATCGTCGGGATTTGTCAGACGGCCATAATCTATTTCATTCACGGTGAATCTCAAGGCGTTCAGCCGCTCCTCCAGAAAGAAGGTTACCGCCCTTCTGGCATTGGATGCCACCCGTTCGGTACGCAGAATGAGCTCCGAATCAACGGATTTTTGAATGAGTTGGTAATAAATAACCGTAACGACCATTAACGGCAGCAGAGCGGTGACCGCTAATAGAAAAATGCCGACCCCCCATATCTTGCGATAATCCGTAAAGGTGAAGTAAGGATTCAAGTGTTCACTGGTTCGATGATAAAATTCCGGCCGTAACGAACCTAATAATTGACGGAATCTTCCAATCATGCCGACTTCTCCCCGATCTCAGCCAAAATGGTCATCAATTCATCAATGCCCACCGGTTTGTGCATAAAAGCATAAGCACCGCGCTGCATGCATTCCCGTCGATCTTTTTCCGTCCCATGCCCGGTCACAATAATAACGGGTGTCCTTTCATCATTCTTTCTGATGCGGGTCAGGACCTCGGTACCATAAATATCCGGCAGGTAGAGGTCCAATAAAATGAGGTGCATTTTTTTTTGCTTTAAAATGTTCAGTGCTTCTCGTCCGCTGTAGCATACTTCACAGTTGCAACCTCTCAGATTCAACCTCCTGGCCAACATATCTGCAAACCGCTGTTCGTCATCGACGATTAATAGATTATATTGTTTCATTTAATCACATATTTTTTATTGACTGTTTAATTATATTGTCTTATAGAGCCCGAATACATGAATAAGTTTCATTTGTAAACACTTTTTTGAAAGGTGAATTAAATGTTAAACTATCGCGTTCGATCAGCAGGCTGGTGGATTTTGTCGCTATTCGTTTTCGTTTTGAGCTGCCCCTTGGCGGCCTCTGCCGCGGAACAGACCGCAGCCGGCACCGCCGGCAAACCCTGGTGGTTCTGGCCCATTGTATTATTCGTCTTCTGTCTGGTCCTCGGAATCGTGGCCGTCCTGGCAGGCGTAGGCGGCGGCGTACTCTATGTGCCTCTGGTCAGCGGATTTTTTCCTTTCCATATTGATTTCGTCAGAGGAGTCGGGCTCATGGTGGCCTTGGCCGGTGCACTGGCTGCGGGTCCGGGACTGCTGCGGCGCAACCTGGCCAACCTCAGACTGGCCCTGCCGGTGGCTTTGATTGCATCTTCCTTTTCCATTCTGGGGGCCATGCTGGGGCTATATCTCTCGGCATTGGATCCCGATATCATCCAAATCTGTCTGGGGGTCACCATCGTGGGCATTGCCATCCTGTTGCTGGTTTCAAAGAACACCGAGAAGCCGGTGGTGAACAAGCAGGATGCCATCGGGCTGGCCTTGGGACTGGGAGGGGCATATTGGGACGACGGCGCGCGCGAAAGCGTCGAATGGAAGACCCATCGAACCTTGCTGGGCCTGTTCATGTTCATTCTGGTCGGTCTGCTCGCCGGCATGTTCGGGCTGGGTGCGGGGTGGGCTAACGTACCGGTGCTCAACCTTCTGATGGGCGTTCCCTTGAAGGTGTCGGTGGCTACCAGCAAGTTTTTATTGTCCATCAC
>Ga0316194_10004165_pt1 | contig 10034 bp, 7 predicted proteins | sample CroRivsedime1_MG_FD_204936 | JGI IMG/M metagenome (GOLD analysis project Ga0316194, IMG submission 204936) | Coastal sediment microbial communities from Maine, United States - Cross River sediment 1 | ecosystem: Environmental > Aquatic > Marine > Coastal > Sediment | place: USA: Maine... | reverse complement strand
GCGGGCGGTGAGGCTTAACGGATTTTGATTGGCCCGCTGATCCACCACGCTCAATTGGATTTCTGTTATTGCCGGCTTATCCTGAATTTTATCCGGCAGCTGATAATTGACCTTCATGTAAGGGCGGGATGCGCAGGCAGACAAGGCAAAGAGGATTAAAACGAACATTGGCAGGTATTTTATCCTGTTTTTGACAAATAGTAATAAGGGTTTCATCATAGCTCCTTGTTTTTCACCGGGTTTCTGCGAATGTGTTTTTCATTGATCTGTCTTTGAATGGCATCAGGATCTCCGAAATAAATGCAGTGAGCCAGACAAACATTGTCGGCACAAGCGGGTATGAGTCCGTTGTCCACCCTGTGATGACAAAGGTTACACTTTTTTGCAACGTCTTTTTGTGTATCAAAGGAAATGGCATGGTAAGGGCAGGCATCCATACAAAGCCGGCAGCCGGTGCACGTTTTTTCGTCCAAGACCACAATACCGTCATCCCTTTGTGCAATGGCTTGTTCAGGACAACTGTCCACACATGCGGGCTCATCGCAGTGTATACAGACATTCGACTGAAATATTACATCCGTTTTATCGTCAACGGTTTTAAGACCCCCTTCAAAGACGTCGATCAATTTGACCCCTTCGGGAGCGTTATTTTCCTGCTTGCAGGCCACTTCGCAGGTTTTGCATCCCCAACAGGATATGTGGTCTATGATCAGTGCGTATTTCTTCATTATCGGTCTCCTTCACGATTCTCAGGATATATCTTGCACAGGAGTGTTCTGACGTTGGTGGCACCCATGGCCGGGTCGCAGGTTTCATAGGCATTATCTGTCAGAATATTAATGTTGGATTCGTCCCAGCCGTGGAGCGGATCTTTCTTTTCAGGAAACCACCAGCCATGTTCCGCCGAAACGATTCTCGGGTCCATACCGGCGAAGAGTTTTGCCCGTTGTCTGACCTTGCCCCGGAGCGATTCAATGATGACCCAATCCCCTTCTTCGATGCCCTCTTTTTCGGCGGTTTCGGGGTGTATCTCAACGATTGGATCCCTGTGGAGTTCTCTGAGCCAGGGCAACTGGCGGTTCTCGCTGTGAAAAAAGCCGGGCTGTCTCCGCCCCGTGATAAGGATATATGGATGTTCTTTGAATAATTCCGGCGTACTGTAAGGGCTTTCAGGGGGTTCTCGAAACTGTGGAAGGGGATCATAACCCCATTTTTCCAGCAGCGTGGAATAGAGTTCAAACTTTCTGGTGGGGGTGGAAAAGCCATGTTCTTTGTGTTTTTCGTACGTCAATTCCCCCCTGATGTATTCCATGGCTTTAAATTCCTGCCAGGTGATACCCATGGGTTCAAGGATGTAATCGAGTCCGCCCTCAAAGGTCTCCCACCAGTGTTGTCCCTGACCCACCCGATGGGCAAGGTCGTTGAGCATCTCATGATCGGATCGGCACTTTCCGACTTGGACCACTTTCCGCCGGGGAAGGATATACCCGTGTCGCTTCCAGAAATCACCGATATAGTCCATCTCCAGCCAGGTTGCTGCCGGTAAAACAAGATCGGCCAGTTCGGCTGTGGGCGTTAAAAAGAAGTCGGAGACGACCATGAATTCCGTTTTTTCAAGGGCCCGGTATACCTGCCTTGCATTGGCGCGGGTGATGACCGGGTTTGAGCTGATCAAAAAGAGCATTTTTACAGGATAGGGGCTCTCGTCAAGGATCGCATCCCAGACGCATTTGGGATTGATGATGGCAAAGTTCCCTGCAAGGCGAAACCGGTTTCCGCCCAGTCGTTTTTCAGCCTGTTCTTTAGAAAGCATTTTGTGGGCGCCGAATTGGCCCACATTTTTGATCTTGGGCGGTCTGAACAGGACCTGGCCTCCGCGTGCATCGATATTTCCGGTGATCCCCATAAGGGCCAGAAGGGCCCGGTTGTTATCCGCACAATTGATTTGCTGTTCAATGGCAACGCCCCACTGGATAGCGGCAGGTTTGGTTGTGGCAAATAAAACGGCTGCCTCCCTGATCTTTTCTTTTGTCACCCAGGTGATTTGCTCCACCCTGCTTAGCGGATATTCATTGACCCGTTCTACGAAAGACGCCCATCCATGGACGTGGTTTTCAACGAAGTCCTTGTCATAGAGCACTTCGTTAATGATCACATTGAGCATTCCCAGGGCGAGGGCGGTGTCACTTCCAGGCCTGAGCGGCAGCCAGACATTTGCTCTGGCAGCAATGCGTGTGCGCCTCGGGTCCACGGCGATCAGTTTCGCGCCGGCATCCAACGCTCGAGAAAAGGGCTCCCCCTTATAACAGTCGGGGTTGCTGATGACCAGGTTGTTGCCCCATACCATGATGCACTTGGGATGGTTTTCATAGTCCACAATGGGGTTCGAGCCACAGGTGATGATGGTGGTGGCGAGACGGGGCCCGTAACAAAAATGACCCGCCGTGAGGACATTCGGCGTTCCCAAAAGGTTGGCAAACCGATAAATTGCGGCTTCGTTTTCCCTTCCGGTTCCATAGCCCATGACGATGGATTCAGCCCCAAAGGATTCCTTGTAATTCAATATCTTTTCAGCAATGGTATCCAGAGCTTCATCCCAGGAAATTTGTTGCCACTTGCCGCTGCCTTTCGGGCCTTTTCTCTTAACGGGATGGGTCAAACGATCCGGGTGATAGACCAATTGAAGTGACCCGATTCCCTTGGAACAGAGTGTGCCGTGGTTTATGGGGCAATCCGGGTCACCGGCAATCTTGGCAACCTTTCCGTCTTTGAGGTAGACCAGCACCCCGCAGCCCCCATGGCACATTCTGCAATGGCTTTTGATCATAGAATCGTAGCCATAAACTTCCATTTCTCTGGCTGTGTTGGCGTAGGTAAATGTAGTCTTGGTCATAAGGTCTCTTCCTCAAATGAGTGTCAAACAAAAATTTAAAAACGTTACTATATAAAATAAGTTTACTGGAAAATTTTCATCCAAAGCATATGGAATCATTTATTTTTTAATTGTCGATGAAAAGATTTCATGAAATATTCGGGCTGAATGCTTCCTTTCTTCCTATGTACTTCTTTCTCAGTTTTGGTTTCTCTATCTTCCCTGTGGGGCTTCTGGGAATCTCTCCGAAGAAGACTTTCCGTGGTCTTTTGTATCGGGACACTTCCTGGCAATAGTTCAACACCTCTTCTTCGGTGAGTGTCTTGCCGGGAACAAGCTCGATAACCACAGCCACAATCTCGCCCAATCGCTCATCCGGATAGCCGATAGCCGCAGCGTCTTTTACACATGGGTGGCGGTATACAAAGTGTTCAACCTCAACGGGAAACACGTTTTCGCCGCCGGTAATAATGATATCTTTCTTCCGATCAACAAGGTAGATAAAACCGTCCTCATCTTGTCTTGCCATGTCACCGGTGTGAAGCCAGCCATCTTTTAAGGCATTCGCCGTGGCCTCAGGGTTGTTGTAATATTCACGCATCACCCCGTTGCCCCGAACAATAAGTTCTCCGACATCGCCATCCGACACATTCCGCTCATCTTCTCCGATGATGCGGGCTTCCCAGTTGAATCCGGGACGCCCAATGGAACCGACTTTATGAGTGTTTCCAATTCCAAGGTGCATGCAATTCGGCCCTGAGGCTTCACTAAGGCCATAGGTCGTATTATAATCCATAGAAGGAAAAAACGTCTTCCAGCGCTCGATCAGAGACCGGGGAATGGGCATGGCCCCCATGTGCATCAGTCTCCATTGATCGAGCCGATAGTCCTCGAGTTTTAGCGCCCCGCTATCCAGTTTCAACAGAATGTCCTGGACCCATGGCACCAGTAACCATACGATGGTTCCTTCTTCCTCGCTGACGGCTTCCAGGATCCATTCCGGGGAAACGCCCTTTAGAATCACGGCCCGGCCGCCGACAATAAAGCTGCCAAACCAGTGCATCTTGGCGCCCGTGTGATACAGGGGCGGTATCAAAATGAAATTGTCCTGTCTGGTCTGGCCGTGGTGTACCTTTTCAGTCATGCAGGCACAGAACATGTTTTTGTGAGTAAGAAGAATGGGCTTGGGCCGACCTGTGGTACCGGAGGTGAAATAGAGTCCGCACGGATCATCGCCACCCAGCGTCACATTGGGGGCTGTCGCAGGCGCATCTTCGAGCAATTTGGCGAAAGGGTCGGCATAATCCGGGATCTCTCTACCGGCGCAGATGTAATGCTTCACCGGAATTTGGTCCCTTATGGCGTCTACCCGCTCGGTGAATTCATCCCCAAAGAGCAAAATGTCCGGCTGCGCAACGTCGAGGCAGTATTTTATGTCTTCACTGGTATAGCGAAAGTTAAGCGGTACGACCCATGCACCTGTTTTGACAATCCCAAAATAGGCAATCAGCCAGTCAATACCGTTATACATAAGGTGCACCACTTTAGCGCCTTTCTTGACGCCTTTTTCCATTAAAACGTTTGCAAAGCGGTTTGCTCGCTCATCAAACTGCTGCCACGTGATCTCCCATCTTCTGCTTTCTGAAGGTATTCTCTCGATCAGGGCAACCTCGTCAGGGTACATTCTAGCGTTTCGGGCCAACATTTCTTCAATGTGGATATACATCAGTGCCAATCACCTGCCTTTCTGATTCATTTGCAAGGTTCTTTTCCAATTTAGTTGGAAAAGAGGGGGCAAGGATTCAAGGGTCTATTTTCTAAAGACTTTATCAGCGCTTTTAACATTCTTTCGATTTCTGCGATGTCTTTATTTAGTGTACCCAATTCACCTTTTTCGGTTAAATTTAAATCCCCTGCCAACAAAATCTGGGTTCCTTTCTTTGAATATTTTTTTGCTTTTCACTTGAACCCTTGGACCCTCGACCCCTTGGATCCTTCAGTGGTTTTTAAAGCATTTCACTCGAACCCTTGAATCCTTGACCCCTTGGACCCTTTGGTTCCCTATCATATCTAACCGTCGAATAACAAGTTTTTCCATCTTCGGCGAGATAGTCCGTGCACGAACGTTGGGGGATACCGGATACTTGTCCGCCGGTTTTATGGAACAAGCGTAACGATAAGATGTGCGGTTCGTCATTAGTGGGAGAATCGCAGAAAAATGATGTAAAACTCAAAGGACAAGTCTACTCTTAATAGGAGGTCCTCAAATGGCCTTAATTCACAATTCAGGCTTTGATAATAATATTAAACACCTAAAAAGACTCATAATAATCATCCTCTAAAAAGATGTCGCGGCGCTCGTTTCCTCTGGATAAAATGTGGTACAAGGCACCCTTGAATTCTATGAGTAATGGTTTCGCCATATTTAACTATTAGCAACATCCATGAGAAGTGTCGATTCATTTTAATCAATAATCAAGGTATGATCTCCTCTTGACTTTGGTTACTTTGATATTACCTTTGAACCGTTTGTAATCTATTTCTGTGTGAAGGGGTAGCTTCTTATGAGCTCCCCCTTTTTTGCAGCGGTAATCTTTATATGTTTCGGGAAAATTTATGAGTATTTTAAATGTGTTGATTCAAACCATCGGTGGCCTGGGCCTGTTTATACTTGGGATGAAGATGATGACCGACGGCCTCCAGATGTCAGCCGGAAAACGAATTAAAAAAATTCTGAGCGCGGTTTCATCAAACCGGATCATCGGTTGCGTTACGGGGGCCGGAGTTACCGCCATGGTGCAATCATCTTCAGCGACCACCGTTATGCTGATCGGATTTGTAAGCGCCGGATTAATGACGTTACAACAGGCTGTAGGTGTTATCTTAGGCGCTAATATCGGAACAACTGTGACCGCCCAGTTAATTGCTTTTAAACTGACCAAAGCGGCTCTGCCGGCTATCGCCATCGGTGTATTCATGAAATTCTTCACCAGACAAAAAAAATATCGATACTTTGGTGAGGTAATCTTGGGATTCGGTCTTCTTTTCTTCGGCATGACGGTCATGAAGCTCGGACTGGCTCCGATTAAAAATGATCCTTCCTTTATCGAGTTTTTTACCAAATTCGATCCCAGCAGTGCCAGCGGTCTTATTCTCTGTGTATTTGTTGGCGCTGTTCTGACAATCCTGGTTCAATCTTCATCCGCCACCATTGGATTGACAATGACCCTGGCCACCCAGGGATTGCTTCCGTTTTCGGGCGCAATGGCCTTGGTTCTTGGGGAAAATATCGGAACCACTATTACGGCCGAACTGGCGACCATCGGCTCCGACAACATCAATGCTCACAGAGCCGCCAGAGCCCATACCATGTTCAATGTCATCGGTGTAGTCTTTATGCTGCTTATCTTTCCATACTTCGTCGGTTTTGTAGAGTTTGTAACCCTGAAATTGGGAGCAGGATCGGTTACTGAAATTGTTGACGGTGACGTGGTCAACGTCGCCCGCTATATCGCCAACGGCCACACGTTGTTCAATGTCATCAACGCGACAATCTTTCTGCTCTTCCTGCCGATGCTGATAAAAGTGGCAATTTTATTGTCCCCTAAAGAGGAAGAGCCGGAAGATATTTACCGGTTACCGAATTTCGGTACCCAGTTTGATGATACTCCCATCGCCGCTTTGGCCAAGGTCCGCAGTGAAATTGTCAGGATGGCCGAAACCGCCACCCGCACACTTAAGAATACGATCCAGCAGATTGAAGACAGGGATTATAAAAAATTAAGCAAGTGGAAACGTATTGAAAATTATTTGGATGACATGCAAAAGGAAATCACTTCCTATTTAACCAGAATTTTTCAGAGTGATGTGAGCGAATCCGAGGCCAGAGAAATTTCCAGTTTAATGAGAATGACGAATAACATCGAAAGAATCGGTGATTCCGTGGAGAATATCGCGCAACTAACAGAAAAAGTCATAGAAGACAAGTTACAATTTACACAATTTGCCAGGGCCGATTTGAAAAGAATCTCCGCAAAGGCTGTCGCATTCATCGATCTTGTCACTCTGGGCATCCATCAACCTATCGATGATTTTATGGAACAAGCCGAGGAAATGGAAAACATGATAGACTTGATGAGAGAAGAGATGCGGCAGGGTCACATTTCAAGACTCTGCAACGGTAAGTGCATCCTTGACCCGGGGATGGTGTTCATCGACCTCTTGACGAATTTCGAAAAGATCGGTGACTACTGTTACAATATTGCGCAAGCTGTGGTGGGCGTTAAGTGAAGTTCCTTTACAAAAGCGGATGGGGTGTGCAAATATCATAACAGACTCGGTGTGAAGCGATATGCCTTAAAACGGTAATTCAGCCTTTTGACAAATATTTACGATTTCGAAATCGACTCCGTAACTCAGTGAACAGAGCAATGAATTCCTAATCCAAATTCATAAAATTCAATATGTTATGTGTCTAATTTGTCATGATTGGTGATGAGAGCGTTGTTGATGAAGTGGGGGCATAGATGCCATATGAAAAGGTTTGTGAACGTTCTACACGAACGTTGCGCATTATTTTTCTTATTTTATCCAAATAGTTATATTTTTAATACTAGCTTAAATCCGTTACGATCAGCCCATTCTACTAAGGCATTTTTAAGTTTTTCAAGTCCTTCTTGATCAGTTTCAGAGACTTGGGCCCGGAACTCAACAGGTAAATTCTCCCAATCGAGATTGGTATACACAAACCATACAGTATCATTAGTTCTGGCAGATATTGCTTGTGTAATTTCTACAAAATCATTTTCCTTTTCAAAAATCATTACCCTTCTCCTTAACTTTTATTGAGAAATTTAAATAACATAAATTTTCAAATCATCCAAGGAATTTTCAAGGCGTGGCTCGGTGAGTATCGGAGTTGATTTCTTATATAAACCTAAATTGAGCGATTCAAATAGTGACATTTTTTTGCTCGTACCAATCCACCCGATAGGTGCGAATTTTTTAAACGATAGACACTATCTAATTGATTGAAATGATATAATTTATATTGTTCTGTCACTATTTGAAACGCTCAATTTAGGACGTACTTGATATAGGAGAATAGATATGGACAAGAAAAATATTCTTTTTACCGGTCCTCCGCGATGCGGCAAATCGACCCTTATTGAAAAGATTGTAAAAAAAATCAATACCCCGGCAACCGGGTTTTTTACCCGGGAAATCCGGGAATCGGGAAAGCGGGTGGGATTTTCCATCAATACGCTGGATCATCGCACAGGGGTGCTGGCGCATCAGGGTAGTCGTACTTCATTGCAGGTATCGCAGGTTTAGCCAAATGCTACATACGTTGGAGAAATCTGCAATTTTGAGGTCTGAAAATATTTAAGATTACCAGAAGATATACACAATAATTTGCATTAGTGCCAATTCCACTCACCGAAATTCAGTCAGTCTCTCTCCCTTTATCGCCGGCATCTTCCAGGGAATCTTTCGCAACTGGCTGGCGGCTATCTTTTGATATTTTTAACGGAACAGCGCTTTTGATATGCAGATCACGCTGCGGAAAAGCGATTTCGATCCCATTGGCATGAAAGCTGTCCCAAACCGCCATAAGAACCGCGTCCTTGACATTGGTAATCCCATTTTTGGGATCATCGATCCATGCCCGCAATTGCAGATGGACAGAACTATCACCATATTCAATTACAAGGCATTTTGGTTGAGGGATCTTCAAAATACGGTCGATGCTCATGGCTGCGCTTAAGGCCAGGGTTTTTGCCTTGTTCAAATTCGACTCATAGGCGATGCTGAACGGTATGTTAAGGCGTATTTGGTTATCGTTATAAGATAGATTTTCTATTTTTTGCGTTACAAAGGTTTCATTGGGTATGAGCAGTATTGTTCCTTGTCGTGTAGCCACGTGAACATAGTTTAGGCCCAATTGCTCAATCCATCCCAAGCTGCTGCCACCAAAGGCTTTCTCAAAAGCGATCACATCTCCCTGCCGGATGGGTTTGCTGATCAGCAGCATTATTCCGGTGATCAAATTGGATCCGATTTTCTGAAGTCCAAGACCAATGCCAAGACCGATCGCTCCTCCGGTGACAGCGATGGCCGTCATATGGATCCCGGCGGCTCCTAGAGAGATCAAAATCACCACAGCCACAGTTGCCGCTTTGATAATTCTTTGGATCAAAATATGGTCAGAGTAAGTCAGTTTGGTGGAAGTCATTAACCATTGAAAAACAAAGCGATTGACTGCGTTCGCTGCTATCCACAACAGAATGAAAACGGTAATCGCTTCGGTCAACTCCCAAACGGAGATGTTAATTTTACCTAATACGATCGTCATGCTGTCAAGAAGATTAACGGTGGGTTCCCACAATTTGAATATCCGCAAAAATATAACCGCCAGGCAGACCACGTAGACGAAGCGGGACCAGAAAGTACTCTTTATTTGAAAAGATGCAAGCCGAATGACTATCACGGCCATGACCAGGTTAAGGGTCATGTGTAGAAGGTTGGCCGGTATTGTGAACTCTTTGAAAAGAACCTGACAGAACCAAACAAGCAACAGCCCAAAAACATACCTTAGCATAATGGCAAAATTGGCCGGGCTCGATATTAATCGCATGTGGACTGTAACCTTCTCAATGTCTTTTTCAAGGTATTGACGGATTTTTGCTGCGAAAAGCCTGGCGACCAGATAACTAACGCCAATGGCGCCTATCTGCACTAATCCGATAGGATGAGCAAAATCTTCACGGAGCGCTTGAACCAAGGATGTGAAAAATATCGGAACATTATCTAAAAACATGGAATTTGCACCTCTTGTCATCCTGACGATGTCTTTTTAGTTCAATAAGTCTTGGGTTTAGATTTTTCAAAACCTTGGATATCTTCCCAGCGAACAAAATATCAGCCAAATACCGATTTATTGAGATAACCTCACGAATTTCAGACTTGTCAAAACTTGTGTTTACTTGCCATAAGCACAAGCTAAATCCAACTTTTACTGATTACATATACCGCATAATTTCCAGTAAAAAGCAAAAAGACAACCACCATGAAAGGGATTTGCCCTTTTTAAAAAACGATATCACAAATAATTTAGGATCTCAAAAACCTGTTGATTTGCCCACTGCTGTTGCGCCTGGTC
>Ga0316194_10004162_pt1 | contig 10037 bp, 9 predicted proteins | sample CroRivsedime1_MG_FD_204936 | JGI IMG/M metagenome (GOLD analysis project Ga0316194, IMG submission 204936) | Coastal sediment microbial communities from Maine, United States - Cross River sediment 1 | ecosystem: Environmental > Aquatic > Marine > Coastal > Sediment | place: USA: Maine... | reverse complement strand
GACAACCGCCAAAACAGGACGATAAAGCCGGCAGGATTGATCCTCGCCGCTAGCCTTCTCAGCCCGCGCCCCGCCAGCAAACGGGAACCGCGCATTCTCTCTTCCTTATCCGCATCAACAAGCGCCCCTTTAACTATAGTACAAGAGGCTGTTACCTCAAGTTTGCTTAGGTTACGGTTACCCGGGCAAAACGTCGCTTGCCAATCTGAAAGACATGCGAATTGCCAGCTGGAATCGACAGCCCCTTGTCCGTAATACGTTCACCATCTATGCGTACCGCACCCTGCTTGATCATCCTGAAGGCATCCGAAGTACTACCGGTCAGGCCGGCATCCTTCAGCAAAGTGGCAATCTTTACTTCACCACCGTTAGCGTCAATTGTCAGTTCCGGCATTTCATCCGGCAAGGCACCTTTCTGGAAGCGTGCGATAAAGGCAGACAGCGCCTTTTCGGCAGCGGCCTGATCATGAAAGCGGGCCACGATTTCCTGGCCCAGTTGAAACTTGACATCACGAGGATTCATACCCTGATCCACTTCCCGCTTCAGCTGCTCAATCTCGCCCAGCGGCCGAAAGCTCAATAACTCGAAATAACGCCACATCAAGTCATCCGAGATGGACATCAGCTTGCCAAACATTTCGTCCGCCGGCTCATTTATGCCAATGTAGTTATCCAGGGACTTCGACATTTTCTGCACGCCATCCAGCCCCTCCAGGATGGGCATGGTCAGTATTACCTGCGGTTTTTGCCCGTAGTGCTTCTGCAGTTCCCGGCCTACCAGCAAATTAAACTTCTGGTCTGTACCGCCCAGTTCCACATCTGCTTTCATTGCCACGGAATCAAATCCCTGAATCAGCGGATAGAGGAATTCGTGGATGGCGATTGGCTGGTTGCTGGCATAGCGCTTGCTAAAATCATCCCTCTCCAGCATGCGCGCGACGGTATGCCTTGCGGCCACCTGAATCAGGTCCGCCGCATTCATCTCACCCATCCACTGCGAATTAAACAGTACCGTGGTCTTTTCCGGGTCCAGTATCTTGTAGATTTGATGTTCGTAAGTAGCCGCGTTTGCCAGCACATCCTCTCGCGTTAGCGGTTTGCGGGTAACATTTTTCCCGGTGGGATCGCCGATCATGCCGGTAAAGTCGCCGATCAGGAACAATATCTCGTGGCCCAGCTGCTGGAACTGCCTTAACTTGTTGATAAGTACAGTATGTCCCAGGTGCAAATCCGGCGCTGTGGGATCAAAACCGGCCTTGACGCGCAAGGACTTCCCGCTCTTGAGCCGTTCCACCAACTCGGCCTCCACCAGTATTTCTTCTGCCCCGCGCTTTATCTGCGCCAGCTCTTCGAACGACGTCATCTGTGACCAGCTCCGTTAGAATTCAGTATCTGAAGAGATTAACATACCGGAAGCGCCTGATAAGACCCGCTTTCCACCTGCCAGACGACTCAAGTTCTCGTCCCGGCCGACCGCTAGTAAATGAAGAAACAGTTGACCAGCAGCCTGCCAGTCGTTAATTTATGCCAAACACATACAAGGACTTACTGTGAATCACCAGTCCATTTTCAATCGTGATGTCAAATCTTACCCTGTGGAAACAGGTGTTCGTATGCGCCTGCTGCGCCCAACCTATCTGTTGCTTGTCTGCACAGCAGTGGCTTTAGCAGCCATGCTATGGGGCATGGACCCCAACCCAGCCGAAGCCACACGTCACGTTTCATTGCCACTGGATGTTCCTGCACCAGCAACCAGCCTCGTTGAGGCAGCCATATCCGGCACCGCTGACAACGATCACATCAAGGCCCTGAACAACCTTGCAGCACCCGCCGCCGGTCAAGAAGCATCAGCAGGTAACTGGCACACGGTCACCGTCAAATCCGGTGACAGCCTGGCAGGTATTTTTTCACGACTGGGGATTCCGCCAAGACAATTGCATGAACTGCTGGGACAGGGTGGTGCCGCCAGTAATCTGAAAAGAATCTACCCGGGACAGACTCTGCGTCTGATGACCGATGCTGACAAAGGATTGATCAAGCTGTCATACCAGATCGACCAGTTAAGCAGCCTGGAAATCAGTCATGATGGGAAAGATTACGATATCAGCACCACACACCTCACACCCGAACGCCGGGAAATAAGCACCAGCGGCGTCATTGACAGCTCACTGTTCTTGGCGGCACACAAGGCAGGACTGGCTGACAACCTCACTATGGAACTGGCCGGTATTTTTGCCTGGGACGTGGATTTTGCCCTCGACATCCGCAAGGGCGACCGGTTCACGGTGCTGTACGAGGAATTGTATCTTGATGGTGAGAACATCGGGGGCGGCAACATCCTTGCTGCCGAGTTTGTCAATCATGGCAAGCGTTACCAGGCAATCCGCTATACCGATGCAGGTGGCAAGACAGACTATTACTCTCCGGAAGGCAAGAGCATGCGCAAGACATTCCTGCGCACCCCGGTCGAATTCAGCCGCATCAGCTCGAAGTTCAGCCTCGGCCGGAAACACCCCATACTAAATCGTATCCGCGCGCATAAAGGCGTGGATTACGCTGCATCAAATGGCACGCCGATCAAGGCAACAGGAAATGGCAAGATTGTTCACCGTGGCAAGAAAGGCGGTTATGGCAACACTGTCATCATCCAGCACGGGTCCAAGTACAGCACGCTGTATGCCCACATGTCCAAATTCCGTGGTGGACTGAAGACCGGCAGCAAGGTCAAACAGGGCGAGACCATCGGCTATGTCGGTAGTTCAGGACTGGCCACCGGACCACACCTGCATTATGAATTCCTGGTCAACGGTGCACACACCGATCCGCTGAAGGTAAAACTCCCCGGCGCAGATCCTCTCAACAAAAAGTATATGGACGACTTCACAGCCAGGGCCGAAAGCCTGTTGGCACAGATGGATCTGATACGCGACGTACAGCTCGCCAGCAACAACTAGCTCTTCCGACTGCAACACAAAGCCACATTCCCCGGATTACACAGCACGTCCAAACCGGGCACATAACAGGCCTCTTTATCGGACTCATGTCCGGAACTGGAAAGCCTCATTGCCTCTGGCTGCCTCAGGCAAACCATTCGACATAAACTCGATGCGCATCTGTTGCTACGTGGCCGCCAGCGTTGCCATGCGCGAGTATTCGAAGCCACTGTCAATACACATACTGATGACTCTCATCACCCGGGCAGCGGTTCCGGGCCGGCACATTATTCGGATAAAACATCCCGGGGCTGGCGACAGCTGAGCGATAAAGAAACCGGCCTGCAAAACAGGCAAGGGGCCATCAAGCCCCCTTGTCGGACAGAAACTGTTTAGATATCAGACGGAAAAAGAGGAACCACAACCACACGTCGTGGTCGCATTGGGATTACGCACGACAAATTGTTCACCTTCAAGGCCTTCGGTGTAGTCAACCTCAGCACCAATAAGATATTGATAACTCATCGGATCAATGACCAGTGCCACATCACCGTTCGCAACGGTCACATCGCCGTCACCCACCTTGTCGTCAAAAGAAAAACCGTATTGAAAACCGGAACAACCACCACCCGAAATATAAATCCGCAACTTGAGATTCGGATTATTTTCCTCATCGATCAAGCGCTTGACCTTCCTTGCAGCGGCATCGCTAAAGGTCACATCGGCCGCCATTGCTGTTGCTGCTTCACTCATTTGGGTACTGCCTCTTGCTGTATGACAACGTCGAAGTCAAAAAGTATGTCATTTCCCGAGTAATTTGGTCAAGTATTAGTCCTGGCTGGCACCTGTATCCACCGCTTCCCGCTCAAAAACGAGCACCGAGGAATCTGTTTCGGCATTGTGCACCAGACTGCCATTCACTGCCGCCCCCATCGCCATCTCGATCAGATTGTAGTAAACATCACCATCGACCCTGGCCTTGGCAGCCAGCTCAATACGCTCAGTCGAGCGCACGTCACCGGTGACTCTGCCGTTCAATATCACCGTAGGCACGCGCACATCACCCTCGATACTGCCGTGTTCGCTGACGGTAAGCACTGAGGAGGAATCTGCCTCTGCAATGACGCCTCCCTTAACCCGGCCATCGATATGCAGTCCGCCGGAGAAGTGGACATCCCCTTCAATACGCGTTTGCTGCCCGATAATGGTGTCCACCTTGGTACTTGCACTCTTCGCCTTCTTGCCCTGTCCCAGCATTGGTACTCTCCTGTCAGTTAGGAATCCGGTGCCGGCCAGTCGAACGCCTGTTCAACAAGTGGCGACTTGCCCTCATCCTCGGGTTTAATACTCAAAATCACCTGCTCCGCCTCAAACCCCTCAGGCAGGGTTATCCTCCCTGAAAGTTCCTGGAAATATCGGAAGCGAAAGTTCAATTGCCTGGCTGGCGGATTGGTCACACCAGCAAGTGCCAGTTCACCCTTCTCACCCAGCATGGATCCGGAAATCTTCCAGTCAACACTGCCCGTTATATATCGATCGTTATGCTTCAACTGTGTCAACACCAGATCATAGTGATACTCCCTGGGTGCGGCGCCCTCTTCCAGGGTAAACCGGTGGATTCGCAGGCCGGGCTGAACATCTCCAGGGGCTACAATGCCACGGTAGAATTCAACTTCTTCACGTGCCGCCTGCAACTCTTGCTCCAGTTGCCCCAGATCGGCTTTTACATCCAGTGCCGCCAGGTGATCAATCTGGCTGGATCGTTCCAGGATAGCGACCTGCTCGCGCAATTGCGCGGCATCCTTGTACAATTTCCGGTACCGCTTCTTCAGTATGGCATGCTCAGTCCGCAACCCGGCCAGTTCATCCACACCCCGCAACTTGCCAAGGTCATACAACCACCATGCCGCAAACAGGGCAATACCCAAACCGGCAACCGCCGCAACACGTATCAGGATGCTACCCGACACGTGGACACCTGATAAGGTCTGCAGGTAACGGCATTACGGGAGTACATCATGTATTTGTCCGGATACTGGTCACACTCTTTGCCTGCAGCATTACGGCAACAGTGCTATACCGGTCAACCCGGCACTTTCCTTGAGGCCGAACATAACATTCATGTTCTGCACTGCCTGACCGGCAGCACCCTTGACCAGGTTGTCAATCACCGAGAGCACGACCACGGTATCACCCTGTTGCGGTTGATGAACCGCAATCCGGCAGTGATTTGCCCCGCGTACGCTACGGGTCTCGGGGTGTTCACCGGCAGGCAGCACGTCGACGAACTGCTCATCCTGGTAGCGCGCCTCGAACAGTGACTGCAGATCATGGTCAACATGGCGTAACCGCGCGAACAGGGTCGCATGTATACCGCGAATCATGGGGGTCAAATGCGGTACAAACGTCAGGCCGACCGGGCGTCCCGAGACAGCCTCCAGCCCCTGACGAATTTCCGGCAGATGACGATGCCCACTGACCCCGTAGGCCTTGAAATTCTCACTGGCCTCGCACAACAACGCGCCGACCGCCGCTTTCCTGCCGGCACCACTGACACCCGACTTGGCATCAGCAATCAGGTGATCAGACTCGACCAGCCCCTCTTCAATTAACGGCAAAAAGCCCAGTTGCACTGCCGTTGGATAACATCCCGGGTTAGCGACCAGCCGCGCCTGCGCAATGGCAGTGCGGTTTATTTCAGTCAGACCATATACCGCCTCTTCCAGCAGCTGCGGGCAGGCATGCGGCATGCCGTACCAGTGTTCCCACTGGTCCGCCTGCCCAAGTCTGAAATCAGCCGCCAGATCGATAACCCGGACCCCGGCCTCCAGCAGCTGCGGCGCCATGGTCATGGCCGTACCGTTGGGCGTGGCAAAAAACACCAGGTCACAGGCTGAAAGTTGCCGGATGTCCGGTACCGAGAATGCCAGTTCCAGACTGCCACGAAGGTTCGGAAACAAATCTGCCACCGGCTTGCCGGCCTCGGAGCGGGACGTGATAACGGCCAGTTCTGACTCCGGATGAGCCGCCAGCAACCGCAGCAATTCAACACCGGTATAGCCGGTTCCGCCTACCACACCTACCTTGATCATGCGTTACTTACCTGTTCACTGGTTATGTTCAGAATGCGCAGATAATACACCATCCCGTACCCTTTCATTCTACAATGGCACCCTGAGAAACAGGTATCGGCGGCCTCGTTTAAAACTGCTGCACGCCCATCACAAGGACAAACCGTGATCAAACATCGCTGGGATCAATGGCTCGACAATCTCGGACTGCGCGTTTCCAGTCTGGATGCCTTGCCACAGCTGTCCATGCTCGCCATCCCGGTGGGCCTGCTGTCAGGAGGCGTTATTATTGCCTTCCGGATACTGGTGGAGTCCTCGCAGGGACTGCTGCTGCCAGGTGGCAACATCGAGAATTACGAAGGCCTGACGATCGGGCTGCGCTTGCTGCTGCCGCTAGCCGGTGGCTTGATCATTGGCCTGATCTGGCAATTCCTGCAGCAAGAGACCCGCCCGGTAGGGGTCGTGCATGTCATGGAGCGACTTGCCTACCATCAGGGCAGACTGCCATTTCGCAATGCAGTGGCACAGTTTTTCGGTGCGGCACTCAGCATTATCTGCGGACACTCAGTCGGCCGTGAAGGCCCCAGCGTACATCTCGGAGCGACCAGTGGCAGCCAGATCGGCCAATGGCTGCGGCTGCCCAATAACAGTCTGAGGACACTGGCCGCCTGCGGTATTGCCGCCGCGATTGCGGCTTCTTTCAACACCCCGCTGGCAGGTGTCATCTTTTCCATGGAAGTTGTCATGATGGAATACTCGGTTGTCAGCTTTGCGCCGGTCATTCTGTCCGCCGTGACAGCGACCACCCTGACCCGGCTGGTGTTTGGCAGTGACCAGGTCTTCTCAATCCCGGCCATGCAGCTGGGATCGTTACTTGAATTACCCTACGTGATTATCATGGGGGCAACGCTGGGATGCATCGCCGCCCTGTTTATCCATTTGCTGCAACATTCAACCACGCTCTCGAAAGACTGGCCAATCTGGCTCCGCTGTACCCTGGGTGGCGCTATCGTTGGCCTGGTAGGGATGGCAGTACCGGAAATCATGGGCATCGGTTACGATACCGTCAACCAGGCATTACTGGGGCAGCTGGCGCTGTCAGTCCTGCTTGTCATCACCGTGGCCAAGGTCATAGTCAGCGCACTGTGCCTTGGCCTGGGCTTGCCCGGTGGCCTGATCGGGCCCACCATTGTGATCGGCGCCCTGGCTGGCGGTGCCACCGGCATCATGGCGGACAACTGGTTGCCGGGCGACATCGCCTCCCCGGCATTCTACGCGCTGATCGGCATGTGCACCATGATGGGAGCGACCCTGCAGGCGCCGCTCGCGGCACTCACGGCCATGCTGGAACTCACCGCCAACCCGTACATCATCCTGCCGGCCATGCTGGCATTAATTGCCGGCGTGCTCGTCAGCAGGGAAGCCTTTGGCAAGGAATCTGTCTATCTGGTACTCATGAAGGCACGTGGACTGGATTACCGGGCTACCCCGCTGACCCAGGCACTACGGCGTATCGGCGTGGCCAGCGTAATGGAACGGCGCTATGAATCCTTGCCTGAAGTGGTTGACCGCAAGCGTGTGCTGGAAGCACTGGCTGGCGAACCCCGCTGGATACTGATTACCCGGGACAGGCAACCGTTTGCCATCATGCCAGCCGCCGATCTGGCGCGCCAGATACAGGAATATCCGGAAAAAGAAGAGTGCTCGCTGACAGCTATACCTGCTGAGCGGAAAGAGGTAAGCGCTGTCGACTTTCAGGCCACCATGCAGGAAGCAGTCAGCATTCTGAAGAATAATAACGTCGAGGCTCTGTATGTTACCCGGCATACCGTGCCGGGAATCAGCCGGGTTTACGGGGTGCTGACACGCGAGGATATTGACCGCAGCTATACCATCAGCCCGAATCTGTCGTGAAATCACAGAACAATATCCTGAAATTACTGCTGTCCTGGGGTCTTGGTTACATGAGCTGGGCGCAACTGACGCCCATGTTCCTGTTATGGATTTTTGGCTCGTTGATGTTGCTGGCGCTGACTTTTGTAAATCTCCAGGAGCAGTCGATTTCCGCGCTGGAATTTATCCTGGAGTGGCTAATGCAGCTTCCGCTAGTGGGCGAACGCATCGCGCCGCTGCTGTCCGGTGAAAACACCGGGATGCATATTGCCACAATCGACCTCAAGTCATTTGTGCTTTCCTCCTGGGCAGTTTTGTCGCTGGCCTTCATGCTGGTCAACATGTTTATTTCCTTATTGTTGGGACCATTCCAGCCATGGGCGCTGAAACGCAAGATTTGGATTGCCAGCGCCGGTGCTGTGTTGTTGCTGGCAGGAATGGTTGCCAATTACTACGCAGCGCCGCAAAACTTTAACGGTGAAGCAGGGGCGTGGATGCTCAACTTTTCCCTGATTTCACTGCTGGTGTTCATTGTCAGTGCATACTGCCTGTCGATTTCCCATTTCCTTGGTTACCTGAATGCAGCCCTGATGGCAGGCGAGCTGAATACTTCACAGTTGCGGAGGCATTCACTAAACTGAAGCCCTAATTATTAAACGACCGAAGGGTCAACGCCACACTGTTCAAATTCGGCCTGGATGCCAGGAACAGAACCCACGCGACCGGGTTGAGACGACCGGTGATCACGAAGCAGCCACCTCCCTCAGATACGATCAGGAAGAGGCCGCCCGCCAGAGGAACCAGATACCATTGTGTTCATACATCAGTCTGATAGATTCGAAATTAATTTTTACAGGCCTGAGTGATTGCATTAATGAGATCCGGAAAACATGATTATTGTTATCAGCAAATTCATATTGATGCTGCACGCAATGCCACCGATGATTTCAACCCGTTTCATGACCGAACAAGTGGCACAGAATTCGCGGCAATACATTCGGATTGCCGATTGTACCGGGTTTCCAGATTGAGGCATTGATCGAGTACCTCGTCACGCTGTTTCGTGAGCAGGCAGGTGAGCATGCTCTGATAGATCGCCACCACCTGAATTTCTCCAACTTTCAGTTTACCTTTGCCAAGGTGGTGCGGCCTGGTGAACTTTTTCATATCGATATAAAAAAAACGGTAAATCGAATCAGTGAATCAGGGCAGCTTGCCAATCGTATTGTGGTAAAGAAACAGGAGGGGCTGGTATTGCTGGGCTACCAGCGAGAGTCAACAGCCCCGTTATGTATGCCCGAAGTTGATTTCTCCCAACTCGGCTCTCTCGATACAGCCGAAGACAGAAGCTGGATAGCGCAACACCGTTATTTTCTGAAGCGAAAATTCATGAGTACCGGGCACGGAAAAAACTTTCTGGCCGGTTCTCTGGTTGACCAGCACTATTACTTTGATGAAATGGAAGAGCGGGTGCAGTTTCCGGCGATGTTCCCGGCTGCATTGCTATCCTGTGCGCTGCTGCAACAGGCCAAACAGGACAAGTATGCCTTTGAAGTTAATCCGGTTGTGTATACCAGCCATCTTGTTTCTGTAGACAGGAGAGTGCTGCAAACACTGAAAAGTAACGACCGCTTGTACCTGCTCGTATCACCCCCGGAGACAGTGCCTGCCGGCAAAGGACTGGGGGAAAAGGCATTTCCCCAGCAATTGCATCGCTGTTTTGGTCTGTTGGCTGGAAATCAACCCCTGTTTCGTGCCGAAGTGGTCATGGCGCCGTTGGAGGCAATGTTACAAGCTGCCTCCCGAACATAAAGACCATGGACATGATTCTATTGTCTATCACTGGAATAAGCCAAGAAGCTGAATTCTGAAACTCGGCTATACATATTTCACGCTCTGTTCCTGAATGCCGCGATTGGGGTGGCGGGTTCAATCCATGGGCGTCTCGCATAGACTGAAATCACAAAAGTGACGATGATGTGACGATCTTTTTTTCGCTTAGCCTTTTATTGTTCGTTATTTCGATGTACGAGATGCATATAAACTGCTTAATCATGACCTATCCTGCCATTACTTACAATTTCCGCATAATACAAGTACTTTACTTGATCTGTAGCAATTTACACATGGATTCATGGCT
>Ga0316194_10004159_pt1 | contig 10039 bp, 8 predicted proteins | sample CroRivsedime1_MG_FD_204936 | JGI IMG/M metagenome (GOLD analysis project Ga0316194, IMG submission 204936) | Coastal sediment microbial communities from Maine, United States - Cross River sediment 1 | ecosystem: Environmental > Aquatic > Marine > Coastal > Sediment | place: USA: Maine... | reverse complement strand
AGAACTTCGAGCGGATCACGAGTGAGACGGCACGAACGATGATCCAGGCATTCATCAGCGCGATGGCGGCCGCGACCCAGTCGAGTTGCTGACCGGCACTGCCGAGCGCGATGCGAATCAGCGTGAGCGTCAGGTAGAGAGCGATGGGGGTGGCCAGATCGGACAGCGCATCAACCACCCGGCGGCCGAATCCCGGCTGCAGCCGTGCGGAGGCCTGCTCACGGATGAGCTGCTTCAGCCGCGGACCAAACAGAATTGCCGGGACCAGCGCGCCGAGGATCAGGCCGACCTGGATGAGGACGGAAAAAGTCAGCAGGTGGGTTTCCACCCAATCTAGCAATGTGACCAGAGCGGCAGTCACCTCGTCCGCAGGCAGCACGTCATCCAGCACTGACTCGGCCTGCACGCCGATGGGCTCTTCGGTAGCTTGGGCCTCGATTTCCATCTGGCAGCAATCTTACCAAGCACCCGGGAATGCTGCAGGCGGTGTGTTGACAGGTTTGGCGCGTAGACCTAGTATCTCGCGCCCCTGAACCGATCGGTTCAGCCGTGGGGCCATAGCTCAGCTGGGAGAGCGCTACAATGGCATTGTAGAGGTCGGGAGTTCGATCCTCCCTGGCTCCACCAATTTTCTCTGCTTCTATCTGTTAGTTGGCGGTTCCCAAGACTGCTTCACTTAGCTTCAGTCACAGGGTCGTTTACTGGAGTCATGTTCCGCTAAACACCTCTCTCAGAAGCTCGGTGGTCCGCTTCGCCGGATCTTCCCGGATTGCAGCCTCCTCTTTCGCTACCTGAGCAAACAGGGCAGTGCTGGCATGGTCGAGCACGTGGCTCGTCAGGTCGGCGTCGATCGGCGTGACCAGCGGCAGCCTGTTGTACTGATCCGCCAGCGTTCTGAAGGTGTTGAGCGCGCCCACCTCCGAGAGGCTGTCGTCCACAATGGGCCGCATCTGTGCGCGCAGGGTGGCGGCTGTGGTTTGCTCCAGATATCGGGTTGCTGCATCGTTGGGGCCACGATAGATGGCCAGCACGTCCTGGAAGGTGAGCTGCCGGATCGCCGTCACGAAGAGACTCTTCGCCCGCGGGACGGCCGCTTCCGCTGCCCGGTTCAGCCGGACCTCCATCTCGTCGAAAATGCCGTCCATCCCGAAACGTCCGGCCACTTCCTGTGCCTGGCGGAGTGAGTCAGGCAGCGGAATGTGAAAGGCCGAGTTCAGAAAGCCATCGCTTTGCCCGAGCGTTGAGACCGCACGCTCGGAACCCACCTGCAGGGCTTCACGAAGTCCCGATGCGATGGTTTCCGTGGACAGTGTTTGCCCGGAGGTCGGCAGGGTCAACACCTCGCCGAGGTCGGGTATCGACTCACAGGCCGTCAGCGCAAACAACAAGGCGGCCAGAAAACTCTGACGCGCAGTTCTGAGCGCATTACACGAGAGCAGGTGAACCCGTGTTCTGTTCATGTGAGAGGCGCGGCGCTCATGACCGGGCTTCCGAAAGCCGGCGCAGGTTCTCTTCATGCTCGGTCCGGTCCAGTTTGTAGCTCGAGATCACCAGTATCATCGTCAACCACAGGCACAGGATCGCCGGCACGTACCAGGCGCCGAGGCGCCAGAGCGCATCATCGCCAACCTCCGCGGCGGTTGCGCCCGTAGGGAACTGAGCCAGCCAGAGCACCAGAGAGGCGGCCATCAGACCGAAGCCCTGTGTGCATTTGCGAATGAAGGTTACAGCCGAGAAGAACAATCCCTCGGATCGTCGCCCGGTGTGCAGCTCACTCTGCTCCACCAGGTCGGACATCATCGACGCGAACAGAATCCCGTAGCAGATGATCAGGCCCACATCGATGGTCTGGGTGATGAAGATGAACCAGAAGATGAAGTCCGTGCCGTTCTCCGGCAGCACGCCTAACAACCGAAGGACGACTGGCAGCGGCGCGCCGAGAAAGGCAGCCAGACCAACGATGATGGCGCCGCGCTTCTTGCCCAGACGACGGGTGGCAAGCGGCGCGAGGACGAAGCCGATCGCAGCGGCGATGAACGTCGACATGTTGATGACGCCCTGCTCGATCGAAGTGAATCCCCAGAAGTAGGTCTGGAAATAGAAAGCCAGCCCGGCCGCCAGTCCTGACGCTACGGCGCTGAATATGGAGGCAACGAACAAGCTGATGAACGATCGGTTCGACAGCGTTTCGTAGATTTCTTTGAAGACGGTCCTGAGCGTGATCCGTCGCTGGGGCGGTGGGGCCATCAGATGCGGAATCCTGCTGTGGGTTCCGATGGCGCAGACCAGAATAGAGGCCAGGATCAGCCCGGAGCCGATGATGCCCATGAGCGCGTAGCTTTCAGGATTGAAGCGGCCGTCCGGGATCGCTTCGGTTGCCATCGCTGGAAACAGGAAGAAGAACATGAGCACGGTCATCGCGTTGCCGCCGGTCCAGCCGAAATAGGAGCGATAGCTGAGCAGGCTGCTGCGTTCGTCGTAGTCAAACGTCAGCTCCGGCGCAAGCGCCGAGCACGGTGTCTCGTAGGCGGTGATGAAGGTTCGGATAACGACGGCGAGCGCGAGGAGATATAGAAAGAGGGTGGTCTGTGAACCGTCTGCGGGCGGATTCCAGACCATGAAGTAACTGAAGGTGATGGGCAGGGCGGCGGCGTACATGAACGGGTGACGGCGGCCCCAGCGCGAACGCAGGTTATCGGACCAGTAGCCGACGATGGGATCACTGACGGCATCGACGATCAGCGCCGTGGTGATGGCGATGCCGACGAGGCGGGCGTCGAGACCGGCAACCTGGCTGTAGAACAGCAGCAGAAAATAGTCGAAACCGCCGTTCTTGACGCCATAGGCTACCGATCCAAATCCGTACGCGACCTTGATGCCAATGCCCAGGCGCGGTGCGCTTTTCGCCGATGTTTCTTGCAAAGTCATTTCCCCTCAGCTGGTTCAGCGTTCGGGAGTCTGAACCCTCCCGGCCGCACCAGATCTTCTTTTGCTTTTCTTCTTCTACTCTTTCTCGGACAGCTCCGAGCGCAGCGTATCCACCAGGACGCCGAACTGCTCCTGGTTCTCGTCGCTCAGCTCCGCCAGCATCTCGTGAGCCCGCAGCAGCCTCTGCTGCTGACGCGTGTCGTGAGTGGCACGCAGATCGATGGTGGTGAGCTGGTCCGGTACTGCTACCGGCTGTCGACTGATGTGCCGCAGCACGCCCTCCAGGCTGAGTTCCTCGAAGTTACTCAAGATAGCGGGAGGCACGTTCTGCAGCCGCAGTTTCCGGCCAGCACTGTCCGCCTGCAGGGTCAGCTCGTGCAGTGTACCAAGCAGTGTGCTGTCCATATGCTCGCAGCTGCCGAGATCCAGGATGAGGTCCCGCTGCGCGTCGAGGGCTGCCATAGCCGCGTCGAAGAGCGTCTGTCCGTAGAGCCAGGTCAACCTGCCGGTGATTGTGAATACAGTCGCATCGGCGGTCTCTGCGTAGCTGATCCGGGGTTGCTCGTCGGCGGGCATCGGCTTCAGATCCAGCGCGTCCGCCGGCTCGTCGAACACGCTCTCGCCCCGGGTCGCGCTGAGGAGCAACAGCGTCACATCGTCGCAGTCTTCTCGGATCCGACCGCCGGTCAGTTCCTTGAGCAGCTGTTCGAGCGGCTGCGGGTGGTCTCTGAATCGGCTCAGGATCGCGCCGATCTCGTCAGCATCGGTTGGCTCACGACTCACATCGAGCAGGCCGTCTGTATAGATGAGCACCTGATCGTCCGGGTTCAGCTTGATCTCCTGTTCCTCGTATTCGGCGTCGCTATCGAGTCCGAGCGCGGGGCCCGTATGTCCTATCTTCTCCACGCTGCCGTCGGCACGCAGCACGATCAGGGGCGGGTGGCCTGCTGACCCGACCACCAGCCGGTGCTCCTCATTGTCCAGCAGGCAATAGGCGGCGGTGACGAACACCCCCGGTGCCGGTGGGTTCGCACGCAGGGAGGCGTTGATCCGGGTCAGCGCCCAACCGGGTCTGTACGGGATGCCTGTTTCCGCGTCCTGCAGGTTCAGATGATTCTTGAACAGGACCGATAGCATCGCTGCGCTCACGCCGTGACCGGCGGCATCTGCCACCACCAACGCAAGCTGACGCTTGTCCACGCTGACGACGTCGTAAAGATCACCGCCGATGGTGTGACCAGGCCGATAGAGGGTCCGCACGTGAAAGTCCTCGAGCTCCGGCGCTTCGTGCGGCAGCAGGGAGCGCTGAATGATCTCTGCCCGGTGGAGATCCCGCTCTATCACGTCTGCCTGACCTTCCAGCACGCCCACCAGGTTGCGGAGTTCGGACGCTGTCCGCCGCAGCTCTAGCTGAGCGATCACCTGCCGCGCCAGGGCGCGTAAAGACTCCTCCTGCCCTTCCGTTAACGTTCGTGGCGCCCGATCGATCACGCAGAGCGTCCCGAGTGCTCGTCCGCTGTCGGTGACCAGCGGCGCACCTGCATAGAAACGGATGGCGGGATCTGCCGTAACGAGTGGGTTGGCCGCGAAACGCTCATCCTGGCGGGCGTCTTCGACGACAAACAGTTTGTCCGGCTGCAGGATGGCGTGGGCGCAGAACGCCAGGCTGCGTGGCGTTTCCGCGGCGTCCAGGCCAACCCGGGATTTGAACCACTGGCGCTGCTCGTCGACCAGGCTCATCAGGGCGATGGGCGTCTCGCAGATCTGTGACGCCAGGTAGGTGATGTCGTCGTAGGCCTGCTCTGGCAGCGTGTCCAGAATCGAATAGCTTTCGAGCGCCGTCAGGCGTTCGGCTTCATCATCCGGTAACGGCGCTTCCATCGTCTGCCTACCTCTTATTTCTCAATATTCTTCGGGGGCTCGAGCTTTGCATCAGATTCTACGCCTGGGAGCGAATTGTCCAGCGAGTAGCGCAATGCGCCGGACCCCTCCAAGTGCGGCGCTACTTCGACAGAAAGTTGTCATTACTATGTAGATCAGATGGCCTATATTGTTTGCCCGTGCGTTGCATACAGACAGGGATTGAAGGAGGTGGCAGCCATGTTCGACAAACGCAAGGATAACGCCCACGCTGAGCCGGAAGTTGGTTCAAGCAGTGGTTCAGGCGCCGGCTGGTCGCCATCTGAAACGTTCAACACGAGGAATGCAGCAGTGATTGGAGCAACCATCAAGATCAAGGGAGAGGTCAGCGGTGATGAGAATCTGCTGATTGAGGGAAACGTCGTCGGTTCCATCTCACTGAAAGGCCATGATCTGACCATCGGCCAGAAAGGCACGCTCGAAGCGGATCTGACAGCCAAGACCGTCAAAGTCGAGGGGCAGGTCACCGGCGACATTCAGGGTGAGGAAAAGGTGATCATCACTCAGACGGGTCGAGTGCGCGGCAATATCACGGCGCCGCGCGTCACGCTCGAGGACGGGGCCAAGTTCAAGGGTGCCATCGACATGGACCCGGGTGTAGAGAAGGTCGCAGCGGCGGCGCCGAAACGCGCTGCGACGCCCGCGAACGGCACCAGTGAGGAGAAGGCGAAAAGTAGCCAGACCAGCGGATGAGCAGGATGCTTCGAAGCCGTCGTGACCCGGAGTCGGCTTCAATCAGAAAACCCCGATCTGAGACGGTTAAGAGCCGACTTCTGCCGCTGCTGCTGGAGCAGATCGAGACGCGCGAGCGGATTCACGTGCTTGATCTGGGTAGTGGATCGCAAAGCACGCTGAACTTTTTTGCTGGCAGAAACGCAGCCATTCACTTTGTCGATCTGTTCTCCTGCGACCTGGTAATGAACGCGCCGGAGGAGGTCAACACGGCCGAAGCCTGTGCGCAGCTGGAGGCGTACCTGCGCCTGCCCGATGGGCTGGTGTTCGATGTCTGCATGCTCTGGGACGCGTTGCACTATCTGCCACTCGATGCGCTTCAGGGACTCAGCCGGGCGCTGGCGCCGCACCTTGGGCCGGGAACACTTGGCTACGGCTTCGGTTCCCTGCACAGCGGCGCCAGGTCCGAAGAGCCGGGCTGGCAGCCCAAGAACGAGGGCTGCCGCTACGGGATTGAAGACGGTTCTCACCTCAAGCTGACGGGTGTGGAGCGGCAAGGCCGGTATCACGCGCATACGCAACAGCAGCTGGACGAGTACTTTCCCGCACTGTCGATCCAGAAAGCGACGCTCCTGCAGGAAGGCAGGTTGGAATTGCTGTTCGCCAGAGACTAGTCCGCATGAGCGCGCGACGTCGTTCGACCCCTCACCGATCTTCAGGTCGTTGTACAAATCTGCAATTGCGGGCCATGATGTCTGATGCGACTATCGGGCGCGTGAGCTCGACCTGGCGCAAGCTCGCGGCCCGGTTAACCTGAGTGGGGAGGGCAGTTTTGAATCCCGGACAGTCGTCAGCAGTTGTCGCAGATGTGAAGCACGAGGTGCAGGGTTCGATCCTGATTGCCTCCATGGTCGGTCGGGCAGGCATCAATGTGCTCATGGATTACGTCATGAGCCATTTTGACGATTGGGCGGCACACAATCGTCTGATCTACGACCTGAGCGACTGGAACGTCGACTCCCTGACCACCGATGCGCTCCGGCATCTTCCGGAGTCCTTCAGGCCCCTGATATCAGCTCGCGAGAAGACCTGGGTCGCCCTGGTGATCGCGCCACATCTGGAGGAACTCGCGAAGATCCTGTTGGCGATCTACGAGTCGGAAGGCGTGGCCGTTGAACTCACTTACTTCTTTGATCGCCCGTCGGCGGAAACCTGGTTGCTCGAAGCGCCAAGTTGAACGCACGGCTCAGCTGTAGCGCGCCTCGAATCCTTCTGATTTCTCGTTGCCCGCTGCTGCCAGGCTGTCCTCGAGATCTTTGAGATAGACCTCTACCACCTGCTGATGAAAAGGCGAGAGCATCAGATGCAGAGCCGGTGGCTCCGTCGTCAGGCTGGTGAACCATCCCTTCCGGTACATGTTCCTGTAAACGGTGAAAACGTCCGCATTCTTGTGCGTGAAGGCGACGATGCCAAGCTTGGGCTCACCGAGGACCTCGAAGCCCAGCGCCCGCACGCCTTCCTCGACCGCAGCTCTGGCGTCGGTGACCTGCCGGTGCTTGTCCCGATAGCCCGCAATACCCAGGTAGTTCATCACGGCCCAGGCAGCGGAAATCGCGCCGCCGGGACGAGTGCCGGCCAGCGTCGGGGTGATCATTCGGCCGCCCGGCCAATCGCTGCAGTCGAACACCATCTGCTGGTGCAGTGACTCGCTTCTGAACAGCACGGTGGATGCGCCTTTGGCGCAGTAGCCGTATTTGTGCAGGTCGGCAGACATGGAGGACACACCGGGTAGCTCGAAATCGAACGGTGGTATGTCCGCGCCGTTCATGCGCACGAACGGCGCGATGTAGCCGCCCACGCAGGCGTCCACATGCAGCCAAAGGCCCTTGTCGATCGCGAGCTCGCTCAAGGCCCCGATCGGATCGATGAGGCCATAGGGAAAGCTCGGTGCTGATCCGACCAGCATGATCGTCTGCCTATCCGCAGCAGCTGCCATGGCGGCCACGTCTGCCAGCAGATCTGCACCAACCGGGACGCGCCGCACCTCGATGTCCATCAGCTTCGCGGCCTTGTCGAAAGCGGGATGTGCGGAATAGGGGGCAACCAGGTTCGCCTCCCCGGACAGTCCTTTCTCGTTTCGAGCGTAGTCCCGGGCCGCCTTCACCGCCATGGTGATGGAGTCCGTACCGCCGGAGGTAATGGTGCCACGAGCTTCCTCCGGGGCATGCAAGAGCGATAGCCCCATGCCGACGACTTCGTCTTCCATCTGCTTCAGGCTGGGAAAGGCGAGCGGGCCCAGGCCGTTCTCCGACATGTAGAGCGCGTAGGCCTCCTTCTGCACCGCGGCTACATCTTCCCCGGCATTGAATACATAGACGGCCGTCTTGCCGTCCCGCCACTTGGCGTCGCCGCTGCCGCGCTCCACCATCTCGGCCTTCAGCGATGGCCAGTCGCGGCCCTCTGCAGGCATCTCGTGCATAGCTACAATCCCATCTGCTTCAGGCTCCTTCATACAGGTCGGCTGTAGGGAGCGCAACGTGTCGCCTACAGCGTGCTGGTGGGCGCCACATCATTAGCGCTTTCTGACGTTCATCTGACTGTCAGGCGGATTCGGCCTGCATCTTATCGAACAGCCGTGCCCGATCTCTTTCAAAGCGCCTGCCTGCGAAGTAGAACAGTGGAATGGCGGACAGCGAGATGACTGTGAACCAGAGCAGGGCCAGGGTGTATGGCGCCTCATTGCCTCGAGCCATCAGCCAGTCTATGTAGACACCGGCGGCGCTGACGCCGATCGCTACTCCGGCCATGTTCAGAAGCAGGATATAGAGTGCAACCACCGTGGCGCGAATCTGTGGCGGCACCAGTTCCTGGACCGTTGAGAAGGTGGGCCCGTAGAAACAGCCGAGCTGGAAAAAGCCGATGAAGACCCCGAGCCAGAACCAGATCGTGTCCGGCGGCACCAGCCGGTAGGCAACGTTGATCGGCGCCAGCAGCAGCAGCACCCAGAACAGAAACATGGGTCTTCCGATGCCGGTTTTTCTGAGGAACCAGTCACCGCCCAGGCCGCCGAACAGGTTGCCCAGAATGCCGGCAACGATGCCGATCCAGCCCGTGATCTGGGCGATTTCCGCCCTGTCGAAGCCTCGCTCCTCCACATACCAGAGCTGATCGAACGTCGCGGCACCGAGGATGAAATGAAAGGCGACGCCACCGCCGATGGTCAAGACCAGCGCCGGTGAGGCGCGCAGTGCCGCGATCAGGATGCGGGCGATGTCCTTGAACGATTGTCTTTCGGCGTCTGCTGTTGCGTCCGCCTGCTCGGTCTGCAGGTGCTTTCGTGGCGTCTCGGGCATGAACCACATCGCAATGGCGAACAGCACCCCAATGCCGCCCAGCAGGTAAAAACAGTTGCGCCAGCCAATGGCCGGACCCAGGTAGCCCACCACCAGCAGGCTTGCCCCCACTCCGATAGGCACGCCCATGTAGTAAAAACCCGAGGCGAAGCCCAGCCGATGGGAAGGGAAACGGTCGGCCAGCAGAGACATGGAGGTGGGGGTCATGATGGATTCGCCGACGCCGATGAACATTCTCGGTATGGCGAGGCTCACGAATCCTTTTGCTGCCCCGGAAAGTGCGGTCAGTGCGCTCCAGGCAGCGAGGCCGCAGGCAATCAGCCGGGTGCGGTTGGTCGTGTCGGCGAGCGCGCCCATGAACAGCCCCGCCGTGGAGTAGAAGAATAGAAACAGAAGGCCGGTCAGCAGCCCGAACTGGGTGTTGGTCAGGCCGAGATCGGGGACGATGAAGTTGGCGAAGCTGGCCAGTAGTTGCCGGTCCACGAAGTTCATCACGTTCAGCAGCGTGAGAAAGGTGAGGAACGCATAGCTACCCGCGCTCACCCGATGCTCATCGTCCATCTGCTCCCCTCAAATGACTCGAAGCCATCGAGCATATAGAGGGGCCGAGCAGGTTGCCAGCAGGGGCCTAGATCCAGTGAATCTGTTCCAGCAGCACCAGCTCGCAGGCGCCGTTGCCGGTGTCGGTTCGGGTTCGCGAAGAACGCCAGCGCCAGCCGTCTGCTGCGCTGATGTCGACAAGCTTGCCCACGATGCGGATTCGGTCGTCTTCGTCGATCCTGCCGAGCTGCTGCGCTACCGCCTCGTTGGCGGGCACCATGTGCATGTTGGCACTGGAAATTTCGATCTCGCGCCTGGGAATGGGGTAGCTGTCGGAACGCCAGCGGTACCAGCGTCCTGACTGACGGATCTGGATCTCCTCGACCACCTCATCTTCCATCATTCTGCCCCAGCCCAGCGCCAGATCCCTGGGCGAGAGGTCCGCTGCGCGTCCCCAACGGTAGTCTTTGACGGACAGCACACGAGCCTGCAGATCGAATGGCTCCGGATTGGAGAACGTGTAGCCGGGGAAGCTCAGCGAACCGTCAGGCAGGGTGATGGCTTCCAGATCATCCTGGGAGGTGAACCACCAGAGCGCGGCCGCCATGGCCGCTATCAAGACGTAT
>Ga0316194_10004158_pt1 | contig 10039 bp, 12 predicted proteins | sample CroRivsedime1_MG_FD_204936 | JGI IMG/M metagenome (GOLD analysis project Ga0316194, IMG submission 204936) | Coastal sediment microbial communities from Maine, United States - Cross River sediment 1 | ecosystem: Environmental > Aquatic > Marine > Coastal > Sediment | place: USA: Maine... | reverse complement strand
CGGTTTATGACCCGGAAATATCAGTGAACATTTACGATCTTGGTTTGATCTATGACATACAGATCAGCGAACAGGCTGAAGTATTTGTCAAAATGACGCTCACCGCACCGGGCTGTCCGGTGGCCGGTATTCTGCCGGGTCAGGTGGAGTCCGCCATCAGGGAGGTGGAGGGCGTCAGTGATGCGTGCGTGGAACTGGTATGGGATCCACCCTGGAGCCAGGAATGCATGAGCGATGAAGCGAAACTGACGCTGGGACTGTTTTGACTACAATGAGGATTAAGCAATGGCTGTTGAATTAACCGAAAGCGCCGCCAGGCATATCGCCGGCATGTTGGAAAAACGCGGTCAGGGACTGGGCCTGCGCCTGGGTACAAAAAAATCAGGGTGTACCGGTTTTTCATACGTGGTCGATTACGCCGACGCGGCCAGCGATGACGACATCGTGTTCGAATGCCACGGCGTCAAGGTCGTGGTTGACAAACAAAGCCTGCAATTGATCGACGGAATTGAGGTTGATTATCTAAAAAACAATGCGATTAACCAGGGGTTTGAATTCCGTAATCCCAATGTCAAAGACGCGTGTGGTTGCGGTGAATCCTTCAGCGTGTAAACAGGCACAGGAATAATTATGGCCAATCTGGACGACATTGTAGATATTTTCGAACTGCTCGGTGACTGGGACCAGCGTTATCAGTACCTGACCGAGCTGGGTGAAAAACTGCCTGCGATGCCCGAAGCGTTGAAAACCGATGATAACAAGGTCAGGGGTTGCATGAGCCAGGTCTGGGTGTACGCCCATCGTGATGGGGATGCTCCCGGTCTTGTTCGTTTTCACGGCGATTGCGACACCAGCATCATCAAAGGAGTGCTGGCGGTATTGATTCAGCTCAGTGCCGGTAAAACGGTCGAGCAAATTGAACAGCTGGATGTGGACGAACTCTTTACCCGCTTGAACCTGGACGAGCATCTCTCTCCCAATCGTCACATCGGCGTCTATGCCATTGTGGAGTTGATGAAACAGAAGGCGCGCAATTTGGAGTCGTCATCCTGTGGCTCTCGAATTACTGGTCGATCGGCAACCGGGTCCTGAACTCGAAGACCGCAAATTTCAGGATCTCTATCACTTCACTGTGGGCGGCCCCTTGGAAGATACCCGGTTAACAACCCTGGCAGCCTATCTGTTGTGACTATTATGACCAGGCCCGTAGCGCCCATTGCCCCGACCGAAGTTAATCTGCACAAGAAGTCCCGCGCGGTTCATTTCTGCCAGGCTCTGAATACAAGACATTAGGCAGCTGGTATTGTGTAATATTGGTTTTGGGAAACACAGGCTTCAGATAGCATCAGGAGGTACCAATGGCAGTTACTTATCAAGGCGATTACAAGGCGATGGTTAAGGCCGGTCCCGAAAATGAGCCGATTATCATTTTCGAGCTGTCTGATGGTGAACCGATTCCGGACCTGAAGGGTGAAGTAATCGGTATACACCTGAAACCAGGGGCGTCCAATAAAGACGCGGAGGACATCGCCCAGGCCATCAACCAGCATATGTCCAGCTTTTTTCTGACCTCGTTCAAGGAATAACGTCCTTGAAGACAGGGACCGGTCAGTTGCGGCGCGCTGCGCTGCTCCGGGTTTTCTCGGCAACACTGTTCAGGAAACAGCTATGACAACTAATTCTGGATTTGTGCAATATCTCGCTATGTTATTACTTCTGACAGTAAACTGCACAGCCTGTGTCGGGAATTCCGGCACCCAAAGCCCACCACCATTTCCACTCAGCCAGCAAACGCAACAGCTTGCTTATGATTATCTGGTTTGCGCCACACGTGTATTTGATAAAAAATATATCGGCACGACTGAACTGGATCAGGCCGTGGAATATTCGCTGGGGAAATGTGCAAAGCAGAAGCAAGCCGCCCACGACAGCGTATTAAAAGATGCAATCGCGGGGAGCTGTGAAACCTGTGCGCCCGAGGTCCAGTCGGAACTCGATCGCGAGGTCCGGAATAAGTTAATAGGCAATATTAATTACGAAAAAAATTTCGAGTCCGCCAGCGGCTGGTTTAGATAATTCAATCGAATCGGAACCATATGATTACAGCGATGATTAAGGCCGTGAAAAGCTAGCGCAGGGCCGCAAGCGCATACAAACGCGCTTCCGTGACACTCAGTATCCAGCCGGCTACCGTTTCGGCTTCGCCATTAATGTATTCGCGGCGCACCAGTTGTTGTAATGCGGCGACGGTCCGCTGTGGATCCCTCGTAACGGCGGCGGACGCACCGTACTTTGCAAGCGCCTGTTCGATATCCGTGACCAGCGTATCGCCACGGTAGTACCCGGGATGCGCGGCAAGATAGGCACGCCCCAGGCGGGCGGCGGCTTCAGGGTCACCGATAATGTGCGCAAGCCAGACTGGCTCCGCACCAGTGTTTCCCGCTTTACCGACTGATGCAGAATGATCGGTATCCGAACACGCCGCGGTCAGACTGGCCAACGCCATTAGCAGAAAACGCCGGCGTGATATACGCGTGTTCCCGGCAATCATCATAATCGATCCTTGAGATGCCCGGCGAGCCGCAGAGTCAGCGCCACGAGCGTCAGCGTCGGGTTAGCCGAACCGGACGTTGGAAACACCGAGCTGCCGGCCACATACAGATTTTCGACATCGTGCACCTTACAGTTGCGATCCACCACGCCGCGTGACGGATCATTGCTCATGCGCGTGGTACCCATATGGTGACTGCCACCCGCAACCGGTTGCGGCCAGTCACTCCGGTCAGCGACAGTCTCCACCATGCGCCCGAACCCGAGCGCCCCGAATTCCAGCCCCAGCGAGCGCAGATTGGCATAGAAACTCAGGCGATCCTGTTCGGTAAGCCGCCAGTCGAGTTTCAGTCGCGGCAGTCCCAGTGCGTCGCGTTGGCCGGACAGGCTGACGCGGCTGTCCGGGTTCGGCACCTGTTCACAGGAACCACCGACACCCAGCCAGACGCCGAGCGTGTTCGGGTCAGCGGGTTTGCCATTGTCGCTGAGAAGATGCTGTGCCGCGAGCAACATGTCCCGATGGGCCCGGGCTTTTGCATCACCGGGGTCGGCCAGCGCACCAGCCTGGTAAGTACCCGCGAGGCCCACCATAAAGGTGGCGTTGAGCAATCGGCGTTCAAGCAGGAACGCCCGCGCGGGGTTGAAGGCGACCTGGGCCTGGCGCCCCTCCGCCTTTACCCGTTCACGAAAGATTTTCGGCAGACGTGCCAGCTCGGCAGCAACGATTTCGGCGAACCCGGACAGGTGTGGGTGTTCCATGAAATAACGACCGACCTGGTCATTGTGATTGCCGAGACCGGCTGTTACCACGGTGTTAGACAATAGCAGCAGGCGCGCATTTTCCAGTCCGCCGGTTGCCAACACATAATAACGGGCTTTGACGCTGTGACTGAGACCGTTCAGGGTACGGATGGCCAGCCGATTGACGGCGCGAGCGTTTTCCGCGGCGGCAATATTCGTGACATTGGCGTTGAGCAGGACCTGAACATTCGCCGCTGCTTCCAATTCGGCACGGTAACGAGTGCCGAAGTGGGTTGGTGGACTGAAGTGCACAAAGAGCGGGCGCATGCGGCCGGTCAACAGAGCGGGGAGCGACTCGCCGGTTTGTTGTTGCCAGTAGCGCCGGTCTCGAAAGTGCCCCGGGGCGATCTGGACAATTTCAGAGGCCGGTTCGTACCAGGGTGTCAGCTCGTCGAACGCGAACGGCCAGCCGCTGAACGGTACCCAGTCGCGCGCTTCGAAATCGATCGGATCCAGCGGGCGGCAGTAACCGCCCCAGTGATTGGAGCTACCACCGAAAAAGCGCATACGTGTGAGTGTGGTCGAGTAGTCGATGCCGGTGTTCTCGCCCTCGTAGAGCGACTGGATCTGTGGATCGAATTCCAGCCCGCCGGATTCGACAACACAGACGCGGGTCTTGCTTCCGGCCAGTGCCCGGGCCAGTGTGATTCCGGCAACACCACCGCCGATTATAGCCAGATCCGCTTCCAGCGTGGTGTGATCGGGCAAACTGCGGGCGTCTGTAAACATGGGGACAGGCAGGTCCTTTTAAGGCTTGTTATCCGCTGGTGGTTCCAGCACAGTGCGTGCAACCTGTTGCATGCTGCCGGTTTCGCCGATCCAGCTCGCCGGCAGATCAGGCAGGGCACTGATGATCGCGATGACCAGCGTCGCGGCGTAGGGTATAGCCTGAATCAGTAACATGATAGCCCACACCAGCAAATCCAGTGTCTCGGTGCCGAATGTCATTACGATTGAAAACGCTGCCAGACATAGCGCGGTCAGCAGCAGGGTTTCTTCCCGCGCCGCGCCAAGAGCCTTGAGCAGGGCGTGTTGATCGGCCCGTTTCGGTGTCCGGATAAACGGTTTACTGCGCACCATGAAACCGGTGAGCATGGCTCGCCCGATGGTGTGCGTTAGCGACAGGCCGGCCAGTGCCGCGGCGATGGTCTGAATGGTGTTGGCGCCGACTCGCGTGTGGTACAGATAGATCAGCTTGCCGACCTTGAAGACGAACATCGCCAGTGGCAGCACCGAAAACATCAACAGCGGCGGACTCACCTGTTGTGGTAACGCGAGCATCGCCAGAGACCAGCACAGGGCGGCGAGATTGAACAGCAGATTGATACCGTCGGCGATCCACGGTAGCCAGCCGGCGAGGAAATGGTAGCGCTGTCCCGCGGTCAGCGTGCTTTTGCTACGAGAAAACAGTGCGCCGGCATGGTGCCGAAGGATCTGCATCGAACCGAACGCCCAGCGGAAGCGCTGCTTCTTGAAATCGATAAAGGTATCGGGCATCAAACCACGACCATAGCTTTTCGGAATATAGGTTGCCTCCAGGCCCTGCTCGAATATGCGCAGGCCGAGTTCGGCATCCTCGGTGATACACCAGTCCGCCCAGCCGTTCACATCCTGCAAGGCAGACTTGCGCACCATGGTCATGGTGCCATGCTGGATGATCGCATTGCGCTCGTTGCGGGTAATCATGCCGAGATAAAAGAAGCCTCGATATTCCGCGTAGCACATGGCCTTGAAGGCGTTTTCGCACACGTCGCGATAGTCCTGCGGGGCTTGCACGATAGCGATTTTTTCATTGGTGAACTGCGGCACCAGGTCGCGTAGCCAGTGTGGATGTACCAGGTAATCGCTGTCGATCACCGCAACGACTTCCGCTTCCGGATCAGTGTGCTGCAACGCAAAGTTGAGTGCGCCGGCCTTGAAACCCGCCAGCGGATCCTGGTGGAAAAAGCGGAAGCGGGCGCCAAGCTTCTCGCAGTGATCGCGTACCGGTTCCCAGATAGCCGGATCCCTGGTGTTGTTGTCGACGACAATGACTTCATAGCGCGGGTAGTCGAGTCGGGCCAGCGCGTTCAGGGTGTGAATCATCATGTCGGGTGGTTCGTTATAGGCCGGCACATGCACCGACACCAGCGGTCGTTCGGCATCGTCCACCTTAACCGGTTGGAACATGCGTCGGTGTTCATTGATCCACAATGCCTCGGCCCATTCGTGCGCCTCGGCCAACAACACCACGATGACGCCGATCATTCCGAGTATCAGCAATATGCCCACGACGATATGGGTCAGGGTGAGATACTGGTGCGTGTAGTTGTAGATGATCACCACCGCGGCGGTGGCGGCCCCATAGGTCATCAGTGCCAGAAATCCGCGGCCGCGGGCACCCAGGTGACGGCTGTCAATCAGCATTACGGCAAAGGTGATGAGCGCGATCACCACAGAGATGCCGGCCAGGATTGGCCAGTCCGGTATTTTTACAATCGGTTTCTGGAACTGGAACTTGGGTTGCCGAGTTACGTCGTAGACGCCCCAGTAGGCACCGACTTCGCCCTCGATGTCGCGTTTCCAGGGCTGGTCGAAGGCTTCCATCAGGTAATAGGTGTAATTCTCTTCGGCCGCGCGTGCCAGGAAACGCCGCAGGAAGGTTGCCTCATTAGCATTCGAGGCCACCGCATCCTTGAGGGTGCGGCCATTGCTCGGCCAGCCGACTTCACCGATCACAATCGGTTTGCCGGGATACAGCTGTTTGAGTTCATTGACGTTGCCGACCACGAAATCCACGGCGTCGTTGACTGCCACACCCTCCCAGTAGGGAAGCAGATGGACGGCGATGTAATCGACGTGATCGACCAGCTCCGGGTATTGCTTCCAGATGAAAGGCGGCTCCGCGGTACTGATCGGAATGTCGGTCTCTGCGTGCGCCATGTCAAGAAATTCAATCAGTTGCGAGACCGGGATATCACCCCGCAACAGGACTTCGTTACCGACAAAAATACGTACCACATTGTGTGTATGAACGGTGATTTTGAGCGCCTGCAAGATTTCCTTGCGAGTCCGTTCGCTGTCGTCATCCACCCAGGCGCCCAGTGCGACATTGATGCCGTATTTTGCGGCCAGACGCGGTATCTCGCCCAGGCCCTTGTCCACAGAGTAGGTGCGAATGGCATGGGTTTTTCCTGCCAACAGGGCCAGGTCACTCTCGATATCATCGGCGCTGGGGAACTTGTTCCAGTTTGGATTCTGTTTGTTCTGGAAGGGCGAAAAGGCGAATCCCTGGATACGCTCCGGCCACGCCGGTTCGCTCTCCGGAAGGTTATAGAGGGCCCAGGCCATGATCGTGAGCGTGGTTATCGCGATTGCGATAATGAAAGTGGATTTGTGCATGAACCTGCAATTGTTAGTGTAGTGGTTCCGTTACCCTTGCGAGTACCCAAACCGGCTTGCCTGGGCGGTCTGTGGCGGCTGACAGTATACTTGGGAGGGTGAAGCAAGACCAAGTGCCGCCCAGGGGTGGCCTGGTGGCGGCGCCTGATGCCCTAGAAATTCGCCTTGTATCCCAGCTTAAGGAAATAGGTGAAGCGGTCAGTGTTCGCAGCGGAAACGGCCTGGTTCGACCACTTGCCGCCGGCCTCGACCTGGAAGCCGTAGGCTTTTTTCCATTTATACTCCATTTTCACGGCGGGTGATGCCGCCCATTCAGCCGAATTATCGGTAGTATGGTTGCGGTGCTCGGTGTTCAGGCGGGAGCTGACGTTCCAGAGCCGGTTGATTGCGTAGCGGGTGTTGATGGAAGCTGTGGAAATGCGGGAGGAACCGGTTACGCGGTGGCGAATGTCCAGCTTGTTGCTGTTACCGTAGATCAACAGGTCCTTGCCGGTGAGTCTCAGATGGTAGAAGTATTCATTAGGCAACGCCTCTGGCGGTGGCGCATCCCCCGGCAAGCTGTTGTCAGAAATATCCAGCATGGCGACGTCGCCGCTCAGTTTAAAACGTTGCGAGAACGCGTGTGACAGGCTGAGGCCGCTGGTAGTGACTTCCCGCGCCTGCGTACTCGTGTAGTGCTTGATGCGGTCATCCGGAAGGAACCAGATCCATCCGTCAGTGGCAGCCATGCTGTGCTGCAGATGCTTCTTCCGCCGCTTGTGTATTGCCCTGTTATGAATGTCGAAGGTTGCACTCAGCGTCGTTCTTCCGGGCAGTTTCCAGGCGCCCGACGCGGTGATTGCACTCATCGCATCCTGATTCGCGTCATAGTCCAGGGAGACCAGTAACGACCGCTTCGGTCGCTGGTAGCGCAGGGTGCCACCGATCGCCCTGTCATCAAGCTGCGCGTTATCCTGTTCATCGATGAGATAGGCGTTTAGGTTCCAGGCCCGGGCAAATGTGCCGGTATCTACCCCGAATCCGAACATCCGGCGGGCGGTGTTGAACTCGTCCTTGGACGAAACCACCGGAAAGCCGGCAACACCCTGTAGTGTCAGGTCGCCGTTCAAGCGGTAGTCCACCCTTATGCCGTCAGTTTCGCCGAGAATGCCACTACCGACCGCCAGGCGGCGACCAAACTGCGTCGAAAACGCTTGTTGCCGGCCGGTGGCGTCAGTGCAGATCTCGTCCGTCTCGCTGTCATCAAGCGGATTGTCGCTGGAGAAGGTATTCAGGCAGGGAATTTGAGTATAGGCACCAGCGTTGTCCTGCGCGGCTACACCCTTTGGCAAACTCGTCAGATCCGAAACTGCCGGAGGGGGGGCGGGCTCGGGGTTAACGATCGGCTGACCAGGTATACCTGGTATGGCGCCTGCATTGCCGGAAACGAGCAGCGTGCCCGGCGCGACGGCTAACCAGCCGATCATCAATGCAGCCTGACTTCGTGTCATATCTCTATTTGTTCCTGACCACGTATCTGTCGTGGGGTGCCATTTGGAAACAGGGGCTACCCGGTTTGTCGGTGGCGAAACAGCAAATCTTGAGTCAGGCAGTGATCGCGGAGACGGGAATGTCGACCCGGTCACAAATCAAGTGGGTCAGTTTCAGATACAAATTAAAAGTTTATGGCCGGAATCGGCGCGAAAGTGGTTATTATTCGGCGCTGGAACTGGGCCACGAGCTGCTGTTGACGCCGTGCCCCGTGGATAGCCTGGGTAACAGGCGGGAGTCGACCCCAGCCAGAAGTTCAAGTTCCCGACATAAACCCTGACATGGAAATAGCTTTTGAGAAGCTTTATAAGCAGCACACCAAATACATCTTTCTCGCGATCATTCTTGCAATGTGCACGGCGACCAATAAAAATCAAGAATGGGAAAAAGAATCTGGACATTATCAATGTCAGGAAAATGTTTGATGAAAACCAGGTGGTTCCTTGAGTCAGGGTAAAACTCATACCGCTAAACACTGGTTAAAGGCACAGGACGTATTCGCACTGATCTACCTGTATCCGGTTCGAGCATTATCCTACCTGTTTCCGGTTAGCTTTTTGTGCTGGTTGGCGGATCGGGTGTCTCCTCTTTATGGCCGGTTGCGCACTGACATTGCGGTACCGGTCAGTCGACGTATGGAAAACTGTCTCGCGAACCACGAAAATCCGACTTCACCGGGGGAAATGTCTCGTTCCTTTCTGTCCAGGGATTTACGCAAGCAAATCGATGATCTCATCATCCGTCGACTTAGCCAGGAACGCATGGACACTCGTGCGAACATCCAGGGAATTCAATTCCTGGATGAGGTGCTTGCGGAAGGCAAGGGCGCAATAGTTATTAGCGGTCATTTTCATGCAAACCGCCTGGCCAAATATTATCTCCGGCGCAAGGGTTACTCACTGATGAGTATTCGAAACCATGTACCCACAGGCCCGTCCATGGGCAAGTTCGGTAACCGGTTTGTTGCACCGGCGTACGGCCGCTTCCTCGATGCAATCGTTGAGGATGAAATTTATCTTCAGGATGCGGGGCTTGGTGCAGGCATGTTGAGGCGGTTACGCGAAAACGGTATTGTGAACATTCACATCGATTCCGGCATGCCCATGTCCAATGAAGTGACATTCCTGCAATGCCTCAACGAAACGCGGAGGTTTCCAACTGGCTTCCTCAAGCTGGCTGAGTTGACGGGTACTCCGCTCGTGCCAATGTTGTGCCTGGGAAACAGTAGTGGTTTTGAAATCCGGTTTGGCCCACCCATCCGGTACACTGATAAATCCGCTCCCGAAGTATTCAGGGATCGCCTGGTGTCGCTGTGCGGTATATTGGAATCCTGGGTGCGTTCGCATCCTGAAGAGTGGGAAGTGTGGCCGCGGGAAAACTGACATAAGTTGTGAAATATGAATGCATTAGATGACGTACGTGAAGTTATTTTGGAAACAGTATCAGAGCGGCTTGATCTCGACAGGGCCGCACTTGAAAAATTGAGAGCCAATGGTCGGTTGGATGAATTCACTGCGGTCGATTCGCTTTTGATGGTGGAGCTCGTTTTGATGTTGGAAGAGCGTTTCGATATACGTTTTGACCCCGAAAAAATTGACGCAGAATTGATCAGTGACCTTGACCTGTTATCCGCCTTCGTTGAGTCAGCCCGGGCAAACTGTTGAACGGTAACTCCTAATGCTCTCATCTGGTTTTCAACAAGATATGGATACGGGTGCCCGTGTCGCGGTGATAGACCGTGGTAAAGAATACAGCTTTGCCGAAATTGATCGCTTAA
>Ga0316194_10004156_pt1 | contig 10041 bp, 6 predicted proteins | sample CroRivsedime1_MG_FD_204936 | JGI IMG/M metagenome (GOLD analysis project Ga0316194, IMG submission 204936) | Coastal sediment microbial communities from Maine, United States - Cross River sediment 1 | ecosystem: Environmental > Aquatic > Marine > Coastal > Sediment | place: USA: Maine... | reverse complement strand
AGCGAAAGGCCTTTGAGAACCAAAATAACATCATCATAAATGACCTCGATGTTGTTTACAGTGAGCATACTCAGCCTCTTTCTCTTATCCGCTCCTGCAGGATAAAACGCTGCACTTTACCCCCGGCAGTCTTGGGAATATTGTCTGAAAATTCGATCCAGCGCGGATATTTATAGGTGGCAATTCGATCCCTGACAAACTGTTTAATTTCTTCTTCAAGTTCCGGTGATGGATCCTGCCCCGATTTGAGAACCACAAAGGCATAAGGTTTAATCAGATCCTTGGCATCCTGGTACCCCACCACCGCACTTTCTGTAACTGCAGGATGTTGATTCAGGGTATTTTCAACTTCCCGGGGCGCCAGCCATTTGCCGCCCACGCGCAACATATCATCACTGCGGCCACGGAAATAATAATACCCTTCATCATCCATCAGGTAGCGATCTCCAGTTACAAACCACTCGCCTTGCATGTTCAGTTTGGTTTCTGTTCTCTGATTCCAATAGGCTGAGGCTATCGAACCCCCGCTGATCATCAGGTTGCCGACCTGACCGGTTTTAACCGGCTGACCGTCATCATCCAGCAGTCGTGCGCCGTAGCCGGGGACCACCTTACCGGTGCTGCCCACTTTAATTTCGCCGAATCGATTGGAAAGAAAAATATGGCAAATTTCCGTAGAGCCGGTCCCATCTAATATTTCAACACCGAATTCTTCTTTAAATCGGTGGTAAATTTCCGGTGAAAGAATCTCAGCAGAGGAAATACACGCCCGCAGGCTTTCGACGGGCGGCAACTCTTTGCTCTCACTGCGACACGTTTTTTTGTATTCAGCCAGCACGCCCAGCAGGGTCGGAACCGTGAAAAAAAGTGTGGGCTGATATTTGACCAGGTCTTCGTAAAACAGTTCCGGTTTGGGGGGGTGGCTGATGAGTATGGTGGTGGCTCCCACGGCGAATGGAAAATAAGCACCATTTCCCAGACCATAGGCAAAAAAGAGAAACGATCCCATGGCCAGGTCTTTGGAGGTCATATTCAATATGCCTTTGGCGTAAGCTTCCGCACAATAAACCATGTGACTGTGGTGATGAACAGCGCCCATCAATTTTTCGGGATTTCGACCACTGTACAGCCAGAAAGCCGTGTCATCGGGTGTGGTCTCAGCGGCTTTAACGTCTGTATTTGCTTTTTCTAAAAGTTCATCAAATGATAAATGCTCGTGATCCGCATCGCCGCAGACAATAACCTGCTTCAGAAAAACTGCCTGATCAAGGATCTTGGCAACCTCCGCCAAAAATACGGCATCAACGATCAAAACCGCAGCACGGCTGTCGTTGAGCATATAGAGAAAATCCGGCGCCTTCATCAGGATATTGGACGGTATCGGCACCGCACCGATCTTAATGGCCCCGTAAAATGAAAACAGCATTTCCGGTGTATCCCGCAGCAACAGCATGACGCGGTTTTCCATACCGACGCCCAGGCCGGTCAGCACATTGGCCGTGCGGTTGACGTTTTCAAGAAACTGGCGATAGGTATAGACCTGATCCTCATAAAGGATGGCCGTTTGTTCGCCGCGGCCCTCGTCCACATTGCGGTCTACAAAGTATTCGGCGGCATTAAACCGCCTGGGCAAATTTAAATTTAATTGAGTCATCTCCGACATTAGAATTTTTGTAATTCCTCCGCCCGGATGGTCGCAATCCACCCAGGCGGAGATTTAAATTAATAGGAATTCCGGCTTCAGTTCTAGAAACGCGGAAAAGAACTGTTTCCAGGCTCAACCGGAGAATTTACCGAAGTACTCCTTATCCCTCGGCAACTCAACCCAATCACTCACAGGCACCATCTTACCGCCCTTGATCTCATAGATTTTGGCAGCCGTGCTTCCCCGGTGGTCTTTACTGGTAAACGTGAGCGGGGGTGCCAATCCGCCCGTCTCATAGTTCCTGAATTGATTTAAAGCATCCCGTATTCCAGCCGGGTTCAGTTGGCCGGCTTTATCAGCCATTTTCAAAGCTGCTGCCGTGCAAATAATGTTTACCCAGCCTTCCACGTAAACATTGGTGCCCATCTCACCCGGATGCCATTTCTCGTTGGACGCGACGACCTTTTTCATGCCGGGAACCGGCGCACCATAGGGGGCAATGGGATGCACGCCGTAGGTTCCTTCAGCGGCACCGCCACTCAATGTAATCAGGGATTCCTCAAAATTTCGAATATTGGAAATGAATTTGGTTTTGAGGCCGAGGGATTTGGCGTTTTTCAAAATGACGGCCCCGTTCATCGCCGTAGATGTAATGTAAGCAAAATCCGGATTATAGCGGGTCATATTGGTCAACTGAACCGTTGCATCTTTAGTCGGCCAATTGATAATTTGATCCGGTCCCACGTCAACGCCTATTTGTTGGGCGTATTTTTTGCTGGTTTTTAGTATGGCACGCCCATAGCCATTATCCGGATACAGGTAGCAGATCTTTGGATTGCGGCTGGAATCCCTCCAGGTTGTCCGGGCCCATTTAAGTGCAATCCGGGACATGTCATTGTATGACGGAGACATATAGAAGCTATATGGAAATTTCGCAGGATCCTGAAACCAATCATAAAAAGCGGCCCCGGTGGTGACTATACCGTCGGCGACAATTTTTTTTGCCAACGTCATTGAGGTACCAGTAGATTGAATATAAAGCCCTGGGACTTTTTCCGAATCAACCAACCGGTTGTAGCCAGCTACACCGCGAGGAACCTTGTAGCCATCATCGATTACGATAAGCTTCAATTCCTTGCCGTTGATGCCGCCGTGCTCATTAATCCACCGCATCGCATCCAATTGTCCTTTAACCTGATTTTTACCCCAGTCCGATGTTGGGCCGGAAAGGTCGATTAAAACACCCCATTTAATGACATCGGCCGCACCGGCATGGTTCGGCAGAGGACCCAAAGACAATGCCACCGCGATAGCCAAACAGGCAATTACGAGAGTCCATTTCTTCATGATACGTTCTCCTTTCTATTGGTGAAATTTACATTAGTAAGAAAACGGCCACAGTTTCCAGTAAGCTCTAATCGTCCGCCAGCGAGCCGCCAGACCATCAGGTTCAAAAATGAGAAACAGTATAATTACCAGACCAAAAACAAACCAGGTGACATGGTCGGGATAGGCTGAATTCAGTGTCGTGTTCAAGATCTCAAGGATCCTTTCGAGGATAAACCAGAAACCGACACCGAAAAATCCGCCCATAATGTGACCCAATCCACCGACAATACACATGGCCAGATAATCAACGGATTGAAGAATTGTAAACGATTCGTGGGTAATCACTTCAAGATATTGCGCCATTAAAGCACCCGCAATACCGGCAAAAAAAGATGATACCGCAAAGGACATCAAACGATATTTGAACAGATTCACTCCGATGACCTCAGCGGCAAGGTATCGATCGCGAATGGCGACGAATGCACGACCGGACCGGGAGCGAATGATATTTTTAGCCGCTATGGTAACCGCCAAAGCAAGCACGAAAGTCAGATAATACAAGTGGATGCGATCATCAAAATGGAACGGCCCCAGGGTTCCCGGTTCAACATACATGCCTTCCACACCACCGGTCAGCTTATCCCAACGGCGGATCGTAAACTCGATGATAAATTGGGCAGCAATGGTGGCCATAGCCAGATACAACCCCCTTAATCGGAGCGACGGAATGCCGAAAATCATGCCAATTAAGGCCGCCATGGCACCGGCACAAGCCAGGGAGACACTAAAGGGTACCCCGTGGCTGACAAGGATCGAGCTGGTATAGGCCCCCACGCCCATAAAGGCCGCATGGCCTAAAGAAATCTGACCGGTAAAACCGGTCAGCAAATTCAAGCCGTGACAGGCAATGATAGCGATGCCCACCTCGATCATGGTCGAAATCATGTATTTGGATGCAAAAAGCGGGAATAGCGCGCAAATCAACAAAAAAGCGATTATCCAGACCCTGACAAACCAGGTCTGAAAAATGCGTTCATCCATACGATAATTTTCGTGGTATAATCCGGCAGGCATGGTCGCGCTTCACCTATATTTTTCAGTTACAGCACCAATTAAATTTTATCCCAAGATCAGGTGTCTTCGAGTGAAAAGTTGATTAAGTTTATTAGGTTTATTAAGTTGATTGAGTTTATTAATTTTGAGCTCATTTGATTGGACCCAATCCTTTCAACTTAATCAACTATTCAACCAATCAACCTAATCAACCATTTACTCAATCCAAAATCCGCATTCCAAAATCACTAGACTCTTTCTATCTCCTCTATCCCAAATAGCCCATAGGGCTTAATCATCAAAACCAGCACCATCACCATAAAGGGAAATACTTCATTGATAGCCGGGATATAAGGATCCAGATACCCGGCTGACAGAAATTCCAGAATACCGACGATCAGGCCACCGATGATGGCCCCCAGGATGCTGTCCAGCCCGCCGAATATGACCGCCGGCAGCACTTTAAGCCCTAAATGACTGAGCTCTACGCCTACGCCGCCGATATTGCCGATCAAAATGCCCCCGATGGACGATACTACTGCAGCAATACACCAGCTAAGGGCAAATACGCGTTTAACCGAAATTCCCATACTCTGGGCAGCGGTCTGATGATCTGCCACTGCCCGCATAAATACGCCGGTGCGGGCATACTTGAAAAAAACCGCGAAAAAGGTGAGCAGCACCAGCGATATGCCCATGCTCCACAGGTACAGGTAGGTAACCTTCACCCCCCATAAATCAATGGGCTGTTCGGGGAATATATTAAACTGCCGGATATCATTGCCCCACAGCATGATGACCAAACCCCGTAAGATATAGGTCAGACCAAGGGTCACCATGATAATGGAGATAATCGGCTCCCCGATGAGAGGCCGCAGCACCACTCGCTCAACCGCCAGGCCCAAAATAACCGAAAAGACCATGGTGATGATAAAAGAAACAAAAAAATTGAGCCCGAAATCCAGCGTCATCGAAAGGCAGATATAAGCACCCACCATCATAAATTCGCCCTGGGCCAGGTTGAGAATCGATGTGGACTTGTAAATCAAGACAAACCCGAGTGCCACCAGGGCGTATATGGATCCCATAGACAGTCCTGTTACAAGAAACTGCATAAAAAAGAAAAATTCGCTTTGCAATCTATATCCCTCCCTTTAACCTTGCCCAGAAGCCTTTTGGTTTCAAAAGATCCTGGTATTCCGCTTCCGGTTTCATCGTCCGGATAATCAGGTTGGTTCGCAGCGTCGCCGTTTTGCCATCCTGGTAGCGGATGACGGTCTCGATGGGAAGTTCCCCGGCCTCGCTGTAAAGGGCGTTGATTTCCTTGACGTATTTTTCATTAATGAATCCGCGGCGGATTTTTTTGGTACGCGTCAGTTCCTCATCATCCGGATCCAATTCCTTGTACAGCAGGAGGAACTTATTGATTCTGGCCTTTTCGGGCAGGGTGCTGTTTACCCTGACAACTTCGCGCTCAATCAGATCATAAACTTCAGGCTTTCCTGCCAGGTCCGAATAGGTCGTGTAGTTAATACGATGATCTTCGGCCCATTTGCCCACATGCTTATAATCGATACAGATCATGGCGGTGACATAGTCCTGCTCATGCCCCAGAACCACAGATTCCACAACATACGGGCAAAACTTAAGCTTATTTTCAACAAACATGGGTGAAAATTTGGCACCGCTTTTCAGATGCATCAGATCCTTGACGCGATCGATGATGACCAGATGCCCGTCGTCGGTAAAGTAGCCAGCATCTCCGGTATGCATCCAGCCATCGATGAGGGTGCTTTGGGTGGCTTGCTCGTCTTTGAGGTATCCCTGAAACAGACCGGGGCCTCGTGATATGATCTCCCCTACCCCTTCGGCGTCGCGTTCGAAAATAGAGATTTCGGCGGCCGGAACCGGAATCCCGACCGAGTCAAAATTGATATCACCATCCCGGTGGATGGTTGAATAACCGGCCACTTCGGTCTGACCATAGATTTGCTTGAGATTGACACCCAGGGCATGAAAGAATCGAAAGACATCGGGACCAAGAGCCGCACCACCGGTCATGGCCGACCGCACCTTTGAAAATCCCAATCGATCGCGCAGCGCCCGAAACATAGCGGTATAGGCCAGCCAGTATAAAATTTTCCAGCCCAGCGAAGGCGCCTTTTTTTCAAATTTAAACTCCGCCCAGCGGTATCCAATGGGCAGGCAAAGGTTGTAAATAAACTTTTTTAAAAAGGAGGCATCCAGGTGCTTGACCATTACCTGGCGCGAAATACCTTCCCACATCCGTGGCGACGCCACCACTAGGCTGGGCGCAATCTCATATAGATCGGCCATGGCCGATTCGGGCTCTTCCGGAAAGTTCACGGTATAGCCGGCGTACAGCGCAGAAAACACACTCATGGTCTGTTCCACGATCCAGGGCAATGGAATAAACGAAAGAAACTGATCTTCCGGAGACTTAAAATCGGCCTCATTCAAAGCAGCCACCATGCTGAGGATATTGGCATGCGTCAATAATGTGCCTTTGGGATTGCCGGTGGTCCCCGACGTGTAACAGATAATCGCCAGATCGCTGTCTTTGATGGCGCGTACATTTTTATCAAACAAATCGGGTTCCTTCCGGTGCAAATCCCGGCCCAGTTTTTCAATCTGACTAAACTCTATCAGCAAATCTTCTTCATATTCCCATAATCCCTTGGGATCGGTGTAAATTATTTTTTTGAGGCGTGGCAATTTCTCTTTCAGATCCAGAATCTTGTCCACCTGTTCCTGGTCTTCGGCCACCAGCATGGCCGCCTCGGAATGATCAATAATGTAAGCGACCTCGCTCAAGATAGAATCCTGAAAGATGCCGAACGGGATGGCCCCTGCTGCCTGGGCGGCCAGCTCGGCGTAAACCCATTCCGGACGATTGTCGCCAATAATTCCCAGCGCCTCTCCTGGTTTAAGTCCCTGTGAAATCAGCCCCAGCGAGAAATCCCGCACATGTTCCTGATACTGCTGCCAGGTAACCGACTGCCAGATACCGAATTCTTTTTCGCGCAGCGCGATGCGGCCATCGCCAAACCGCTCTGCGTTTCTGACAAGCAAAGCCGGCAGACTCTGGACGTTTTCTAATGGGGTTGTTTGATCAGAATTCATATCAATCCGTTAAAGGTTAGAGCCGCGAATACGCTTTTTCATCTTCTCCAAGATAGGCGCGGATGACCTGGGGATTTTCCTGGATTTCTTGCGGAGATCCTTCGGCAATTTTCTGGCCGAATTCGAGAACACACACGCGGTCGGAAATATCCATCACAACACCCATATCGTGTTCGACCAGGATGATGGATACATCCCACATTGTGTTCACATTGATAATAAAGCGCGCCATATCTTCGGTTTCTTCAAGGTTCATACCGGCCATGGGTTCGTCTAATAAAAGGACCTCGGGCTGCATGGCAAGCGCCCTGGCAAGTTCAACCCGTTTTTGAAGTCCATACGGCAGGGTACCGACAACTTGTTTACGAATGGTCTGGATCTCTAAAAGATCGATAATCTTTTCCTCGATCTCCTGGCGCAGCTTTAATTCCTCACGCCGGGTCCTTCCCCAGTAAAGCATATCGGAAAGAATGCCTGATTTTAAAAAGACATGGCGCCCCAGCTTGATATTGTCCAGAACCGTCATTCCTTTGAACAGCTCAATATTTTGGAAGGTACGCGCAATGCCTAACTTAGCGATATGGTGCGTGGCAACACGCGTGATGTCTTTGCCTTTGAAGCGTATTTCGCCTTCCTGGGGAGTGTAAAATCGGCTGATACAGTTTAACAGACAGGTTTTGCCGGCCCCGTTGGGTCCGATGATGGCAAATATTTCACCCGGCAATAAATGCGTGCTGACGCTATAGAGCGCCTGGACGCCGCCAAAGGCCAATGACACGTTTTCAACATCTATGATCTTTTCACCGCTCAATAGGAATTCAACCTCACGTATTGGCTCTCTTTAATGCCAGACACCTCGGCTGCTAAAAAGAATATAAAGAATGGGTTTTTGAATGTCAAGCTGTCAAATAAATGAATGCGATTCAGCAAAATGCCCCCAAAATACGGCTTCACCCGCTTTTTGAACATAACGGGTAAATGGGTGGCCCCCTTGATCCTGTTATACCAAATGATACGGCGGATTCCGGTGCTTTGGGTTGCAAACCGGGACTTTGAACTGGACTCAAAATTTGATTTCCTCTATAGTGAACTTCTTAAATAATCCCGGTTATACCGTTTTTCATAATAATGTTCAAAATTACGCAATTGCGGAATTGCGGCATAAGCGCGTGTACGGTTGTAGAAAAAAACGTTTGAATATCGGAACGTTTTTTTGACAACCACTATAAGCAGGCAGTTTAATGCCAACCCGGTGTTGCTGGGCAATACCATTATTTGAAGGGAGATGGGAGCATGCAGGTAATCCATAAAACCATCGGCGGATTGCTGGAGGAGATGGCAGCCGCATATCCGCAACGGGATGCGATAATCCATACCGAAATGGGAGAGCGTTACAATTTCAAGCGCCTGTCCCGGGAAATTGACCGCAGCGCTCGAGGTTTCATCAAAAAAGGCATTAATGCCGGCGACAAGGTGGGCCTCTGGGCGCATAACACCCCCGAATGGCTCCTAACTTTTCTGGGACTCACCAAAATAGGCGCCATTACGGTGCCGATTGACCCGAACGCCACCACGGAAAATCTTCATTTCATCCTGGCACAGTCTGAAAGCCGCGGATTGATTATCCCCGGCGTTGCAGGGAACAGCAAATTCGAGGAAATGGCGCTGGCCGCAAAGAAGCAGATCCCATCTTTGCAGTTTATTATTGTACTGGGTGACGCATGCGCTGAAGAAATGACCCCCTGGGCCGATTTTTTGGCGCTGGCTGCCGAGGTTAACGATCGGGTTCTTGCTGAAACGGCCGAGGCAGTGCATGCTACAAATCCGATGGCGATTATGTATACCTCCGGCACGACCGGTCAACCCAAAGGGGTGGTCTTAGATCATTTAGGATTGATTAACAAATCCATGGTTTCCACCGAACGTCAGGGCATCACCGCCGACGACCGATTGTGTCTTTTCTTTCCCCTTTTTCATATGTTCGGCAACACCTGTATCGCTTTAGCAGGGCTTTTAAGGGGGGCGGCGCTGGTCATGCCCTGTGCGACCTTTGATCCAACAAAAGTTTTGCACGCCATTTCACAGAAAAAATGCACCGCAATTTATGGATCGCCCAGCATGCTTATTGCCCTTATCGATCACCCCGATTTTCAAAAAGAAGACTGGAACACGGTGTGCCGGGGGATCATCGGTGGTGCCCCCTGCCCCATGGAGTTAATGAGACGCATCGTAAAAGACATCGGGATTTCAGATATCACCGTGGCCTATGGTATTACGGAAACGTCTTCCTGGATTACCATGACCCATCCCAGGGACCCCATCGAATTACGGGTATCCACCATCGGGACCGCGTTGCCCTGCAATGATTTAAAAATTGTGGATCCCGGCAGCGGTGAACAATTGGCGGCCGATCAACAGGGCGAATTGTGCACCCGGGGTTTTTTAATGAAAGAATATTATAAAATGCCGGCTGCTACTGCCGCTGCGGTTGATAAAGAAGACTGGTTCCACACCGGTGATTTAGGTGAAATGGATGAACAGGGTTATGTCAAGATAACCGGGCGACTAAAAGACGTGATCGTTCGGGACGGTGTGGATATCTATCCCGTGGAGGTTGAAGAAATTATTTATCAGCTACCCGAGATCTCAGAGGCCCAGGTCTTTGGTTTCCCCCACCCTCAAAAAGGACAGGAAGTCGCCGCCTGGGTGAAATTGAAGGAGGGCACCGAACTGTCTTTGGATCGTATTGCCCAGCATGTTGAAACGCATCTACCTGAAGAGAAATGGCCAAAGCATTATAAAATCGTCTCCGCGTTTCCCATGACCGGAAGCGGAAAAATTCAAAAGTTCAAGCTGGCCGAATTGGGACA
>Ga0316194_10004154_pt1 | contig 10042 bp, 9 predicted proteins | sample CroRivsedime1_MG_FD_204936 | JGI IMG/M metagenome (GOLD analysis project Ga0316194, IMG submission 204936) | Coastal sediment microbial communities from Maine, United States - Cross River sediment 1 | ecosystem: Environmental > Aquatic > Marine > Coastal > Sediment | place: USA: Maine... | reverse complement strand
ATTCAGGAAGGCAATATCGGCTTGATGAAAGCGGTAAAGAATTTTGACCCAGACCGCGGTGTGCGCCTGGTCTCTTTCGCAATGCACTGGATACGTTCAGAGATTTATGACTACATCCTGAAAAACTGGCGCATCGTTAAAGTTGCTACAACAAAGGCCCAGCGTAAACTGTTTTTCAACCTGCGCAAAAGCAGAAAACGTCTCGGCTGGATGAACCAGGATGACGTTAGGACCTTGTCTAATAATCTTGATGTTCCTGAAAAGACCGTGCTTGAAATGGAATCCCGCATGAGTGGTACCGATGTCGCCTTTGATATGGATTCCGATAACGATGATGATAGCGCCTACGTAGCACCAGCTGGCTATCTTGCGGACAATCGCTACAACCCTGAAGCTATGTACGAAAAGGATACAGCAACCAGCCGCAATAGCGATAAACTGGAGCTAGCCCTGGCGCAACTTGATGAACGTAGTCAGGACATCGTACAGAAGCGCTGGTTGAATCCTGATGACAAGAAAGCCACACTGACTGAACTGGCTGATAAGTATGGCGTCTCAGCAGAACGAATCCGCCAGATTGAAAAAAAGGCCTTCAGCCAGATGAAAGGCGAACTGGTAGCATAAAACAAAGCTGCTATGAAAATAATTAAAAACCGGCTTCACGCCGGTTTTTTTTTCGTCAACGTATTTAAATCACAATGACTGCTGCTTTTATCGGGCATCATAGTCAACCCCCACAACTTTGAGCGAGGACCATTCCGCCGAGCAGCTGACAAGTGCTTTTGCGGCCACATAAAGGGAACATCGCACATCATGATCACCCGCCCTGGCGATAGGCCCGGGATTATCGACTTCTCCGGACTGATAACGTCGGGGCGTTAAGTCAAAATGCGCAGCAACGGTTCGAGGACGTTTAAAGCGCGTCGGGTCATCAAGCGTTGACACACAGAATCTTCACGCACCATCGATTTGGCCTGGTTGTCCAGTTTGAGATAGGTTTTATACAACACCAGGCGGGCATCCAGCAGGGCAATCAATGTTCTGGAGAAAGCCACAGGCATATCGAACAACTGTCGGACGAAGGCATCATAGGCGCCATGCTTGAGCGTGCCCGGTAACTTAATACCGAGCAAACGTAACAGTCCGCGAATCTCATTCTTCAGGTCGACACACTTCTTCAGCACTGTCTTACCGCTCGATAAAAATCACTTCATAGCCGGCAGCTTGCAAGCCATAAGTATGCTACCGGGTGAGCGCGCCGGCTTCAAAGCCAACTGAATGGATATCCGGACTAAACTGCTTCAGGCAGGTAACAACTTCATCTACCTCTGATGCCGCTTTACCTTCAAAATGAATCGTTCCTTCATCATCAACAATACAAATAGAAACAGAACGAAGTGGAACATCTGTTGCAGTGTAATAGGTCAAGATTAAATCTCCCAGGTTTACTCGTGTGATCCGAGTTTAACTAAGAGTTTAACGGTTATCGTCTGCTCGATTACCTATGCTTTCGGGCAGAAGCCGTCATCCAAATTGTGATGGTGAACTGCGTTTTGTATGAATGATGTTGTTACGACATACCTGTTCAGTCCACAATTACAGCATGCCACTACCTGAATCAATCTCCGTTTTCTTGTCTTCGTTTTCTCTTATAGCGTTGGCTGAAATTGACGACAAGAGCCAACTGGTCTAGATGGCCCTGGTAGCCCGTCATCGTCATCGGTCGGTAATTCCAGGGGCAGCAGTAGCATTAATCATACTCAATGCACTAGAAGTCTAATTCGGTGCGGCAGTCGCGGTCTGGCTAGCCATAAAAATGACTGCCGCTGTGGTAGCTCTGCTATTTGGTGCCTTCGGTAAAACCGTGCGACTTGAAAAAGATTAAATTAATATAGCAGAATTTCGTAAAATCCAGTGTTATGAACTCTACAAAATTGAACGGAAGATTTAGTGGATACAGCTAAAAATACATTTTTACAGGTTACTCATTTTTATGCGTTAGGCATCTTCTTGTTGTGTCAGTTTTTTTCGCCCCCATCCTTGTCAGATAATTCTAATACCGCAAAGTTAACCGCACCATTCTCAATAAAAAACTTGTACCCGCCAATGCTACGGTTTTATGAGCCTCTACCTTCATCTGCACTGCAACCTTATCGTGAGTCACTAGGTATTGAACTATTACAGGGTTACAGTAGCGTTTTTCAGTATGATGCGCTGCCAGACGGGTCATTGCTGGTCGATATGGAACTCTACAACCTTGATCTGAGGATGAGACGCGCATTCACGGATAAAACAGAGCTTACCCTGACTGTTCCGCTGTACTACGCCCATGATGGATTTATGGATGCCTTTCTACGTGATTACCACTCGGCACTGGGATTACCTAATTCAGGCCGTGAATATCGCCCTGACGATGAATTCGGATATTTCTACATCGATCCAGGTGACAGCGAAAGCTGGATTGGGAAAGAAGGCTGGGAAGTGGGAGATCTTGCTATCAGTCTGCGTCACCACCTGATGAGTGACGAGACCTGGTCGATGGCCCTGCTCGGTGGGATTACTCTGCCGACAGGATCAACTAAACGTGGCTGGGGAACGGGTAAACCAGACATTGCGATCGGTGCTGTGGCGTCATGGTTAGCCAATAAATGGTTCGGGCATATCGAAGGACACCTGCTGCACCCATTCGCACACGGCAGCGAGGCAACTGACTATCGGGACTACATACGATTGTCTACCACGATTGGTTATCAATTTGGCAATCACTGGTCAGTCATGGCACAAGTACAGGGTGGCAACTCCCCTTACGATTCATCACTCCAGCAACTGGACAACGCTCCGTGGCTGGTAACGCTGGGTGGACGAATAGCATTGGCAAATACGAGTGCGCTGACACTAGCTTTCACTGAAGGTATTACACAAAAAACCACAGCTGACTTTTCGCTATCCATCGGACTTGAATTTAATCTCTGATTACATAGAAAGACTTATCTACCGATTGTCCAAACATACGCGTTCATCGCTGCCATAGATCGTTAGCCATCATTTAGCAGTATATAAACAGGGATCCATAAAGGTCGGTCCTGGGTCGATAGCGTTCATCTATACTTCCTGAGAAACACCGACAAAAAAGCAACGCCAAGTGACTCATTAAGTAATAAAGGCAATGCTGCCTCGATATGACTTTAAAACGGATGGACTTCACCGCCCTGCTTGTATATTATCCACCCAAATTATAGCCTTATATGCATCGCCTCCTGCCGTTTACAAACATAAAGATAACTAAATTGGATAAAATTATGACTTCCGCAAGTAAGAAAAAAGCTGTTTCGAAAGAAGCAACCAAGAAAAAAGTAACTAAGAAAAAGGTGGTCAAGAAGACCGTCAAAACAAAGAAAGTACCAACGAAAAAAGCACCTGCCAAGAAAGCTGCAACGAAAAAAGCAGCCAGCAAGCCTGCTAAACCTTCTAAGCTGGACATTACGCCAGAGGAACGTTGGAAGATGATAGCTATCGCTGCCTACCATAAGGCTGAAAAAAGAGGTTTTGCGCCGGGAAACGAGTTGCAGGACTGGTCTGAGGCAGAGAAGGAAATTTCGAAACTTCTGCTCGGTTGAGCATATCCTGTAACTCCAGATTACATGTATTTATTTACTAAGTTCTAGCGTAACCTTACTGATCACTCAGGATTGACTGAAACTGCCTTTTATCTACTGCACTGATTTATCGGTGCACTCTCAGGCAAAACTTAATGCCGTGGCACGTCAGTTAAATAAAGGACCACGTAAGACATTAGAATTTGAAACCCGGCAGAAAGATTTAACGCATGTGTTGCATCGACCGGTTGAGCAGACAGTCGATAGCGGTCGTCAATAAATTCTAGTTGCCTACGTGGAATCATCATTATTCTGGTATGCGTGGAATCGTCATGCAGGTCAGCCCTGAGCCTCAGACACATCAAATTTGTTGTCCATTCCCGAGCTATTTTATCAAACCGGTCGCTTCTATCTTTAACAGGTTTTTCGGGTTATTTATATTACGCAATACCAGGCGGTAGGCATTGGGGACTGACTTATAATAGACAATTTCATAATTCTGTAACAGTTCAGCACCCGGCGGCAGTATCTCGTTCAGCACTGCATATTCGGGGAATACGCCGTACTCGTCGTAATACTGACTCAGGCGATGCCGTACATCTCGGGTTACATCACGTTCATTGTCAAGCTTTGCAGAAGCACGCAGCCTTGACTGGGAAAGTGCCCCGATCAGAGCAGTAATTTCGTTAATCCTTCTTTGGTCATTGCTGAATTTATCTGCAAGGCCATTGAGGATCTTCTCTGCCTGATCCGGCTCACCCAAAACCAGGTGCTCTTTGGCCTGCAATACGGGCATGGCATATTCCAGCTCATCATTGAGTTCAACATACTCAGTGCCTGAAGATCGGGCAAGCTCTATGCCATGCTGCAATACAACTTTAGCCAGTCCAAACTGTCCGTTCTGCTGGTACTGACGAGATTCCTGCAAGGCCATATCAGGCGTTGTAATCGTCTCGAGTAAGGCCTGCATCTTTTCTGACAGCTGACCCTTTGCAGGAGAAGCAACAATTGCCGCTTTAGCCTCAATTTCTGGCTCACCCGCCAATGCAGCAGGATTTGAGAACAGAAAAGCTAACAGTACGAAATGCCTGGTAGACATTACAAAACAGGTTTAGAAATTTGGTTTCACAGGAGCCTGCTTAAACATTTCGACACTGGCAAGCAGTTCTTCCTTTGCTTCATCTATACCACCCCAGCCTCCAACACGTACCCACTTTCCTTCATCAAGATCTTTGTAATGCTCAAAAAAGTGTGCAATCTGGCCGAGCAGCAGCTGCGGCATATCTTTCAGTTCATTTACACATTCGTAACTACGGCACAATTTGGTCGTCGGTACGGCGAGGATTTTCGCATCATCACCGGATTCATCAGTCATTTTCAGCACACCGACAGGCCTGCAGGCTATTACCGAACCGGTGATTAGAGGAACCGGTGTCACGACCAGAACATCAGCAGGGTCACCATCCTTCGACAGGGTATGTGGCACGTAACCGTAATTGCACGGATAATGCATCGCCGTACCCATGAAACGATCAACAAACATCGCACCGGTCGTCTTGTCTACCTCATATTTGACAGGGTCTGAATGGGCAGGAATTTCGATAATTACATTGATCTCATTGGGTAAATCATTGCCTGATGTTACTTTATCCAGGTTCATTGGTTTATTCTCACCGGTTGAAAGCAGTCGATTATACTGTTGCTCGCAGCAAGAAAACAAAAAAAAGGCCAGACAATGTCCGGCCTTGTGGTGAATCCAGTTGTTGATTAGATAATCGGGACGATTAACAGGGCAACAATATTGATGATTTTAATCATCGGGTTAATTGCCGGACCCGCAGTATCCTTGTAAGGATCACCAACCGTATCGCCGGTAACTGCTGCCTTATGGGCATCAGATCCTTTGCCGCCGAAGTTACCGTCTTCGATATACTTCTTGGCATTGTCCCAGGCACCACCACCAGTAGTCATTGCGATAGCCAGGAAAAGTCCCGTTACTATGCTTCCGATCAGCATACCGCCAAGAGCCTGTTTACCGAGCAGGACGCCAACCAGTACTGGGATTAGCAACGGCAACAAAGAAGGGATTACCATTTCTTTAATCGCTGCCTTGGTCAGCATATCCACCGCACGAGAATAATCCGGTTTCTGTGTGTAGTTCATGATTCCCGGCATGGTTTTGAACTGGCGGCGAACTTCATTGACGATACCGCCTGCCGCACGACCTACCGCTTCCATGGCCATTGCAGCAAACAAATAGGGCACCATGCCGCCAATAAACAGACCGATGATCACCATATGGTTCGACAGATCAAAGGTCATGCTCTCGCCCACTGCATGGGTATAGTCAGCAAACAGGACCAGTGCTGCCAGGCCTGCTGAACCAATGGCATACCCCTTGGTCACCGCCTTGGTAGTATTTCCCACGGCATCCAGCGGATCGGTAATATTGCGAATTTCTTCCGGCAGTTCTGCCATTTCAGCGATGCCACCGGCATTATCAGTAATAGGCCCATAGGCATCGAGCGCGACAATGATGCCTGTCATAGACAACATCGCGGTTGCGCCAATAGCAACACCGTAGAGTCCCGCCAGTTCATAAGTAGCCCAGATTGAACCACAGACAGCCAGTACCGGCAGTGCCGTAGCTTTCATTGACACACCAAGACCTGCGATAACATTGGTGCCATCACCGGTGGTAGATGCCTTGGCGATACTGCGCACCGGGCTAAACTCTGTCGCTGTATAGTATTCTGTGATTACCACCATGGCCGCAGTAAGAAGCAGGCCGATTGCGGAGGCATAAAACAGGTTGATGCTGGATACTACGACACCATCGATCATCATGCTTTCGCCCATCATCGCAGTTGTAACAAAGTAATAGGCAACCAGAGCAAGCAATCCGGAAACGATCAAGCCTTTGTAAAGCGCCATCATGATACGGCCGCGACTAGTCACTTTGACAAAAAACGTACCGACAATCGAGGCAATGATAGATACTGCACCCAGCATCAACGGGTAAACAACAATGGAAGACCCCGCATCTGGAAACAGCAGGCCACCCAGCAGCATAGTGGCAATAATAGTTACTGCATAGGTCTCAAACAGGTCAGCTGCCATACCGGCACAGTCACCGACATTATCCCCGACATTATCGGCAATAACTGCAGGATTACGTGGATCATCTTCCGGAATTCCTGCTTCTACCTTACCAACAATATCTGCACCAACATCCGCACCCTTGGTGAAGATACCGCCGCCAAGACGAGCAAATATGGAGATCAGCGAGCCGCCAAAGGCAACACCGACCAGGCTATGCAGGGCTTCTATCTCAGACAGCCCCATGCCCAGCAGAATGGCATAATAACCGGCCACACCGGCGAGCCCCAGCCCAACCACCAGCATGCCAGTGATGGCACCGCCGCGGAAAGCTACCTGGAATGCCGGATTAACTCCTTTTTGAGCCGCTGTGGCAGTACGAGAGTTCGCCATTACCGAGACATTCATGCCGATAAATCCGGCTGCGCCTGAGAAAATAGCACCAATTGCGAAGCCAATCGCAGTGGGCCAGTCAAGAAAATAGCCGATGGCCAGGAAAACGATAGTGCCGGCGAAGGCAATTGTTTTGTACTGCCGTGCAAGATAGGCGCGAGCCCCCTCGGATATCGCTGCTGCAATTTCCTGTACACGATCATTACCGGAGGGTAGTCTCTTGATCCATCTTGTTGAGACAATACCGTAAACGACAGCCAGTAAGGCTGCCCAGATGATAAATAACAATTGTGTGGTCGACATATATTTCTCCAGTGTCAGATCAGAACGTTTGTTTATACCGCACTAACGGAATAATGAATTTGACATAAATCAATGCGACAAGATACAGGGTCTTCAGTCTTACTTGAATTCAATTGTTTTGCCCTTGGCATAAAAAAAGCGGATAGGGGCTAATTCTGCCTATCCTGTCGAGTAACATATATTAAAAAGCCCCGGTTAACTAACCAGGGCTTTTTCCTTACTTATATTTCGAAAGGATCTAATTTCTTGTCGATAGAAATATTTTTCAGGGTGACGTAATCCGGCAGACCATTCTTGTATGGCGGATAATCCTCACCTTGAATTAACGGCAGAAGGTATTCCTTACAGGCATCGGTAATACCGAAACCATCATCAGAAATAAAATCCATCGGCATCATCTTCTCGACATTAGCGACTTCTGAAAGCGGTGCCTTGCCGACTTTCCATTCAAATGGATCATTCGAAATGCGCTCGATTGAAGGCATGATTGAATTGTCACCATTAATAGCGAACTCAACACCTGCTTTACCAACCGCATACGCCTGTTCTACATCAGTTTTTGAAGCAAGATGGCGGGCGGCGCGCTGAAGATAGTCAGCCACGGCCCAATGGAACTTAAGACCTAACTCGTCTTTCACCATGTTTGCGACAACAGGTGCTGCACCGCCCAGTTGGGCATGACCAAACGCATCGCGGGTGCCCTGTTCGGCGAGGAATTTCCCATCCGGCCAATGTGCGCCTTCAGAGACAACGATGGTGCAGAAGCCATGTTCTTCAACCTTTGATTTAACCTTTGCCATGAATTTGTCTTTATCAAATTCGACTTCAGGGAACAGGATCACAACAGGAATGCCATGGTCTTCAACCAGGCCGCCAGCAGCGGCGATCCAACCTGCATGGCGCCCCATCACTTCGATGACAAAAATCTTCGTCGATGTTTTTGCCATAGAACGGACGTCATAGGAAGCCTCAAGTGTAGACACTGCAATATACTTGGCAACTGAACCAAAACCAGGGCAGGTATCAGTAATCGGCAGGTCATTATCTACTGTTTTTGGAACATGAATGGCCTGGATCGGGTAGCCCATTTTTTCAGACAGCTGTGAAATCTTGTAGCAGGTATCTGCAGAATCACCACCACCGTTATAGAAGAAATAACCGATATCATGTGCCTTGAATACTTCGATCAGGCGCTCATATTCAGCCTTGCTTTCTTCCAGCCCTTTGAGCTTGAAACGGCAGGAACCAAAACCGCCAGAAGGTGTGTGACGTAATGCTGCAATATCTGCATCCGATTCCAGTGAAGTGTCAATCAGGTCTTCAGTCAGTGCACCGATGATGCCGTTTCGACCCGCGTAGACAGTACCGATTTTATCGCCGTGTTTACGGGCTGTTTCAATGACGCCACAGGCGGACGCGTTAATAACTGCGGTAACACCGCCAGACTGCGCATAAAATGCATTCTTAGCCATTTTCTAGTTCCTCGTTGATCACCGCTGCCGGACTGCCTGAAGCTGCCAGGACGGTGGATTTGTTAAAATATGAAATATTTCAGAAATAATTTGTCGGTGATATATATTGCCAGCATGTTGTACTTCGTGGTTTACCTGCACCACCAGAAGCGCAAGCATACACCTGGCCACTTCATCATTTTCTTCTTCTGCCGGGTGTAACTGCACTCGGGGTGTAATAAAAAACGCAGTTCGGATTCTGTGAAATCGGGTATTCTGTTCGGCATAGTAAAACCTCAACCCGTAATTTTGCCCCGAATGCCTTAATCTCGCAACTTTAATACGTAATTTTCAGTCTTACTTGCAGTTGTTTTCGACCGCAGGATGCCCAGGCGGTATAATTTTACAGATCAATTTATGGCTTAGTTTTCTGGCCGACATACCGGGATACTGTCTTGAAAATAGAAAATTTACCGTTCAGGAAATATAAATAGTGCGCATTGCATTGCCAGGCCATCCAGGCTCGGAATTAGTCCCGGCCCTGTCGCAAACACTCGGTTTGCCAGTGATCAAATCCACCAATGCAATGGACCCAGTGACTGGAATGCCCTCCGACGACATAGTAATTAGATTAATTATTGAAGAAATCATCAATAACGTCGACATTCATCAGAGTAAAAATGGCTTCCTGCTGAAAAGATACCCGGAAAATGTCACCCAGGCACAATCGCTGGACATGGCACTGGCTCGGGCTGCTCAACCACTGGGCGCAGCATTAATGATAGATTCAAAAAATCTAGCGCAAAACAGGGAAAACAAAGCACTTATCAGATATTATCGGAGCCAGAACAAACTTATTATGCTTGAAGAATCTTCCGGCATTGAAGATATCTGCCGCAAACTTTACTTAATTCATGAGAAAAGAAGATTTCATGAGTAAAGTGCAGATAATAAACAAACCAGATTTAACACAGGTAAGAACTTAATGGATACGCTCGACACCAGCTACCCAGGCACACGTATGCGCCGTATGCGCCGCAACACCTTTAGTCGCGCTTTGATGCGTGAACACACACTTACACCGGCCGACCTGATTCAGCCTGTATTTGTTATCGAAGGTGAGAATCAGACAGAGGCAGTAGAGTCCATGCCCGGTGTTGAACGCCTCAGCATAGACCGCCTGCTAGCCCTGGCTGAACG
>Ga0316194_10004153_pt1 | contig 10043 bp, 9 predicted proteins | sample CroRivsedime1_MG_FD_204936 | JGI IMG/M metagenome (GOLD analysis project Ga0316194, IMG submission 204936) | Coastal sediment microbial communities from Maine, United States - Cross River sediment 1 | ecosystem: Environmental > Aquatic > Marine > Coastal > Sediment | place: USA: Maine... | reverse complement strand
TCGAGTTGTCAGAAATCGTAACAAATGTCATGCGAGACAGTTCATTCCGCGCACACGCAAGCAACATGCGTACATCCCTTCCGGCAGTCAGTGACATCTGCAAGGGATACTTCCGCGCCACTGCACAGATGGTGCCCTTCAGCGATCGTGATATCGCTGCGACCCCATATTCGGTGTCATTTTCGACGGCAAGATCGGACGGGCTCTTCGGCCAGTGTCTGCCTACCGACCAGTTTTTGAGGTCGAGACAATGATTGGGTAGCAGCCTGCCGACATCCCTGCACGCGGTAAGCCCTGACGGAAACCATAGACCGCTATCGGGCATATTCAGTGCAGTAATGGTGTCTCGATCCCACTCTCGGTCACCGGGAATCAATGTCAGCGTGGATGCAACTGTCTCGTTCGTGATTGAGAATACAGTGCTCAGGGAACCGTATGGATCAAGAAACACCTTCTGCTCATCACCCTGGAGAACAATAAGGACGAACTTGCCTCCGGTCGTCCGGTAAAAGGACTCGATGACACCGGGTTCTGTCACTGTGCCTGTCTGGCACGGCAGCGTTACCGCTTCAGTCAGCAGTTCATCCTGGCCAACGGGGTATCCCAGGCAATAACCACAATGCTGACCGGATTTATCGGAGACCGGTAGAACAGGTAATCTGTTCGCGCCGATGTACCAGCCGTCTTTTTGATGCTGCGCCCAGCCAGATGGAATAGAGCCCGGGGCTCTTGTCAGGATAAACTGACCAACATGGTCCTCGCACTGAACGGGTCGGGTTGAAACAAAATCGATCATGCTTTGCTGTGTACCTGTCGGGGTATCTGTTACGGCCTGAATATCCCTGTATCGGCCATTTCAGGCCTTGGGTGAAGACCTGCAACCCTCTCCTTTCCGGGTTGGGAAAGTGACTTTCGATCAAGATCTTACCTGCTTTCCAGGCGATGATTTTCCACACGATGGCCGCAGTTTGACTTCGCGATCGCCTGGTGTCCTGACCTGGATCCGTGCCGACTGGGATTCTGGATTCAGCAGAGAGGAACAGGGTCCTTAGGTTGCACCTATACCCGTCATCAAATCCAATAAGTGAATGAGCAGGGATTGCACTATGTCGCCAATTTAAGCGGCAGAAAATATAATGTAAGCAATTATCGCGATTGAGTAATTATTCACAAGTTCTGCGTGTAACAGTCTGTTCCGGCCCAGCATTTTGCACGAGATAGCATTCACCATTTAGCAGGCGTGTAGTCCAAAATCTGTCAGCTACGCTCCAAATCAGCCGGCAAGGATGCGCCTGAGCTTCGATACCACACGCCGGACCAGGCCGACCCTGGCAGGCGCGGGTGCGGTTCGTACACGCCCGGGTTCCTGCTCGATAAATTGAATGTCATACTGGAAACCGTAGCTTGTGTCCGGTGGATGCTTCATCGGGAACGTCAACTCCTGCAGTGGCAGGTTGGCCAGTCGCGCCTTTGAATTTTTTGTATGCGTTGCGTCTACCCTGAAACCGGCATTCATCACCAGGTTCTGGTTTGGCAGTACCGCTATCCCGCCGTGACGCCAGATCGAGAGTTGCCAGGGATAATCCCAGGCATCCAGCTCACCCCGGCGCGTTTTGCCTATTACCATTCGCCAGTGTTCGATTGCCGTCTGATTACCCTGCATGTAACGCTCAAGCAGGGTATCGATATCCTCTTCCGGCAGGTTCATGGAAACATCGTTACAAACCCAGGCCCGCGCCCAGGTTGCCCAGCCCCAGCACATGATATGGTGCGAAAAACGGTAGCTGCAGGGATCCTGAATATCAGTGAGTGGGTTCGTGCCACAGATTTGCATAACTTGCTCGTCATCTGCATAACGTTCAAGCAGTTCATCGCAAAAACGGATAAAACCCGGGTGCGCAAGACAGTCATCCTCCAGGATGATGGCGCGGTCGACAATCGAGAAGACCCAGTCGAGGCCGCTGACTATCCTGTTGGCGCAACCCATGTTTTCGTCGGCATAGTTCTTCCGCACATCGCAATGCCAGTCAGTGGCGTCGATGATGGAACGCGCTGCCGCACACTTCCCGGCATCATCCATGCCTGGACGCGGACCGTCTGCGATTACCAGCAGCTGGTCGATATTCATGTCACGCAGCCTTTCGCACTGGAGCTCCACCAGGTCCGGCCGGTTGAATATGATGAGAACGACTGAGGGCATCCAGGGATTATAAAGAAATCATATCAGTCTGTATAAGCAGATTGCAGACGATCATGATATATCACGCATACGGTATCAGTGATCCAGCCAGACTCTGCACACCATCTCGGCATGCACAGCCAGGCCCAGGTGCGGGTCCAGGCGGCTAACATTGGCCTCCCGGGCGCGAACACTCAGCTAACCAGGGCGAGGAATACCAGCAAAATGACGAGGTTGATCCGGACAAATACACCGCGAGCTGCGCTCACCCTCCCCGCCATTATGTATCAAACAGCTCTCGGTAACGTATCAACCGGATCCCGTACTCGCCACAGAGTTCTCGCAGACCATTACCGGTCAGCAACACATACTCGTCATCCCATGCGTGATAGTCAATCAGGTCCATGTCGTCAATCTCTGCCGGGTTAAAGTGCCCCGGATGGCACATCAACTCGTATACATTGCCGGGTTGCAACCCGGCAAACAGTTTACGCAGATAATCAAGGTCAAGTCTGCCGCTGCATCCCACACCAATACAAGACACGCGGCTCGGGCCTTCTGTCCTCGAATTCATTGAGCCCAAAACCTGGATGATCATGTTGCGCGCCATAGCCCCTACACCCGGTATACCGGTCCAGTCTGCCTGGGTATGACGGACAAACGGGATGTTGAATTGCCTGGCGAGTGACAGGGTCATCTTATAGATCGCGGGGAGCATGTGAATATGCTCATGCGAGTTAAGAAACTGCAGGGCAACACCACCTTGCAGACACCTTTCAACCTGGGCGGAAAGCTCCTGCTCAATGATGTCGAGAGGTACCTTTCCTAGCAATATAGCCAACGCCATCTTGTACTTGTCTGGAAAGCACCTACCCCATGGCGCCAGCGCCCGGGACATCGCTGCAGTGACTGGTTCACCATAAGTCAGGTTTAGATGTACGCCCGCATCGATTCTGGAATCGAGGGCGAGCAAAGGCAGCATCTCGTCCAGGCACTGACCGGTCGCCATGATGCCTGTCGCATTCACCGCGCCATATTGCGCAGCATCAAGTATTCCCTGACTTACTGAACGGAAGTAACCATAGTCATCGGCATTGACGATGAGACGCACATCTTTTTTTCTTTCTGACATTGCGATGAGAAGATAAAAGCAGCCGGAACATCCTTATTAAAGGTTAACGGCTAGGAGCTGGATTCCATGAAGGTCCACATTCTATTGGCAGCAAAATTCCACAGCAAGACCAGTGCAGTCGCGATCAGCTGTGCAATGATATACGGAAGCGAGAAAAAACTGATACAGAATTGCATGATCATACCGTTCAGCATCAGCCCGATTGCCGCCACACTGAAGAACTTCGGCATGGCCTCAAAGTGTGACTTGCTGCTCTGGAATGTATAGATGTAGTTCAGGTAATAGTTGACAAACGCACCCAGCAAAAAGCCGATAGTCGAAGCCACGACAGGGTAGACATCCGCAACCTGCACCAGCAGGAACAGCGTGGCGTACTGTACCGCAGTACCGACCACACCCACTCCAGAAAACTTGATAAACTGTTTGAGTATCATTAACTGAAATCCGATAACATGGCGCGAGAAACAGTACCACATGGCAGGCCTGCCGCGCCTGTTACAGTCTCCCCGAACAAAGGGATACACGGCTGAAATCTGCAGAAAATGGAACCCGATCCCGCCATAATACCGACATACCTCCAAGAATAAATGAACGTGCAATGTATTCAGCAATAACAGCAACTGCCTGCCGGTCTCGGGCAAGACAGCCTCTTCGTTATGGCATGGAACGACGATGGTCAGTGTAGTCATGTGCGTTTATTTTAGTATTGCCTGTATTCTACTGTGGCTGGCTGGTGTCGATCCAGCAGCATGCAGGTTTTCCCGCTCCACTCCGGAAACCGGCACAACCCACCAGCCTGGAAGCAAGAACGTAGTTCTGCTTCCATCGGCAAATAAATCTGATATCGTAGCATTCAGAAAGGCTGGTGGATTGACGATAAAGAAGCGCCGCCTTATGCAGTGCACTCACCGAGGATTCTTCAGACCATGGCAGACCTGCCTCCAGCAGCAGACAATACTGTGGACCACCCCGTTATATCTGTCATTATTCCGGCAAACAACGAGGAACCGGGTATAGCTGCTGCTCTCGGTGTAATAAACGGTGTGCTGGCATCCTGCGAGGTCAGCAATGAAATCATCGTCATCGACGATGGCAGCACGGACGGGACCTATGCCGTCCTGAACAAACTCTGTCAGGATCAGGAGAACCTGAGAGCCATCAAGCTAAGCAGGAATTTTGGCAAGGAGTCAGCCATGCTCGCCGGCCTGCGGGCAGCAACCGGTGACGCAGTGATCACGATCGATGCCGACCTGCAACACCCGCCCGAACTGATACCGGAGATGATCGAGAGATGGAAGGACGGGGCCATGGTCGTTCACGCCGTCAAACGACAGCGCGCCGCCAACACCGCCATGGAACGCGTCCGGGCGTCGATCTATAACAACCTGCTCAAGTTTCTGGGCGGGATCGATCTGCGTAACTCGTCGGATTACAAGCTAATCGACCGTGTTGTCGTGAATGCGCTGGTCAACGAATTGCACGAGTACCAACGTTTCTTTCGCGGGCTTGTCACCTGGGTGGGATACCGCCAGGAGAAGCTGTTCTTCGATGTGGCAGAACGTCAGGCTGGTGAAACCAAGTGGTCGACCCGGTCACTGATCGGCCTGGCGATCACCGGGATCGTTTCATTTACCTCGATGCCGCTGCGAATAGTGACGATCTTTGGTTTACTCACGCTGTTGCTCGCATTCGGTGTTGCAGTCGAAGCCCTCTGGTCCTGGTTTATTGGTACTGCTGTTACAGGCTTCATGACAATAATTTTCGTTCTGCTGTTACTGGGCAGCTTCATAATGATCAGCCTCGGGATCATGGGCGAATACATTGCCAAGATATACGAAGAAGTCAAGAACCGCCCGGACTACCTCGTTGACCGGTCCGCAGGATTTAACGAGAACGAACATCAATGAGCGAGCAAACCTGTTTCACCCCAACCCGCCATAATCCCATCAGCTGGCACTAGCGCCTGCCCCTGAATATCCGCAGGATCACGACAACAAACAGTCCCAGCACGAATCCGGCCTCCAGGATCGCGGCAATCTGGTATCTGAAACGACGTGTAAAAGGCGATGAATTGCGCGCGATCACGGGGTTGATTGCAGGCATTGCACTGGTCGTTGCAGTCATGCTGGCCACGGCAAAACTACCACCAGCTGGCCATGGTCGGAGTGGCCGTCTATATGTTGACCCTGATTCTGCAGTTCGGCATTCCAGGTAGCTGAACCCCGCGCTAGGGTGCCACTCCGAGGGCCTGCAGGCGTTCTTTCAGAACGTAAACCTTCACACCATCGATGTCCGCTGTTTGCCGGTAGGTGGCATCAACAAGCTCTTTAACCTCGGGGTAAAAGATCATTTGATGATCGAGATGTTGTTTCGGAAAAGATTCGAGCAGAATTGGCGGCCTGGTACGTTCCAGGTCGCGCATCCAGCGATCCAGGTAATAGGGCTGCTGCATACCCGGGGTCATCTGGCGTTCGGTATGTGCCTCGCGGGTACCCTGTGCCATACCGGTCTCCTCGTAATAATAGGCGAATCCCCAGACGGCAATGCGTTCACCACGTTCCGCGTACTTGAATATTTCCTTTGCAACATCACTGTAATAGCGACCTTCAACACTGTTCTGCATAGCAGCCTCAAAGGCAATATTCTTGTTCAGCAGTACATACAGTGACGGCAGCAGGACACTGACAAGCAGTAAAACCGCAACAATGGTCATACCAGCTGCACCAGGCAGCGCCTGCTGCCTCTTGCTGGCGAGGTTTTTCAGTCCCCCCAGCACACCGCCGTACAGCAGGGTCAGTGGCGCGAGCAGCAACAGCAGGTAATGGGTCCAGTTATTCTTGGGCAGCAGAATGCAATAAATACTGGCAAGCACGACAACCCAGGCAATCGGCACAACCACAGCGGTCTGCCGGTCACAGGATCGCGACTTTGTCAGCAATACCAGACTGCCTGCGATGATGATCGCAAAATGGGAGATAAAATAGTAACGCGTATCGGGCAACTTCAGCAGGTACGCCGGAAATCCGAGCGCATTCTCCAGCACGGTGAAGTCCTTCTTTTGACCGAAGAAACCCTCGCTGGCATAGACAAGATTATTCAGGATATACGACTGCCAGAAATCCTCGAAGGCCCCGGATAAAAGCAGGTAACCAATGATGAACAGTGGCGGCAGCAGGCCGCCCAGGATCAGGGCCAGCGCATGCCTGTTGCCGCGAAACCACGAATACAGCACCAGCATGACACCAAAGGCAACCGCGATGGGGCCCGCCTGTACCTTTGAGAACGGTATTAACCCGAGAACAAATCCCGTCAGCACGGCAAACATGACAGCACTACGTCCTTCGGTGCGCTCCATCCTGCTGAAAGACCAGATCGACAGGGCCAGCAATAGCACCGGGATATGCTCACCGTTGAATGCCACGTAGTCCCACATATTGAAAGTCGCCACACAGGCCACCAGCGGCAGTACCGCCAGACGTGCAAGCTGCGAGCCATACAGGTTGACAAGCCCGCGAAACAGCAGGAATGCGCTCAGCATCCACACGAATATGCCGAGCAGCTTAATGGTGCCGTAGTTGATCGTGCCGCCAACGAGATCGATGAGTGTCAGCGAGAAGGTGGATACCGGACCAATCGTTGTATTGTCGACGGACAGCCAGAACCTGGGGTCCTGCAGCAGCGTCAGGGCACCCGCAATCAACCCACCTTCATCACCGTAGGCAAGCTCGAGCCTGGACACACCCGGCAGACGCAGCAGGAGAATGGTAAAGAGACACAGGCCAATAAACACCGGGTCACTGTTCAGCCGGTCAAAAAACGCCACCGGCCGATCCGGGAATCGTTCATGTACCGGGTACTGGCAGGTAAAGGCCAGCAGACTCAACAGAAAAATCAGTCCACCCCCGAGCAGAAACCACAGTTCGTTGCCCCAGGGTTCTATTGCGACAAGAATATCGGCAGCAGTCGTTTGCAGGTTGCTGTTCATTAATTGAGATACGCCTCAGCCTGCCGCGGCAGGTAGCGGAAACCATCCACGTCATACACCGAGCCCAGGTCAATCCTGATCTCGTGCGTGTAGTCCGGTATCGAGGATGACCACCCCGTGTGCCAGATCGTCAGCGGGTCACCGTCAAACGCATTCGTCGCCGCACCGTCCTCTCCCGCCAGTTCCTCACTGTCCACGTACAGCAACGACCAGCCACCCTGCGGGATAGGCGCAGACTGGATAACGCCGGAGAACGCCAGACACAAGATAAACAGGATGAGGTGCCGTGTGTGGCCTACCCTTGAGCAACGAGACTCACTAGTATTGTTATATTTTTCTGACAGCAATTAACTTCACCTATAACCTGTAGCCCATTGTTTGTACGTGCATTACAGGTCTAGTCCGTTAGTTAAGGTGGTACTTAACAAAGACAAAATAGCACTTTTTTCCGATGTTGGGATATGCGACCAAAGTACGTTGAGGAAAACCTGTCCTGGCCGGCGGGAACCCGCAGCAACAATTAAATACCCTTGATAATCAGTAAATAATATACGAATACAGGGCGTCGAAAAACGACACGGAGAACAGTGTTATCGCCAAAAATCTGTCGGCCACGTAAAACATTATTTACATTGATTAACAAACAGTTGCATCAGTTTTATCACCCCGCATACCGGTAACACGTGCAGGAACACCACAGGCTATCGCATTATCCGGGACGTCCCGGGTCACGACAGCACCCGCACCGATGACAGCACCCGCACCAATGCGGACACCATCCAGCACGACAACCCCGAATCCAAGCCAGGCATCGTCCCCGATGACCACATCGCCCTTTGAGACCAGCGGTTGTTCCCGAATCAGGGCACCCGCCTCCATACCGTGATTGAACGGGTAGATACCACAGTTCGCTGCTATCTCGACGCGCTTACCGATAATAATCGAGGATTTACCGGCAACCAGCTGGCAACGTGCCTGGATGTGTGTTCCCTCTCCAATAACCACATTGCCGCCATCGGCCGTTTCGATGATCAGGTCACTGTACAGTGCCACCCTGTCCTGCAACTCCACAAAACCACCCTCACGGGTCCGATATATCTGTACGCGGTCACCGACAAAGCAGTGTCGTCCGAGGCGCAGGTCATCATGATCGATGGCAGCCTGTGCCGACACATAACCCGCCGGGGTAAGGCGAGCCAGGTAGATGCGCCCCTTGTAGGGCGCCACGAACAGGATCGCCAGGCGCGTCGCCACCCGGCCGAAGGGCGACAGCCCGGATCGGCGCATCCAGAAGGCTGTCCAGCGATGCTTGAAGTTAAACATCAGGCATGCTGCCGATCTCGACCATCGGCTTTGGACGAACAGATGTTTCCTCCGAGAGACGCGTACCCAGACCACCCGCAAGAATGACGACCTTCATTTCCACTCCTGTTAACAGCGTTGTTACAACCATTCGGGGGCATTGAAGAAATTCTCTCGCTTTCATTCAGGCCGTCAGTTTGTATACCCGCCTCAATAGCGGTTTCATAAACCTGACCAGCGGGTGCTGTACGAGTTTCTGGTAGCGGTCCTCGCACCGGGTTAGCTGATCGGCCAGGCTCTCGAGCCGCTCTCGCACGTAGCGATCGCCACCTGCCCGGGCAACCACCAGCGAGCAGTCTACAACCATCCGATTGACGTCCGCGGTCGTTTTTGCGGCCTCGTGGGCGACAGCGCTGGACAGCAACCTGTCTATCGGTCGAAATTCAACCTTCTTGATCATTCTCAGCCACAGATCAACATCCATGGCGATGTGAATATCCTCATCCAGCGGACCGGCTGCCTCCCAGGCGCTGCGACGGAAAAAACACGATGGCTGCATGAAATTGCCACCATTCATCCAGCCGCAAAGACGTTCAAAGGTAAGCACGTCGGGCTTCTTGTAGTAAACCGTTTCGCCGGTTATGTTGACCTTGCGCCCGTGACCCACGAACACACCGGCTTCCGGGTGCCTCATAAATGCGTCGGCGACCACCTCAAGACAACCCGGCTCAAGTCGGTCATCGGAATTCAGCCAGCCAAATATATCACCGCTTGCCTGGGCGAAACCCTTGTTGATTGCATGCGACTGTCCCCGGTCCGGTTCGCTGACCCAGCTGGACAGGGCATCACTGTACTTGCGTATGATATCGACACTGTTGTCATCGCTGCCGCCGTCGATAACAATGTACTCTAGATCAGGGTAGCCCTGATCCAGCACGGACTGGATGGTCTGCTCGATAAATGCGCCCTGGTTATAGGACGGGGTGATAATTGAAATCCGGGGCAGATCAGACATACGAAATTCTCGTAGCACACATGGAACAGGACTTATTTGTCAGGAACAATAGCATGCATATCTATTTCAGCATATCACAGCCACGTTGACGCATTCGCCCCAGCCCGCATGAAAATCCTGCTAACAGAGAAACCGTCCGAGAATGGCTATAACCAGTCATTGATCAACGCCTACAGCAGGGCCGGGCACGAGCTTACTACGGGAGCCGATGCCTTTTTCTTCTCTGAATCCCTGCCTGACATGGTGCACATCCACTGGCCGGAAAGCCTGTTTCGCTGGCATGCACCAAGAGGAATGGACAGCAAACAGGTCAGCCGCCTGATCACAGGGCGCCTGAACTGGTTTAAAGAACATCATGTCACCATCATCAATACAATTCATAATCTTGCACCTCACGACAGGGCAGGCACGCAAGACCTGGATGTCTACC
>Ga0316194_10004150_pt1 | contig 10044 bp, 7 predicted proteins | sample CroRivsedime1_MG_FD_204936 | JGI IMG/M metagenome (GOLD analysis project Ga0316194, IMG submission 204936) | Coastal sediment microbial communities from Maine, United States - Cross River sediment 1 | ecosystem: Environmental > Aquatic > Marine > Coastal > Sediment | place: USA: Maine... | reverse complement strand
TAATGACTGGGATGGCTTTGGTGATGGTTGGGGTGACGGCGATTTCGACGGTGACTTCGGCTTCAACATGAGCGGTAGCGGTCGCGGACGTGGCAGCGGTTATGGCCGTGGTTATGGTCGTGGTTATGGCGACTACTATCGTGGTTATGGCTATGGTCCCTATGGTTACGGTGCTCCTTATGGGGCTCCTTACGGTGCTCCTTATGGTGCAGCGCCTTACGGCTATGCCCCGGCTGCTCCTGCTGCCCCGGCTGCTCCTGCTGCTGCCCAGTAAGTCACCTTACTGAGCCAGAAAGGCCAAACGGGGGCGGCTCGCCAGAGTCACCCCCGTTTTTTATGCCTGAGAGGAAATAATTGTTAGATGAATGACGAATTAAATTACGAGGTGCTGTCATGAAAAAGGGATTAATGAGTTTATTGTTCCTGGTTACAGGGCTGTTTGCGCTGTCGGCCCGTGCCGATGTGCTGGTGCTGATACATGGCTACCTGGGTGGCGCCTACTCCTGGGATGAGAGTGGTGTAACTGCCGTGCTGCAGCAGCATGACTGGCAGCACGCCGGCGTCTATGTTGCGGGTCCGGCCGGTGTACAGTTGGTCCCGGCGGCGGGTGTGCAGGCCAGACACAAGATTTATGCAGTCGACCTGCCGTCAGAAGCGCCGGTGCTGGTGCAGGTCTACCAGCTGCACGAAATTCTCAAGGCGATCAGCCAGACGCACAAGGATGAGCCCTTGATTCTGGTCGGGCATTCGGCCGGCGGGGTGGTTGCCCGAGCGGCACTGGTGCGCGGCAACTACGAAAATGTGAAGGCGCTGATTACCATCGCCAGCCCGCATCTGGGTACATCACGGGCCGAGCAGGCGCTGGACGCGACGGATATTCCTTTTCCCATCTCCATGGTGACGGACTTCTTCGGCGGTGGCGCTTATCACACGGCCATGCGCTCACGCGGACTGTATGTCGACCTGGTGCGCCCGCAACCCGGCACGCTGCTGTACTGGCTGAATGCCCAGGCGCATCCCGATATTAAATACTTCTCTATTGTGCGTGGTCCTTCACAGGCTGGCTGGGGTGATTATGTCGTGCCGACCTATAGCCAGGACATGAACAACGTGGTGGCGCTGCAAGGGCGGTCGACCCTGGTCAACGTGCCCGTCAGTCATGGGCTGGAACCGGTTGATGGCAGTACAATTGTGCAGCTGTTGTCTGATTTGAAGTTGTAAACAAACCTGCTTGCTGTCACCCCCGCACGCGCCGCGGGGGTGACGGTGTGTTGCCGGTTCTGCGGCCCTATCAGGTTTTCAGGGCCTCCAGCGTTGCCAGTACCGCATCGGGTTCCATGCGTTTGGTGTAATCCTTGTCAACATGAGCGGCGGCGACTACCCCGTTGCGATCGATGACATAGGTCGCCGGTACCGGCAGTTCCCAGCTGTCATCGCCATTGCTGACCGGGACATCCAGTCCCCATTTCAGGTAGAGCGGCCGCATCTCTTCATAAACGGTAAACAGCAGGCCGTACTGGCGTGCGGTTTTGTTGCCGATGTCGCTGAGCACCTCGAATTCCAGCTGATGTTCATCGATCGCTGCCATGGCCTTCTCAGGTGTTTCCGGGGAGATGCCGATCAGGCTCCCACCCAGCGCCTTGATTTCAGGCAGGCGTGACTGCAGGGCATGCAGTTCCAGGTTGCAGAAAGGGCACCAGCCGCCACGATAAAAACTGAGCACCAGCGGACCGTGCCGGAGCGTCTCCTGCAGGCTGACCGGATCACCGGTCACATTGGGCAAGGTGAAATCGGGCGCGACATCACCGATGTTGATGGCATGCGCTGCAATCTTCGAGGCATACAGTTTCTCAAAACTGCCGGCAACGGTTTGCGCCTCATCCTCCGGTAGGGCAGACATGAAGTTTCCAACCGTTTCCCCGATCTGGTCGGCAAGGCTTGTGTCATTGCGGTTCATGGCCAATGCTCCTCTGTTAGTCAAATGTCATTTAACACTATTCACCACGGAGGCACAGGAACACAGGGTTGTGTGGAAGAATGCCCCGGAAAAATAGCGTAAACCAATGAAAAAAAATCAATTTATACATTGGGTTAAAGGGCTATTTTAATAAAAATTCTGTGTACTTTGTGCCTCTGTGGTGTACTGAATGGCTGACCGTCATTTCAGATCTGCCGGTAGCAGCAGCTGTAGCGCACGTTTCCCGAGGTCCCGTATGAGTCCAGGGTCATTGCGGGTTTTTGCATATAGCACGATGCCTTCGGTGTAGGCGAACAGGGCACGTGCCGCTTGCGCGGTATCCATGGCGGGCAGTTCGCCATTCACAATCGCTTCATCGAGCGCCGCGGCAAAAGGTGCCTCAGCGGCGGACAGGATGTTGTCCACCTTGCTGCGCAGCGTTTCATCCTGGGTGCTCATCTCGCAGCCTATGTTTCCAAACGGACAGCCGAGTACGTAGCCGTTGTTCTTCTTCACCTGTTTGTGAAAGTCATACAGGAAGGCAAAGAAACGCTCGATACGAGCCAGTGGCGGCAGGTCAGGGACGAAGGCCCTGTTGAGGAGGGTGTCCTGCATCAGTGTATGCGACTGATCGAGGACGGCCAGTGCCAGCTCGCGCTTTGAAGGGAAGAAGTGATAGAAGCTGCCTTTCTTGACCCCGGCCTGATCACAGATTTGCTGCACGCCAACGTCGTGATAGCTGCTGGCATAAATCAATGCCTGTGCCGCGTCGAGCAGGCGTTGCCGGGTGTCGATGGAAGAATCCATGGATTTAATTATAGTTGACCGGTCAGTTAAATCAATAGAAGTTTAATATTGTGTCATAACCTCATGTACTTTTTATCTAAATACATTGGATTCTGCACGATCATTGTGCCTATGCTAAAGGCGCGATGATGTTCGCAGCGGCACCGGGCGCACCAGGAGATTATCTTCCCTGGCGGTCTTTGCGCCTTTGCGAATGCAGCATCGAATCGTTTTCCATCGTGATTAAGTTTCGTGTTCCAACGGATATTTGGTTAAGCTGCTGGCTGGTTGCTGTGGGGAGAGATCGGCGTTGATCGAATTTGTGGTCCGACTGGTATGGCGAATCATTTGCTGGATTGAACTCACCCTGTTCACGCTCGTTCTGTATCTACTGTCCTACCTGCCCCGATCGCTGATTCAGGGTTTTTATTTTCCCCTGTTCCGAAGCTGGTGCCGCTCTTTCGTGCGGGCACTGGGTGTCGATCTGCGGGTACATCAGAAAAACACACGCCCACTGCCGTCACACTACATACTGGTCGCCAATCATCCCTCGGCTTTTGAAGACATCGGCATCCCGGCTGTTTTCCCGGTGCATTCGCTGGCAAAAATCGAGGTCAGGGACTGGTGGCTGGTGGGGCGCATCAGCACCGCTTCCGGTTCCCTGTATGTGCACCGGGAATCAAGGGAATCACGTAATGCCGCTGCCGGGGAAATCGAGGCGAAGTTGCGGGCCGGGATCAATATCGCCCTGTACCCGGAAGGCGGTTGCAAGGGGCGTCGTATATTTGAGTCGTTCCGTTACGGTGCCTTTGATATTTCCTTGCGTACCGGTATTCCTGTCCTGCCGGTGTTTCTGCACTATGAGTCACAGGATGACTTTGAATGGCGTGCGCCACAAACGCTGCTGCACAAGATCTGGCATATGATGACGACGCGTAACAACCGTGCCAATTACTATATCTACGACGCCATCGATCCTGCCGGTTTCAGTGACAAGGCGGCCTATGCGGAACATGTGCACAAGCGTTACCTGGAATGGCAGGCACGTTATCTGGACTAGGCCTTGGAAAATTCCTGTCGATCATTCAGCGGCCATGGAATTTATGGCAAGCTTCAGTAAAATCCCTGCACAGCCATGTTGCGGTCTACTTTTCACACTAACCAAAACGACTCCAGGAAGACACACAATGAAATTTACCTATGCCTTAACTGATCGATTGGCCGGTCAGCTAGCGTTTCTGGCGTTGCTGCTGCTGATCGTGGCGCCATTGAATGCGGATGAACTGCTCATGAAGGATGGTTCCCGCCTTATAGGCAAGGTGGTTAAGCAGGAAGATGGCACGCTGGATTTTGAGACCAGCTATGCCGGCACCATCAAGGTCAAGTGGGATCAGATCAGTGAACTGCATACTGAAGAGCCGGTGCGGGTGATGCTCGACAACGAAGAGTTGTATGAAACAACAGATATAACGCGGGAGGACGGTGCGGCTGTGGTCACGGCGGTGACCGATGGCACGTCTGTTTCTATCGAACCGGATGCGATCACCTTTATTAATCCGGAGCCGTGGCGTTATGGTGAAGGCTACCGCTTCACCGGACTGCTCAACGCGGGGCTGGTATACCAGCGTGGCAACACCGTCAGTGACGAGATTGATATAGATGGCAACCTCGGGTTGCGCTGGAAGGATGATCGTGTGACGGTCTTTGGTCAGTTGGAGAATGACTCCAGTTTTGGAGAGACGACAGCCAAGAACTGGCTGCTGACAGGCAAATATGACCATTTCCAGACTGAAAAATTTTACTACGGTGCCAACGTGGGCTTTGAGCATGATGAATTTGCCGACCTGGACCTGAGGTCAAAGATAGGCCCTCACGTTGGTTACCAGTTTTTTGAACGACCAACGCTGAATCTCAGTACCGATGCCGGTGTTATGTATGTCAATGAAAACTTTATCGAGTCCGAGGATGATGACTATATAGCGTTCTCATGGTTGGTCGATTTTGACTGGTTTGTCATTCCCGACCATGTCCAGTTCTATCATCGTAATAATGGTTTGCTGTCGATGGAAGATGCGGGTGACCTGGTGATCTATTCATGGACCGGTTTCCGCTTCCCCCTCTATATGGGTATCGTCGCGAGTCTCGAGGCCGAGGTTAAATACGACGGTGGCGCTCCCTCCGATATTGACAAGACAGATACTACCTACCGTGCGAAGCTGGGTTACCAGTGGTAGCCGGTCCGGCCAGGCGTGTTCTGCAGATGAAGTGCTTGCCTTTGACAGCCAGGCTTTTCATATTGATCGTCCTGTGCCTGCCGTTTAGCCAGGCACGGTCCGCTGAGACCGGCACCGTGGTGCTGAGTACGCCCGATACGGTGACTGCGGAAACCCTCAGGGCACGCCTCAAGGAAGTCGAGGCATCGACCTCGCTGGACGAGGAATCCCGCGCCTCGCTGACGGAGATCCTCAACAAGGCGCTGTCGAATCTGGAATCGGTCAGCGGTAACAATGAAGCCACGGAAAATTATATTCGCTTGCGGGAAACAGCGCCGGCACAGGTCAAGACAATCCGTGACACGCTCGAGAAAGACAAGCAGGCGCCGGCAGATATAACGGTGTCCGTGAGCCGTGATTCCTCCTTTGATGAGATCGAGCAGGCGTTACTGCAGGAAAAGGCCAACCTTGCCGCTCTCAAGGCGAAGCGTGTGGACCTGGTCGCACAGCTGGAGTCCAGCAGAGAACGGCCGACGGCCATACCGAAACAACTCGCTGATGCGAAACAGGCCAGGCAAGACCTGGAATCGAAGCAAAAAGCACCCGCACCCAGGGGTGAACTTGCCTGGGTTACGGAGGCACGTCGCTGGGCGCAGGAAACCCGGGTTGCGTCGCTGCGCAGTGAAATCACTATGCTCGACCAGGAGTTGCTGACACTGCCGTTTCATGTTGACCTGCTCGAGGCGCAAAGAGATCAAATGGCGCGCTCTATTGCGCGCGCCAAAACCAGGATAGAAATGCTGGAAGAGCTCTCGAGCCAGCGGCGGCGCGCGGAGGCAGATGCTGCCGCGGCGGCGGCGCAAGAGGCAGTTGACGAGGCTGCCGGCAAGCACCCGCTGATACAGCAACTGGCAGCGCAGAATGCTGAATTGACCCGCGACATATCTGTTACCTCTGCTGACATGAAGAAGAACAGTGCCCGTGTCGAGTCAGTCGAACGCGATGCAAAACGCGTTGAGGAAAATTTTCGCGCGGCCAGGGAACAGCTGCAGGTGGCCGGCACAGGTGCTGTCCTCGGTGACGCGCTGAGGAAGCAACGTGCATCACTATCGCCTGCTTCACAGCTGCACGATACACTGGCACGACTCGAGAGCGACCAGGCCCGCTTCACGCTGCAGATGCTGCAGTATGGCGAGGAGTACAAACGTCTCGGCAATCCGGAGGAGTTCGTTAATGAGCTGGTACAGGGACTGACCAGCGAGCAGGTTATGCCAATCCATGATGACCTGCTGGAGCTGGCAGTGAGACGCCGCGATTTGCTAGATCAATCCATCAACCTGCACAAGTCATACCTGCGCTCGTTGACCGAGTTGACCGCAAGCTACCGGGGTCTTCTCGACCTGACCAGAGGCTACGATACTTTCCTTGCGCAGAATCTGCTCTGGCTGCGCAGTGCCCCGATGCCGGGAATGGAAACCATCACCAGTCTCCCTGCGCAGCTCCGCCATATATTTTCACCATCCCGCTGGCTCGAGGTACCCGCTGCCTTGATCGCCGGGATAATGAATTCACTGCCTGTCAAGTTGCTGTTGCTGATATTCCTCGTGCTTCTATGGAAGAGCCGTTACCTCTACAAGAGACTCGCCGCAACGGGGGATCCTGTAGGCAAACCCGCCGTTGACAGCATTACATATACGATCACGGCGCTTGGCCTGACACTGTTACTGGCACTGCCGTGGCCACTGTTGACGGTGACACTCGGGTGGGCGCTGGTTTCAGGCCCGGAGCTGGCACCGTTTCCCAAGCTGCTTTCAGTTGTACTGCTGACGGTTGCCTCGACCTTCTTCTATATACAGTTTTTCAGCGTGTTGTGTCGATCTGGCGGTGTCGCAGATAAACACTTTCAGTGGCCGCAGGGGGTGACAAAATTACTGCGCCGTGAATTTAATCTGTTGAAGTTATTTTTATTGCCGATTGCTTTTCTGTTTCTTCTGGCTGCGTACGATAACAAGGTTGTCTCGGTTGACAGCGTGGAACGATTCTCCCTGGTGGCTGCCCTGCTGATCATCGCACTGTTCTTCTACCGTCTTGCAAGACTGCAGGCGCGACAATCAATTAATCTCAAGGGGCATCAACGCCACTTGTGGCTGATGTTGACGGTTGCTGCACCGTTGCTGCTGGCAGTAGCCGCATTACTCGGCTATTACTACACGGCAGGCATGCTGGGTGGCGGACTGTTGCAGACCCTGTGGATTGCCTTCGGTCTGGTCATCCTCCACCAGCTGGTGGTGCGCTGGTTGTTGCTGACCCAGCGTCGCCTGGCACTGCAGGCGGTGCGTGAACGAATGAAAGCGCGGGCAGAAGAGAAGCAGCCCGCCGATGCCGGGATGGAGGGTGTGCTCACCCAGGTTGAAGCGCCTGAAATAGACCTGCACGCCATGAGCGAGGAAACGCGCAAGTTGCTCAGCCTGATGCTTTTGATTGTCGGGTTTTTCGGTTTCTGGTACGTGTGGTCCGACATCATGCCCGCATTCAGTGTGCTGCACGAGGTGAGGCTGTGGCATAAACCGGGAATCGTGGCCGGAGAGAAAGCGCTTGTGCCGGTGTCGCTGGCAGATGTGTCTATCGCCGTGCTGATTGCCTTTCTAACGATCATCGCCATGAAGCGCTTGCCGCCGCTTCTGGAAATCCTGCTGCTGCAGCGGGTTAACATGACGCCGGGTGGCCGTTACACTGCCAAGACACTGTATACCTATGTGATAGTGGGCATCGGGATGGTCGCCTTTTTCAATGTGGTCGGGATGGACTGGTCCAGGGTTCAGTGGCTGTTTGCGGCGTTGAGTGTCGGTATTGGTTTTGGGCTGCAGGAAATCGTGGCCAACTTTATCAGCGGCCTGATCATCCTCTTTGAACGCCCAATCAGGGTGGGCGATGTCGTCACCATCGGAGAGACCGAGGGCGCGGTTAGTCGTATCCAGATACGTGCAACTACCATCCGCACCTGGGACGGGATGGAACTGCTGGTGCCCAACAAGGAATTTATTACCGGACGATTGCTTAACTGGACACTGTCGGACCAGATTACGCGGCTGAAGATTCCGGTGGGCGTTGCCTATGGCAGCGATGTGCAAAAGGCCATGTCGCTAATGGAGGCGGCTGCAAGAAAAAACGAGACCATTCTTGACGATCCGGCACCATACATTGTATTCAACGGTTTTGGTGACAATGCCCTGAACCTGGAGTTGCGCTGTTATGTTGGCGTTCAGGGGCACCGTATCCCTGCTGTTACGAATCTGCACGAGGAGATCAACCGGGCCTTCAACGAGGCGGGTATCAGTATTTCCTTTCCGCAGCGCGATGTTCACCTGGATGCGTCAAAACCGCTGGACGTGCGAATCCATCGTGATGACAGGCAGGGGGGTGAGGCAGGATAGTGGAAAAAAGACCAGCAGTTGGCGGGTCTGTTGTTGACTGTTGTGTGACGGCTATTTGCGTTTCATGATTTCCTTTTTCTTGCTCTCATATTCCTTTTCAGTCATGAGACCCTGCTGATAGGCCTGGTCCAGATCGATGAGTTCCTGCCCCGTGGTCGTGGTGCGGGCTTCCATGGTGGCGCCACCACCGCCGCAACCGCCGAGGCTGAGTGTCAACAGCAGCATAAGCATGAATGAACGAGTACGCGAATTGATTACCATTTTGTCCCCTCAGGTGTGTTGAAGCGTTGTCTGCCCGCTGGAAGATTGCGCTGGGATTATAGCTGAAAACTGTCGAGGCTTACCAGTTCGAACAGCCGGCTGACTTCAGTGTACAGCAGCAGGCCAAACACCAGCAGCGATGACAGTAGCAGCAGGTTGGTTGCCCATCCGTTTCTCAACTCACCAACCCACGAACGGCGATTGTTCATGAGCAGCAGCAGTAATATCAGCAGTGGCATGAAAAAGGCACCGGCAACGGCATAGATGATGACCAGCCACACGGGCTGGTTGACGAGCAGCAGCAGCATCGGCGGAATGGCAAGATAAAAAAGATAACCCCGGTAGGCAGGCGAGCCGGAGTCGACCAGCAGGGGTGTTTCAGGACGATAGGTATATTGCTGGAGAAAATCGGCGAACAGGTAGGGAATCCCCTGCCAGACGCCCAGCATGGAGCTGAATACGGCGCTCCAGAAGCCGATCAGGAAACACCATTTACCAAAAGGACCAATGACTGTTTCAAGGTGACTGGCAATCCCCAGGGCCATTTTGGTGCCGGTGGCGACATCTGCCTGCATGCCCGATGAGATGATCATGATGCCAATGCCGAACAGACCCGTCAGCAGGTAGGCGATCATCAAATCAAAGCGGGTGCGCGGCAGGTCTTCGCGCCGGATCCAGTCACGTTCCCGTATCCAGTAGCCGTAACACAGCAGCGTCACACTGCCGCCAACACCGCCAATGACGCCGAAAATAAACAGTACCGAGCCCTCGGGTATCGACGGCATGAGCAGGCCGCTGGCAATACCGGACATGCCGGGGGCGACCAGTGCCGCGCAGATGATAACAACCAGTAGCATCACTCCCATGAAGAATTTCATGAGGCGCTCGAGCAGGGCATAGCGGCCGATCATCACCAGCACAAGTGCCAGCAAGGAATGCAGTATGCCCCAGACCTCGACTGACACTGCCGGATAGAGGGCGTGAGCAGCCAGGCCGGAAGCGGCAATCAGTGCCCCGGCAACAATAAAGCTCCAGAGTATGAGATAGACAAAAAAGTACAGCGATACGATCTTTGGCAGGCGTTGCACCCAGCCTTCCAGCAGGGTGGTGCCGGTGGCCAGTTGCCAGCGGGTCAGGCCCTCATTCATGGCATACTTCATTAGTGCACCGATTATGGCAACCCACAGTACCGCCGTGCCATAGCGGGCGCCGGCCACAGAGGCGGCGATCAGATCGCCCGCTCCCAGGCCGGTGGCAGCGATCACCAGGCCCGGACCGATATTCCTCAGACTGAACGTTGATTTGTTCATCCTGATACCTGCTTGTTGCCAGCGCGTAAAATAGTCACTATTAGCCGTGGTAAAGTAAAACGGATCATGTGCCGGATGAATTG
>Ga0316194_10004148_pt1 | contig 10048 bp, 10 predicted proteins | sample CroRivsedime1_MG_FD_204936 | JGI IMG/M metagenome (GOLD analysis project Ga0316194, IMG submission 204936) | Coastal sediment microbial communities from Maine, United States - Cross River sediment 1 | ecosystem: Environmental > Aquatic > Marine > Coastal > Sediment | place: USA: Maine... | reverse complement strand
ACACTAATTCAGCCTGCCTGGAGATAAAATAAATTTCAGGCTTTTACAGGCACTTAGTATTAGATATAATGGTCTGTTCACATTTACGGCATATAGCTAACAGGAGTTAACAACATGGCTCGTATTGCAGGAGTCAACATACCGGTTCAAAAGCACACATGGGTGGGCCTTACGTCCATTTATGGCATCGGAAGAACCCGCGCTTACGCGATTTGTGAGGCGGCCGGTGTTGCACCGGATACCAAGATCCGAGATCTGACTGAGTCAGAGATCGAAGGCATTCGCTCGGAAATCGGTAAGGTTTCTGTCGAAGGCGACCTGCGCCGTGAAGTGGCAATGAACATCAAGCGTTTGATGGATCTCGGTTGTTACCGTGGACTGCGGCATCGCCGCGGCTTACCGGTGCGTGGCCAGCAAACGAAGACAAATGCACGCACCCGTAAGGGCCCGCGTCGTCCGATTAAGCGTTAAGAAACGGAAAAATTATGGCTAAGCCTACCCCAAAGAAGAAGAAGGTCAAAAAGACAGTCGTGGACGGTATCGCCCACGTACATGCTTCCTTCAATAACACCATTATCACGATCACAGACCGGCAGGGTAATGCACTCTCCTGGGCGACTGCGGGTGGCGCAGGTTTTCGTGGTTCCAGGAAAAGTACCCCTTTTGCTGCACAGGTTGCTGCGGAAACCGCAGGTCGTGCCGCACTGGACTATGGTCTGAAAAACCTCGACGTACGCGTCAAGGGTCCAGGGCCTGGTCGTGAATCTTCGGTACGTGCATTGCACGCCGTGGGTTACAAAATCACCAACATTGTTGACGTGACGCCGATTCCGCATAACGGATGCCGGCCTCCCAAAAAACGTCGCGTCTGATCGGAGCATTACACAATGGCAAGATATATTGGCCCCACCTGCAAACTGGCACGCCGTGAAGGCGTTGACCTGGAGCTGAAAAGCCCGGCCCGAGGACTTGAGTCTAAGTGCAAGCTGAACCAGCCTCCCGGACAACACGGTTCTTCACGCCGTATGCGTCTGTCTGACTACGCTTTGCAGTTGCGTGAAAAACAGAAAGTCCGCCGTATTTATGGTGTTCTGGAACGTCAGTTCCGCAATTACTACAAAGCCGCTGCTCAGCAGAAGGGTGCAACGGGTGAAAACCTGCTGCGTCTGCTGGAAAGCCGTCTGGACAACGTCGTTTACCGGATGGGTTTCGCTGTGACCCGTGCACAGGCACGCCAGTTGGTGTCGCACAAGGCCATCACGGTCAACGGCCAGGGCGTAAACATCCCTTCCTACCAGGTAAGACCTGAAGACGTAGTAGCCATTCGCGAAAAAGCGAAGAATCAGCTGCGGGTCAAGGAAGCGGTCACGCAGAGCCAGGAAATGGATCTCGTTCCGGCATGGGTAAATGTTGACCCTTCAAAAATGGAAGGAGTCTTCAAGGCTTACCCGGACCGTGACGAATTGTCTCCCGGCATTAATGAAAGCCTGATCGTGGAACTTTACTCCAAGTAAAGAACGGGTAAGTCAAACGATATACGGTTTAGTGCTGCGGCGTTTAGCGCAGCTATTTGAAAGTTTCATCAGAATTACAGTCTACGAGGGCGATCCCTATGATGGGTGTTATTGATCAAATGCTGAAGCCCAGCTCGGTGGGTGTTGACGAAGTCAACCCGAACCGTGCCCGAATTACACTGGAACCACTGGAAAGGGGTTTCGGTCATACGCTGGGTAATGCACTGCGACGCGTTTTACTGTCGTCCATTCCCGGTTCCGCCATAGTCGAAGTGGAAATGGATGGCGTTCTGCACGAGTACACGGCTGTTGAAGGCCTGCAGGAAGACATCATCGAAGTGCTTTTGAACCTTAAAGGCATTGCACTTGTCATGCATGAGCGTGAAGAGGCTGTTTTGACTTTGAGCAAGTCTGGAGCGGGCGAAGTTACTGCCGGCGACATCCAGGTTGATCACACCGTCGAGATAGTCAACCCGGACCACGTGATCTGTAACCTGACTCAGGACGGCAACCTGAACATGCGTTTGAAGGTGAGCAGGGGAGTTGGCTACCAGCCGGCAACGCAGCTGATCATCGGCGATCAGGAAAGTCGGCCGATCGGTCGTCTGCAACTGGATGCTTCTTTCTGCCCCGTCAGAAAGGTGAGCTACTCGGTAGATGCGGCACGTGTAGAGCAACGCACAAACCTGGACAAGCTGATTCTCGATATCGAAACAAACGGTACGATGGATTGTGAAGCTGCGGTCAAACTGGCTGCAAATATTCTGGCTGACCAGCTGTCTGTGTTCGTCGATTTCAAGGCGCGTCAGACCGTAGAAGTTGAAGAAAAGGAACAGGAAATTGATCCTGTACTGTTGCGCCCGATCGATGACCTGGAACTGACCGTTCGTTCTGCGAATTGCCTGAAGGCGGAAAGCATTCTGTATATCGGCGACCTGGTTCAGCGAACCGAAGTTGAATTGTTGAAAACGCCAAACCTTGGCAAGAAGTCCCTGACGGAAATCAAGGACGTTTTGGCGTCCCATGACCTGTCATTGGGTATGAAATTGGAAAACTGGCCACCTGAAAGCCTGGTTAGCGCCTGAGCCGAAACGTAGACCAGGATAGATAGACAAAGGACAAGACCATGCGTCACCAGAAATCCGGAAGAAAACTTAATCGTAATAGTTCGCACCGTAAAGCCATGTTTCGCAATATGGCTTCATCGCTGATCGAGCATGAAATTATCAAGACCACGGTTCCGAAAGCGAAGGAATTGCGTCGTGTGGCCGAGCCTTTGATCACGTTGGCGAAAGAAGACAGCGTGGCGCATCGCCGCCAGGCCTTTGACCGCCTGCGGGATCGCGACGTAGTCACCAAGCTGTTTAACGAGCTTGGCCCGCGCTATGCTGACCGCCCCGGTGGTTACCTGCGTATTTTGAAGTGTGGCCACCGTGCCGGTGACAGCGCTCCGATGGCTTATGTTGAACTGGTGGATCGTCCCCTCGAGCAGGAGCTTGTTGAGGCCGAATAGCCAAAGCACCTGAATCGAATTTAAAAAGCCCGGCATTGCCGGGCTTTTTTTGTGGCAAAAAAAACCCCGGGCAGAGCCCGGGGTTGAGTTCCCCTTACACAAGTTTGACTTCAGGAAATCAGTGTTAACGACGCCATCAGTAAGTAGAGCATCCATCCTGCGACCGTCCAGCCTGCAAGCATGGTTAGGCTGGCTTTGAACAGGTTTTTCATTGCAGTTTTCATGGTGTTCTCCTTTGCATCCGTGCGTTGCGGCGCGCTCTCAGGCGATCCAAAGCCTGGTCTTTGCGCCTACTGACTACCCATCTAGCTTTGAGTACCTATCGCTTGTCCCTCTTGTGTATGCCGGGCTAGGCCTGGCGAGGTATTCGCAAATTGTCGTAATTTGCAGGTGGCGATAATTCAGTAAGTACACCTGTAATAATGCAAAGAACGTGCCAGAAATACCAATCAGAAATATATACTTATAAAACAATGGGATAGGGGTTTCTGTTTCAGAGGGAGCAAAAAGAAATGAAGAGCTGACTTTCCAAAAGCGTCAAAAAGATGACAAAAATTGTCTCTTTTCGTGGAAATTTCCGAAAGGGGCTAGAGCAGGCTGCCCAACTGGTAGATCAGCAGTGCGCCAACGTAGCCGATGGTGGTCATATAGGTCCATGCAAAGATCGGCCAACGCCAGCCGTTGGTCTCGCGCCGAATGGTGGCGATGGTGGCTGCGCACTGCAGGCACCATGCATAAAACAACAACAGGCCAAGGACCATGGGGACAGTAAAGATGGGACTGCCGTCCGGCCAGGAGGCTGATCTGAGCTTGACGGTCAGGCTGGCTTCCTCGGCTTCCTCGCCGACCGCGTAAATCGTGCCCATGACGGCCACTACGACCTCGCGTGCCGGAAAACCGGCAATGACTGCGGCGGAGACCCGCCAGTCCCAGCCCAGGGGTCTGAAGACCGGCTCGATAAAACGTCCGGCACGGCCCAGGTAGCTCTGGGCGAGTTGGTCTGCAGCCGCCGTGTTTTCCAGACGCTGGATCTCGGTCGCAAGTGGCTCCCCGGTCAACGTGGTTTGCACCCGCGCAAGGTCTGACTGCAGTTCAATCTGTATTCCGTCTGAACGCGGGAAATAGGCCAGGCCCCAGACAATGATAGCGACAACGAAAATTACGGTGCCGGCGCGCTTGAGAAAAATCCGGGCTCGATCCCACAGCTTGATCAGCACGGTTTGCAGGTTTGGCAGGCGAAATTCCGGTAAAGCCAGCGCGAATTGTGGTTTTGGTCCCCTCAGGGCAGATCGCTTGAGTAGCCACGCTGTGGCCAGTCCTCCGATTATTCCCAGCAGGTACAGGCCCAGCAACACCAGGCCCTGCAGATTAAACCAACCGATTGAATGATCCGGCACGAAGGCCGCAATCAATAATGCATAAACCGGTAGACGCGCCGAACAGGTCATGAATGGCGCCGCCAGGATTGTCGCGATGCGGTCGCGGCGGTTGGGAATAACCCGCGTGGCCATGATAGCGGGGACCGCACAGGCGAAACTGGATAACATCGGGATGACGGATTGGCCTGAGAGGCCAACGGTGCGCATGATACGGTCCATCAGGAAGGCTGCGCGGGCCAGGAAGCCGGAATCCTCCAGCACGATGATGAACAGGAACAGGATAAGGATCTGTGGCAGGAAGATCAGCACGCTTCCGACCCCGGCGATCACGCCGTCGGTGATAAAGCTGGACAGGGCGCCTTCGGGTAGCAGTTTGCCGACCTGTCCGGCCAGCAGTGTGGCGCCCAGGTCGATAGCCTCCATTAATGGTGTCGCCCAGGAGAAAACGGCCTGGAATACCAGCGCCATGACCGCAAAAAACAACAAAGTAGCCGGCCATGGCCGGTTAAGCCAGCGCCAGCTGTTGGCTCCAAAGCGTTTCATCACCGGCGCCTGGCGCTGCGCCTCGCGCAGTACCTCGTTGACCCAGCCGTAACGATGCCTCGCCTCACAAGCCTGTGGCGGTTCATCGCCGAACAATTGCTCTCGTATGGCCTCGAGCTTCGCGCTGCCATGTTGTTGTTGCAACACGCCCGCCCGCTTGCTTTCGGGGTGCAGCAATGCCTGGATCACGTCGATCCGGGGCAGTCCGTTGGCCGTATCGCCCATGAGTTGATCGGCGGTCTGGCTGAGTTCAGGCCAGGATTCCGGAATTGAAGGAGCCGGTGCGCTGTCGATCTGCTCCAGCGCCTCTTTCAGTGCCTCGAGACCGCGGCCACTGGTCGCTACCAGGGGATAGATCGGAATGCCGCCCAGGTGACGTTGCAGCACTTCGATCGAGATGTCTATGCCGCTGGCCGTCGCCACATCGGTCATGGTCATGGCCACCACCATGGGTAACTGCATTTCCATGAGCTGCTGCAACAGGTAAAGGCCCTGGTACAGATGCGTGGCGTCAAGGACCACCAGCAAACCGTCAGGACGGGGCGTTCCTTCGATCCGGCCCAGCAACACATCGACCGCAATGCGCTCGTCGGTGGAAAAACCGCCGAGGCAATAGATTCCCGGCAGGTCAACAAGTTCCAGGGCGGTATCGCTTAACTGGACGGTTCCTGAGTGCTTTTCTACGGTAACGCCCGGGTAATTGCCGGTTGTCTGGCGCAGACCGGTCAGGCGATTGAACAGCGTACTTTTGCCGGAGTTGGGATTGCCTATGACGGCAATGGAAGCGGTTGCACGACGTCGTATGCCTATATCGCTGACCGGGATATAGGTCTCGTTGATTTCAGACATTCGATGCGATCGGGGAAATGCTGAAGCAGCCTGCCTGTTGTTTACGAATCGAAATAGCGGCGCCGTTCACGGAAACTTCCATCGGGTCTCCGCCAATCGCCGAATTCTCATATTGCACTTCGACACCCTCGATCAGGCCCAGAACCATCAGCCGGACTACGCCGGGCTGACGGGCGTCTACTTTGTCTATGCGGGCTGATTGTCCCGGGTGCAATTCTTTGAGTGTCATGGCCCTGCTTCTAATTGAGAATGATTTTCATTTAGAGTGATTTTAGTGGAAAAACGCATGCCCGTATATAGACACAGATCAAGAAAAACGCTTTAAATCCAATGACCCCGTTTTAAGACCCGAATGCAGGCATTGGGAACGAAATGATAGAGCCACTGGTTAAGCGTTGGGGCATCGATGATGGCCAGGTCAGCCTGGTATCCGGGCAGCAGTGTTCCAATGCGGTCGTCGGCTGCAATGGCGCGGGCGGCCACGGTTGTCGCTCCGTTAAGTGCTTCCTGGGGTGTCATTTGCTGATTAAGGCAGGCCAGGGTCATCGCCAGGGGCAGGTGATAGCTGGGTGCAGAGCCCGGGTTGAAATCGGTGGCTACCGCCACCGGTACGCCTGATGAAAGCAGGTCCCTGGCCGGCATATAGGGTTCTCCCAGGTAGAGAGACGCCAGCGGCAGGCTGACCGCGACCGTTCCACTTTTTGCCAGGGCACTGATGCCTTCCGGATTTATGTATTCCAGGTGCTCGGCAGAAACCGCACCCATCTCAGCAGCCAGCAGGGCACCGTTTCCGTCAGACAGTTGGTCTGCGTGGACCTTGATCTTCAAACCGTGGGAGGTGGCCGCAGTAAAAATCTGCCTGGCTTCTTCAATGCTGTATGCCCCTTGTTCGACAAAAGCGTCACAAAATTCCGCCAGTCCCTCCCGCACAACCAGGGGGATCAACTCATCGCACAGCAGCCTTATGTACCGTGTGCGGTCTTTCTGGAATTCCGAAGGCACGATATGGGCGCCAAGAAAAGTACTTGCCAGGTCAACCTGGTGGTCCTTGTTGAGCCGCCGGTAGACCTCCAGTTGTTTGAGTTCGTTAGCCATGTCCAGTCCATAGCCGCTCTTGCACTCCACCGTGGTCACACCGAGCTCCAGCATCCCGTCCAGCACCGCTGCGGCTTTGCGCCGCAGGCTACCCGTGCTGGCAGCCCGCGTGGCAGACACCGTGCTGGATATACCTCCTCCGGCAGCCGCGATTTGCTGGTACGTAGCACCTTGCAACCGCTGCTCGAATTCGTCACCGCGCCAGCCGCCGAAACAGAGATGGGTATGGCAGTCGATCAGGCCCGGAATCACGAGTTTTCGTTCACAGTCGATGACGGGCTCTGATTGGAACTCGGAGGGAATATGCTCCGCCGCGCCAACCCAATTGATGGTATCTCCAGACCAGGCGATGGCGGCATTGGCAATCAGTCCCGCGTCATCCTGCGGGTTGCCTGCGGGACAGGTTGCGAGTTGTGCAATATTCCGCAGGACCGGCATCAGCTGAGTGAACCGATGCCGGCTTCGACTCCCGTCGCCAGTTCGCCGCTGCGCAATATGGAGGCGCAGATGGCAAGATCGTTGCGAACCTCGTAGTCCTGTTGAGCATGACCGATCTGGTCACGCAGCAATTCATGCGCCAAAAGCACACCCTTGCCGGGCTTGAGTGGTGAACGAAAATCCAGGGCCTGGGCCGCGCTGAGGAATTCCACGGCGAGTACATGTTCCACGTTGTGTAATACAGAAAGGAGTTTCAATGCGCTGATCGAGCCCATGCTGACGTGGTCTTCCTGGCCCAGGCTGGTGGGTATTGAGTCTACGCTGGCCGGGTGGCACAGCACCTTGTTCTCAGAAACCAGAGCGGCGGCCGTGTACTGCGGGATCATGAAGCCGGAATTGACCCCGGTGTCCTTCATCAGGAATTTGGGTAAGCCGTCATGGCCCTCGAGTAACAGGTAGGTGCGTCGCTCGGAAATACTGGCCAGCTCAGCCAGTGCAATGGCTGCAAAGTCCATTGCCAGCGCCAACGGCTGGCCATGAAAATTACCGCCCGACAGGATGTCGCCATTATCAAAAACCAGGGGGTTATCGGTTACCGAGTTGAGTTCGATTTCGATGGTCTGTGTCGCAAAAGCCAGGGCATCCCGGCTGGCGCCGTGGACCTGGGGCACGCAGCGCAGGCAGTATGGGTCCTGAATCCTTCCGCAGTCGCGGTGTGAGTCCATGATTTCACTGTGCTCGAGTAACTTGCGGACATTCCCGGCCACCGTCTTCTGTCCCTCGTGCGGGCGGATATTGTGAATTCGCCGGTCAAAGGGTACGGCACTGCCTTGCAGGGCCTCCAGGCTCATCGTAGCCAGGATATCGGCCTCTTTTAGCAGTACCAGCGCGCGTTCCAGCACAAACGCGCCGTACGCGGTCATCAACTGCGTTCCATTGATCAGTGCAAGCCCGTCTTTTGCCTTCAGGCTGATCGGCTCGATACCCATCAGGTTCATGGCTTCCGCTGCGTTCTGCTTTCCGTCTTCAGTGGGGTTCCAGACTTCACCGCGGCCGATCAGCGGCAGGCACAGGTGGGCCAGGGGAGCCAGGTCCCCGGAAGCGCCTACGCTTCCGCGGCTGGGCACCCAGGAGGTCAGGCCTCGTTGTTCAAAAGTCAGCAACTGCTCAAAAGTGGTTTTCGATATGCCGGACTGACCCAAACCCAGCGCATGAATTTTCAGCTGCAGCATCAGGCGGGTGATTTCCGGCGGGACCGGATCACCCACACCGCAGGCATGGCTAAGCAGTATGTTTTGCTGCAGCCGCGAGAGCTGCGTGTCTTCGATTCGCTGGTCCGCCAGGATCCCGAATCCGGTGTTGATGCCGTAATGGGCGGAGCCGTCATGCAGCGCACGCACCACTCGCTCACGGCTTTGGTCCAGTTTTTCATGGCCCGAGCGCAGCGCCACCATGCTGGCGGCAAGGTCCTTGTATAGGCTTGCGACGTGAATCATCTGCTTCAACCGTTGATCATCGGAAGGTCAACGCCGCGCTCGCCAGCCGTTTCCACGGCCGTTTCGTAGCCGGCGTCAGCGTGTCGCATGACACCAGTTCCCGGGTCTGCGGTGAGCACGCGCTGCAAACGCCGGTCTGCCATTTTAGTACCGTCTGCGACGCACACCATACCGGCGTGCAGTGAGTAGCCGATACCGACGCCACCTCCATGATGAATGGACACCCAACTGGCGCCACAGGCTGTATTGAGCATCGCGTTGAGCAGGGGCCAGTCGGCGATGGCATCGGAGCCGTCGAGCATCGCTTCTGTTTCGCGGTTGGGTGAGGCCACTGAGCCGGTATCGAGGTGGTCCCTGCCAATAACCAGCGGTGCATCCACCTTGCCCTTTTTGACCAGCCAGTTGAACCGCAGACCGGCCTCGGCACGCTCACCGTACTCCAGCCAGCAAATACGGGAGGGCATGCCCTGGAACTGAACTTTTTCGCGGGCTTTCTGGATCCAGCGGTGCAGTGACTCTTTGGCGGGGAACAGCTCGAGGATGGTTTTATCCGTGGTGTGGATATCGGCCGGATTGCCGCTCAGGGCCGCCCAGCGAAACGGGCCGGCGCCTTTGCAAAACAATGGCCTGATGTAAGCCGGGACGAAACCGGGGTAGTCAAACGCCTCGGGCATACCCCTTAAGTCGGCGACCTGGCCGCGCAGGTTATTTCCGTAATCGAAACAAATGGAGCCCTTCTTTTGCAGGTTGAGAATGGCCTGCACGTGGGTGACCATCGAATCGAGTACCTCGTCATCGTATTTCTTCGGTTCGGACTCGCGCAAAGCTGCAGCTTCTTCCAGCGTGTAGCCTGCCGGAATATATCCAAAACGCAGGTCATGGGCGGAGGTCTGGTCGGTGATGACATCCGGTACGATGCCGCGCCGCTCCAGTTCGGGCATGATTTCAGCAATATTGCCGAGCAGGCCCACGGAAAGCCCTCCATCGGCTTTTTCCAGCAGGTCCAGCGCTTCGTCGAGGTTCTCCGACATCAGGTCGCAATAACCCGTTTCAACACGTCGCTGGATACGCCAGGGATCGACTTCTACGGCCAGGCACAAACCATCGTTCATGGTGACGGCCAGCGGCTGTGCGCCGCCCATGCCGCCAAGACCGGCAGTGACCACGAGTTTGCCGGCCAGGCTGCCACCGAAATGCTGGTTGGCGCATTCGGCGAATGTC
>Ga0316194_10004145_pt1 | contig 10051 bp, 8 predicted proteins | sample CroRivsedime1_MG_FD_204936 | JGI IMG/M metagenome (GOLD analysis project Ga0316194, IMG submission 204936) | Coastal sediment microbial communities from Maine, United States - Cross River sediment 1 | ecosystem: Environmental > Aquatic > Marine > Coastal > Sediment | place: USA: Maine... | reverse complement strand
CTGGGGCGGTAGCTCAGCTGGCTAGAGCGCTGCGTTCACATCGCAGAAGTCGGGGGTTCAAGTCCCTCCCGCCCCATTGGTGTCGAGTCGTGTGGTTCTCGTGTCGTCATTCCGCGAACTCCGATCGAAGATCAAGGTTCGCTCCATGACGACCCGAAAACCAACCTCGAGCCTGACGAAGGACATGTATACCGAGTGTTGGTCGTCGCTGGAGCGATGCTTCGAGCTTTGCTCGGCAGATCGCGGAAGCGACGACCACCACGACCTTGCGGGCGTAGCTCAGTTGGTAGAGCGTCAGCTTCCCAAGCTGAAGGTCGCCGGTTCGAGACCGGTCGCCCGCTTTGGGGGCCCGATTAATCGGGCTCCCGATCTTTTCTTCGGGGTTCCCTTCAAGGCCGATCTTGGCGATGCTCGTGCAATCGAAACCGGAGAGGCCCCCCTGTCCGGTTCGTCGAGACGATCCGAGGCCGTCCCACTTCAAGGAGAACGAGTTATGCGCAGGACCCTGACCGCAGTTGCCTCCATCATGTTGATTCTCGGTAGCGCCGGTATCGCCGGAGCCCAGGAGACGCCCGCACCGCTGGACGAGTTGATCGACCTCTGGGAAGCCGCATTCAATGCCGGTGATTACGCCGCCGTGGCCGGCCTCTACACCGCGGACGCGAAGCGTATGCCCCCGGGCGAGGATCTCATCAATGGACCCGCCGAGATCACCGAACGGTCCAAGCAGTTCGCGGGGTTCAAGATCGAGCTCAACACTTACAGCGGTCTGGCCGATGGCGACCTGGGCACGAGCTGGGGGACCTACAAGCTCGTTGGCAAGATCGAGGGCACGCCCGTGACGATCGAAGGGCGCTGGATGAACGCGGTGAAGAAGACCTCCGACGGCTGGAAGATCTACCGGGATATCTGGCACGAGATGAGTCGGATGTAGGCAGGCACACCGCTGAGCTGTTGCCATCCCGGCACCCCAGGTGGCCAGGACGAAGAACGGGGGTCCGACCTGGCGTCGGACCCCCGCTCGAAGCTCCCGGGGAGCTGTGCGGCTCAGGTGCAGTCAGCTCAAAGTTCGTCTTTGGGACCGTACCACTTGCCCGGCTCGAGAGACGCGTCCTCGCGACCGGCCACTTCCAGCCAGCCTTCTTTACCCGCCTCGTCCTTGCACACGCCACTGAACCGATTGTTGTCGCGGCGCGCGAGCGTGCAGGCGACGAAGTGGTCTTCGCCCTCGTTGAAATGCAGGCTCATCTTGTCGACCTTCTTCGTGCCGTCCCACTGTCCGGCATCGTAGAATTCGACCATGTACTTAACTTCCGCGCCGCCCTGCTCAACGAGGAGCTGGCCCTTCGGGGATTTTGCCCGCAGGTCAAGGACCATCGTCGCCGGGAGCGACGCGCTCGTAACGCCGTAGGTACCGGCCGGAAGCTGACCCACTGGAGTGTAGGCCGCTTTCAACTGCGAGACTGTGGTCTGCTGCGCCGAAACGTCGGGAGCGGCGAGGAACAGCGCTCCGGCTGCTGCTGCGAGCATTGGAAGGGTCCGTCGCATGACTTCCTCCTGGTGCAGGGGGACGGTAACTGATCCGTCCGGGGGTCGGGGATCGCATTGAACCTCCAGGCTATTCTGTAGACACCGTTTCATGCTGGCAAGTCTGCGGCTCGGACCGGAAACCCCGCGCCCGCCTTGATCTCGGGCCGGACCTTGCCAGTTACCGTGAGGGTAGCCACATTCTCGGCCCTTCGCGGGCGTAGCTCAGATGGTAGAGCGTCAGCCTTCCAAGCTGAATGTCGCCGGTTCGATCCCGGTCGCCCGCTTCCGTACGGCATGAAGCCGCGTCGCAATTCACGACGCGGCTTCTTCTGTGGCCCTGGATCGCGATGTGATCGAAGCACTCACTGAGTTGGACGCCAGCTCGCTTCGAAGTAAATCGTCTCGGAAGTAACTGACCTGACCAGCTGCTCGACGCTCCCTCCGGCGTTCAGATCCAGGATGCTGATTCCACCGGACGTGAACAGAATCCGGTCGTCGGGCAGCCACGCCGGCTCAGTCTGAGGACCGTTGGCCTCCAGCAGGCGTTCAGGGTTGGCGCCGTCCGCGTCGATCACCCACAGGTCGTAGCCGGTCGATTCCGTTCTGTCGAGGCGGCGGAACACGATCTGCGTGCCGTCGGGCGACCAGCAAGGCTCCCGATCGAGAAGCGTCAGTTGATCCGTAATGTTGGTGGGGCTCGACCCGTCTGATCCCATGACGAAGATGTCGCTCTCGCCGAGGGCCATATCTACTTCGACGGCCAGCATCGATCCGTCCGGTGACCAGGCCGGCTCGACGCCGGTGGTGATGTACGTCCTGTCCCCAGTTCCGTCCAGATCGAGAATGAAGACGCCGATGCCCGTGTCGTATGCCAGCTTCGAGCCATCGGGCGACCAGGCCGGATTCATCCCCTGCGCCACCGGACGCAGCCCGGTTCCATCGGCGTTCATGACGTGGATCTGACTTTCGCTTCGGAAAGCCAGTCTCGTCCCGTCCGGCGACCAGGCCGGTTCCCGGTCGTACTCGGTGTGAAACGTCAACGGAACCAGCTCACCGCCCGTTTCGCTCAGGCCGACGATGTCCAGGGAGCTTGCGACCAGATCCGAGCGGGCGAATGCGAAGGCTATTTCCTGCGGCACCCCCAGACACTCGACCTCCAGGAGAATATCCGTGACCGAGCCAGCGATGACGGTGCCCGATACAGGCTCGTCCTCGAAAGCGTAGCAGTTCTCGGACAGGTCCGTCAGGTTCGCCGTCCATTGTCCCGGGTCGACGTTGTCGACGGTCACGGTGTCGTTGCGTCCGATCGCGAACACGCGATCGTCGTCCAGGGTTACCGTGAAGCCGTTCGGGTCCGGGTTGCGTCCGACCGTCGCGGAAATGAGCCGCAGCGTTCCGGTTGTCGCCGCCTGTACCGTCACCGAGGCCGAGCCGGAAATTCCGCCTGTCGATGCCGTGACCTCCGCGTTTCCGGCCGCCACGGCGGTGACCAGGCCGGCGGAGCTGATTGAAGCGACGCTCCCATCCGACGTGCCCCAGGTGAACGACCTGCCGGCGATCATCCCCCCCGCGGCATCTCGAGCCGCGGCCGTGAGTTGTACGGTCTCTCCGATGGCGGATAGAGATGCGTCCGCGGGCGTCACTGCGACGCTTGCGACGGTTGGCGCGGCAGGTGGCCCGGTGCTCGAGTCGCCTCCGCAGGTACACAGGAGCGGGGCAAGAGCAAGCACCAGAATCGGTCCTGCGCGAAGCAGCCGCGACCGGGACAAACGCATGCTGGACATGGTCGATACCTCCATGGGGATCCACGGTCCCTGTTCAGCGAGAGTTCCTCTGCTACTTCAGCACGGTGAGAGCGAACGGCATCGTGAACGTCCCTACGTATTGCACCTGGGGGCGCCCCTTCGTAGGCATCCGGCACAACACCGCCGTTGTCCCCTCGAGGGTCCAGGTGACAGCGTCCGGGTGCGAGACATCCAGGCGATCCGCCGGGACGTCATTGGAATCGCAGTCCTGCCCGAACCGCAGGAACCAGTTGTAGCCCTTCCCGCTGGCGTCCATCATCACCCAGGTCACCTGTGCGCGGGTGGTCATCGAACCACCGGGCGCCATCGCCGGCAGGCCGCCCTCGATGTCCGGGTCCGCGGTCGTGAGATACCCGTCGTCGCACACGGCTCCTCCGAACGGCGCTCCCGGCTGTGCGGCGAAGTCGAAGCACAATTCACGCGGGATATCCACCCGGGCATCCAGCATCAGATTGCCGATCGCCAGGATGACCGCGTCGTAGCTGCCACCGCCATCGCTTGTCACCCCGTCGCCCGGAGCGTCGCGGAACGTGGCCGTGACCGGGATGTCGCTCGGAGCGTTCTTGTCCTTGACCAGGAACATCTCCGATCCGATCCCCTTCTTGCCTCGCTTCGTCGTCACCTCGACGTCGTACAGATCCAGGTCGGCATCGACCGCGATCGTGAGAGTGGCAACCAGCTCGTCAGTGCTCACGTAGGCAGTCCCGTTGACGACCATCTTCGGCGTGCTCTGTCCGGCCAGCAGGAACTTGACGACCGATCCGTCGTCGAAGCCCGAGCCGATTACCCGCACATCGACCGTCACCTCCTGTGGCGCTTCGCTCGGAATGGACTCGGTCACCTTGACCTTCGTTCCACCGGACCCACCCCTGGCGGCGAGCACCGTCGGCTCGGTCGGCCCCGTCGGTTGTGAGTCGGTACACGCCAGCAGACCCGCGAGAGCGCACGCAGCAAGCATGAGCGCGCGACATGGAAGAAGAGGGTGCCTTGGCATGGGGTGCCTCCCGTTGTCAGACTTCGAGGCGGGGCCGCCTTTGACGAGGACCTGGTGTCCTCTGCTCTGAATCTATTGCACGGAGGATCCCGCCGGGATGTGCGGCGTCCGACGGCCCGGATCACCGGCCAGTTGAAAACCGGCCCAGAAGTACGGCTCGTTGAATCGCTCGTGGTTCAGCATCGAGCGCTGTGCCTCCGCCAGTGCGCGGACGGGCCCCTGTTCGTCCAGGTGGCGATAGAACAGAGTGGCGAATTCCGCCGCGCCGGTGTCTTCGACGGGCCACAGGGTGGCTACGACGCTCGCGGCTCCCGCGAACAGGAACGCCTGCGAAAGTGTGGCGAAGTCGGCTCCGACCGCGAACGAAGTCGCATGTGCCGCACCTGCACCGGTCTCACAGCCCGACAGGTATACCAGCGGCGCCTCGACGACGAGTCCGAGGAGTTCGTGGACCTCCAGCCTCCCGTCATCCTCCGATTCCGTTCCACCGCTCCTGGAAAGCTCCAGTCTCGAGAACATCGGATTCCGGACGTTCAGGACTCCGTGCGTGGCCAGGTGGACGAGCCCCGGCTGTCCGAGGGCCCGGCGCACTGCTCCCTCGGTTGCCCGTGAACCCATGAAACGCTCCATGTCGCGGCGCTCTCCAGTCACCGCTTCGAGCTCCAGTCGAGTGGCCGGAAGTTGCCCTGGAAACGGCGCGAATACCGAGCCGTGTGCGCCCTGTCGAGCCCTGGAAGGACGCTGCTGCAGCACGGGGAGCACGGCCGCCGAAGGCAGGATGCGGACGGAGCGATCCTGGACCAGGTACCGGCCAGTCGTGCGATCCCTGAGCGCCGCGAACGGCAGGTAGACCAGCTCCCGGTGCGGCACGACGATGATCTCGTCCACTGAATTCAGCAGTCCGGCATTGAGCAGGGGATCCACCAGGGTTTCGTGCAGACCCGCCAGCAGTACGTCCAACCGCGCGCCGCCGCCTTCCGGCCGGGCAATCATGTCGCGCGCCAGTCGCACGCGGCTGGCGAGATTGGTCGCTTCGATCGGAGCGTGGATCGCACGAACTTCGTGTGGCGAAACTGCGAACACGACGACCGGGCCGTCCAGGGGCACGAAGTATTCGACCAGCAGTTGACCTCTGCCCAGGGCTGCCTGGACGGTCGATACGTCGGCCCTCGACCCGCCGAGGAACGCGGCCTCTTCGGGCGCCGTTTCCGCGGCGAGCACCACGAGGCCTTCGTACTCGCGACGGGCCTGCATCAGGAGCGCGTACTGCGAGGTCAGCTCGCGCGCCTGCTCCGGGGTCAACTCACCGGGTGTCCCCTCGAGGGTGTCGATGCTTTCCACCAGGCGATCGATCCTGCTCAACAGCATTTCACCCTCGGAAAACGTACTCGCCGGATCGTCGCCGGCCGAGGTCGCCTTTCCCGCAGCCGACAGACGCTCGAGCAGCTCACGCCCCCGCGCGGCATCGGACACGACGAACGCCTCCTCCACCTGGCCCGAGCGCAGGAGCACCGATATCAGCTGTGCGTATACCTCTCGCTTGTCGGAGACCATCGCCGTGCGCAGGGCGCCGGAGCCGAAGTTGCCCCTGACCCGCTCTACGGTCGAGAGAGCCTGGCGACCCGTGATGACGGCCTGCTGCGTCTGGTCAAGTCGTTGGAAGGCCCTCGATTGCAGCAGTCGCGCCTCCCATTCCGCCGTGAATCCACCCAGGGCCAGGTCGGGCTCGATCCGCTGGATGATCTCCAGGACCTTGCGGGACCGTCGACGCCTGTGCGCGATCCGCGCTTCAGCCAGGCCCAGCTCGACCCGGGCAAGTCGCGTCCCCAGTTCATCCGCCACGCTTCGTGCCTGCGCCAGGCGTCGCTGGACCTCCTCGTCGTCGTCCAGTCGGTCGAGGACATCGGCCAGCACCAGCAGATCCAGCAGCACCTCCATCGGAGCCCCGGCGGCTTCGTGGATCTCCAGCGCCTCGAGCGCGCTCGCTCGCGCCCGGTCGAGATCGCCCAGCCGGATGAAGATGTCTGCCTCTCCCCTCAGGTCCGCGCCGGTCTCGATGTCGAGTCCGAGCTCGGCGTTGATCGTGCGGGCGGAGTCGTACAGCTCGAGTGCCCGTGAGAAATCACCGGCTGCCCGATACAGTTCCGCCATCGCCTCGAGGATACTGGCTCGTTCCTGCTCGAGCCCCTGTCTCGTCGCCAGGGTGAGTGCGCTATCCAGGACCAGGAATGCCTGCCCCGGGTCGCCGAGGTCCGTGTAGGCCACGCCGAGCTGCCCCAGCGCGTTCTGGGTTCCCGTGTCGTAGTCGATGCTGTCGTACAGGGCGAGCGCACGGTGGAGAAACTCGATGGCGGTCCGGGGATCTCCCAGTCGGACCTCGAGCATTCCGAGGTTGTTGAGGGCATTCGCTTCGAGGCGGACCTCGCCCAACTCGGCCATCACGATCTGCTGTCCGTGAAAGCCCTGTCTTGCCTGGTTGAACTGCCCCAGTTCCGTCTGAACCAACGCGAGGTTTCCGGTCGTAATCGCCAGCGCACGCCGGTCTCCCGTCTCGCTCGCGACGGTGGCCGCGCGCTCGAACCATCGCTCGGCGTCGGACAGGCGGTTTTCGGTCCAGGCAAGAAGGCCGAGCGCGTTGTATGAGCGGAATAGTTGATCCGTCAGCGAATGCTCGATCTTGAGCGCCAGGGCCTGTTCACCGATTCGAGCGGCCTCGGCGTGGTCGCTGAGGCGCCAGTGAGCCAGGCCGATCCAGGTCAGGGCTCGCGCTTCGGCAGCGACGTCGGGTTCCCGCCGAGCCCGGTCGCGGACGTCTCCGAGCACGACAACCGCACTGTCGTATTCGCCCGAGAAGTAAATCTCCTCCGCGACGACGAAGAGTGAATCGTAGAGATCTGGCCCGGCGGTGGAGTCGGAAACTCCGGCCTCGGTCGGTGCCGGCTCTTCCGGCGGAGCCCCCCGGTCCTCGCCCGTGCAGCCCGTGAGCCACAGAAGGGTCACGAAGACGGCTGGCGAGGCTCGCGGCTTCATGGCTTCATGGCCGGATCGAAAACTCGCGCACTCCGGTGGTAGACGAACTGGCGCCCTCGAGGAGAGCATCCACGTACCAGTAGTATGTTTCGTCAGAGCTGAACGCGGCTTCGCGAGGCGGCGCCAGGCTCGTGTCGCGGGTTGCCCCGGTCCACACGATATCTCCGTTCTCGTCCGTCACGGTGAGCAGATAGTGCACCTCGGGACCTTCGCTCCGCCACAGGAATTCGAGGCTGTCGATGCTCACCGACGCGCCTTCTTCCGGTATCACGATGGCGAAGTGCTGAACCCCCTCGACGTCCGGTCCGCGAGTGAGGCTCTCGTCCTGGCCCGGCCGCTGCCCCGGAACCAGCGCGAACAGAAGCAGGACCGCCGCTGCTGCAGGAACGGCGACCTTGATCCAGCGTCGGGGCGTCGACTGGCTGCTCAGCTCCGCCGCCTCTGCGACATCCCCCCGGCATTCGGCGCAGGTCAGCAGGTGCTTCTGCACCAGCTCCTGCTCCACCGGTGACGCTTCAGAGGCGAGGTAGGCTGCTATGAGCCCGGCGCTCAAGTGATCCTGGTCCGTCAATTTCTTCTCCCTGTTTCTCGGCTGCCCGACCCGCCATCCTGCTCTTATCACACGGCAGCGGCGGACGGAGCGTGCGGACCATCAGGGCTCCGTAATGCCTCCGGACTCGAGTTCCACTCGGAGTCGAGCCAGTACGGACTTGAGTCGCCGGTTCACTTGCCACCGGGAACTCAAACCGACCATCGGCGCGAGGAGCCCGATCGGGGTGTCGTCCTCGAACCGCAGTTTCAGCAGCAACCTGTCCGACAGGTCCAGCTTCCCGACCGCGGCCAGCACGGCCTCGTGTCGTTCACTCCGCAGCACCAGGTCATCCGGCGGAAGACCTGTCGGGTCCACCACTCGCTCGGCATCGATCCCGTCCGCCAGCAGATCCGCCAGGTTTCGACGCGCGATCGAGTCTGTGGCTCGGGGGCGGTCCGGCTCACGTTCCGGACGAGCCCGTCCGTGTGTGCGACGGTGCCTGTCGACGCACAGGCGACGCGCCACGACTACCAGCCAGGTCGTGAACTTGCCCCGTCCCTCTCCGGCGAAGGCACGAAGGCGGCGAAAATCGTCCTCGCGGAGCCGCTCGAGGATGTAGGTATAGTGGTCCATCGACCCGTCATGGTTCGTCGAGTTTCTTCGCGCGACCTGGAGCAGCAGCCTGCTGTACTCCTCGGTGAACGTCTTCCACGCACGGGTTCGCGTGACGTCGTCCGACGCCTGCAGCAGGACTGATAGCTGAGGTGGGAGCGGTGTGGACACCAGGCGGCCGCCGGGATCGGGTATCGTGGAGGTCCGTTCAGTTCTTTCGCTGAAGCGTGATCTCGAGGTTGATCGCGCTGCCGCTGAAAGCCACCAGGCGCTCGACGGTCATGAAACCTGGCAGCTGGACACGGATCGTGCCCTCGCGATAGTGCTTCGTGGCGCTGCCTCCGGCCCCCTTGATGTTGATCGAACCTTGAGACTCCGACAGTTCGAATTCGTACTTCACGGGGGCATTCCCGAGCGTAATGAAATCGTCCTCGAACTTCCCGGCAGCAAGGTCGCCCGAACCGTAAGTTGGCACCGAGACATCGATCTCGAGGTCTCCCCGTCGCTGCAGCAGCACTTCGGCGCCGGCCGGAGCGGTCTTCACGGAGACCTTCTGCTTGCTCGATCCGCATCCCGACAGACCGGTGACCGTCATCGCCAGGAGCCAGCAAGCGACAGCCAGTCCTGGGTTCCTCGTACGGATCTTCATCAGATCGAATCTCCTGGCGGAGCGCAGTCGCACGGTTCCGGATCAGAATACTAGAATACGTGTGCCCCTTCCGCGACCCTGCGAAGAAGTGGGAAAGTGGGAAAGTCCCGCAGGGTCGATCAGGCCACTCTGACCCGTGACAGGGTGTCCCGCCGCGGGCCGATGCGACGAAACGCCCGGGACGACCGATCACCGGCGCCGGGAGCGCACGGCGGTCGTCAAAATCGCAACCGTCCGTCGAAATGGGAGTTGCGGCGGGCCCGAAAGTCGCGGGACATGAACGCATGAAACATCGAATGTTCCGCATGTTTCTTGCAGGTAAATTCCCTCCATAGAAGCGGGCAGAACAGCGGAATCGACCCCCCGAAGACGCAGGCCCGTAACAGTCCGCCGACTCGATAGCCGCCGGCGGCGTCCGGATTCACGATGCGTTACCGCGAGGGGGGCGTGGACCGGGTGCCGCTGGCGGTGTTGTTTTCAGGCGGGAGGGGGAAATGCGAATGACCTCGCATGCAGTAATCCGATCGCTCAAATCCACGTTCATTCCTGCATTCGTCGCACTCCTGGCCGTCACGGCATGTGACCAGGACAGACCGCCGGAGCCGGCCGAAGTCGCGGCCCACATGTCGGAGCACTTCACACGTGCGTCGGATCTACAACGGGCAGTCGTCAACGGTGACATGGAATCCGTCGCGGGAGCGGCGAACTGGCTGGCGGAGCACTCGAAGATGTCGGGGGCGCCGGCGTCCTGGGATCCGTATCTTGCGGAGATGCGTGCCGCTGCCGAGGTCGCGGCCGGGTCGCCGGATCTCTACAGCGCCGCCAAAGCCACCGCCCGCGTCGGTGCGGCGTGCGGGGACTGTCACAAGGGGCACGGCGCGACCGTCAGGTTCTCGATC
>Ga0316194_10004144_pt1 | contig 10053 bp, 9 predicted proteins | sample CroRivsedime1_MG_FD_204936 | JGI IMG/M metagenome (GOLD analysis project Ga0316194, IMG submission 204936) | Coastal sediment microbial communities from Maine, United States - Cross River sediment 1 | ecosystem: Environmental > Aquatic > Marine > Coastal > Sediment | place: USA: Maine... | reverse complement strand
CGGGCGGTAGTCGGTCATGTTCCAGACGCCCGGAGACGAGATCGGCTGGTTCGAGTAAAGGTCGCGGGCGTACTGAACGTTGAAGCGCCAGAAATCGATGATCTCGCACGCGGCGTCGATCTCGGCCTGGTAGCAGGTCTTGCTCTGCCCCAGCATCGTCGAGGCGTTCAGCACCTGGCGCCAGTCTCCGGCCAGGAGGTCGGCGGCCTTGAGCAGCACGGCCGCGCGGTCCTGCCAGGGCCAGTTCGACCACTCCTGCCAGGCCTCCATGCAGGAGTCGATCGCCATCTGGATGTGCTCGTCGGTGGCCTTGTGATAGCGAGCCAGCACGTGCGCGTGGTCGTGCGGCATCACGACGTCGCCCATGTCGCCGGTCGTGTAGTCCTTCCCGCCGATGATGATCGGGATCTCAACGACCTCGGAGGCCATCCGGTCGAGCTTCCTCTTCAGGTCGGCCCGTTCAGGAGAGCCAGGCTCGTATCCCCATACGGGTTCGTTGACTGGAGCGGGGGGGCGCAGGTCGCCCTCGATCGTCATTCCGGGTCGCATATCGAGGCTCATCGGTTCGTTCTCCGTCCGTTCAAATGAAATCGGTTCGGCACATGGGAACGCGAGCGGCGTTCGCAGGGTTCATCCTGACCGCAAGACGGTTATTATTCGTGCGATTACGGGCCGTCATGCGGCCCCATATCCTACTGGCTTTAACGCCTCGAAGCTACCGCGAGAGGATCACCATATGAAGACGTCGAGCGAGACCTCCACGCTGGCCCCCGAGAGTCTCGAATCCTGGTGGAATTCGGGCTTCACCTGGGACGACTATCTGGGGAACGAAGTGGAGGAATATCGTGAGCTGTGGCAGGGCATATACGGTCGGGCCACCACCCCCGTGTGGACTCTCGAAGCGCTGGAAGACCTGGGCCGGGAGTGGAAGCTGCTGGTGATCGCCGAGGACTGGTGCGGTGACGCCTCGAACCTCGTTCCCGTGTTCGGCCGCCTGGCCAGGGATTCCGAGTGGATCGATCTCCGTGTCGTCAAGCGGGACGAGCACCCGGACCTCATGGACCGTTACCTGACGAACGGGAGCCGGGCGATTCCCATCATCCTCATCATGGACGAGAACTTCCGGCCCGTGGGTCGCTGGGGACCGCGGCCGGCCGAACTGCAGGAATTCGTGATTCGCGAGAAGAGGGCCGGGCAGAGGTCCGCCCCGGAGATCTACAAGGAAACGCGGCGCTGGTACGCCCGTGACAGGGGAAGAACCACCCTGCGAGAAGCGTTGGCAATCATGACCGACGCGGACTGAAACAGGGAACGGAGAGGCTCTAATGACCGCATCCACCGGCGTGCGCGCCTTTGTCGTCGCGTTTGCCGTACTGTCTCCGTCCTCGCTGGGGGCCCAGAGCGTCGAAGCGCGTCTCGAGCGGGCCGCGGAACGCATCGAGCAAGCTCGTGCGGAGAACCTGGACCTGATCGCTCCCCGCTTGTTCGAGCGCGCGGAATCGCGTCTCGCCGACGCCCGGAGGCGGTACGACGACGGAGCCGGTGATGACGACATCGACCGTCGGGTAGACGAGGCACTCGAGGCGCTGGACGAAGCCGAGGAACTGGAGTCCCTGGGACGCACCGTTCTCCGTGGCGCCCTGGAAGCCCGGACCGATGCGCTCGAGGCCGGCGCCCCGGATTTCGCTGCGGAGAATTGGGAATCGGCCGAGAAGTCTGCCCGAGATGCCGGGCGGAGGATCGAGAACCGGGACCGCCCCGGGGCTGAAGAGCGAGCGGCGCGCGCGGAATCGGAGTATCGCGAGGCCGAACTGAACGCGATCCGGGCCGATGTCCTGGGCCGGACGAGAGCTGCGCGGGCCGCGGCTCTAGAGGCGAAGGCGGACAAGCTGTCTCCACTCCTCTTCAACGGTGCGGACTCGTTGATCAGCGAGGCTGAGGCGGTGCTCGCGGGCGACCGCTACCAGGCTTCGAGCGCCGGCGCGCTGGCCAAGGAGGCGGCGGCCGCCTATCGCCACGCCGAGCGCCTGGCAGGGCTGGCCGACAGCATCTCCCGCAAGCGCGTGTCGGTCGAGGAGGTAGTGCTTCGTGGTGAGGAGCAGGTTCGGCGAATCACCGAGGCGTTGCAGTTCGAGGCCCGCTTCTCGGAGGGCGCTGCGCCGGTCGTCGACGATGTCCTGGTGGCCATCGAGAGCCTGTACGATGAGCGCGCGGCGCTTCGCCGAGATATCGAGCAGAGGGCGGCCGAGATCGAGCGGCTGGACCGAAGCGTGGACTCTCTCGATGCACGGCTGGCGGCGCTGGAGGTCCGCGAGGCTGCCGTCAGCACCGAACTGCGTGAGAGACAGCGCCGCGAGCGACAGTTCCGTGAGGTGGAGGCGATCTTCACGCCCTCGGAGGGCGAGGTGCTGCGGTCCGAAGACCGGCTGATCCTCAGGCTTGCGGGGCTCACGTTCCCTTCCGGGTCGGATGAGATTCGCCCTGACCAGTTCGGCCTGCTCACGAAGGTCCAACGGGTGATCCGGGAGTTTCCCGAAGCCCGCGTCGTGGTCGAGGGGCACACCGACTCGCAGGGCAACGAGTCCATGAACCAGAGCCTGAGCCGCCGTCGGGCCATCGCGGTCCGGGAGTACCTGCTGTCCAACATCGCCATGAGTGCCGATCGGATCACGGCGGTCGGGTACGGCGAGTCCCGGCCGGTGGCACCGAACAATACCGAAGCAGGCCGGACCCGGAATCGCCGCATCGAGATCACGCTGACGTTCGACGGGACCTGAGGCGCGCGACCCGATCGTTACGCAGGTTATGACCGTGTACCTGGAGGGTGCTCGATGAACGTCGTCCGTGTGCCGTTGATCCTGTTGGCCACGTCATTGGCACTTGCCTGCGGGTCGCCCGACCGGCCGGAAACCACGCCAACGCCCCTTTCCACAGTCCGCCTCGAGCAGCAGGACAGCGGAACGGACGTTCTGCTTCAGGCCGTGAGCGCCGTGGACGAGAACGTGGTGTGGGCCAGTGGCCACGGGGGAACGTGGGTCCGCACGCTAGACGGGGGCGCTACGTGGGTGGCGCGCGTGATGCCGGGCGCCGACACCCTCCAGTTCCGAGACGTGCACGCACTGGACGCGGACCGGGCATGGCTTCTCAGCGCCGGGCCCGGGGAGCTGTCCCGTATCTACCGCACGCTGGACGGCGGCGAGACCTGGGAGCTGCAGTTCCTCAACCCAGAGCCCGATGGCTTCTACGACTGCCTCGAGTTCCGGGATGCGAAGCATGGAATCGTTTACGGAGACGCCGTAGACGGCGAGTTGCGGATTCTCCGCACGCGGGACGGAGGAAGTACCTGGGAATACACGCGCTCGCTGGACATCCCGCCCGCGCTGGCGGGAGAGGGAGGATTCGCGGCCAGCGGGACCTGCGTCGCCCTGGGCCAGGGCGGTCGGGCCTGGATCGGAACCGGTGCGGCCGATACGGCCCGCGTCCTGTCCACGCTCGACGAGGGCCTGACCTGGACGGCGGTCGCTGCGCCCCTGCCGGCGGGTGAGGCGGCGGGCATCTTCACGATCGCCTTCCGTGACTCCCTGCACGGAGTGATCCTGGGCGGCGACCTTTCCAGGCCCGACGAACACACCGACAACGTGGCCATCACGTCGGATGGCGGCGTGAACTGGAGCGTGGCGGGGCGGCCTGTTCTGGCAGGCGCCGTGTACGGAGCCGCCTACGTCGCAGGCGCCCCGACGCCCACCCTGGTGGCGGTCGGTCCACACGGGGCGGACTGGTCCTCCGACGAGGGGACGACCTGGTCGCGGGCCGACACGGTCGCGTACTGGGGCCTCGACATCGCCTCTCCGGCAGCTGGCTGGCTCGTCGGGCCGGAGGGTCGCGTCGTCCGCATCTCCTTCGAATAGGCTAGTTTCAAGGCGCGCGTGCGGAATCGATCGAAACCGCCGACGGTCCAATTTCGTAGAGAAAGCAACGATTGGACCACTCGCGCTGTCCAAACGAGTAGAAGGCGACGGAGGGCCGTCGCTGCGCCCGCGAGGGAACGATGCGGAGGGGTGGAATGATGATCGGGCGAGTCGAAGTCACTGAAATCCTGGGGATGGCCGGGACCTGTGCGATCCTGCTGTTCGCTGGATTCAGCGTGGAGACCCTGGAAGGAGACGTCCAGCCGTCCTGGGCCGTGACCCTGGAGGTCAACGCCCCCGAGGTGCCGGTCGGGCTGCCCGACGAGATCCGGCTCCAGTTGCCGAACCTGGAAAAGCCAGTGCACCCGGCGCCCCCGGAGATCTCCCTTGACGGACTGACGGAGCCTGTGGCGCTGCCCTACGAGTGTGCCTGCCGCCACGTGATTACATGATCCACGCAGGACCGGCCCTGCAGAGAGTCTAGGCGCGCCGACTGCCGCTCGGCTCCCCCGCCGGCGGCGAATCCGTCAGTTTCCCATACATGTCCGGCCTGCGATCGGCGACGTAGTCGTACTCGTACTCGCCGCCCACTTCGACCACCCGGGTCGCGTCCGCCGCCGCCATGTCGAACTCCACGTGCAGGAATCCCGGCCCGTCTCCGATCTCGGCGATCATTTCCCCGCTCGGGTCGGCCGCCATGGTGCCCCCGTGGAAGGCCACGCCTTCCTCGATCCCGACCCGGTTCACCGCCAGGTAGTTGACGTGGTTCTCGTAGGCCCGGATTCGAACCTGCTCCCGCTTGAGCCTGAGATTCGGCCAGTTCGTCGAGAGAACGATGAGCTGAGCCCCCCCGAGCTTCAGGGCCCGGCCTGTCTCCGGAAACGACCCGTCATAGCAGATGTTGAGGCCAATGCGGCCGAGCGGGGTCTCGAACACCGGGGGAGGTTCTGACCCCGGAGTGGTGAAACGATCGACGCCCAGGCACAGCGTGTGGAGCTTTCGATAGCGACCGGCCGGCCCGTCGGGTCCGACCAGGAACAGCGAATTGTGCAGCAGGTCGCCGTCACGCTCGATCGCCCCGACCACGGCCCAGGCGTCCGCGACGCGGCAGGCCTCCGCTACCCCGGCGAGCTCCGGACCGGCCGCCTCGACCGCTGCGGCCCTCGCGGAGTCCTTGTCGTGGAACACGTATCCGGTGAGTGAGGCCTCGGGAAACACGACCAGGCGAGCGCCCTCGCCGGTCGCCGCCTCGATCGCCGACCGGGTGATCCTGACGTTGGCCTCGGATTCTCCCCGGCGGGGCGCCATCTGCACCCCGCAAACGGGGAGCATCAGTCCTCGGAGAGCGTTGCGATGATCGCCAGCCCGGCGCCCACCGCCAGGGCGCCGAGCGCGAGGCCGAGCCCGACCCAGCGACCGACTTCCGCTTCCGGCAGGTCCAGTCCGCGCCGCCACGGACGAGCGATCTCGTTACGAAGCGCCCGCGACCGGTTTCTCACCGCCCAGACCGCCAGTCGGGCCAGGCCTTCCTCGTCTTCCTTCTTCCTGAACATGGGCTCACCCCGTAGAGGGCATGGAACCCACGAAGTCTTCACCACCGTCCACCCGGATGACGTTGCCGGTCATCCAGGCCGTGCCTTCGTCCGCCAGAGATACCATGCAACGGGCTACGTCTTCGGGAGTGGTGAGTCTTCCGTAGGGATTCTGTTGCCGGGCCTCCTCAATCATGTGCTGAGCACCCGGGATCTTCCGGAGCGCGGGCGTATCCGTGACCCCGGCACGAATCGAGTTGGCCGTGATTCCGTGGGGCGCGAGTTCCAGCGCCAGTTGCCGGCAGTGGGACTCGAGGGAGGCTTTGGCCGCAGACACCGCGCCGTACGAGGGGATGACACGGTCGCCGCCCGAGCTCGTCATGGCGTAGATGCGGCCGCCCTGCCCCATCAGCCGGCGGCGCACCAGGCCCTGCGCCCAATACACGAGGGAGTGGGCCATGACGGTGAGCGTCATGTCCATCTGCTCCATCGTCATCGACCCGGCGGCGTCTGCCCCGACGAACGGTTTCAGGGTTCCGAACGCGAGCGAATGCATGAGCACCCGAACCGAGCCGGGTTCGACCCCTGCGGCGATCTCGTCCAGGACCTGGTCACGCTTCTCCGGGCTGGCGGCGTTGATATTGAAGAACTTCGCCTGCACGCCCTCGGCTTCGATGGCGGCCCGAATTTCCTCCACCCGCGCCAATCCGGCTCTCCGGTCGAGATGAATGCCGAAGATATCGTAGCCCGCTCGGGCGAACTCCAGCGCGGCAGCCTCGCCGAACCCGCTGGACGCCCCCAGGATCAGAGCCGACTTCGCTCCGCTGTGACTCAATGAACCCTCCCCGGAAAGACTCGTGGTGCCCGCCCCGAACGTAGTTTCCGGGAGGGGACTTGTCACGATCGCCGCTCATGTCGACCTGCCCGACAGTCTGCCGGGCTCTACACGATGAACGCGGCCAGCACCGTGTACAGGGCGGCGGCAGCACCTGCCGCCATCATCGCGAGCGGAAGCTGCGTCGTCACGTGATCCATCAGGTCGCATCCGGTCGCCACCGACGAGAGGATCGTCGTGTCCGAGATCGGAGAGCACTGGTCGCCGAACACGCTGCCGCCGGTGACGGCCGCGAAACACAGCGTGAGAAACGCGGGTTCGGGGTGGACGGACCACGCGAGAGGCATGGCCACGGGGAAGAGCACCGCATACGTGCCCCAGGAGGTCCCGGTCGAAAACGCCACGAACATGGTCACCAGAAGCAGTACGGCTGGAAGTGCCACGGGGCTTACCCACGGGCCGACGGTCTGCACCACGTAGTCGGCGGTCCCGAGGGAATCGGCCACCGACTTGAGGGTTACCGCCAGCGCCAGGACCAGGGCCCCGATCGTCACTCCCTTGCACCCGCCAATGAACCCGTCCATCACGTCGCGCAGCTTCATCCCGCGGGCCAGCGCGATCGCCATCCCGGCCAGGACCGCCAGGACGAAGGCCTCGGCGATCGGAAGTGAGGGAGACTCCCGGTTGCCCTGGATATAGAACGTGACCACGAACGGGATGACCGCTACGGCCAACAGCGTGCCGATCGGCCCGAAGAAGTCGATCAGGCTCGGCCGGTAGCCTTCGGGAAGCCGGACTACGGTGAGTTCCTCGGCCGCCATGGGCTCCGCGCCCTCCCGATCGAGTTCCCCCGTAGCGCGGGCGCGCGCCATGGCCGCTCGCATGTTCCGTGGCAGCCACGGCCACTTCTCCCAAGCCACGAGCAGCGTCAGGAGAACCGCGAATATCGCGTAGAAGTTGAAGGGCACCGCCTTGAAGAAGAACGCGATCGCCTCTTCCTGCGTCGCGATCACGGGCACTGTCCCGGCCACCAGGCCACCCACGTAGATCGGCCACACGTTGAACGGGATGATGGTGGCGGCGGGCGATGCCGTAGAATCGACGATGTACGAGAGCTCCTCGTGCGATACCCTGTGGCGGTCACCCACGGGCCGCACCGTGGCCCCCGTCAGCACCGTGCTGATCGTCCCGCCCTGGTGAAACACGAGCCCCATCGCCCAGGCGAAGAACTTCGCCGAGCGCGGGCCGCGGGCCACCTTCGCGCCTGCCCAGTCGGCGAACCTCACCGCACCGCCCGTCCGTGTCCACAGGCCGATCAGTCCTCCGAGCGCCCACAGATATACGAGCAGAATCAGAGCGAAGCCTGGAGATCCTATGGAGGGAATCAGGTATTCCTGGACGATGTTCAGTTCGCCGCTGATCACACCGCCGAGGACGATCCCGATGAACAGGGCCGAGATCACGTCGCGCAGCGTGAACGCGAGGACCAGGGCCACGACAGGCGGCACGATGGACCACAGCCCGTAGTGAGTCCCGTTGGTCGGAAATCGCCCGCTCACCGCGAGGCCGCCGGCCACCACAAGCACGGCAACCACGATTCCGATCCACCTGCGGGTGCGTCGGTCTGGCATGCGTTCTCCGGTGCGGGACAGGTACGCGACATGGGCGACGGGCCCACGCAGGATAGGACATCGCGCGCCCGAGCGGCAATTCGGCACCCTGCACACTTGAGCACCCGGTCCCTGTGGACGCATCTTGCCGGGTCCCGATCATCGCTCTTTCCGCGGACGCCGAGGAGGCTCTCATGATTCCGCGCCGCTCACCACATTCGGTCGTCACCCGCCTGGCGGTATTCGCCGCCACGCTTCTCCTCTTCCTGCCGGGCTCGGCCGCGGCGCAGGAGGAAGGTCCCGGCTGGAAGGTTCGTTCCCCGTTCCGGCCACTGGACCTGGCCACGCCGAACACGATTCGAACCGGGGCCGGTCTGCCCGGTCCCGACTACTGGCAGCAGAAGGTGGACTATAGGATCGAGGCGGCACTCGACCCGACGACCCATTTGCTGACCGGGTCGGAGATCATCCGGTATCACAACAACTCGCCACACGCCCTGTCCGTCGTGTGGCTCAAGCTGGACACCAACCTGTGCCATCCGGAGAGCAAGTCTCAGGTGCTGGCGGTGCCGCCCCTGATGTTCGGTGAATCCGTGTTCGACTTCACGTGTGACGGAAGCGGCATGACGCTGGACCGTGTCGCGGCGGGCGGCCGTGACCTGGAGTACGAGGTCATGGGAACGATCGCCCGTGTCGACCTCCCTCACCCGCTGCCTTCCGGCGGCACGAGCGAGATCGAGATCGACTGGAGCATGACCCAGCCGGAATACGGCTACGGGCGGACCGGACGCGACGGCACCCTGTACCAGGTGGCGCAGTGGTATCCGCGAGTCGCGGTGTACGACGACGTGAGCGGTTGGAACCTGACGCCGTTCCTGGGCGCGGGTGAGTTCTACCAGGAATTCGGCGATTTCCAGGTAGCGGTCACGGTACCCGACAACTTCGTGATGACGGCCACGGGGACGATCGTGAATCCCGACGCCGTCCTCACGGATGAGCAGCAGTCCCGCCTGGCTCGCGCCGACGGGTCGGAGGACGCGGTGGCGATCATCACCGAGTCAGAGGCACGGTCGAACCGTGGCCGCCGGGCCTCGGGCACCAAGACGTGGCGCTTCGCGGCCGAAAACGTTCGCGACTTCGCGTTCGCCATGGCGCCGGACTTCCGCTGGGACGCCAGCTCGTACGACGGAATCCGGATTCAGACCTTCTATCGCCCGGAAGCGGAGTTGTGGGAAGAAGCGAACCGGATGTCGTGGGTCACGATCAAACACTTCTCCGAGCGCCTGTTTCCGTATCCGTGGCCACATGCCACCACGGTGGAGGGGCCGAACGCCGGCATGGAGTATCCGATGCTCACGTTCGTGCCCACCGAGACCACCCGGGAGGCCCTGTACTGGGTGCTGACGCACGAGTTCGGGCACGAGTGGTATCCCATGATCGTGAACACGAACGAGCGTCTCTATCCCTGGATGGACGAGGGCTTCAACACCTTCATCAACATCGAGTCGGTGGAGGTCTACTTCGAGGGTGAGCCCTACGCGGATGCGATCTCCGTTCAGCCGCTCGAGCTGTGGGCCGAGCATTCGATTCCCGGGATCGAGCAGGCGATGGCCCTGCCCCCGGATGAGCAGTACGACCTGTTCTGGGCCGCCTACTTCAAGCCGGCACTCATGCTGCACGTTCTCCAGTACGAGGTGCTGGGGAAGGAGCGGTTCGACCGGGCGCTGTCCGAATACACCCATGCCTGGGCCTTCAAGCATCCGACGGCGTCCGACTTCATACGCTCGATGGAGAACTCGGCCGGCATGGACCTCGACTGGTTCTGGAGGGCCTGGGTTTACTCGACGGCGCGCCTCGACCAGGCCGTGACCGACGTGTCCGTCACCGACGACGGGGTCACGGAGATCCGGCTGGAGAGCCTGGGGCAGATGGTCATGCCCGCGGAGCTGGCGGTGTCCTTCGCCGGGGGCGCGACCGAAACGGTTCGCCTTCCCGTGGAGATGTGGAAGCTGGGTCCGGTCTATACGTATCGAGTCCCGGCCGGCCGTGAGGTGACCGATGTCACCCTGGATCCGAGGGGCGTATACCCGGACGACGACCGCGCGAACAACGAGTGGTCGCGGTAGGGGGCGGGGTCGCATCTGAAGGACGTCGCAAGTCGGACAGAG
>Ga0316194_10004143_pt1 | contig 10054 bp, 7 predicted proteins | sample CroRivsedime1_MG_FD_204936 | JGI IMG/M metagenome (GOLD analysis project Ga0316194, IMG submission 204936) | Coastal sediment microbial communities from Maine, United States - Cross River sediment 1 | ecosystem: Environmental > Aquatic > Marine > Coastal > Sediment | place: USA: Maine... | reverse complement strand
CATCGCGCCCGACGAGCACTACGTCGAGCGGGCTTTCAACCCTGCGAAATACGGCGAGTGCTCGGCAGAGCCAGTCGTGGAAATGACGTTCCCGGGTTTTCGCGACAAGACGCTCGCGCCCACGGGCAAACACGTCATGTCCTGCGTAGTGCAGTACGCGCCGTATGCATTGAAGAATGGCTGGGACGATGCCGCAAGGGAGGCCTTTACGAAGACCTGCATCGAAACGATCGGGCGGTATGCGCCGGACCTTGAATCGCGCATTACCGCGAGCGAGTTGTTGACGCCGGCGGACATCGAACGTGAGTTCCACATTACCGGGGGACACTGGCATCACGGTGAACTGGCGCTTGACCAGTTCATGTTCGTTCGCCCGGTGTGCGGCGCTGCCCAGTACAGGATGCCGCTCGACGGGCTGTATCTCTGCGGTGCGGGCGCGCATCCGGGCGGTGGCGTGAGCGGCGCTGCGGGGCGCAATGCGGCGCGGTTCATAATCAGGGAGCAGTCGGCATGAGCGCCATCGAAGTTCCCCAGGGCCGGCTGCGCACGCCGTTTTATTCGCGTCTCGCGGCGCTCGACACGCTCAATTCCTGGCATACCTGGAAGGGCTACACGGTGCCGGACGCGCTTTATTGCGCCGACACCGAGTATTTCGCGATCCGCAACGCCACCGGCGTGTTCGACCTTACGCCTATGACCAAGTACCGCATCGCGGGACCCGATGCGCTCGTCTATATCGACCGTCTCGTCACGCGCGACATGAGCAAGATAAGGCCGGGACGCGTGGCCTATGCGGTCTGGTGCAACGACCAGGGACAGGTCATCGACGATGGCACGATCTTTCACCTCAAAGACGGCGAGTACCGGCTGTGTTCGCAGGAACGCCATTGCGCGTGGCTGATGGATGCGGCGATCGGCCTCGACGTGAGTATCACCGATGAAACCGCGGACGTGGCGGCGCTCGCCGTGCAGGGGCCGACGTCGTTTGCGATCCTGAGCCGGATGGGCATCGACGGTCTCGGCGAGTTGAAGCCGTTTGGGCTGATGCACGTGGACTTCGAGGGAACCGAACTCATGGTGTCGCGCACCGGCTTCACCGGCGATCTCGGTTATGAGCTGTGGGTGGACCCGGCAAAGGCGGAAGTCCTCTGGGACAAACTGTTCGCGGCCGGCGAGATCACGGGAATTCGCGCCATCGGCACCGACGCGCTCGAGCTGGCGCGTATCGAAGCCGGCTACATCATGGCGGACATCGATTTCCTGCCGGCGCACGCGACGGTGCGCACGGGCCGGACCCGTTCACCGCTCGAGCTCGGGCTCGACTGGCTGGTCGATTTCAAAAAACCCAATTTCAACGGGCGGCGTGCGCTGGCCGAGGAAAAGCGCAGCGGCTCGACCTGGCGGCTCGTAAAACTCGACATCGAAGGCAACAAGCCGGCGCACCATGCCTATATCTTTGCCGATGCGAAAGCGCGCAGGAACATTGGCTTTGTCACATCCGCTGCGTGGTCGCCGGTGTGCAAGCAGAATATTGCACTCGGCACGGTCCGCATGCCGCACGGCGCGCCAGGCTCGAACCTGTGGGTGGAGGTCTTCTACCAGCGCGAGATGCACTGGTCGCGGATGATGGCCAGGGCCGAGGTCGTCGACAAGCCGTTCTGGTTTCCGAAGCGGCGCGGCCTCACGCCGCCTGAACTCGTCTAGGCGCCGAAAGCTGTCACTAGGTATTCGCCGCAGCCGGCTTCACATAGTCCTAACTTGCTGCGTCGCTGCACGGCCTAAAATACCTGCGTGGACCCTCCCTGGGCCCACGGAAAACATTGCAATGTTTGACAGTCCCTCCGTGGACTAAAGGAAACAATCATGAAATCCAGCAAATATCTGCTTGTGGCGGGTGCGCTGCTGGCATTGGTCGCATCGCCCGCGTTGGCGTACGAAGCGGGTACGTGGGTGCTTCGTGCGGGCGTCGGCGTCGTGGCGCCAGATTCGGACAACCTGGTCATCGACGACGGTGTCGACACGATAACGGTCAATGTTGACGATGGCACGAGCCTGACACTGATGGGAACGTACATGTTCAGCCCGAACTGGGGCTTCGACATTCTCGCGTCCTGGCCGTTCAATCACGATATCAACGTGTCGATCATCAATAACGTCGATCCGGGCTTTAATCCGGTTAGTGCGAAGATTGCTGAAACCGATCACCTGCCGCCGACGTTCTCGATGCAATACCACTTTCTGCCTGATGGCACGTTCCAGCCGTATGTCGGCGCCGGTGTGAACTACACGACGTTCTTGAGCACCGACGTCGAACAGGCACTGGTCGATCTCGGCATCGACGACATCGATCTCGACGATTCGTTCGGTCTCGCGCTTCAGCTGGGCGCGGACTGGACCTTCGGCAACGGCTGGTTGGTGAATTTTGACCTGCGCTGGATCGACATCGAGTCCGACCTCGACGCGACGGCGCTGGGCGTAACAGGCGAGCTAGGCACGGTCAAGATCGATCCGTGGGTTTACTCCATCAATCTCGGCTATAGCTTCTGACCCGACCTGTAGGAGCGGTTCTCGAACTGCGACCGGTTCGCGGGCCGAGGCCCGCTCCTACATCAATTGGTACCGTAGGAGCGGGCCCCGGCCCGCAAACCGATCTGGGAATCAAAGCGGCTGGTTGTAGGAGCGGTTCTCGAACCGCGAATGAATCGCTTTTATTCCCAGCTGTAGCGGAAGCGCACGCCGGCCGTGCGCGGCATCCGGTGCCCGAAGAAGTGTGAGGGCAGGATGCCGCCATTGTTGTTCTGGCCGTCGTAGGTGAACTCGTCCGTCAGGTTTTCGACGTACACGCCTGCCTGCCAGTTGCCGCTGGATATGTAGTCGATGCGTAACGCCATCTGCGTGTTAGCGTCGATCGTCGTCTCGGGGAATGCGCCCCAGCCGCCGCCGCGTTCGCCTTCCCAGAAGGCTTCGAGGCTGCCGCTGATCTCGCCGCCGCCTATCGGGAAGCGGCCGGTCAGCACGGCTGCGCCTGCCCATTCGGGCGCCCAGAACAACGGGCGGCCCTCGCAGGCATCGGCCGTGTCGCCGTCGCAGACCTGCTGTACGCCGCTCGCCTCGGTGTCGAGCCAGCTCGCCGCTAGATAAAGGTCCCAGTTCTCGCTGAAAGCGGCCGTCAGCGAACCTTCGAGGCCGGTGCCGTCCACCTGGCCGACGTTCTCGACCGTGTTGGCACCCGAGTCCGTGTCGAAGAAGCTAATCTGCAGGTCCTGGTAGTCGTAGAAGAAGCCGGTCAGGCGAACATCCGCGCGGCCATCTGCGAAGCTGCCGTTGTAGCCGAATTCGTAGGAATCGACGCTCTCCGGTTCGAATTGCCTGGCCCGGTAACCGTCGGCTTCGCTCAGATCGGTTTCGCCGCCGGTGACCCGGTCGCCATTGGCATCGACCAGGGAGAAGCTGCCGAAGCCGCCGGACTTGAACCCTTCCGTGTAGCTTGCGTAGACGAGGTGGTCGTCGTTCAGGCTGTAGCGTGCCACCACGCGCATCTGCGTGTCCGACCAGCTGTTCGACGAATTGATTGCGCCATCCGTGCTGAACAGGTAGGCCCAGTAGGGCCCGAGATTGCTCTCGGGGTTCGGCACGTTGATGCTGAAGTCTTTCTTGTCGTCGGTGTAGCGTACGCCGAAGCTCACGTCGAAGTCGTCCGTGAATGCGTAGGTCAGGTCGAGGTAGGCGGCCCAGCCCGTGTACTCACCGATTATGCGGCCCGGTTCGGTCAGCAGGCCGTCGGGGCTCGCCGGCCACGGGGACCCCGGGTAGAAGTAATCGTAGTAGCTGGCGCAGTCCGTGATGCCGTTGCCTGGATAGTAATAATTGCCGTAGTAGTTGCAGAAAGCATCCTCGTCGCCGGAATTCGTGAACAACGTGTCGATCTCTTCCTTGTAGAACGACGCGCCGGCGTACCAGGACAGGGGACCGTCGTTGTTGGAAACAAGGCGGAATTCCTGCTGGAAGTAGTCGCCCGTCTGGTCCTGCTGATAGTTGTTGATATTGAGCGGCGTTCCGTCGTAGTCCTCGGTGTAGAAGAAGTCGTGGTCCTTGTACCCGGTTATGGACGAGAACGTGAAGGCGTCCATGTCGTAGTCGATGCGTGCGCCGAGCGTCAGGATGTCCGCGTTGTCGTTGTCACCCAGCGACTGGTCGGAATCCGCGTCGCGCTCTCCGCCTTGCGGGGTGATGCCGGGGCCGAATACGCCGACCAGCGTGTCCCAGTAATCACCTTGCGTAACGGCGCGGTACACCGAGCCCGACTGTTCGCGAGTCTCGTACTCGACCCAGGTATTGATCGCCAGCTGGTTGCGCTCGAATGCTGTCGACCAGCGTATGCCCTGCTTGTCGTGCTCGATCAGGTCGGTGTTCGAGGCAAAGTTGTAGACGAACCCGTCTTCCTGGGAGTGATAGCCGGCCAGGCGCATCGCGAAGGAATCGGACACCGGGATGTTGAAGGCTCCCTCGACCGTGAAGCGGCCACGCTCGCCAGCATCCACGTCGACATAGCCGGAGTAGCCGCCGTCGATGTCGGCTTTACGGGTGTGCACGCTGATCGCGCCGCCGATGGAATTGCGTCCGAACAGGAAGCCCTGCGGGCCGCGCAGCACCTCGGAGCGATCGACGTCGTACATGCTCGTAACCGCCGACCCGTTGCGTCCTTCGTAGAGTTCGTTCTTGAAAATGGCCGCCGACGGATCGCCGCCGACGCCGAAGTCCTGGGTTCGCACGCCGCGGATGCTGACGGCATCGATGAAACTGTCCTGGCTATTGCCAGTGATGCCCGGTGTGAAGGAAATCAGGTCCTTGACGTCGTCCAGATTTACGCGTTCGGTGAAGTCGCCCGTTAACGCGGTAATCGCCAGCGGCACTTCCTGCAGCGATTCCTCGCGCTTCGTCGCGGTGACGATGATTTCCTCTACCTGCTGGGAATGCGCGGGCAGGCTGGTTGCCAGCAGTGCGGCTGATACCGCCGTGGCGACTGCCGTACGCTGTGGATAAAAACCGGATTGCTTTCTGGTGTTGCGCTTCATGACTCCCCCTGGATGTATCCGGCTGGAAGGCGCCGAATGCCGGTTGGTTATGCCAACGAATTTAGCAAATATTGGCGGTATACCCTAACGATAATTAAGACGCTTCAGCCGCGGATTTCGAGACCGTTTTGTTCGAGAACCTTTCTCATCGGCTGCAGCCGGTCCTCGTATTTGCGCCAACGTCCGATCGACCGCGTATGGGCCGGCTCGCGCACCTGCACCGCGCTGGCTGTCGATACGGCATGTTTCTGTTCGTGGAAGTGCAGGCAGGCGTCCTCCCAGGGCAGGCCGAGGAACTCGACCAGGCGCCGCGCATTGGGCTCCAGGTTGGAGACCGTTTCTTCGTAGGAAATATCCAGGAAACGGCCGGGAAACCGGTCGCGCCACGCGGCCATCAGCCTGCGATAACGGCAATGGTGCCGCGCCATCTCCTCGAGATCGTAGGAATGCAGGTAGGCGTCGGCAAAAAGCTGCTTGTAGCTCGCAAAGCAGGCGTCCATCGGGTCGCGGGTCAGGTGGACGATCCTGGCGTTCGGCAATGCTTTCAGAATCATAGGGATATACAAGTAATTCTGCGGCAGCTTGTCCACGAAACGCGGTGTGTCGCCCTGGACCCGCCGCGTGGACTCCATGTACACGGCACCCACCCTGGCGCAGTCGAGCTCGAGCGCGGATTCGAACAGCTGCTTCGAAAAACGTCTCGGGTCGGTGTGTTTGCTGAGGCGGCGGACAGCCATGCCGAATTGCTGCAGCTCGCCCGAGGAATGCACCTGCGAGTGGCTGCTGATGATGCGCTCGATGAGCGTGGTACCGGTGCGCGGCTGGCCGAGCACGAATATTGGCGCGTCCGCATCATGGCCGGCCGATCCGTCATCGACCCAGTCTGCCGTAAATCGTGCTTCGAGGAACTCGAACATCTCGATTTCCGCGGCCTCGTCGTACTCCACGGTCTTGCGGCGGACAGTTGCGCCGCGCTGGAACGCGTCGAACGCGTCGTCCCACTCCTGCAGGTCCTCCAGCTCCTTGCCGATCGCGTAGTGATAAAACGCCTCGAGCCTGGGGTGCTGCTGATGCGACTCCAGCAGCGTGCGCATCTGCTCTACGTGCTCGCGATCCCCGGCTTTGCGGGCGCTGGCAAGCACCCAGTGGGCCTGCGGGTTGTTTTCGTCGATGGCGATAATGTCTCGAAGTACCGCTATCGCGCCGTCGGTTTCGCCGTGATAAACGAGGTTGTTGGCGTAATTGAGGAGGTAGGGCGGATGCTCCGGCTTGTTCCTGATCGCCTTTTCACACCAGTTCCTGGCGCTGCCGTGTTCGCCCATGCGCGTGTAGATCGTGCCGACCAGGTCGCAAACCAGCGGATCGTCGGGGTTGGCATCCGCGACCTTCTCGAGGGCGGCATCCGCCCGGTTCAGCTGGCCATCACCGATGAACAGCTTGGCAAGCTGTGCCCAGGCTGCCGGATGGTCGGGCTGCAGCCTGGTCACCGAGCCGAACGCGCTGAGTGCCGTGCGCCGGTCGCGCATCTCGAGTGCGACGAGGCCGACGAGGAAGTGCCCTTCCACAAGGTCCGGCTGAATGCCGAGAATCTGCCGGCAGTAGTCGCTTGCCTGCTGGACCTGCCCGCGGTTCAGCGCCTGGAAGCCCTGCCGTAAAAGCGTCTGCAGCTGCGCGGTCTTCGCCGCGTTCGGTTTCATGACCATAGACGGGCCATGATAGCGTCGTTCAGCCCAGGGCGATATCGAAGCGGTGCAGCGGCAGCCCAGTCTCGGGATCCTCGCCGGCCGACGTGATCAGCAGGTGGCGCAGCTCCGCAGGCGTGCCGCGCATGACGATGTCGTCCTCGATCAGGGGATCGCCTTCGAAGTACATTTGCGTCGTAACCTCTCCCGCGTCTTTGTGCGCCACCTTGAAGTGAATGTGGCGTGGCCGCATGCCGGAGTCCCCCATTGCGGACAGGGGGTAGGGCGCGGGACGTATCGTGCGAAAGCCGTAGAAGCCCTCGTCGTCCGTATGAGCGATACCGATTCCCTGGAAATTGGGATCGAGCGGCGCGGGATTCCTGTCGCGGGGATGCGCATAGCGCCCCCAGTGGTTTGTCTGCCAGATATCGACCCGGGCATTGGCCAGCGGCTCGCCCGCGAGATCGGTGACGCGGCCGCGCACCAGTATCGTGTCGCCGGCAGCCCTCTCGGTGTGTCCCTCCAGCAGCGTCAGGTCGACGTCCGTTTCTGCGTGCGGTTCCGGCGGATAGAACGGGCCTTCGGTCTGCGCCGGCGTCCTCGCCAGCGCGCCCGCAACCGCGGGTCCGAATAGTGCTGCACCGCCTGCGAGCGAACCCAGCTGTTTCGTTATCGCGCGGCGCGAGTATTTCCTGGTCGTCATCGCCCCCCCTGATTATTCCGACAGTGTAGGCAACAACTATAGCAGCGAACGGTTTCGGAACATCGTCATTGACCTCGCCATGCGGCTGGCCGAAGCTTGCCGCTCATCCGAAACGAGACGGACGCCGTCATGCAGCGTACTGACAATCATCCCGCCAGCTACTACGTCGCCACCGCCAGGGAGATGGCCGAGTATCCGGCGCTCGCGGGTGACGAACGTGCCGATGTCTGCGTGATCGGCGGCGGATTTACCGGCGTATCGGCCGCGCTGAATCTTGCCGAAAAAGGCTTCGACGTCGTCCTGCTAGAGGCTGAACGCGTGGGCTTCGGTGCGTCGGGCCGCTGCGGAGGGCTGATCGGCAGCGGGCAGCGCAAGGATGTGCTCGAAATGGAGCACCTGTATGGCCTGGAGCGTTCCCGCGTGCTGTGGGACTTCGCAGAGGCGGCGAAGGAAGAGATCCGCAGCCGCGTGAAAAAGCACGATATCCAGTGCGATCCGCAGAAAGGCCAGCTTGTCGGTGTTCACAAGCGAAGTTACCGCGACTGGCCGGAGGAGCTCGCCGAAGCGTTGGCCGAACGTTACGACTACCCGCACTGCCGCGCACTGGATGCGACCGAAGCGCAGGAGATGGTCGCAACGCCGACCTTTCTCGGAGGCCTCTGGGATGCCGAGGCGATGGTGCTGCACCCGCTGAACTACGTCCTGGGGCTCGCGCGTGCCGCGACCGAGGCCGGCGTCCGGATATACGAGAATTCCGGTGTCAGATGGTACACGCGCAAGGATCCTGCTGACGTAAAGACCAGGCGCGGCAACGTGCGGGCGTCGTTCGTCGTGCTGGCCTGTAACGGCTATCTCGGCAGGCTCGAAAGACGTGTTGCCGGCAAGATCATGCCGATCAACAACTACATGATCGCGACGGAGCCCCTGGGCGAAGAGCGCTGTTCCGAGCTGATCAACGGGCGTTTCGGCGTCCACGATACCCGTTTCGTGGTCAACTACTTTCGGCTGTCCGACGATAACAGGCTGCTGTTCGGCGGCGGCGAAAACTATCGACCCGGATTCCCGAGCGACATCGAAAATTTCGTGCGGCCGTACATGCTGCGAATCTTCCCGCAGCTCGAGGACGCGAGCATCGAGTACGACTGGGGCGGCACCCTGTCGGTGACCGTGAACCGGATGCCGCACTTCGGCCGCCTGAGGCCAAACCTGTATTTTGCACACGGCTACTCCGGGCACGGCATTTCTACAGCGAGCTTTGCGGGCAAGGTCATCGCCGAAGCGATCGCCGGAACGGCAGACCGGTTCGACGTCATGGCAGACATACCGATCCACACGTTCCCCGGCGGGACGCTGCTGCGCTACCCGGGGATGGTGCTGGGGATGATGTTCTATTCGATGAAGGACAGGCTCTAGGCGACCGGGTCGCGAATTCGCTAGTCTCTCGGTCGGTCCGGGTGGGTGATTTCGAGCATGTGCTGCGCGGCGGCGGCAACTTCTTCGTCTGAAAAACGGCCGTCCAGGCCGTGTGCCGGCATGCTGAAGTAGCCCTTTTGCGCGTGCTCGAAGAGCACGGCTTCCCAGAGAGCGGAACGGTCGGTCCAGGCCAGCGGGTCGCCCGTGCGCGGCGCGCCACCCCTGCCGGTGTCGTGGCAGTCGGCGCAGGCACGCTCATATGCAACTATCGGCGTTACCGGAACTTGCCGGGCCGCTTCGTCGGCGCCCGCCTGTGCAGGCTGATCGCGATCCGCCTGCTGACATGCGGTAAACGCAACGGCAACGAAAACGAACATCAGCATGCGCAGCATTGGACCACCTCCTGTTCGTACAGTATGTTACCGCCCTTCGGGCTGACGCAAGTGCGAAACCTGCCTACCACCGCAGCGAGAAACGAATGACCGCCGATATCAATATTGCCGTCGTTACCGGGGGCGGCCACGGCATCGGTCGTGCCTTGTGCAAGCGGCTGGCTCGCGACGGCGTCACGGTGGTGGTGGCCGATCTCGACGCGGATGCGGCGGCAAACGTCGCCGCGGAACTCGGCGGTATCGCACAGGCCCTCGATGTCGGCGACGAAGCGGCGGTGCATGCGCTCGTCGACACGGTGGAGCGCGAAACGGGCACGATCGATCTGTTCGTCTCCAACGCCGGCGTCGGTTTCGGCGATGCAGACGGCGACGCGGCATCGCGGGAAGGCGGCATGATTCCCGTGGACGACCGCTGGGAGGCCTGCTGGGCCGTCAACGTCATGGCCCACGTTTATGCGGCACGTGCCTTGCTGCCGCGCATGATCGGGCGAGGCGGCGGCCACCTGGTCAATGTCGCATCGGCCGCAGGGCTCCTCAGCCAGATCGGCGACGCCGCGTATTCGGCGACCAAGCACGCGGCGGTGGCATTCGCCGAGTCGCTCGCGATCACGCACGGGGAGCAGGGTATAAAGGTCTCGGTCGTGTGCCCGCAAGCGGTTGCGACCCGGATGATCGGTATCGAAGACGATGCCGAATCGCTCGACGGCGGCTTCGGTGGCAACGACGTTGACGGGATCCTTTCGCCGGACCAGGTTGCCGACGACATCGTGGCGGGCATTCGCGCGGGGC
>Ga0316194_10004142_pt1 | contig 10054 bp, 12 predicted proteins | sample CroRivsedime1_MG_FD_204936 | JGI IMG/M metagenome (GOLD analysis project Ga0316194, IMG submission 204936) | Coastal sediment microbial communities from Maine, United States - Cross River sediment 1 | ecosystem: Environmental > Aquatic > Marine > Coastal > Sediment | place: USA: Maine... | reverse complement strand
CATTGGCATTGTCACCTCCATGTTTACCGCCATTCTGGGCACTCGTGCGGTCATCAACCTGATTTACGGCGGACGGCGTATTGCACGTCTCTCGATCTAGAGCCAGAAGGATTTACTAACGATGCAACTATTTAAAGGCAAACTGAATATCAACTTCATGGGTAAACGACGGCTGGCGATGATCCTGTCGGCTATAATGCTGGCCGTTTCGCTCACCGCACTGATCACCAAGGGTCTGAACTTTGGAATCGATTTTACCGGTGGCACCCTGATTGAAGTGGGTTATCCGCAGGCAGTCGAGCTTGAGCCTATACGTGCAACCCTTGCTGCGTCGGGTTTTGACGGTGCACAGGTTCAGCATTTCGGCTCTTCACGGGATGTGCTGGTACGGATCGCACCGCAGGCCGACAAGGAAAGTGCCCAGCTAAGCGATGATGTCATCGCGGGTCTGCAACAGCTGAATGCCGGAGTTGAAACGCGACGCGTTGAATTTGTCGGTCCCCAGGTGGGTGAAGAGCTGACGGAACAGGGTGCATTGGCGATGATTTATGCACTGATCGGGATACTGATTTATATCATGGTGCGTTTTCAGTGGCGCTTCGCTCCAGGTGCCGTCATCGCCCTGGTTCACGATGTGCTGATTATTATCGGTGTCTTTGCCCTGTTCCAGTTTGATTTTGACCTGACCGTGCTGGCCGCACTGCTGGCCGTCATTGGCTATTCACTAAACGATACCATCGTGGTATTTGACCGTATCCGTGAAAATTTCCGGAAAATGCGCAAGGGAACAGCGGTAGAAATCGTTAATACTTCACTCAACCAGACAATCTCGCGTACCTTGATGACATCCATCACCACCTTGCTGGTACTGACCTCGCTATTCGTATTCGGCGGTGAAGTGATCCATTCCTTTTCACTGGCATTGATACTGGGTGTGGTTGTGGGTACCTATTCATCCATCTACGTGGCCAGCACTGCCACACTGGCACTGGGTGTTTCGAAGTCCGACCTGATGCCGGCGAAGGTCGAAAAAAAGGAAGGCGATGGCAGTATGGTATAGCTCAGCGGGCTTTTTTGCTTTTTAACGGGAACGGGATAACAGTGGCCGAATCTTGTGTGTTGTTTTCGGCTTCTTCGACGGCAAGGATTTCCATTTTGGCCGTCTCGCTGCCGCGACAGGTTTCGTGGGTGAAACCGAGCATTCCTTGCATCACATCACGCATGATCATTTCCAGTGCATCACCGTTGATTCTTTTATTTCTCAAGTTATATCACCCTGTTCAATTACTCACGATTCGTGATTTATGCATCGGCGCAGGGCAACCAAACTTGAACAACAACCCGATCGAACACCCGAATAGGCCTGATATATTATTTAATTAATAATCAATTGGATAGAATATATTATTTCAGTGGATTCGAGCGCCTATTTGCCAAGCTCCGCGGTGACGAACGGGCGAATGGTTTTTAGTATATCCGCGAATACTTTTGGATTACCGGCAACAATGTTGCCGCTTTCAAGATAATCGTGGCCACCCACAAAGTCACTCGAGAGTCCACCGGCTTCCTGGATCAATAGCACCCCGGCTGCCATGTCCCAGATGCTCAGACCAATCTCCCAGAATCCATCGAGCCGGCCGGCAGCGACATAGGCAAGATCGAGTGCGGCGGCCCCTGGACGCCGGATGCCGGCTGTGCGCGGAAACAGTGCGCGAAACATGTCGAGATAGGCATCGAGATGCTGCTGCGACTTGAAAGGAAAACCGGTACCCAGCAGTGCACCTTCAAGTGAGTCACGTTTTGCGACCCGTATGCGCCGGTCATCCAGCATCGCACCGCCACCGTGTGTTGCGGTAAACAGTTCCTGGCGCATCGGGTCATAGATGACACCCTGTTCCAGACGGCCCTTGTGGCGGAGTGCGATGGAAACAGCAAACTGCGGAAAACCGTGTAAAAAATTGGTCGTGCCATCCAGTGGGTCGATGATCCACTGGAAATCGTTGCCATCACTGCGGCCACTTTCCTCGGCAAGGATAGCGTGATCAGGAAAGGCCCTGCGCAGGATAGCGATAATCTCCTGTTCAGCCTTCTGGTCAACCTCGGTCACAAAATCATTCCGGTCCTTGGAATGGATGGTCAAACTCTCCAGTTTGCCAAGATTCCTGATAATGACGTTACCCGCACTGCGTGCTGCGCGAACCGCGATGTTAAGCGTAGGATGCATACTGAATCTTCCTTATTGGTTCAACCTGATAAAGGCAGATATATTAAGACGCGTATTATGGCCACGGAATCCACGGAAGGACACGGAAATATTCTTTGTGAGGCATTTATGTTTCAGTGTTCTTCCGTGGATTCCGTGGCTATTAAATAAAACTGGCACTTTGCCTGAATTGCTTCAGCATCCGTTTTATCACTTTGAAAGAATGCCGGGGTGAGCAATTATTTGCCCCAGCAGTAATGGCTGTCCGCTATGCAGGTCGCCAACCCACTCAATCATATCGGCCCCATATAACAGGATAACCGTCGAACCCATGTTGAAACGTCCCATTTCCTCACCACGCCGGAGTACAACTGTCGGTGTGCCGGATTGATTGAATACCGTGTTCTGCGCTGACATGGCCATTCTTGGATTGACGACACCTGACCAGACGGTTTCCATGCAGGACACGAAAATGGCACCGACCATGATCAGGGCCATCGGGCCCGCCGGTGTCTCAAATAGACAGACCAGGCGTTCATTGCGTGCAAACAGACCCGGTATGGCGCGGGTCGTGTGCGGGGCTACACTGAAAAGCCGGCCGGGAATATAGGTCGTTTCAAGCAGTGTTCCCGGGCAGGGCATGTGGATACGATGATAGTCGCGTGGCGACAGATAGAGCGTGGCAAACTTGCCATTCCTGAACAGGGCCTCTTGCCCGGAATCCCCACCCAGTAGTGCTGCCAGCGAATAATCCCGGCCCTTTGCCTGTATCAGTCGCCCGGCGCTGATGTCACCGGCCTGGCTGACGCAGCCATCGACCGGACTGACAATTAGCCGCGGGTCAGCCGGAAACGTGCGCGCAGCCGTTTTCAATGCCCGTGTAAAGAAGTGATTGAAGTCGCTATAGTCTTCAGCCTGCTGGGCCTCGGCGTCGTCCATGTTGACCTTGAAGTGCCTGACAAACAGCCTGATCAGACTATTTTTGAAGCCGCTCACCTGCCAGCGGGTCACGCTGCGCACCAGCCTGGATAACAGCTGATGGGGTAACAGCAGCAGCGGCCAGGACTTCAGCTGATCCAGCAAGCTGGCAGGGCGTGTGGACATGCGACGTACAGACTAATGGTGATGGTGGGCGTGGTCAGTTGCGTCAGTTTTGCGAACCACCGGCGCATCTACGGTTACGCTATCCCCGTTATCCGCATGGATCACCAGCACCACGGTGTCGCCATCGCGCAAGGTTCGCAGCGGATCAAACAGCATCAGGTGCAAACCACCCGGTTCGAGGACAACGCTGCCGTTGGCCGGCAGTTGCAGCTTATCGACCGGTAACATTTTTGCAATCCCGTCTTCCATAAAGGTGCGATGAATCTGGCTATTCCTGAAATCCGGACTGTCGATGCGCGTGACGGTACGCGGGGTGTCCGCTGTATTTTTCAATACCATGTAGGCAGCGAGTACCGTGGATGTCGGCGGCGCTTCACGCACCCATTGTCCTTCGACAACCACAGCAGCTCCTGCCATGGCAGTGGTCATAAAGGACAGCAATAGCATGAACAAGACAGCGGCTTGTTGCCTGTTGACTAATTTCATTGCGTGGCCTTTAACATCTTCCTGAAATCGCCGGCAATGTTCTCGGCAGACAGTGGCGGTGTGAACACGGCATGATAGCGGCCATCCGGATCGAACAGGAAAACAGCGGCAGTATGATCGACCAGGTAGTTTTCGCTGCCGTTCTCAGACTCCACGCGGTTGTAGAGTATGCCCAGCTGCCTGGTCAGCTGCTCCAGCTCCTGATCGCTACCGGTAACGCCGAGAAAATCGCCATTGAAGTAGGTCACGTACTCGGCCAGCCGTTCGGGCGTATCGCGCTGCGGATCGACGGTTACCATGACAAAGCGAATGTCCTCATCCACATCCTGCAATCGTTGTGCAATGCTGTTGAGAACAGATAATGTCGTCGGGCAGACATCCGGGCAATAGGTATAGCCAAAGAACACGAATGACCAGCGCTGTTGCAACGCGGCATTGTTAAACACTGCATGATTATGGTCGACCAGCTCAAATGGCTGAATTTCTCTTGCCACCGGAAAACGTGTCGCCGCGAGTTCATCCTCAACGACGGTCCTCTGCAGCACCAGACGCGCAAACCAGATGCCGGCGGCCGTGGCAAGAACGGCTATAATCACACCCTTGAGGATAAGCCTCGATGTGGAAGAGTTCCGGGGAGTTGTCATGGGCGGCGATTATTCCATAGAGCCGGCTGCGATACACTACTCCAGAGTTGATAATATCAACATCCCGATGATTTCAGCGATAAATACGCCACGCGCACTAATCCACTGGGGGGCCGACCAGTTTCAAAAGGCCGGCCTGGTTTTCGCCCATGGCACCGATAATGCACTTGATGAAGCCGCTTGCCTGGTAATGCATGCCTTGCAAATCGGCTACGACCAGCCGGATGCCCTGCTTGACGAGGAAGTCACCGAGGCCGACCGGCTGCGTGTGCTGCAATTGCTGGAACAGCGCATCACCAGCCGCGAGCCCGCCGCCTACCTGTTACACGAAGCATGGTTCGCCAACCTGCCGTTCTATGTTGATGAACGTGTACTGGTGCCCCGTTCACCCATTGCCGAATTGATTGAGGCACAGTTTATGCCCTGGGTAAAAACGGAGCAGGTAAGCAGGATCCTGGATATGTGCACCGGCAGCGGTTGCATCGGTATTGCCTGTGCACATGCGTTTCCGGATGCCACGGTTGATTTGACGGACCTGTCCAGTGACGCGCTGGGTGTGGCACGGGAAAACATCAAGCGCCACCATATGAGCGATCGCGTTCAGGCACTGCAGTCGGATGTATTTTCAGCATTGCATGGACGGGTCTATGACATTATTGTTGCCAATCCGCCCTATGTGCCAGCAGAGGAAATGCAGCAGCTGGCACCTGAGTTTGCACACGAACCGTCGCTGGGCCTGCTCGCGGGACCCGATGGTCTGGATATTGTGGTACAGATATTAAAGCATGCGGCCCGTCATCTTGACGAAAGCGGCATCCTGGTCGTAGAGGTCGGATATACAGAGGAGTTACTGGTTGCGCAGTTTCCGGACGTACCCTTCATGTGGCTTGAATTTGAGTATGGTGGTCACGGGGTTTTTATGCTGGAGGCGGCACAACTTGAATATTACCAGCCGCTGTTTGACCGGGTGGTTTCACAACGTGGCAATGCGATAGAACAACCGAGGTGAGGAATTATGAGTGGACGCGCCAAGACTGCGGAGGAATATGCCAGCCTGGTTGAACAGGTGATTGGTGAATTGCAGGATATTCTGGATGCCAGTCGTTTTGATTTTGATGATGTGGAAAGCAATACGGATTACGTCGAGGTGCTGCTGAAAGAAGTACGTCAGCTGCGCGCATCCATGGCAGATGGCAGTTACCAGTTTGGTCGCAACGATTTACCCTTCATGCGTATAGTGAAGCTGCGCAATGACAGCGACCTGCCCTGTATCCGGCTGTTTTATGATATTAACCAGACCCATCGTCAGGGACTGGATATCCAGGAAAGCTGAATACCGGGTCAGTTATATCCCGGGCATCAGGGTTTGGCTCGATAGATAAGGCCTGGCCGGATGAGCAATTCATCCTTGTTCAACTGCTCCAGTGGAAATTCCCCGTCGATATTCTCTGCGATGCGATCAAATACATACGTGCCGCTGCGTGATTCGATTGTCTGGTAGATGGGTTGGCCGAGAAAATTGCCGACCAGTGAGGCCCGCTGTGTCTCTGATTGTGCCACGATATTCTCCTTGGGAAGTGGTCATTAATGGGTACTGAAAAAGTATCGGTTACCATGACCTGTTCTTTAATTTAGGGGCGACGCTTCGCCCGCGAGTCGTTACAATATCCTCATGTCAGGAAACAGCTTTGGAAAATTATTTACCGTTACCGGTTTTGGCGAAAGCCATGGCCCGGCACTGGGATGCATCGTGGATGGCTGCCCGCCGGGACTGGAATTGTCTGAAGCTGACCTGCAAGGTGAACTGGACCGCCGCAAACCCGGTAAATCGCGGCATACCACCCAGCGCCGCGAAGCGGACGAGGTGCAGATACTGTCAGGTGTATTTGAAGGCAGAACCACCGGTGCACCGATTGGCCTGATCATTCAAAACACCGATCAGCGCTCCAGGGATTACTCGAAAATCAAGGATCGCTTTCGTCCCGGGCATGCGGATTACAGCTACCAGCAAAAATACGGTATCCGCGATTACCGCGGCGGAGGACGCTCCTCCGCCCGCGAGACCGCCATGCGGGTTGCCGCGGGCGCCATCGCCAGGAAATACCTGCAGCTACGTTACGGTATCGAGATCCATGGTTACCTGGCGCAACTTGGCCCCATCAGTCTGGAACTGAAAGACTGGTCTGCGATAGAGCAGAATCCGTTTTTTTCACCGGATCCGTCACGTGTGCCGGAACTGGAAGCATATATGGATGCCTTGCGCAAGGAAGGCGACTCGGTGGGTGCACGTGTCAACGTCGTCGCTACCGGCGTGCCGCCGGGACTGGGTGAACCGATATTCGACCGTCTGGATGCCGACATCGCACACGCACTCATGAGCATCAATGCCGTCAAGGGTGTTGAGATCGGCGCCGGTTTCGAGTGTGTGTCACAAAAGGGGACCGAGCACCGTGACGAAATCACACCGGCAGGATTTCTCAGCAACCACGCCGGCGGCACCCTCGGTGGCATTTCCAGTGGCCAGGACATCCTTGCCAGTGTTGCACTCAAACCCACTTCAAGTATCCGCATCCCGGGGCACACGGTCGACATCGAAGGCAACCCGGTTGAGGTGGTGACGACCGGGCGGCATGACCCCTGCGTCGGCATCCGCGCCACGCCCATTGCAGAAGCCATGCTGGCGATCGTGCTGATGGACCATCTGCTGCGCCAGCGTGCGCAGAATATGGATGTAGTCTCTGCGACCCCGACGATCCCGGCCGCGCCAGCGGACTGATTCCAGCTGTTCAGAGACGGCATGCACGGTTGTCGCGTGACATGATTTACTGGCGACTGTCCGGTTTCTACCTGTTTTATTTTGCCTCGCTCGGCGCGCTGTTACCGTACTGGAGCCTGTACCTGGAGTCGCTTGATTTCAGCGTGACCGAGATTGGCCAGCTGGTCGCCATTCTCATGGCCACCAAGATTGTCGCACCGAACATCTGGGGCTGGATTGCCGATCACACCGGTCATCGCATGGCGATTATCCGCACGGGATCACTGCTGGCTGCGGTTACCTTTACCGGTGTCTTCATCGGTGACAGCTTCTGGTGGCTGGCACTGGTAATGGTCGTCTTCAGCTTTTTCTGGAATGCCGCGCTACCGCAGTTTGAAGCCACCACCATGAACCATCTCGGTGACGATCTGCATCGCTACAGTGGCATCCGCCTGTGGGGTTCGATCGGTTTCATTATTGCGGTAAGCGGACTGGGAGCACTGCTGGGAGAGTCGGGTACCGGCTTGCTGCCAATGGTACTCATGGTACTGTTTGTACTCATCTGGTTGAGCAGTTTAACCGTACCGGAATCTGCTGCCGGGCACCTGCCGCTCGACCAGAAACCGCTACGCAAGGTACTGGGCCAACCGGTGGTGCTGTCGCTGCTGGCTGTGTGCTTCCTGGCACAGGCCAGTCATGGACCTTATTACGCTTTTTTCAGTATCTATATGCAGCACTATGGCTACCCGACAGCCGTTATCGGGCAGCTTTGGGCACTGGGCGTGCTCGCGGAGATCGGTATATTCCTGCTGACCCCGGTCCTGTTACCCCGTTTTGGAGCCCGCAAGCTGCTCATCACTGCGGCTGCGCTGACAACTCTGCGCTGGCTGCTGACGGCCCTGTTTGCCGACAGGCTGGCCATCATTATATTCAGCCAGACCCTGCATGCCGCCAGCTTTGGCCTGTATCACGCCGTCATGATCTCCCTGATTCATTCGCTGTTTGTCGGCGCACATCAGGGACGCGGACAGGCCCTGTACAGCAGCATCAGTTTTGGCGCCGGTGGCGCTGTGGGTATCCTCGTCAGCGGTTACCTGTGGACAGACATGGGGCCGCAGGCCATGTATCTGGTCGCGGCGTTGACCAGCCTGGGCGCCTTACTGGTTGTGATTTTCGCACTCAGGAAACTCCCCGCGAGTTGAAAGGAATGGATGGCTTCATTACCTACTTACTATATACTTTGCGGTTTAGCAGGATTCACCGACAATCGGACGTTTATTGATGTCCAGCAAGACACTCTACGACAAACTCTGGAACTCACACCTTGTCCGGCAGGACGAGGCGGGTACGGCGCTGATCTATATCGATCGTCACCTGGTTCACGAGGTGACCTCACCACAGGCCTTTGAGGGTCTGCGCCTCGCCGGGCGCACGCCCTGGCGCACCGATTCTATCCTCGCTGTCCCGGACCATAACGTGCCGACCACTGACCGCACGCTGGGTATTTCTGATCCGATCTCCCGCCTGCAGGTGGAGACGCTGGACCAGAATTGTGCCGAACTGGGCATTACCGAGTTCCTCATGAATGACCCGCGCCAGGGGATCGTGCACGTTGTCGGTCCGGAGCAGGGTGCCACCTTGCCTGGCATGACGGTGGTCTGCGGCGATTCACACACCTCCACGCACGGTGCTTTCGGTGCGCTTGCATTCGGTATCGGTACCTCCGACGTCGAACACGTGCTGGCGACACAATGCCTGATACTGAAGAAATCAAGGAACCTGGAGATTCGTGTTGACGGACAACTGGCAGCGGGTGTGTCTGCCAAAGATGTGGTGCTCGCCATCATCGGCAAGATCGGCACGGCCGGCGGCAGCGGTTGCGCCATTGAATTTAGCGGTACGGCACTGCAGGCAATGACCATGGAGGGCCGCATGACGGTCTGCAACATGGCCATCGAGGCGGGCGCCCGCTCAGGCATGGTCGCGGTGGATGACACCACCATCAGTTACCTCGATGGCCGACCCTATGCACCGCAAGGTCAACACTGGGATCGCGCCGTCGCAAGCTGGAAGCAACTGCACAGCGATGCAGATGCAGCCTTCGACCACAGTGTGATACTGGATGCCGGCCGGATCCTGCCGCAGGTCACCTGGGGAACCTCACCGGAAATGGTGACCGCCATTGATGGCGTGGTCCCGGACCCGGACCATGAAACCGACAGTGTCAAACGCGAGGGCATGCGCAACGCGCTCGCCTACATGGGTCTGAAGCCCGGCACCCCGATCACTGAAATTCGTCCTGATCATGTTTTTATCGGCTCCTGCACCAATGCACGCATTGAAGACCTGCGTGCGGCCGCGGCGGCCATTCGCGGCCGCACGGTTGCAGCCGGCATCAAGCAGGTGCTGGTGGTACCCGGTTCAGGACTGGTCAAGCGACAAGCCGAAGCAGAAGGGTTGGACAAAGTGTTCAGGGACGCCGGCTTCGACTGGCGCGAACCGGGCTGCTCCATGTGCCTGGCAATGAATGCCGACCGCCTGGCACCGGGTGATCGCTGTGCGTCGACTTCCAACCGCAACTTTGAGGGCCGCCAGGGGCAGGGTGGGCGCACACACCTGGTAAGCCCGGCAATGGCAGCAGCCGCAGCCGTCACCGGACATTTCACAGATGTACGTCACCAACAGGACTGACTCAAGGGATAGCGTAAATGAAAAAGGTTGATAAGCATCATGGCGTGGTGATGCCGCTGGACAGACACAATGTCGATACCGATGCCATCATTCCCAAACAGTTCCTGAAATCGATCAAGCGCAGCGGTTTTGGGCGCAACCTGTTTGATGAATGGCGCTACCATGACCACG
>Ga0316194_10004139_pt1 | contig 10055 bp, 10 predicted proteins | sample CroRivsedime1_MG_FD_204936 | JGI IMG/M metagenome (GOLD analysis project Ga0316194, IMG submission 204936) | Coastal sediment microbial communities from Maine, United States - Cross River sediment 1 | ecosystem: Environmental > Aquatic > Marine > Coastal > Sediment | place: USA: Maine... | reverse complement strand
CGCATCCTCGACCAACTGGGCATTGAAAACGATCTGTCGCCACGATGGGGTAATTGAGTACCGAAACGCAGTGAACGGACATGAATGAAATCCCGTTATTCCCCTTGAAGACGGTTCTGTTGCCGGCCAATACGCTGGGGCTCAAAATCTTCGAACCCCGCTACCTCGACATGATCGCAAATTGCATGCGTGAGGACAGCCTGTTTGGCGTGGTGCTGATTCACAAAGGTGAGGAAATCGGTGTCGATACCGATGTCTACTCGATCGGCACGACTTCGACCATCAGTGACTGGGAGCATCGCGCCGACGGTTTGCTCGGCATTACCGCGCTTGGCGTTGATCGCTTCGAAATTCTGTCGACACGCACCCAGACCGATGGCCTGACGCTGGCGGAAATCAAGATACTCGAAGACAACGACAGCCCCGAGATCCCGGAACAGTATCACTACATGCTCGAACTGCTCGATCACATCAGCGCCCAGGCCGGGCGTATACGGGTCGACAACCAGGGCTTTTGCCAGATTCTGTATCAGCTCATCTACCTGTTGCCACTCGAGGTAACGCTCAAACAGCGGCTGCTGGAAATCCCCGAATGCGGCGACCGCGCAGTGATACTGCATGCGGAACTGATCCGCCTCGGTGTCATTCAGTACATCAAACCGAAAGCAGGTGACGGCTAAACACCCGTCCGGCTTCACGGTAACAGGGTTTCATTTTTCAGCCACCCTGCATACACTGCAATGAATATCGCGAAGGAGTCACTGCTGGTGCGCGTCCTGATACTCGCTATTTCATTTTTTTTCGGATGCACTGCGGCAATGGCAACCGAAGTTTCCGGTGTTTTCATCGATAACCAGATCAAGACCGCGAACGGGCAGACGCTGATGTTAAATGGCGCAGGTCTGCGCGAAAAATTCTGGGTAGACGTTTACGTCGGCTCCCTTTACCTCGCGCAGACATCTGATGATGTTACCAGGATATTGTCCACACCCGGACCATGGCGCATACAGCTCGACTTTATCTACAAAGAGGTCGCAAGGGATAAGTTACTGGATAGCTGGCGCGAGGGATTCGAACAAAATCAAAGCGCCAGGGCACTGCAACAACTGCAATCCCGAATCGAGACTTTCTATGGTTTTTTCGACAGCAGCGCGATCACCAAAGATCAGTTCCGTTTCGATTACCTGCCCGGCAGCGGCACTGCGGTGAGCAAAAATCAGCAACTCCTGGGCGTGATCCCGGGCAAGGATTTCAGCAATGCCCTGCTGGAAATCTGGCTTGGCAATCACCCCGCCGACAAGAGCCTGAAAAAAGCCATGCTGGGTTTATAGCGCGGCCTTCTACCTCAACTATCTACCTCAGCCTTGAGTCCGCATATCCGCGAAGCAGGCGGCCGCCACGGCAATGGTATGCTCGATTTCCTCTGCGCCGTGCATCGCGCTGACGAAGCCCGCCTCGTAGGCGGATGGCGCCAGATTCACCCCGCGGCTGAGCATGCCATGAAAGAACTGCTGGAAACGTTCGACGTCGCAGGCGCTGACCTGGCTGAAATTAGACACCTCCGGTTGATCGGTAAAAAACAGGCCGAACATCGCTCCCACCTGATTGCTGCGCAGCGCGATATCGTTGGCCGTCGCAGCCGCGTGCAACCCATCCAGCAACTGTGTCGTGGTCTGCGTCAACGCCTCGAAAAATCCCGCACGTGAAATTATTTCCAGGGTTTTCAGGCCTGCCGCCATCGCCACCGGGTTACCGGACAGCGTTCCCGCCTGATACACCGGTCCGAGCGGTGCGATGTGCTGCATAACGTCACGCCTGCCACCGAAGGCGCCAACCGGCATACCGCCGCCGATGATCTTGCCCAGGGTCGTCAGATCCGGAACGATGCCATAGCGTTGTTGCGCACCGCCAAGCCCGACGCGAAACCCCGTCATCACCTCATCGAAGATGAGCAGGCTGCCGGAGGCATCGCAACAATCGCGCAGAGTCTGCAGAAACCCGTCAGCAGGCGGCACACAATTCATATTGCCGGCCACCGGCTCCACAATAATACAGGCGACCTGATCACCGATTTCAGCAAATGCCTGCCTTACCTGTTCACTGTCGTTATAGGACAGAGTAATCGTATGATCGGCGAGCACGGCGGGTACACCCGGTGAGCTCGGCACACCCAGAGTGAGGGCTCCGGAACCGGCCTTGATCAACAGGGAATCAGCATGGCCGTGATAACAGCCTTCAAACTTGACGATCTTGTCACGACCGGTGAAACCGCGCGCGAGTCGAATCGCGCTCATCGTCGCCTCGGTGCCGGAGCAGGTCATGCGCACCAGATCGATACTCGGCATGATGTCGCAGATGCGTTGCGCCAGTTCGACTTCCAGCGCGCAGGGCGCACCAAAACTCAAGCCTTTGGCGGCCGTCGCAGAGACCGCGGCAATAATTTCCGGATGTGCATGTCCACAGATCATTGGCCCCCAGGAACCGACATAATCTACGTATCGGTTACCGTCGACATCGATCAGGTATGCCCCCTCGGCACGGTCGATGAACAGTGGCGTACCACCCACCCCGTTGAAGGCGCGTACCGGGGAATTCACGCCACCCGGGATGACAGTGGTTGCCTGCTGGAACAGAGATTCAGATTTAGTCATGATTGATCTTTAATTGGTCCTGTGGGTTGAAACTATACAAATAAATCAGCCTGGATGCTCCCCGATTTGGAAGCGCCGTGCCGCGATAACTATCAATAACAGCACGGGTAATCCAAGAATCGCGGTCAGCATGAAAAACCCCGGATATCCCAGTGCATCGACCATCGAGCCAGAATAGCCACCGAGTAGTTTTGGCAATAGCGTCATCAATGAGCTGAATATGGCATATTGCATGGCGGTGAAAGACACGTTGGTCAGGCTCGACAAAAACGCGACAAACGCGGCACTGGCGATCCCGGCCGACAGGTTATCGGCAGAAATAATGACATACAGCCAGAACATATCGTAACCGATGCTGGCGAGCAGCATGAACAACAGGTTGGTGGCGGCCGACAGCACGGCCCCCAGCAATAATATGCGCATCACGCCAAAGCGAATTGCCAGCAGACCACCCAGGAAGCCGCCGGCAATCGTCATCAACAAACCGAAGGTTTTCACAACGCTGGCAATTTCGCTCTTGCTAAAGCCGAGATCCTGGTAAAACACGTTGGAAATGACCCCGAGCACTATATCAGATATTCGGTAAACACCGATCAATGCCAGTAATATCCAGGCCAGCGACCAGCCGTAGCGACTGAAAAAGTCACGCACCGGCGCCAGGTAACTGCGCTCCACCAGCGCATAGTCGACGGCCCCGCTCCTGACCAGCAGCATGGCAACCAGCCAGGCAACCAGCAGCGCCAGCACGAGGCGCAATGCCTCGATCAGGAATGCGGCCAGGAACGGACTCATCCAGGAAGCGCCCAACGACGCCTTGAAAGACTCGGCAATATCGCCACTGTAGAAAAAGGTACAGACGAAAGCTCCTATCGACAGCGCAAATAACATCATGAATCGCAGATAATCACGATTACCGACGAGGCTGTCGCGCGCCTCGGACTGGCGCGGCTCAGCGATACACAAGGTCGTAATCACACCGATCAACATCGCCCCGGCCATAGCCCAATATGTCCACTGCCAGGCCTGGTAACTGTAAGCTCCGGTACTGGTGCCGAACCAGTCAGCCAGAAACAACGAGCCGGCCCCGGCCGCCAGCATACCGATTCGATAACCTGCGATATAGGTTGCCGACATCATCGCCTGCAGTTCAGCCTCGGCCGATTCGATGCGATAAGCATCGATAACAATGTCCTGGGTTGCTGAAGAAAAACCCAGCAGGACAGCGGCTAACGCCATCCACACCAGGCTCCGCTCACTCGCCGCGGGGTCAATCGCTGCCATCCCCACGATCGCGACGATAATGGCCAGTTGCGCCAGCAGCATCCAGGCGCGACGCCGACCCAGCAGACGCGTTAGCAGCGGCAAGGGGAGCTGGTCAACCAGCGGCGCCCACACGAATTTAAACGAATAACCAAGCGCCGCCCAACTGAAATAGGTAACCGCGGCGCGCTCGGCGCCGGCCTCCCGCAACCACAGGCTAAGCGACGAAAAGATCAGCAGCAGGGGAATACCTGCAGAAAACCCAAGAAACAGCATGATAACCACACGCCGGTGGCAAAACAGCTTGAGCGAATCAACAAAGCCTGTAGCCACAACAGGCACTATGGCGCAAGCTCCAGATCGTAGTCCATGATCAGGGGTGCGTGGTCTGAAAAGCGTTGGTCGCGGTAAATACGCGCACGCTGAATTCGATCCCGAAGACCGGGTGTTACGATCTGGTAGTCGATGCGCCAGCCCACGTTCTTATCCCAGGACTGCCCACGATTCGACCACCAGGTGTACTGTTCGGCACGCGGTTCGACGATGCGAAAGGCATCCACATAGCCGACTCGCTCAAACAGGTCGGAAAGCCAGGCGCGCTCTTCCGGCAGGAAACCTGAATTTTTCTGATTTGAGCGCCAGTTTTTCAAATCAATATTCTGGTGTGCGATATTCCAGTCGCCGCAAATGATAAATTCACGGCGTTTGCGGCGCAGCGACTGCAGGTGCAGCAGGAAACTGTCCATGAAGCGCCACTTGGACTCCTGGCGATGATCACCGGAGGAACCCGATGGAGCGTAAAGCGAGATAACCGACAGATTTTTATAGCGATACTCGAGATAGCGCCCCTCGTTATCGAATTCCGATTGACCGAAGCCTCGAATGACCTGCAATGGCTTTTCGCGACTGTAAATCGCAGTGCCTGAATAGCCTTTCTTCAGCGCATCAAAATAACTGCAAAAATAGCGTTTCGGGTGAAACAACGGCTGGTCAAGTTCGACCAGCTGGTCGACCTGCGCCTTGGTTTCCTGGATGCAGATAAAGTCTGCGCGTTGGCGCGACATCCAGTCGAAAAAACCTTTGCGTGCCGCCGCACGGATACCGTTGGTGTTCACCGAGATTACGCGCATCTTAAACTGCTACCAATATCAAAATCTGGCGATATGATACATGACTTAACCTGTCCAACTAGTAGCGATTCGTTTATGCAAGATTATCAATCCCGCTTCGTCGACTATTGCCTGCAACGCGGCGCCCTTAAATTCGGAGAATTTACCCTCAAATCAGGTCGCGTCAGCCCTTATTTTTTCAATGCCGGAATTTTCAATCGCGGTGCGGACCTGGCAGCGCTGGCCGCATTTTATGCCGACGCTATCGAGCACTCTGGAATCGACTTCGACCTGCTGTTCGGCCCGGCCTACAAGGGCATTCCACTGGCGGCGATCACCGCCAGCGCACTGTTCCAGCTCCATCAACGCGATCTCCCCTATGCCTTCAATCGAAAGGAGGCAAAGGATCACGGCGAGGGCGGCAGCATCGTTGGCGCGGAACTTAGCGGTCGCGTCATGATCATCGATGATGTCATCACCGCCGGAACCGCCATTCGCGAGGCCATATCCCTGATCGAGGCACAGGGCGCGCAGGTAGTGGCGGTCACCATCGCGCTCGACCGGCAGGAGAAGGGGCTGGGCCAGGTATCCGCAATCCAGGAACTGGAGCAGCGCGGACTAAGCGTGGTGTCGATCATCAAGCTTGAACATATCCTCGAGTATCTTGATGCGAGCGGCGATCAAAGCTACCGGGATGCCATCGAAAACTATCGCTCGCAGTACGGGATCGACTGAACTCGCACCGTCCCCAGGAGTCTACTAGCCATTCGGACAGAACGCAGGTGCACCATGCTACGACTCTTGATTCTCGCCAGTTTGATGTCAACGCCGGTATTTGCCGGCACCCCCATCGTAGTCAACAGTAGCGACCGGCAAACTGCTGTGGTCGAGCTCTACACCTCCGAAGGCTGTAGCAGCTGTCCGCGAGCCGATCGCTGGCTGGCAAAACTGGTGACGACACCGCAGCAGGATATGGACCTGCTCGCGCTTGCGTTTCATGTCGACTACTGGGATTACCTGGGCTGGAAGGATCGATTTTCCAACGCGGATTACACTAAACGCCAGCGGGTACTGGGCGCCAATAACCAGCAGCGCACAATTTACACGCCGGAATTCTTTGTTAACGGCAAAGAGGTTCGAGGCTCAGGCAATATTCTCGGTAAGATTCAGCAAACGAACCAGCAGCCGGCCCCGCTCTCGCTGCAGTTAACTGTTTCCCGTGACGAATCCGAACTGGTGATAGCCGTGCATGCACCCACAGAACACAATAACGGCGAGACGATCCACCATCGCTACCTGGTCTACGAAAACAACCTTTCAACCGACGTCAAGCGTGGTGAGAATTCAGGTAAAGTCCTGCATCACCAGCAAGTGGTGCGCTACATGAGCCCGGCCCAAAGCCTGCAAAACGAAAATCAGCATCGCATTGTTATAGATCCGGCGTGGCAGGCTGAAAACGTAGGCGTCGCGGTGCTGGTCACCTCTGTGGGCGCTCATCGCTACCTGCAGGCAGTGCACACTCCGGTAGCCTCAATTCTGGCGGCGCGATAATCTGTAAAATAATGAAAAAAGCCAATAATTGACCTATATATTACTCTTAAGTTTGTCGTTTTTTGATCACAACAGGAAGAGTCAACATAGTGCGCGTTGCAATGACATTGAAAAATGCCGGTTCAACTCGGCTGCCGGGTTTATGTCTGGCGGGTTTACTTTGCGTATTTAACACACAGTCAATGGCCGGCGCCCTGTATAAATGGGTCGATGAAAATGGCGCGGTGCGCTACAGCGACCAACTCCCACCCAAGCAGAGCCAGAAAGGGCATCAACAGCTAAATTCTCAGGGCGTGGTGCTAACCACAAAAGAGGCTGCCAGAAGCCCTGAAGAAGTTGCGATCGAAGCGGAAGCCCAGCGCACACTTGAGAAGCAGCAACGCGAAGAAGCCAGATTGAAGACGATACAGGATCAGCAGGATCGAGTATTACTGCTGACCTTCAGCTCCGAGGAAGAAATTGAACATGCTCGCGAAAACCGCATCGAAGTCATTGATTCGGTCATTCGCCTGATCCAGAACAGCATTGAAGGCACACAGAGCCAACTCGACAAGCTCAACAATAGTGCGCAAGTGGGCTATATCGCCAAGGGCAAAGAAGTTCCGGGTGGTCTGGCGCAAAAAATTGAGCATTTCCAGCGCAAGATTGAAAACCGCAGCGCACAGCTCGAAGCCAAAGAAGAGGAAAAAGACAAAATCAGTCAAAAATACGATCTCGACCTTGAGCGTTTCCGACTCCTCAGATCCGCCAGTAACTAGATCAATACTCACAACCAGGTATGGTTACGCGTCACTGATCACCGTGATTGATCGACGTGACCGCAGTTATCCTGGAGGGTAACTCCATTTATCAGGGTACCGACCCCGCTATCGGTTAACAGCTCCAGCAGCACCGAGTGCTTGATACGTCCGTCGATAATCTGACTGGTCGCAACACCACCCTTAACCGCATTCAGTGCACAGCGCACCTTCGGCAGCATACCTCCGTGAATCACGCCACTGGCAATCAACTGCTCGGTATCATCGGCACTTAAGCCGGTGAGCAGGTTACCTTCGAGATCAAGCACGCCCGGAGTATTGGTCAACAACAACAGCTTTTCGGCACCCAGGACGCGGGCCAGTTCACCCGCGACCAGGTCCGCGTTGATATTGTATGAAGCACCATCCACGCCTACACCAATCGGTGCGATCACCGGAATGAAATCATCATTATCAAGCATGGTGACCACGCGCGGATCGATAGACTCAACCTCGCCAACCTGGCCCAGATCATTCATTTCCGAATCACCACCCGCAAGTCGCATCTTGCGCGCGGTAATGAGGCCGCCATCCTTACCGGTGAGCCCGACAGCACGGCCGCCGTGACGGTTGATCAGTGATACGATCTGCTTGTTAACCTGCCCACCGAGGACCATCTCCACCACATCCATGGTTTCATTGTCGGTTACCCGCATGCCTTCGATAAAACGACTCTTCTTGCCTATCTGTTCAAGCAGCTTGCCGATTTGCGGCCCACCACCGTGGACGATGACAGGATTGACGCCAACCTGTTTCAACAAAACGATGTCCTGCGCGAAGCTACTCTTCAGGGCCTCGTCCACCATCGCGTTGCCGCCGAATTTTATGACCACGGTCTTGCGATCGAGGGCCTGGATATAAGGCAATGCCTCGACCAGGATCTCGGCGACGCTACTCTTGTTTACGCTCATGCTTTGCTGGGGTTGTCGGAAAGCGCGCCAGTATAACGCTCGCCTATCAATTCGATAAGCTGTTTTGCAACCTCCTGCTTGTCCGCCCTGCCGATACTGTGCCCGCCCCCGTTCCAGAAAACTTCGAGCCGATTGACATCGGCTTCGAAACCGCCGCTGCCGTCACCAACCAGGTTGGCCGCGATCATGTCCAGGTTTTTCCGTTCCAGTTTATCGAGCGCGTATTTTTCCAGATCCTGAGTTTCAGCCGCAAAACCAACACAAAAAGGACGCTCGGCAAGCGCGCTGACAGCGGCCAGAATATCCGTGTTCGGCACCAGTTCAAGCGTCATTGTCTGCGTGGATTTCTTGATCTTGTGTCCGGCCTGCTGGCCCACTCTATAATCAGAGACTGCCGCACAGGCGATAAAAACATCGCTTGCGGACACCTCATGCATCACGGCATCGTGCATTTCCGCCGCCGATTCGACGCTGATCAGCTTCACTCCCGCAGGTGGCGCAAGCGCTACAGGGCCGCTGACCAGCGTCACATTAGCACCCTCATGCAACGCTGCCCGGGCGAGCGCATAACCCATCTTCCCGGAGCTGCGGTTGCTGATATAACGCACCGGATCAATAGCCTCACGGGTCGGGCCGGCCGTTAGCAATATGTCGATTCCATGCAATTTGCCAGGTTTGAAAAGGTTCTCGAGATTGGCCAGCAGATGCGCCGGTTCCAGCATACGCCCCGGCCCCACATCGCCACAGGCCTGCTCGCCTGCATCAGGCCCCCAAACCAGAATTCCACGCGAACTCAGTTGCTCGAGGTTAGCGCCAGTTGCCGCGTTGGCAAACATCTGCTGGTTCATCGCCGGCGCTACCGCCACCGGTTGCCGGCTCGCGAGGCACAGCGTCAACAACAGATTGTCGGCGTAACCGGCGCTCATCTTGCCGAGGAAATCAGCCGAAGCCGGCGCCACCAGCATCAGGTCACACCAGCGCGCGAGTTCGATATGATCCATCGCTGAATCGGCTTCCGCATCAAACAGATCAACATACACGCGGTGTCCGCTCAAGGCCTGGTAGGTCAGCGGCTGGACGAACTCACGCGCTGCCGGTGTCATCACCACGCGCACCTCGGCACCGGCCTTGATCAGCAGTCGTACCAGTTCCGCCGACTTATAGGCGGCGATACCACCGGTGACGCCAAGCAGAATTTTCTTGTTGATGAGCGTTTGCATTTGGTCTATTTTAGCGCCTGAGGACAACAGGTAAAGGATTACCAATGGCAATTTCAGAATGGCCGAGCGCCGAACGACCCCGTGAGAAACTGATCCAGCGTGGCGCAGCTGCGCTATCCGATGCCGAACTGCTGGCCATATTTCTGCGCACCGGGCCCCCCGGCTGCTCTGCGGTCGACCTGGGCAGACAATTACTGCAGGACTTCGGCTCCTTGCGTGGCATTCTCGATGCCGATATCGGCCGCTTTTGTGCCGGCAGAGGTCTCGGCACGGCCAGGTTCGCATTATTTCAGGCAGCGCTTGAAATGGCACGCCGCCATCTGGCCGAAGATCTCGTGCGCGAAGATTGCCTGACCAGCCCGCAACAAACCATGCAATATCTACGATCTCGGCTGCGCGACTATAATCACGAAGTCTTCGCCTGCCTGATGCTGGACAATCGAAATCGTGTCATCACCTTTCGCGAAATGTTTCGTGGCACCATCGACGGCGCCAGCGTCTATCCGCGCGAGGTGGTCAAACAGGCACTTGCCGACAATGCCGCGGCGGTCATCCT
>Ga0316194_10004138_pt1 | contig 10058 bp, 8 predicted proteins | sample CroRivsedime1_MG_FD_204936 | JGI IMG/M metagenome (GOLD analysis project Ga0316194, IMG submission 204936) | Coastal sediment microbial communities from Maine, United States - Cross River sediment 1 | ecosystem: Environmental > Aquatic > Marine > Coastal > Sediment | place: USA: Maine... | reverse complement strand
CACCCTTGCGCTAAGATTGCCGGCTTGCGGATGCGGGGTGGAGCAGTCTGGCAGCTCGTCGGGCTCATAACCCGAAGGTCGCAGGTTCGAATCCTGCCCCCGCTACCAAACGCTGTTAGAGATAGCCCCGCATGGGGCTATTTCTTTTTTGGGAGGTCTGCCGGTCGTCCTTGATAGAGGTTAGCCCGGATAGATCAGACAGGAGTGGGCCATAGGCCCATTTTTTGTATGCCTCAAAGAGGTTGATTGCTTGGCAGTTGCGCGTGAACAGGTCATCGCCCTGCTGGAGCCCACGGTTGAATCCATGGGTTTCGAGCTGGCCGAACTGGAATGCCGTCTTGGACACGGCCGCGGCATGCTGCGCCTGTTTATTGACCGTGAAGGTGGCATCACGCTGGAAGATTGCGCAGAGGTTAGTCGACAGGTTGCCGCTGTGCTGGATGTAGAGGACCCGATTCCTGGTGATTACGACCTGGAAGTGTCCTCGCCCGGTCTGGATCGCAAGCTGGTAAAGCCGGTGCATTTTGATCGCTTCAGCGGTTGCGAAGTAAAGATTAGGTTACGCCGGATGTTGGGCGACCGGCGAAAGTTTTGCGGCACCTTGGTGCGGCGTGATGGCAGCGATCTGGTTATTGAAGTAGATGGTGATCCAATGACTGTGCCCATGGATGAAATTGAAGTAGCCCGGCTCGTGCCGGACTTGTCAGAAAGTGCTCCGGGCAGGACTCCCGGTGGAGCAGTGACGTCATGAACAACAAAGAAATTCTTATGGTCGTAGAGGCCGTCTCCAACGAAAAAGGTGTGGAGAAGGAAATCATCTTTGAAGCAATTGAGGCGGCTCTCGCTTCAGCTACCAAGCGTCGATATGGCGAGGACATTGATGTTCGCGTCGCAATCGACCGTGAAACCGGTGAGTACGACACGTTCCGCCGCTGGCTCGTGTTTGCGGATGAATCGACCGAGCTCGAGTTCCCCGAACATGAGCTGCGCATGATCGATGCTGTGGACTACAACCCGGATGCGCAGCCTGGTGAATACGTCGAAGAGCCCATCGAATCGGTCGAGTTCGGCCGTATCGGTGCGCAAACAGCCAAGCAGGTTATCGTCCAGAAGGTGCGGGAGGCCGAGCGCAAGAAGCTGGTCGAAGAGTACGAGGGTCGTGTTGGTGAGTTGCTTGGTGGAATCGTCAAGCGGGTTGATCGCAATGGCGTCTATCTGGATCTTGGCGGCAACGCCGAAGGCTTTGTACCCCGCGAACACATGATTCCTCGTGAGCCGGTCCGGCCGCAGGATCGCCTCAAGGCACTGCTTTTCGAAGTGCGCTCCGAGATTCGTGGGCCGCAGCTTTTCATGACGCGTACATCGCCGGAGTTTTTGTTGTCCCTGTTCCAGATCGAGGTGCCGGAAGTCGGCCAGGGCCTGATCGAGATTCTCGGGGCCGCTCGTGATCCGGGTTTGCGCGCCAAAATTGCTGTGAAAAGCAATGATCGGCGGATTGACCCGGTGGGTGCCTGCGTTGGTATGCGCGGTTCGCGCGTCCAGGCAGTGTCAAATGAACTGGCTGGTGAGCGGGTAGATATTATTCTGCACGACGAGAATCCTGCTCAGTTTGTCATCAATGCCATGTCGCCCGCCGATGTCACGTCCATCGTGATGGATGAAGAGGCGCACAGCATGGATGTCGCCGTGGAAGAGGAAAAACTTTCTCAGGCAATTGGCCGCGGCGGTCAGAACATTCGTCTGGCCAGTGAGCTTACCGGTTGGGAGCTTAATGTCATGACGGAATCGGACGCCGATGAGAAAAGCGAGTCCGAGGCCAAGGAGTTGCTTGGCATGTTCATGCTGCAACTTGACGTTGATGAGCAGGTCGCCCTGATCCTGGTCCAGGAAGGTTTCTCTTCCATCGAGGAGATTGCCTACGTCCCGGCTGCTGAACTGGTTGCTATCGAAGAGTTCGAAGAGGCGATCGTTGATGAGTTGAGGAATCGTGCACGCGATGTTCTGCTGACGCAGGCAATCGCTAGCGAAGAGGCAATTGATGGTGCCGAACCAGCCCAGGACCTGCTTGAGCTGGAAGGCATGTCGCGCGAGACGGCTTTTTTGCTGGCTTCCAAGGGTGTCGTGACACGCGAGGATCTGGCGGAGCAGTCGGTTGATGAATTGCTGGAAATCGATGGCATGGAAGAAGAGCGGGCCGGTGACCTCATTATGAAGGCCCGCGCACATTGGTTCGAAGACGACGAGCAGGTCGCGGGCTAGTCCCGGTCAGCTAGCGAGGCAAATCGAATGTCGGATGTCACAGTTGCGCAATTCGCCGAGGTCCTGAAGGTCCCGGTGGATAAGCTCATCACACAGTTAGATGAAGCGGGTATTGAGGTTAAAGGGGCGGATGACGTCATCAGTGAAGACGCCAAGCTGGAGCTGTTGACGCATTTGCGTCGCAGCCACGGGCGCAAGGAAGACGCCGTGGGCGCGGCACCCCGACAAATTACACTCAAGCGGCGCTCACAGAGTGAGCTGAAGCTTGCCGGCGGACAAGGTCGTGCGCGTACCGTCAACGTCGAAGTTCGCCGCAAGCGGACTTACGTCAAGCGGGATGTGCTTGAAGAGGAAGCGCGGCAACAGCAGGAAGAGCTGGATGCCAAGAATCGTGCCGAGGACGAGGCGCGTCAGGCCGAAGAAAAGGCAGCCCAGCGTAAGCTTGAAGAGGCGGAGGCCCGTGTTAAGGCTGAGCATGCAGAGCGTGAACAGGCCGAAGCTGACACCCGCGCTGCGGAAGAGGCCCGTCTGCTTGAGGCCGAACAGCAGCGCCAGCAGGATCTTGAGCGCGAAAGGACTGAAGCAAAAGCCCGGGAAGAACGAGAAGCCAAGGCCAAGCGCGAGCGCGAAGACAAAGCAACTCGCTACGGTCGCAAGGAATTACATGTTGCTGGTGACGTCAAGAACCGGCGCAAGAAGAAGCGCACTCGGCGCCGTCCCGTCTCGGTCAATGTGGATACTCAGCATGGCTTCGAGCGGCCGACAGAGCCGGTCACACGTCAGGTGAAGATTCCTGAAACCATCACCATTGCAGAATTGGCGCAGCAGATGGCCGTGAAGGGCAATGAAGTTGTTCGTCAGATGATGAAGATGGGCGTGATGGCTACCATCAATCAGAACATCGATCAGGACACCGCCATGCTGGTGGTGGAAGAGATGGGGCATGAAGGCGTGCCAGCCGAACAACATGGGCTGGAAGAAGAAATTCTCCAGGCTGCTGAGGTTACCGGCGACGAAAAGCCTCGCTGGCCGGTGGTCACGATCATGGGCCATGTCGATCATGGCAAGACCTCACTGCTGGACTATATCCGGCGCACCAAGGTCGCCGATGCAGAGGCTGGCGGTATTACCCAGCATATCGGTGCCTACCATGTGACCACCGACAAGGGTGAGATTACCTTCCTGGATACGCCGGGGCATGCTGCGTTTACCGCCATGCGGGCCCGCGGTGCGCAGGTCACCGATATTGTGATTCTGGTGGTGGGAGCTGATGACGGGGTGAAACCGCAGACCGCGGAAGCCGTTCAGCATGCCAAAGGAGCCGGTGTGCCGTTGGTTGTAGCCGTTAACAAGATGGATAAAAGTGATGCTGACCCTGAGCGGGTTCGCAACGAATTGTCTGCTCTTGAAGTCGTGCCTGAAGAATGGGGTGGTGAAAATCAATTTGTTAATGTCTCAGCCAAAACAGGCGAAGGCGTTGATAGTTTGCTGGATGCCGTCTTGTTGCAGGCTGAAGTGCTGGATCTGCGAGCAATCGATGAAGGCGCGGCTGCCGGCGTCGTCATTGAATCCAGCCTCGAAAAGGGCCGGGGTGCCGTCGCTACGGTATTGGTTACCCGCGGTCAGCTGAAGACAGGCAACATGATCCTCGCAGGCGAAGAATTTGGCCGCGTCCGCAGCATGCTGGATGAGACCGGCAAAGCGGTGACTAGTGCCGGTCCGTCTACACCGGTCGCGGTGCTTGGTCTGTCTGGTACACCTAGTTCCGGCGACGATGTGCTGGTTCTCGCGGACGAGCGCAAGGCGCGTGAGCTGGCCCAGTTGAGGCATAGCAAATCCCGCGAAGTGAAGCTCGCTCAGCAACAGGCAGCGAAACTGGGTGATGTGTTCAGCCAGATGGAAAATGCGAATGCCATGTCCATTCAGTTGCTGGTGAAAGCTGATGCCCATGGCAGCGCTGAAGCGCTGCGCGATGCGCTGACTAAAATCTCCCACGACGAAGTGCAGGTGAACGTCATCAGTAGCGGTGTTGGTGGGATCACCGAGAATGACGTGAATCTGGCCGCGGCCTCGTCGGCCCCCATCATCGGCTTCAACGTCCGCGCTGATGCTGCGGCACGTTCCGCGATCAAGGAAACCGGCGTCGAGGTTCGTTACTACTCGATTATCTACGAGGCGCTTGATGATGTGAGGGCAGCGCTGATCGGTATGCTGCCGCCGGAAATCAGAGAAGAAATCGTTGGTCTGGCAGAAGTCCGGGAAGTCTTCACCTCGCCCAAGTTCGGCGATGTGGCCGGCTGTCTGGTAATGGATGGCTATGTGAAGCGCAGTAATCCGATTCGTGTCCTGCGTGACAACGTGGTCATTTACGAAGGCGAACTGGAGTCGCTGCGCCGCTTTAAGGACGACGTGAATGAAGTTCGGGCCGGGACCGAGTGTGGTATCGCCGTGAAAAATTACACGGATGTCAGACCTGGCGACCAGATCGAGTGTTTCCAGCGCATCGAGGTAGCGCGCACGGCGTGATTATCGCGCCGTACCACCTGGGACAATGTCATGGCGCGTGAGTTTCCACGCAGTCGCCGGGTTGAGGAGCAAATTCTCCGCATTTTGAGCCATGTGCTCAGGTCTGGTGCCCGAGATCCTCAGTTGCATCAGGCGATGGTGACGGAAGTTCGTGTGACGCGTGATCTGAGCGTGGCATGGGTTTATGTGACTAGCCTTGATTCGGCAGTCGATCAGCAGGAATTGCTGGAGGCTTTTCAGCGGGCCGGCGGGTTTCTACGCTCTGCTGTGGCCGGGGCATTGTCCGTGCGCCAGGTGCCGGAGTTGCGCTTTCGATTCGATGACAGCCTCGAGCGGGCCGCCCATATGGATTCCTTGATCGATTCAGTGGTGAGCCAGGATTCAGATGAGCCTGATGAACCAACAAAAGATGGCAACTAGAGGCCGGAGTGCCAAGCGGATCGTCGACGGTCTGCTGATTTTGGATAAGCCCACGGGTATGACCTCAAATGCGGCGTTGCAGCGGGTCAAATGGTTGTTTCAGGCGCGTAAGGCGGGACACACGGGCAGTCTTGATCCTCTGGCCAGCGGTGTACTGCCCCTGTGTTTTGGGCAGGCAACCAAGCTCTCCGGTTATCTGCTGGACTCGGATAAGAGCTATCGTGTCACCGCCTGCTTCGGCGCGCGGACTGATACAGCCGACGCCGACGGTGAAATTGTCGAGCGCTGCGAGCCGGGGATTGTGAGCCAGGCGCAGCTCCAGTCGGCGCTGGCAGGGTTGCGGGGCGAAATTGATCAGGTTCCCCCAATGTATTCGGCGCTGAAAAAAGACGGGGTTCGCCTTTATGAATTGGCGCGGGCGGGTCAGGAAGTAGTGCGGGAGCCGCGCCGGGTTACTATTCATGAGCTGGAAATTGAGGCCTATGACCCACGGCGGCCCGTTCTGACGGTCCGCTGTAGCAAGGGGACCTACGTCCGGACGCTGGTCGAGGATCTGGCCCGCGCCTGCGGCAGCCTCGCTCACGTCGAGTGCCTGCGTCGCACCGGCGTGGGGTCATTAACGAATCAGCGGATCTGGCGCCTGGATGAGATTGAGGCGGTCGCAGAGGCCGGGGTGGAAGCACTGGATGCGCTGTTGCTACCCGCAGACCAGGCCATTGCCGACTGGCCAGCTGTCGAACTTGGCGCGCATGAGGCTTATTACCTGAGGCAGGGCCACGCTGTAGCCGCAGCGGGTCAGGGGCGCTCCCCAGGGCGCGTTCGCCTGTATGGCGAGGGGCATGGGTTCCTTGGTATCGGCGAGGTCCTGGGGGACGGGCGGGTGGCGCCCAAGCGATTGCTGGTTAACGCAGAATCTGGTGGCTGAGGTGGGTGTTTTTCAGCCCGCCCTGATTGTACAATACGCCCCGAAAATTCAGGGCAATCAAGAAACTATAGACAGGAGAAGACAGGAATGTCTCTTGACGGAGCGCAAAAGCGCAAGATTATCGAAGATTATGGCCAGGGTGATGCCGATACCGGTTCCCCCGAAGTGCAGGTTGCACTGTTATCGGCCCGTATTACCGAACTGACAGATCACTTCGGTACCCATAAAAAAGATCACCATTCCAGGCAGGGTTTGCTGCGCATGGTCAACAAGCGCCGGAAATTGCTTGACTACCTGAAGAGCAAAGACAGCGAGCGTTATCGTCAGCTGATTGAAAGGCTTGGTCTGCGGCGCTAGGCCCGGACCCTATTCTCCCAATCCATATCGTGCCGGCTGCCGCCAAGAACCGCGGCGGCGCGGCGACGTTATCTTCGACAGGAATTTTTACGTGAAATCTATTAAACGATCGTTTCAATATGGTGCCCATGAGGTCACCCTCGAGACAGGCGAAATCGCCCGTCAGGCAGATGGCGCAGTTCTGGTCAGCGTCGGCGATACTGTGGTCCTGGTGACAGCAGTCGGCCGCAAGGAAGCGGACCCGGGCCGTGACTTTTTCCCGTTGACTGTCAATTATCAGCAGCGTACCTATGCTGCCGGTAAGATCCCTGGCGGCTTCTTCAAGCGTGAAGGTCGGCCCAGCGAGAAAGAAACGCTGACGTCGCGACTGATTGATCGTCCGGTTCGTCCGCTGTTTCCCAAGGGTTTCAAGAACGAAGTACAGATCGTTGCCACTGTAGTGTCGGTGGATCCTGATATCGACTCTGACATTCCTGCACTAATCGGTGCGTCTGCAGCCTTGGCCCTGTCCGGGATGCCCTTCGCGGGTCCGATTGGCGGCGCTCGTGTTGGCTATATCAACGGCGAGTACGTCTTGAATCCTGACGGCAAGCAGCTGGAAGATTCCAAGCTTGATCTCATCGTTGCCGGCACCGAAAGTGCGGTGCTCATGGTGGAATCCGAAGCCGACATGTTGTCAGAGCAAGTCATGCTGGACGCGGTGATCTTTGGCCACGACCAGATGCAGGTCGCCATCAAGGCAATTAAAGAGCTTGCCGCTGAAGCAGGTAAGCCCTCTTGGAACTACGAAGCGCCTGCTCAGGATGAAGAGCTGGTCGCTGCCGTTACGGCAGAAGTCGGTACATCCTTTCAGGAAGCCTATACGATCAGTGAAAAGCAGGAACGCTATTCCCGCATCGGCGAAATCAAGAGTGCTGTTATTGAGAAGCTTGCCGGCGGCGAAGACGCCAAATGGGATGGCGGCACGGTGGCCGGGGCCTTGAGCAAGCTGGAAAGCAAAACAGTGCGCCAGCGGGTGATCAACGGCGAGCCGCGGATTGATGGCCGTGACACCCACACGGTGCGCCCGGTTATCGTGCGTACCGGTGTCCTGCCGCGGACGCATGGTTCGGCCCTGTTTACTCGTGGTGAAACGCAGGCAGTGGTCGTCACTACGCTGGGTACCGAACGTGACGCGCAGATCATTGATGCCCTCGAGGGGGATTATCGCGATCGTTTCATGTTGCATTACAACTTCCCTCCCTATTGCGTGGGCGAGACCGGTTTTATGGGTTCGCCGAAGCGTCGCGAAATCGGTCACGGTCGGCTGGCACGTCGTGGCATCAAGGCTGTTTTGCCCGATATGGAGACTTTTCCCTACACCCTGCGCGTCGTCTCGGAAATCACTGAATCGAACGGTTCAAGTTCCATGGCCAGCGTTTGCGGAACCAGCATGGCTCTGATGGACGCCGGTGTGCCCATCAAGTCGGCGGTTGCCGGCGTTGCCATGGGCCTGGTGAAGGAAGGCGATAACTACAAGGTTCTGACCGATATCCTGGGTGACGAAGACCACCTGGGTGATATGGACTTCAAGGTTGCCGGCACGGATGACGGCGTTACGGCGCTGCAGATGGACATCAAGATTGATGGTATTACCAAAGAGATCATGTCCGATGCCCTGAGTCAGGCACGTGATGCCCGGCTGCATATCCTGGCTGAAATGGCTAAGGGTATTCAGCAGCCTCGTGAGGAGATGTCCGAATGGGCGCCCACGATCATCACTCTGAAGATTGATCCCGAGAAAATTCGCGATGTGATTGGTAAGGGTGGCGCAACCATCCGGGCCATTACCGAGGAAACTGGTGCGACCATCGACATCGACAACGATGGCACGGTCAGGATTGCATCCGTCGAGGGTTCATCAGGCCGTGAAGCCAAGGATCGTATCGAGTTGATTACCGCGGACGTGGAAGTTGGCCAGATCTACGAGGGACGCGTCGCCAAGCTGATGGACTTCGGTGCATTTGTAACCATCCTGCCGGGCAAGGACGGCCTGGTACATATCTCGCAAATTTCCAGCGAACGGGTAGAGCGCGTCAGTGACAAACTGGCCGAGGGCGACATCATTAAGGTTAAGGTCCTGGAAGTGGACCGCCAGGGTCGTATTCGCCTGAGTATGCGTGAACTGACCAACGACGCTGCATAAGTCAGGGCTGAACGAATATCGCCCCGCCGGTCTCGGCGGGGCGATTCTTTCGTCGACTTCTGACTAGGGCTGTCCGCCCAAGCTCGTCGGCGGGTCTTCTCTACCCTCGATCAGAGCTTCACGAAATGCCTGATTCAGCCGTGCAATCACGGCCGGATCATCACCGCGTGACTGCACGCGGATAATTTCGCATAACAAGTCCGGCTCAAAGGCGGCTTTGCCGCTGCGCTGCGCTTCGCCGACAATCTGCAGCAGGATAGGGGTGGTAATGTCGTCGCCGCTGGCTCTGTCAGTGACGCGAATTTCATTACCGTCAAGGATCAGGCGGCGCAGATCCTCCAGGTTTACGTAGCGGCTCTCCTGCGTATCGTAGAGCCGACGATTTACATACTTTCGTATGACTCTCACATGGCCCATGGCATCAACCTCTTGTTGGTCATAGCTGCTGCATGACAGCAGCCAGTTGGTAATTTTAGACCGGTCTGCTCCCAACAAGTTCGACGCAGTGAGGCACACCGTCCTTACTGCTAGATTGGATCAATAAAAAACTATTAAAAACAATATATTAAAGATTAAACTTTAGGCTATATCGGGTTAACGAATAAGCGCTTAGATCGCCAGTAAAGCCGGCCAATGCTCTTCGGCCCATGCCCAGATCGTGTCGATAGGTTCCCGCGCCAGGCTGGGTGAAGGCTCCTGACCCAGGAATTCCAGGGCTCGATGCAGATTCACGCCGGCTTTGCGGCTGTCCAGGGGCGCAGCGCCGGTCTGTTTGCTCAGCTTCTGGCCTGCATCGTTCATGACCATGGGCACATGGCTGTAGGCGGGCTGGCGCAGCCCCAGCAGCTTTTGCAGCCAGAGTTGGGCAGGAGTGACGGGCAGCAGGTCCAGGCCGCGCACGACATGGCTGATGCCCTGGGCATGATCATCGAGGGTGCCTGCCAGGACATAGGCGATGAGGCCGTCCCGCCGTCTAATCACGAAATCACCGACCTCACGATCGATTCGGCACTTCTGGGGTCCCTGCAGTTTGTCCGTGAACCCAAAAATTGCGGGGTTCGTCCGGATTCTCAGGGCCGTCTCCGGGCCCAGGTCCGCGCTCCCCTTATGCCGGCAAGTGCCCGGGTAAATGGGGCCAACCGGCCCAGGCGGCGCGATAGCTCGCATGGCGCGCCGCGAGCAGTTGCAAGGGTAGGCTAGTCCTGCAGCGATTAGTTCGTGTGCAACGGCCTCGTGCGCGGCTGTGCGGGCACTCTGGTAGCGAATCGGGCCTGTCCACTCAAAGCCGTGGGCGTCGAGACTACCGATGATTGAGTCCGCTGCCCCGGCCACCTCGCGAGGCGGGTCAATATCCTCAATGCGCAGCAACCAGGCGCCTGCGTTTAC
>Ga0316194_10004137_pt1 | contig 10058 bp, 8 predicted proteins | sample CroRivsedime1_MG_FD_204936 | JGI IMG/M metagenome (GOLD analysis project Ga0316194, IMG submission 204936) | Coastal sediment microbial communities from Maine, United States - Cross River sediment 1 | ecosystem: Environmental > Aquatic > Marine > Coastal > Sediment | place: USA: Maine... | reverse complement strand
CGGCAGAGTGCTGGCTGAGCGTATTCATGACCAGTTGCATGTCGATAGCCTCGAAGCGCTGGAAAACGCGGTGCGCGAAGGTCAGTTGCACAAGGTAGAGGGTCTCGGCCGCAAGCGCCACGAAGCGATCGAGGCCTGGCTGCAAAAACACCTCGACGAGCAGCGCCGGCAGTTCAGGCCAGCCGCTCGAGCCAGCGAAGTCCCGCCAGTCGAACTGATTCTGCGCGTGGATAACGAGTACCGGCAAAAAGCCTCGGCTGACCAACTGCCGCGGATTACGCCGCAACGTTTCAATCCTGAAAACAAGGCCTGGTTACCGATTTTACACACGACTCATGATCGCTGGCATTTTACCGCACTCTACTCCAATACGGCGCGGGCACATCAACTCGGGCGCACTACAGACTGGGTGGTGATTTACTTTTATGACGCCCATCATCGCGAAGGACAGCACACCGTGGTCACCGAAACGCATGGCAGCCTGCAGGGCTGGCGAGTGGTGCGCGGGCGCGAAACGGAATGCCTGCAGTATTACGAAACAGTGCGCTGAGTGATAGGTGTCAGCCCACGTATAGATTGAGAATTAAATAAGCGTCATGACCTGATAATTACGAGCGACTGCTTCGTGCCGTTTGGCGATGAAGACGTTTCCTTGCTGAAGGTCTGCTTACTGGAAAGCGAATCGTAATAGTATCGTGAGAGCCACGATGGTCGTCGTGGCCACCATAATGCGCCCGGGTCACGGGGCGGCAGCTCTGCATGGCGGGAGCGCGGTAATAACCGGGAAGAGGACTGGAATGGCACGAAGGGCGTGATATGAAGGTAAATGGAAACTGTGCAAAGAGGGAAGGGCACTTTACTCCGGGACTTCGCGCTTGAAGCGCTCGCTCAATAATTGAACAATGGTTCGGTAATCGTCCCTGCTGGCCCATCCAAGGCTTACAACTTTCTGCTTTACCTTGCCCTCCTTGAGTATGGTTAGCTGCACCGAGCGCAGCGTGGGATCTGCGCGATAAATATTTTCTGCGGGATAAAAGCTGCCGCACAGCAGGCCCTTTTCGTCGAGTACGAGACGTGGGGTATGCCATCGCTGGCGCAGGTAATTTATTGCTATGAGCAAGGTTATCGCAAACACGATGTAGTGCGGCAAGACCGGTGGCCAGGGCCAGACGCCTAACAGATAAAGCAGTATCGGGGCGAACAGGATGTTGGCCGCCATGTGGATCAGGCGCGGCTTGCTCGAATAGAATTTTATGGATTCACTCTCGGTCATCGATGCTATCGCCGTTTACGCCTGGGCTGGCTTTAGCCTGCAGCTGTCAGGATAGACCTTTATCGCCGGCACCAGGTTCTGTGCGAGCTCGTTTTGCAGTGTTTCCCAGTAGTGGGTGGTCAGCAGATCGCCATGAAACTCGCGGAACATCTGGCGCTGCTCGCGATCGTTGATGCACAGCCCGACTTCAATTTCCTCGGGCAGAAAAATTACCCCGTCCTCGAAGTACCAGTCGGGGATGTCTTCTTCGCCGTCGAAACGATCAAGGTTACTGCGTATCTTGACATCGACCATGACTTCGAGTGCATCGTAATCGTACAGGTAAACTTTGAGAAAATGGCTGACGCCATAATTACGCGCGTCGAGGTCCTTGTTGAAAATGTTCGCTGCGGCGTTGTTCTTGATACAGTCGCCCAGGCTCTCGATGACGATACGCACTTCTCTTTCGCCGGCATTTTCAAGAAACACCGGTAGCGGCGTCATGCGAGGTTGCACAATCAGGTACTTGAAGACGACCATGTCGCGTTGTTGCGTAACGGTTTCGCTGGCCTCGACCAGCAGCTCCTCGAGCAGGCTCTCGGCAAACAGTTTGCGTTCGAGCGCGATATTGAAATAGATTATATTGTCCAGCATGCTGCCGGTACGGTTGATTTCGTGCACCCGGCTGTATTTTTCCTTGACCGATTCAATGCCTTCGAACTCGCCCCATTTGTAGCCAGAGGTCGGATGGTTGCGAATCACCTTCAGGTTGTAGGCTGATTGTGGTCCGGCGAATCCGATCGCAACCGTGCCGGGCTCGCCGATTGCGGTATCGAGTACGCCGCCGGTGGTTTCGACTTCCTGCTTGAGTTCATTGATAACCGCGACCTTGCCGACATGGTTGTAGCCGATGGTCGAGTAGTTCAGGCCCAGCGCGCGTTGCGGCGTCAGTGTATGCAGGTAAGCGCTCAGTTCATGGTAGTACCGGGTGGTGACATGGAAGTTCGCAAGGGTAGAGCTGAACAGGTTATGCGCGAGGTGCTGGTCGAGAATGACCGCGTCACAATAGACACCACTTGAGCTGTTGAGCAAGGCGATGATAAGGGGTGCGTAACTGCCGTTGGCAAAATTTACTTTGCCGACCAGGTAGGCGCCGCGATTACGGTAGAACCCGGCATCGATCATTTCCAGGGTTTCGACACTGGCAGTCCGACGAGTCGCGAGCCGATTGATGCGCCAGGCGATGGCTGAACTGTCGCTGGAGATATCGCGGTAGCCCACCGAAAATTCCGGTATCTCCTGCAGGATTTGCTCGATCAGCGCTGGCTCGACCTCCGCCTTAACTGGAAAGTGTTTGAGCAGTTCCACCGGGTACTTGTCACTACTTTCGGCGAAGCCAAAGGAAGAGTATTCAACCGGCTTCCATTCGTCCCGGTACACTATGCGTCGAATCGAGTGCATGAAGGCGTAAGCGACATCAGACTCGTAACGGTGTTCGATCATACGCCAGAAATGATCCTCGAGCTGATTCAGGAAACTGGCGTCAAGCGAAATTCTGGGTTGTACCGCCTGTAAATAGGCGCCCATGCGATGAATGTAAGAACTGTACAGTGACAGGCGATGGCGGCTCAGCCAGATCGAGGTACTGTGGTGCTGTTGTTCGAACGCGGCTTTGGCGCGATAAGGTACTTCCAGGAACTCGTTATAAAACTGTTCAAACTGGGCCAATACCCATTCGGCAGTGATCCGAATTCGATCCTCGCGATTTCTGGCACCAACCATGCGAAAGGTGAACTGTTCCTGGTCGAGACCGATCGCGAGCGCCATGGTAGTCGGTTACCTTCCGCTTTATGCCGGATAGTCGTCGAAGTGATTAACCAGCGTGCCGATACCTGGAATCGATACCTGGATCTCGGTACCCGGTTTCATCGTACGCGCGCCAACCGAGGTGCCGCAGCAGATCAGGTCACCCGGCATCAGCGTCTGGTACTCGGAAATCATCGCGACGATTTGCTGCGGACTGAAGATCATGTCACTGACTGGATAGTCCTGACGGCTTTCGCCGTTCTGGATGGCAAGGATGTGCAAAGCGGAGGGATCGATAGCGGTGTTGATGCACGGACCGAGCGGTGTGAAAGTGTCGAATCCCTTGCTACGTGTCCATTGCTGGAAAGCCTTGTCTTCGAACAGGAATTCGATGCCGGTGACGTCGTTGACGCAGGTATAACCGAAGATATGCTCGTCGGCCTGAGCCTCGGTGATGGCGCTGCATTGCTTGCCGATAACGATACCAAGCTCGGCTTCGAAGATGACGCGGCCTTGATGACCGCGCGGGCGATAAATGGTTTGCTGCGGACCGATGACGCTGGTGACCGGTTTCATGAAATATAGCGGAGTTGACGGAATGGTCTGGCCTTCGGCCTCGGCACGTTGGTGGAAATTATTCCACAGTGCAAGAATGGAATTCGGCTGGTAGGGCGCCAGTAATTCGACTTCAGACAAGGTGGTCTGCTCCCCGGTGAAAACCGGCTCTGCGAACAAATCATGGTCGCAAACAGCAATGTTTTCGCCATCGAGTGTGCCGAGGCTTGTGTTCCCATTCCAGTTGAAGCGTACCCAGCTTGTCATAGTCGTCTACTTAAGTTATTGGTCACGAGGGCGCGGAATCTATCACATGATCGCGCAAAATTAAATTTCGATTGAGCCGGGGGTGAAGATTGATTTGAGTGAGGGATAAGCTGGACCTATGGGTGGATATGAAATTTAATCTTAACTATTTGACTGGTCGCGTGGACGTATAGTCAGTCTATGGCGTAGAATGCGCCGGTTTTTTACCCCTGGAATTTGTGAGGTTTAATGATGAAAGTATGCGTGGTTGGAGCGGGTGCAATCGGTGGCATGATGGCGGCAAAACTGGCTAACTCGGGCCATGAGCTGTCGGTCATCGCGCGCGGCGCGCATCTCGATGCGATTCGCACTAATGGCCTGAAGTACATTGAAAACGGTGAAGAACTCGTCATCACCGATATTTTTGCCACCACCGATATGGAAGAAGTCACCGGCCAGGATATGGTATTGCTGGGCGTCAAGGCGCACCAGATAGAGCCGATTGCCGACAAGTTGATGGGTATGCTGTCAGATACCGGCGTTATCGTCACCTTACAAAACGGCATTCCGTGGTGGTATTTCCAGAAACTTGCGGGCGAATACCAGGACAGTATCGTGCGCACTGTGGATCCGGAGGGCAAGATTGCGGCCGCGATCGACCCCGACCGGATTATCGGCTGCATCGCTTTTCCAGCCGCCACTATCGATGCGCCGGGCGTGATCCGTCACATCGAAGGCAATCGCTACCCCGTAGGAGAACTCGATGGATCGGAATCCGAGCGGGTGCAGAATATTTGCAACGCTTTCGTTGAAGCGGGTTTCAAGTCTTTTGTATTACCTGATATACGCTCCGAAATCTGGCTGAAACTCTGGGGTAACCTGTCGTTCAACCCCATTAGCGCGTTGACCCATTCGACCCTGGTCGATATCTGCCAGTTTCCGCAAACGCGGGCACTCGCTGCGCAAATGATGACCGAGGCTCAGCAAATCGCTGAGAAACTGGGCGCCAGTTTTCGCGTGTCACTCGAACGCCGCATCGACGGTGCCGAAGGCGTCGGCAAGCACAAAACTTCGATGCTGCAGGATCTTGAAGTCGGCAAAGCGCTCGAAATTGATGGCATGCTTGGGGTCGTAATCGAGCTCGGTGAGCAAACCAGTACGCCGACCCCGGCGATGAACACCGTGTTCGCGCTGGTCAGCCTGTTGAATAAGACGGTACAGGAAGAGGGAATTAAAGTCGCAGGGCAGCCAGTTTAAGGTTCCTGGAAAAAGCGGCTGGATCGAAAGGTCCGGGTCGCTTAAAATCGAAAACGCGTCTCGGTGGCGCGTTTTTTTTGCAATTTCACCAATCTGGTATATCGTATACCAGAATTTTGACCAGGGCGGGGAGCATAATAATGAAGATTCACGAATACCAGGGTAAGGAGATACTGCGCCAATACGGCGTTGCCGTGCCGAATGGCAAAGCCTGTTTTTCCGTCGATGAAGCCGTGGCGGCAGCCGAGGCGATCGGTGGCAGCAAGTGGGTCGTCAAGGCACAAATCCATGCCGGTGGTCGCGGCAAAGGCGGCGGCGTCAAGCTTGCCGATAGTCTCGATGAAGTGCGCAGCCATGCCGAAGATATCCTCGGCATGACCCTGGTAACCCACCAGACCGGACCCGAGGGCAAGGAAGTCAAACGACTGCTGGTTGAAGAGGGTGCCCCGATCAAGGATGAGCTTTACGTCGGTCTCGTTGTCGATCGCGTCACGCAGCGCGTCACCGTGATGGCGAGCTCCGAAGGTGGTACCGAAATCGAAACTGTCGCCGAGGAGACCCCCGAGCTAATTCACAAGGTTTCGGTTGATCCGAAGACGGGGCTGACCGATGACGAAGCCCGCGGGCTGGCCAGCAAGATCGGCATTCCTGCCGAGTTGACCGGTGAGGCTGGGAAATTGATGCAGGCCCTGTACCAGGCGTTCTGGGACAAGGACGCCTCGCTCGCGGAAATCAATCCGTTGATCGTGACCAACGACGGGCGCGTGGTAGCACTCGACGCCAAAATCAATTTTGACGAAAGTGCAATGTATCGCCATCCCGAGCTCGAGGAGCTGCGTGATCTCGATGAAGAGGATGCCGATGAAATCGAGGCTTCCAAATTCGGCCTGAATTACATCTCGCTCGATGGCAGCATCGGTTGCCTGGTCAATGGTGCCGGGCTGGCAATGGCGACGATGGATATCATCAAGCTCTACGGCGCTTCGCCGGCAAACTTTCTCGATGTGGGTGGCGGCGCCACTACCGAGCAGGTGACCGAGGCGTTCAAGATCATGCTCAAGAATTCGAACCTGAAAGCGATTCTGGTCAATATCTTTGGTGGCATCATGCGTTGTGACGTGATCGCCGAGGGGCTGGTTAACGCAGCGCGGGAGGTCGATCTCGCAGTGCCGCTGGTAGTGAGACTGGAAGGTACCAACGTCGAACAGGGCCGGCAGATACTCGCCGATTCAGGCATAGCAGTCATCAGTGCAACCACCATGGCCGACGCGGCCGAGAAAGTGGCTGCGGCCGCAGCAGGAGCATAATTATGTCGATACTAATCAATAAAGACTCACGCGTAGTCACCCAGGGTATCACTGGCAAGACCGGTATGTTCCATACCCATCATTCTATCGAATACGCCAATGGCAAGAATTGTTACGTCGCCGGGGTTACCCCTAAAAAAGGCGGGCAGGTCGTCGAGGGCGTGCCGGTATTCGATTCGGTGGCCGAGGCAAAGGCCGCGACCAACTGTAATGTCTCGGTAATTTACGTGCCGCCCCCGTTTGCCGCCGCGGCCATCGATGAGGCCGTGGACGCTGAAATGGAAGTCGTTATCTGTATCACCGAGGGAATTCCGGTAAAAGACATGATAATGACCCGGGACCGTATGCGGGGCTCCAGTACTGTCCTGGTGGGCCCTAATTGTCCGGGCGTTATTACCCCTGAAGAAATCAAGATCGGTATCATGCCGGGCTATATCCACCAGAAGGGGCGTATCGGCGTGGTATCGCGGTCCGGTACGCTGACCTACGAGGTGGTCGATCAGCTCAGCAAGCTCGGACTCGGCCAGTCCACCTGCGTGGGTATCGGTGGTGATCCGGTCAACGGCCTCAAACACATCGATGTGATGAAGATGTTTAATGATGATCCCGATACCGACGGTGTGGTCATGTGCGGAGAAATCGGTGGTACCGACGAAGAAGAGTGTGCTGCCTGGATCGCGGGCAATATGAACAAGCCCGTGGTTGGTTTTATCGCCGGTGTGACCGCTCCACCCGGCAAGCGCATGGGCCATGCGGGAGCGATAATCTCCGGTGGCAAAGGCACCGCGGATGAAAAAATCGCGGCGCTCGAGGCCGCCGGGGTCAGTGTGACGCGTAATCCGTCTGACATGGGTAAGTTGATGCAGGAAGCGCTGCAAAGCTAGTCAACAGTTAAAAAAAACTTTACACCTATCCCAAAGGTGGTATAAAGTTTGGCTTGGTATATTGTATACCAAATAAAAATAGATTCAGGCCCGGTTTAGTTTCGGGCTGGATAATCAGAAAAATGATGCGTAGTCACCCGGAAAAGTGATATACGGGTCAGCCCGAAACTGAATATACATTTTTGGGTATTCAGGTTCCTACCCAAGGACCTGTTAGTATGGTGAGTCCTGCCATGTGGTTGGAATCATTTAATTGGGCTCTTATCAGCCCTAATTTTGGAGGAGCATTTCATAATGTTTAAAACACAACACAGTCTCAAGAAAGTGGTCTGTACGCTTGGCGTCAGCGCCATGCTGGCTGGAATGCCGGTGCTGGGCCAGGCGGCCTGGGAACCCAGCAAACCTGTCGAATTCGTGGTTATGGCCGGCAAAGGTGGCGGTGCGGACAAAGCCGTGCGTCTGCTGCAAAGCATAATTGCATCGGAAAACATGGCGCCGGTTCCGTTTACCCCCGTCAACAAGCCCGGTGGTTCGGGCGCTGAAGCGTTGGTTTACATGAAGGGCAAGAAAGGCGACAACCACACCATCATGTTCACTCTTAACAGCTTTTACACTACACCGCTGCGCCAACCTGGCCTCGGCATCGATATCGCTACCTTTACCCCGGTTGCGCGTATGGCGGAAGATACTTTTCTGCTGTGGGTCAATTCCGATCGCAAGGACATCAACAGTATCCCCGATTTTGTCAAGGCTGCGAAGGCCAAGGGCAACAAGTGGATCATGGCAGGTACCGGCAAGAACTCGGAAGACAACCTGTTAACCGACTTCCTCAACAAGGCCTACGACCTGGACATGAAGTATGTTCCGTACAAGGGTGGCGGCAAGGTTGCCAAGGAACTCGCGGGTAATAACGCCGATTCAACCGTGAACAATCCTTCCGAGCAGCTCGGTTTTTATGAAGCAGGCTCCACCAAGGCGCTGGCATCGTTTACCGATGAGCGTTTACCGCTGTTTCCGAATGCCCCCACGTTCAAGGAACTCGGTGAAGACTACGTGTATTACATGCAGCGTACCGTTGTTGGCGCGCCCGGCATGAATAAAGAAGCGGAAGCCTACTACATCGATCTTTTCACCCGCGTGTTCAATTCCCCCAAGTGGCAGGAGTACCGCACCAAGAAAAGTCTGCAGGGCGACCTGCTGACCGGTGATGCGCTGATGAGCTACTGGAAGAAAGAGCGTGATGTGCACGAGGTAATGCTGAAAGAAATGGGCGCCATCAAGTAAGGCGACCAGGATTTAATCAAAGGGTAGATAGGGGGGTTTCAATCATGACAGTCAGAACCGCAGAATTGTTAATGGCTCTCGTGATGGGAGCCTTCTCTATCTACCTGATGGTTAAAAGTACCGAGCTGCCGATCGGCTGGATCGAGGAAGAAGGTCCTGGTGGCGGCACCTGGCCTTTCTGGCTTTCGACCATCATGCTGATCTCCTGCGGCGGCATTCTGTTCAACTGGTTCCGCAAGCATGGCAAAATTGCGACTTCGACCAAAACCTATATCGAAGCGCATGTGCTCGGTGACGTCGCCGCGGTAGCGGGTGCGTTAATCATTACCGTCGCCCTGTTTTCCTTTATTGGAATTTACGGCGCATTGCCGCTGTTCCTGATTTTTTATCTGCGTTTTATGGGTAAGCACTCCTGGTCGTTGACCGCGACCCTGACCGTGCTTATTCCTGTGGTTATCTTTTACTTCTTTGAAATCACGTTGAAAATAATTCTGCCAAAAGGGATCACCGAACCCCTTTTCATCCCGCTGTACAAGATATTCTTTTAGATCTTTGTTAAACCCCAGGCTGAGAAAAGAGGCAGTAACATGTTAGAGATTCTAGGACTCCTGCTGCAAGGTTTCGCGATCGTATTCGAACCGCAGAATCTATTGCTGATTATTGCTGGTTGCGCACTGGGGCTTTTTATCGGCGCGATGCCCGGGCTGGGCTCGGTAAACGGTGTCGCAATCCTGCTGCCGCTGACCTTTCTGGTACCGCCAGCGGGTGCCATTATTTTTCTCGCGGCGATTTATTACGGGGCTATGTATGGGGGCGCGATATCATCGATCATGCTCGGTATCCCTGGCGCTTCGACCGCGGTAGCGACGACCTTTGACGGGCGACCGCTGGCTAAACAGGGTATGGCGGACAAGGCCCTGATCGGTGCCGCGGTGGCTTCTTTTGTTGGTGGCACTATTTCAGTTTTGCTATTCACCTTTTTTGCACCGCCACTCGCGCATGTCGCGCTGGTTTTCGGAGCACCGGAAGAATTTGCTTTAATGATGCTGGCCTTCGCGACTTTTGTCGGCCTGGGCGGCGACGACATTTTCAAAACCCTGTTTTCAATCTGTATCGGCCTGGTACTGAGCGCAGTCGGTTTTGACATTATTTCCGGCGAACCCCGCCTGGTGTTGTGGGACATAACCGGCTTCCTGCACGGGATCAACTTCCTGGTGCTGGCGATTGGTATCTACGGCATCGGTGAAATGTTGTGGACCGTCGAAGAACATGCCCTCGGCGGTGGCAAGAGCATGCTCTCCGATGCCACCGTGACAGTGGCGCGCACCGTTGCGGCGCTGAAGGAGCTGGTCAAAACCTGGAAGGCGACCGTGCTGGGTTCTCTTCTCGGTTATTTTGTCGGCATTCTGCCGGCCGCGGGCGCAACGCCGGGCTCTTTGATGGCTTACGGGCTCGCCAAGCAGATTT
>Ga0316194_10004134_pt1 | contig 10061 bp, 9 predicted proteins | sample CroRivsedime1_MG_FD_204936 | JGI IMG/M metagenome (GOLD analysis project Ga0316194, IMG submission 204936) | Coastal sediment microbial communities from Maine, United States - Cross River sediment 1 | ecosystem: Environmental > Aquatic > Marine > Coastal > Sediment | place: USA: Maine... | reverse complement strand
GGCTCGCGGTGATGTGATGGTTTTCATCCCGCCTCATGATTCCAGATATTTTATTAAACGGGTTATTGGTTTGCCTGGCGACGTCATCCGCTATGAGAATAAGGCACTCTATGTGAATGGTGAGCGGGCTCGGTATGAGTTCGTTGACGAATTTCAGGAACGCCTGGCGTTTTCTTCAGGGTTCATTCCGATCAGGGAGTACCTTGAGGATCTCGGCGGCGGTTCGCCTCATTCGACCTATCGGTATGCGTTCAGTGAGGAACCCCGCGAATGGACAGTACCTCCTGATTCCTATTTCATGATGGGAGACAATCGGGGTAAGAGTGAAGACAGCCGCGTTTGGGGGTTTGCTGCGGAGAAAAATATCGTCGGCAAAGCGGTCGCAATCTGGGTTCATAAAGACCCGGGGTTCAATATGCCGACCTTTTCCCGTAACCAATGGCTGGACTAGACGACAGTTGTGACTGGGAGATACAGTGAAATGAAATCGAGCAAATCTGCTGGGATCAAAACCAGCGGCCTGAAGAGTCCGAAACACCGCAGCACGGGCCTGAGTATTACCGGCATTATCCTGTCGGTTGTCGGTCTGGTTGCGATTATCACGTTATTGCTGCGGCTTGGTCCGCACTACATCGACTGGCGAACAATGCAGAGCGTCTTTACTGGCCTCGAGCGGCAGTCTGTCCACGAGATGAGCAAGAATCAGATCAGGGAAGCGATCGCAAAAGGTTTTCGTATCAATGGCTTACGAGACTTTGATCAACGCAATCTAGTAACCATAGAGGCGGAAAAAGAGTTCACGACTCTGAGCGTCAGCTATGAACAGCGAGAGCATATTGTCTACAACGTAGACATCGTGCTGACGTTCCAAGAGAGCTTCCAGTATCCCTGAACCGGTGGATCTTCGTAAGCTCGAGCGACGGTTGGGGTATGAGTTCAACGATACTGCGCTGTTTGAGCAGGCACTGACCCACAAAAGCCACGGTACTCCCAACAACGAACGACTGGAATTTCTGGGCGATGCGGTCCTCGGGTACGTGATCGCGCACGAATTGTACCTGCAACATCTGACTCTGGCGGAAGATGCGCTGACTCTGATGCGCGCCAGCCTGGTGCGCAAGGAGACCCTACATCAGATCGCCACCCATCTGCAGATTGGCGACTTCCTTCTTCTGGGTATTGGCGAGCGAAAGAGTGGTGGACAGCAACGAGCATCGATCCTGGCTGACGCGTTGGAGGCAATCATCGGCGCGGTGCGGCTCGATGGAGGGATAGAGGCAGCGGGTGATCTGGTGACACGATTGTTTGAGCAACGACTTCAGGCAGTGATCAATCAGGAGTTCAAAGATCCTAAAACCCGATTGCAGGAATTGCTGCAAAGTCGCAAGCTGCCGTTGCCTGGATATGAAGTGATTGCGACTTCGGGCTCCGAACACAGTCGAACTTTCACGGTCAGCTGTGTGGTTAGTGAACTCGATCTGACTACCGAAGGGGCGGGTGCGAGTCGACGAGACGCTGAGAAGGTGGCCGCAGAAATCATGATAGAGCTGATAGTAGAACGGATAGATGATGAAAACTGAGCAGCCACGCTGTGGCTACGTGGCTCTGGTCGGCAGACCGAATGTCGGTAAGTCGACGTTGATGAATCATCTGCTCAAACAGAAGCTCGCGATCACATCCCGTAAACCTCAGACTACTCGTCGAACGATGCTCGGAGTCGACACCGATGCAGATTGCCAGGCCATTTATGTCGATACCCCTGGTATTCATGAACCTGGTGACCGTGAGATCAATAAGTTCATGGTCAAAGAGGCCATTTCTGTATTACAGGATGTCGACCTGCTGGTTTTGCTCGTAGAACACAATCGTTGGACGGCGGAGGATCAATTGGTCGCCGATCGGATCAGCGCCGCTGGTGTGCCCTGCATTGCTGTGATGAATAAAGTTGATCAGCTGAAAGACAAAACACTGTTGCTGCCGGCAATTCAAAAACTGCAGAAGCTCGAACTGTTCAAGGAAATAATTCCGATCTCGGCATTACGGGGCGACGGTCTGGAAAGTCTGCGCGCCGAAATATTCAAACGACTGCCAGAAGCTCCCCATGTTTTTCCGCCGGACCAGATTACCGATCAGTCCGAACGCAGACTGGTGGCAGAAATTGTTCGCGAAAAAATCATGCGCCGCCTTGGCGACGAGATTCCTCATCGCTGCGCGGTGGTGGTTGAAGGGTTTCATCAGGGCGATAAGGGTGTCGATATAGATGCGGACATCTACGTGGAACGCTCTGGCCAGAAACGTATTGTCATCGGCAAAGGTGGAGAAAAACTGCGTCAGATTGGTGAAGAAGCCCGTCATGACATCGAAACGCTGCTGGATCAGAAGGTGATGCTGAGGCTTTGGGTAAAGGTGAAATCCGGCTGGACCAACGATCCGATGACGCTGAAGCGTATGGGTTATGACTAGGGTACATGACGAAGCCTGTATCATCCTTCATACCCGGGCATATCGCGAAACCAGTCTCATCGTCTCTGGTTTCTGTCTGAATCACGGCCGCATCAGTCTCATGGCTCGAGGCGTTCGCAACAGCAAACGAGGCAGACTGCTGCAACCGCTGAACTGCCTTCGAATCGGCTTTGGTGGCCGTTCGTCAATGATGAATCTCGGTGCTTATGAAGTAGAATTTCAACCGCAACTGGTTGGTGATGCGCTCGTTTCCGGTATGTACATGGCTGAGCTGACCACACGGTTGCTCAGTGAACATGAAAGCCATCCTCAACTATTTGCCGGTATGTATTGGGCGCTGGAAAATCTCTCTGAGGATATAGAAGGGGTGTTGCGGCAATTCGAGAAACTGCTGCTTGATGAGCTTGGTTACGGCTTGGATTTTTCTACCGATGCAGCGACCCGGATGCCTATTGATCCTGGTCGTCACTACCGCTTTGATCCGGAGATTGGGTTTGTCGCCAGCGATAGCGAGCGGGGCTATCCTGGCGATAGTCTGCTATCAATTGGCCGGGGAGAGTTCCGGAGCCTGATGGATAAACGCCTGGCTAAACGCATCTTCCGGCAGGCGTTGACTGCGCACCTTGGGGCAAAACCGTTGATGAGTCGGAAACTGCTGTACGGCAAGGGCAACCAGTGAGCAAACGAGCACCACGAGAGATTGAGCTGTGCGTCACTGATCTCATGCCTGACGGAACCGGGGTAGGCCAACTCGATGAGCGAGTGGTCCAGGCGAAGAATGCGCTGCCGGGAGAACTTGTCTCGGTGAAAGTGCTGAAGCGACGCAGGGGCATCTGGTACGGCGAAGCCAGCGCTCCAGCGGCCAGAGCCGGTTGGTCTTCTGCGCGGATTGAACCGGCCTGCGGCTATTTCCCGCGTTGCGGCGGCTGTGCGATGCAGCACATCGACTATGCTGAACAACTGGCGCTGAAACAACAGCAGTTGACCAGGGCGCTGGCTGCCGTGGGGGTTGAACCCCAAAACATCAATCCACCAGTGCAGGGGCCGAAACTTCGCTACAGAACCAAAGCCAGACTTGGTGTGCGAGTAGTTGGCGGTGAAGTGCTTGTCGGTTTTCGTGAAACCCTCAGTAACCGGGTTGCTCGAATGGAGTCCTGTGAAACGCTCATTGGGGAATTTTCCGTACTGCTGAAACCGCTACGCCAGCTTATCAGTAGCCTCAGCGATCCTACCCGAATACCGCAGATTGAGCTTGCGGCAGGTGATCATGAGCAGGCAATTGTTGTTCGTCATCTGGATCTTCTGACCGAACCTGATGAAGAGTTGCTGCGGGAGTTTGCCATTCGGCATGACATTCGTGTTTTTGCGCAGAGCGCTGGCTATGACAGTGTTCGATTGCTAAGCAGTCACGCCAGTCGGTATCTGGGTTATGCCAACGTCGATTATGGGCTGTACTATGAGTTCCTGCCCTGGGATTTCACTCAGGTAAATCTTGCAATGAACCGATTGCTGGTGCGTAGCGCACTCGCGGAATTCGGGCGACCGGATGGCGGCCGCGTGTTTGATCTTTTCTGTGGGATCGGTAATTTTAGCCTGGCAGCCGCGTCGTTAGGCTGGTCGGTGACAGGCTACGAGGCTGCTGCCGAATCCATAGACCGCGCTGTGATGAATGCCGAGCGTAATGGCCTGTCCGGTCGGTGTGAGTTCCAGGTCGCTGATCTGTATGATCCTGGCTGCGAGCTTGCTGAAAGCGCAGACTATCTGCTTCTGGACCCTCCAAGATCTGGCGCCGGTCCCAATCTTGTGACATGGCTTGATAGCCTTCGACCGCGGAAAGTTGTCTACGTGAGCTGTCAACCAGCCTCTTTTGCTGCCGATGCAGCGGTGCTGCAGGAGAAAGGCTATCTGCTGGAGCGAGTTGGAGTTTTCGACATGTTTCCTAATACGGCCCATATAGAAACCCTTGGAAGTTTCTCCCGGTCATGGTGATGCTTCGTGAACAGATTCCTTTTGATGATGACGGCCAGGTAGATGCTGATGCCTGGCTGGAGGGAATACAGGAGAGCGGTGTAGCTGACCCGGAACACGTGGTTGCATCCGCTCTCGCCATGGTCCGTGCGCTGGACTCGCCCGACATGGCTTTGACGACGCGCGGCGTGCAGCTGGCAGCGCTCGTTGTCGCGCTGAAGCTCGATGCCCGGTGTGTCGCTGCAGCACTTGTTTATCGATGTCACCGTCTCGGGCGTTACTCTCTGCCGCAGATCGCGGACGGTACCAGTGCAGAGGTTGCTGGCCTGGTCGAATCCGTTGCTCGCATGGCTGACAGCAGCCTGCTGGAAATGTCCAGTTCGCCGATGCAGGCCAGCGAAGCCAGAGATCAGGTGGAAAACATCCGCCGTATGCTGGTGTCCATGATTGACGATGCCAGGGTGGCTATCCTGAAGCTCGCCGAGCGGGTTGTGGCGTTGCGATCTGCGAAGACTGCATCCGAAGAGCGAAAGCGACGCATCGCACAGGAGGCAATGTTGATCTTTGCACCCCTAGCGAATCGCCTCGGCGTCTGGCACCTCAAGTGGGAGCTGGAAGATCTGGCGCTGCGCTATCTGGATCCAGATGTTTATAAAGCACTGGCTAAACAACTTGATGGCCGTAGAGCTGAGCGTGAAGCGCAGGTGGCTGAAATCGCGGCTTCGGTGCAGGCGCGGATGGCGGAGCGCGGTATCGAAGCGACGGTATTCGGCAGGGCTAAACACATCTATAGCATCTGGAAGAAGATGCGCTCCAAAAACGTCGGTCTCGATGAAGTCTATGACCAGCGAGCCATTCGTATTGTGGTGCCTGATATTGGCCAGTGCTACTCAGCTCTCGGCGTCGTACACACCGAATGGCAGCATATTCCCAGAGAATTCGATGACTACATCGCGGTACCGAAGGAAAACGGCTATCGGTCTATTCATACCGCGGTGATTAGCGATGATGGTAAGACGCTGGAAGTGCAGATCCGCACTCCCGAAATGCACGAAGAAGCCGAGTTGGGCGTCTGCGCCCACTGGGCTTACAAAGACGGTCGCAGAGAAGACGAGTCCTACGCAGAAAAAATGAATTGGCTGCGCCGTGTGGTCGAATGGCAGGACGAAACCCAGGAACATGGCGGCAGAGATCCGATCAGTGAAGAACTCCAGCACCGGGTTCGGGAAGAGCGCATATTTGTATATACACCGAAAGGGCACGTGCTGGACCTGACCACTGGAGCAACGCCCGTCGACTTTGCTTATCGGGTTCACACGGAGATCGGCCACCGCTGCTGTGCCGCGAAAGTTGATGGATTGAGCGTCGCGTTGAATACCCCGCTGCGCACGGGCCAGCGGGTCGAGATCGTGACTGATGAAGTCGCTGCGCCGCAGCGGGACTGGCTGGAGACACACCTGCACTACGTCGCGTCTACACGCGCGCGGGAAAAAATACAGGACTGGTTTCGGTCCCGGTCTTTGCAGCAGAATCTGCAGGCCGGAAAACTGATGCTCGAGCGACTGTTGGGACGACTGTTGATTCCGATACCTGACGATGAAGCCCTGGCGGAGCTGGCTCATGCCCTTGGCTGCGGCAATTCGGAAGATTTTCTGCTCGCCCTGTCCGTCGGTGATTGTCATGGCCTGGACGTGGTTGCAGAGATTTCCGGCGAACGCGAAGCGCCGACACAGCTCACTCTTCTGCCTGAATCGAGGTTGCGCAATCGTGAAACTTTTACCGTTGATATCAGCGCTCATGATCGGGAAGGGTTGTTACTGGACGTAACAACTTTTCTGAAAGACTCGAAAGTCTCGCTACACTCAAACAGCGGCAGCGTCGACCCTTCTAGCGGTGTTGCGCGCATGGTTCTGGAACTGCAGGTGTCCAGCCTGGTTGAGCTGGCTGTTGTTATTGATGGGCTTCGTCAGATCCCGGACGTATTCGCAGCCAGAAGGGTAGAGAATCAGGTGACCAGAGGTCGTGGGTTGGTCGATGAGTCGGACTTTCAGGCGCCTGAAGCCCACTGATATGCACGTTTGGATAATCGTTTTTTTTAACTGATGTTTCGGTAAGGAGCCATTTCTGGTGAGAGTAATTCTGTTAGGTCCCCCTGGGGCGGGCAAAGGTACACAAGCTCAATTCATCTGCGAGCAGTTCGAAATTCCTCAAATTTCAACGGGCGACATGCTGCGCGCTGCTGTGAGTGCGGGCAGTGAGCTTGGATTGCGGGTTAAGTCAGTTATGGATTCCGGAGCGCTGGTCTCAGATGAAATCATCATCGAGCTAGTAAAAGAGCGGATAACAGCAGCCGATTGCGCTAACGGCTTTCTGTTCGACGGCTTTCCAAGGACGATTGTGCAGGCTGACGCGCTGAAAGTGGCTGAAGTAGACATTGACGTCGTTCTGGAGATTTCCGTTCCGGATGAAGAGATCGTCAGCCGATTGAGTGGTAGACGTGTGCATCCTGGGTCCGGCAGAACCTATCACGTTGAATACAATCCGCCTGCGGTAGAAGGAAAAGACGATGTGACAGGTGAAGCGCTAATACAGCGAGAAGACGACAAAGAAGCAACCGTCAGAGAACGCTTAAGTGTTTACCGCGAACAGACACAACCGCTGATCGGTTACTACTCTGACAAGGCGGACAACAGCGATTTGCGCTACATCACAGTCGATGGTCTTGGAGAAGTTGCTGAAATTCAAAAAGAAATCATTAGAACTTTGCGAAACTAGTGGTGTTCTTCTATATCTTTTTGAAATATTATTCCTTCGATTTTTACGTTGCATGATTTGTGTCCTGATCTAAGGTCTTCTTAAAGCAGTTAAGTTCTTAGAGTGTTCATGTTTCTTAAAGGAGTTTTTTCAACTGCGACCTCTCCGAGGAAACGGTAAGAAGAAACGAAAGTTTTGAACGAGGGTTTTCAACGAAGGTTTCGAGCGAAAGTAAGAAACAAGAGTAAAAAGACGAAAGTGAAAAACTAAGTTGAGAGACAAAGACCGGATACGAACAGCAGTAAGAAGTAGCAGACCGAATGAGCGCAACATGTATCTTGAAATGTGTTGTTTCTTTCAGAAGGCTGCTTTTGAGGTAAAAATCAAGCCAGCTGGTACATGAAGTACGTCAGCTGGATAAGGTCCAACAATAGCCGAGGAGAATCTCTTTATGCCGAGAGCAAAAAGCGCAGCGAAAAAGCGGCCTGCTGCTAAGCGTACCGCTAAGAAAGCTGCTGTGAAAAAAGCGCCCGCCAGAAAGAAGACGTCCGCCAAGAAGAAAACAGTGGCTAAGCGTAAAACTGCTGCCAGGAAAACAGCAGCCAAGCGGAAAACCACTGCAAAACGTCCAGCGACAGCAAAGCGCAAAGTAGCTGCCAAGAAAAAGACAGCTGCGAAGAAAAAAGCCACTGCCAAGAAAAAGACAGTAGCGCGCAAAAAGTCGCCGGCGAAGAAAAAGGTCGCGAAGAGGAAGGTAGCTAAGAAAAAAGTTGCCAAGAGAAAGGTTGCCAAGAGAAAGGTCGCCAAGAAAAAGGTCGCCAAAAGGAAGGTAGCAAAGAAAAAGGTCGCTAAGCGCAAAGTTGCAAAGCGTCCAGCTGCCAAGAAAACTGCTGCTAAAAAGAAAGTAGCAAAGAAAAAGGTGGCCAAAAAGAAGGTGGCTAAAAAGAAGGTAGCCAAGCGTAAGGTTGCAAAGAAAGCACCCGCGAAACGTAAGACTACTGCAAAGCGAAAGGCTTCTACCAAGAAAGCCCCAGCTCGCAGGAAGATTACCGCTCGTAGACGTTAACCTTCGGTAGGCCAGTTGCGTCGGCGGTCTGGACACACCGCTCGACGCAGCGCTACTCCTGCGTGCGATGCAGCGCGGTCAGCTGTTCAGTGCAGGACCCATCACGCCTGTTTTCCTCAGCCGATCAAACCCCTGAGCGGATATACATCTACAATCGAGCCCTCTTCGAGATCACCACACTGCTTTGGTACTCGGATCAGGCATCCTGCATCCGCAAAGGATCCGAGACGGTTTGAGGCCTGTTCGCCGGTTACATGCACTTCGAGTGCATTCCCGTTGTTGTGTAAGGTACCGCGTTGATATTCTTCGCGGCCAGGTGAATGGAACAGACGCCCGCCCAATCTGGCCTGATACACAACAGGCGTCAGGTCGTCGAGACATCCTGATAACGTCAGAATTGCTGGCTGAGCGATCAGCAGGAAAGTGACTATCGTGGAAACTGGATTACCTGGCAGTCCCAGAAAGAGGCTTGCACCGATTCGGCCACACGCTAAAGGTTTGCCTGGCTTCAAATTCAAGCGCCACAGATCAAGAGTTCCCAATTGTTGAACCACTTCTTTCAAGTAGTCGGCGGTCCCCACCGACACGCCTCCGCTGGTCAGAATCAGATCATGTTCGTTCGCAGCATGCTTCAAGGCCGATTCTATGGTGTTGCGGTCGTCGGCGATGACTCCCATATCAGTGAAGTCGACGGGTAACTGACAGAGCAGCTGGCTCAGCACCTGGCGATTCGAGTCGTAGATCTGCCCCGGTGCAAGTGTCGTTCCCGGCTCACGCAGTTCGTCCCCGGTGGAAAAAAAGGCGATGCGAGGTTTTTGGCGAACGTCGATTTTGGTGACGCCACAGGCTGAAAGCCAGGCAATGTCGAAGGCTGTCAACTGATGACCAGTTGGCATCAGCAGCGATCCTTCCTTGACATCGTTACCCGCACGGCGGATGTTTGCGCCGCGTGAGCCAGCCTCATGGACGATGATCAGGCTTTCATCAATGCTGCAGTTTTCCTGTGGAATCACCGTATCGACATCTGAACAGAGCATGGCGCCGGTGGTGATCCTGATACACTCGCCGCTGGAAACGCTGCCGGTGTAGGGATGGCCTGCGAGACTGCTGCCGACCAGCTGAAAGTGCTTATGATTGGCTTCGAAGTCCGCTGCTTTGATCGCGTAGCCGTCCATGGCGGAATTGTCGAACGGCGGAACGTTCATCGGAGCGGTCTGATCGCAGCCAAGAATGCGAGTACGGGCGGCGGATACGGTGATCAACTCGTTGGTCGTAACCGGCTCAATCAGCTTCCGGATTGCCCTGACAGCTTCCGGCAAATCTAACGGTTGGATAACATACCTCTATGTCTGTGATATTGGCTTTAGAAACGTCCGGTTCGGTGTGTTCCGTATGCCTTGATTGCGATGGTACCCGCTTTGAACTTACGCATCACGTTGAGCGGCGCCACAACGAACTGTTGCTGGGGATGATTGATGAAGTCTGTGAGCAGGCGGGTGTGGGTCGACGGCAACTCAGTGCGCTGGCATTTGGCTGCGGGCCCGGTTCTTTCACTGGAGTCAGGATTGCTGCGGCCTGTGTTCAAGCCATCTCTTTCACACTGAAAATCCCTGTGGTTCCGGTACCGTCATCGACTGTGCTGGTTAATGCCGCTGTGCGCCTCGGTCTTGTTCAGCGCAGCAGCGAAACCCGGGATCTGCGGGTGTCTCTGGTGACGTCTATCCGGTCCCGGGCAGAACTCTACTACATGGCCGGCTACTTGCTGAAAGACTCCGGTGTGGAGGTGGTGATACCGGATGAGCTCTATGAT
>Ga0316194_10004133_pt1 | contig 10063 bp, 7 predicted proteins | sample CroRivsedime1_MG_FD_204936 | JGI IMG/M metagenome (GOLD analysis project Ga0316194, IMG submission 204936) | Coastal sediment microbial communities from Maine, United States - Cross River sediment 1 | ecosystem: Environmental > Aquatic > Marine > Coastal > Sediment | place: USA: Maine... | reverse complement strand
TTGTCCGCCGGCAAGCATGTGTTGTGTGAAAAGCCGCTGGCCTGCAATGTCGAAGAGGCCCGTGAGATGGCGGCTCGGGCGAAAGAGACCGGTTTGCTGCTGATGGAAGCGTTTATGTACCGTTTTCATCCCCGCAGTCGGCACATAAAGCAGATAGTGAACCAAGGTGAGATCGGCAAACCCTGCCTGGTGCGATCGGCATTCTGCTATCATATGGACGACGATATGTTGCAAAGCGGCGGTAATGCGCGCCTGCAAGCGGATATGGGCGGTGGCGCCCTGCTGGATGTCGGCTGCTACAGCGTGAGTGTGGCGCGATGGTTCATGGGCGCTGAGCCAACGGCAGTTCAGGCACAGGCCGTATATCATCCCGCCGGCGTCGACATGCAATTGGTCGGCACGCTGCGGTTTGCAGGGGAAAAATTGGCGACGTTGGAAGCCAGTTTTATTTCGGCTCTGCAGCAAACCTATACCGTCGTCGGAAGCGACGGTGCCATCGATCTCCCCCACGATGCCTTTATCCCCTGGGAAAAGGATGCCGCTTACACGCTGCGAAAAAAAGATGAAGAAGTGGGCAAAGAACACGTTATTTCGGGAGCGGACGAATACCAGATAATGGTTGAGCATTTTGCAGATGCGGTCCTCGGCCGGACAGCGCTGGATTATACGCCGGATGATAGTATCGCCAATATGCGCGTGCTGGATGCCTTGTCGCAAGCCGCGAAAACCGGCAACACGGTCTATTTAGAACCTTAGGATGCGGTTGAAAAAATGAGCGGCGAGCTTTGAATCCCAAAACCCTTGAACCCTGAACTTTTGAACCTGTGAACACTTACGAAAAGCCATACACGGTTGAATCTGAGACCTTGGACAGTATTTTCGTGCACTGGCAGCGGGCCGGCAGCCTTTTGCCATGGAATTGTCTATTTGTATTGCCGGTCTGGTTAAAACCCTGGTGGGATAATTTTGGGCGAAGAGGAGCGCTTTATCTCTTGTCTGTTCGTCATGAGGGCCGTATCATCGGCATTGCACCGCTTCAGAGAAGCGACGATACGGTCCGGCTCATTGGAGATGAGAATGTGTGCGATAATCTGGACTTTATCGTCGCCCCGCAGAAATCCGCAGAATTTTATCGCAGCCTGCTAAATCATTTAAAGCATGATGGGGTCAAGCGGCTGGAACTGCTGCCGGTTCGTCAGGATTCGTCGGTCATGACGCAGTTATTACCGGTAGCTGAGAAGACCGGCTGCAGGATTTCATACGAAGGCAATGACATGTCATATGAGCTGGCGCTGCCGGGCAGTTGGGACGACTATCTCACCATTTTAAGCGGCAAAGAACGCCATGAAATCAGACGCAAACTCAGGCGCTTGTATGAGGCCGGCCAAATAAGCTACCGGCTGGTCGAGGATGCTTCCTCGATAAAAAAAGAAATGGAAGCATTTCTCGAACTGTTCAGATCCTATCGATCCGATAAAGCTGAATTTATGAACGATCGCATGGTTTCGTTTTTCAAGGAGTTGGCAGAGACCCTGAAAGAGGCTCGCATTTTAAAACTTTTTTTCCTCGAACTTGATGAGAGACCCATCGCTGCGACCTTGTGTTTTAATTATCACGCGACCATGTATCTTTACAACAATGGCTATGATAAACGTTTTGGGTCGTTGAGCGTGGGATTGCTGAGCAAAGTGCTCAGCATTAAAGAAAGCATTCAATCCGGCCAAAAAACCTACGATTTTCTGAAAGGCGCGGAAGTATATAAAAAGCGTTTGGGGGGACAGCCAATTCAGCTATACCGATGTCTGATTGAGTTACTGTGATATCAATTTGACGTGTGAATCATGACAGCGAGGACAAAAAGGTGGAAAATAAAAAGTTAAGAATTGCAATGCTCAGCATCCATTCCAACCCCATCGGAGAATTGGGAACGAATGATACCGGCGGCATGAGCGTTTACATCCGGGAGCTCGCCCGTGAACTTGGAAGGCGCGGTCATTGGATCGATATTTTCACCCGCCTCCACAATGGCGGCCATCAACCGGTTATGGATCTTTTTGAGAACGTGCGGTTGGTTCATCTCGGCATTCCGAATAACGGCAATCTCTCCAGACTGGCGCTATACCCGTATTTACCCGATTTTTTTAAATCGATGGAGGATTTCAGGTTTCACGAAGGCATCGAGTATGATCTTATCCACAGTCATTACTGGCTGTCCGGCCGATTGGGGAGTTGGGTACAGGAGCTTTGGAATATCCCGCACCTCGTCATGCTGCATACCCTCGGTGAGGTGAAAAACCGAACGGGTGTGGGCCGGCCGGAACCCGAGATTCGCGTTGCCGCCGAAAAAGAACTCGTAGAAACCTGCCATCGCATTATAGCCCCAACTGACCGGGAGAAAAATAGCCTGGTGCGTTACTATAGCGTTAGCGAGCAGAAAATCGGCGTCGTGCCGTGCGGTGTCAACCTGGATCTTTTCAGACCTCAGCCAAAGCAGGCAGCCCGCAAACAGCTGGGTTTTGCCCGCGATGACATTATCCTTCTTAATGTCGGCCGGTTCGAGCCGTTAAAAGGCATCGACAGGCTTCTGGAGGCAATGATCCATGTTCGCGACCATCGGCGACTTCGATTGATCATCGTCGGCGGCGATGGTAATCAAGCGCCCGAGTCACAATTCCTGAGGCAAAAGGCCGCAAATTTGGGGATTGAAGATGAGGTAATATTTGCGGGACGAATTGAGCAAAAGTATTTGCCGCTGTATTATAGTTCGGCGGATGTTTTGGTGATGGCCTCCCATTACGAAAGCTTCGGTCTGGTCGGATTGGAAGCTTTGGCCTGCGGCCGGCCGGTGGTCTCCACCCCTGTGGGAGCTATGGAAACTCTGATACGGCAAAGTCAGGCCGGGCAGGTCGTCAGCGATACCTTACCCCGGTCCCTGGCCAAGGGAATTCAGTCGATTATCAGAAATTCTGCACTGCCGCAGGCCGATGAGATCCGCAAAGCCGTCCTCGCGTACAGCTGGTCCAATGTTGCAGCAGCAATACTCAAGGAATATGAAACAGCCATACGGCACCACTCTTATGAAGACGAGTGCCTGGTGTCTGCGCAAGCATCGTGTGGATGATCATGAACCGGAGGTGATGAACCAGGGAAAATTTATCCGGACAGTCTTTTTTTCGGCCATATTTGAAAGTCGGGAGGTTTTCTGTGACACAGACTTGCGATGTGATGGTTCTTGCCGCTCACCCGGATGACGCAGAATTCGGTGTCTCCGGAACAGTGGCGCGTTGGACAAATGAAGCCAGAGAGGTTGTATATGTTATTTGCACCAATGGCGATAAAGGCGCCAGCGACCGCAGACGCTGGTAACTTCAGATCCCTATCGCTGCTATCTCTGGCATCGGGACCATCGCATTGTCGGCCAGGTGGCCATGGATGCCGTGTTTCCATAGGCTTTCACCGGGTTGAATTACCCAAATAGCATACCCTTGAATTGAATATTTTCAATCTTCAATAGTCAATCCCGGCTTGTCCAGTTGTGGCTTGCCTTGTCCGCACAAAGGACAATTCTGCATTTGCAGGGGTTTTTCCAAGCCGCTCTTTTCGAGAAGTACCTGATCCTGCAACAGCGCCAGCGTGGGTCCGTCAGCCGTAACTCCGCCCTGGTGAATCACGATGGTTCTTTCGCAGACATCCACCGCCATGTCCAAATCATGGCTGGCAATAATTTTGGTGTGGTCAAATGATTTAAGCTGCTCGATCAGCCGGCGCCGGGCCCTGGGGTCAAGCCCTGAAGTGGGTTCATCCATTACCAGGATGTTGGGTGACATCGAAAGCACCGATGCGATGGCCACAGATCTCTTTTCACCGCCGGAAAGTTTATACGGCGGCCGATCCTTCAAGTGAGGCACCCCCATAGTATTAAGCGCCTGCATGACGACTGTTTCCACTTCTTCCACCGGCAGGCCCAGATTCAATGGACCGAAGGCCACATCATCGAAGACCGTGGGCATAAACAACTGGTCATCCGGGTCCTGAAAGACCATGCCGACCGTGCGCCTCACAGCCCTTAAATTTTTTTTGGTCAACGGATAATCGCCTATTCTTAGGGTTCCCTGGGTTGGCAGAAGATAGCCGTTTAAATGCAATAGCAGCGTGGATTTGCCGGCACCATTTTCTCCGACAATGGCAATTGACTCGCCATGGGTAATGCGAAAAGATACACCCCTGATACCCGGGGTGCCATCGGCGTAAATGTAATGCAGATCCCGGGCCTCAACAATGTGATGGCTCATTTGAAAAACTCCATAATAATGCTGCCCATCGAGGCGGGAACATTGTAAACCCGCATAAGGATAAACAGGGCCGACCACCCGACCGTAAATCCGATCTCCATGGGACCGAATCTTAAGGGTTTCACAATTCGGATTTCGCCGTCAAACCCTCGGCAGCACATCGCCCGATAAATGCGCTGGGCACGGTCTATGGTGCGCAGCAGTAAATGACCCACCAAAGGACCGTATGCCTTAATTCCTGAACCGCCTCCTTCAAAAGTCCGCAGAGATCTGGCACGAACCATCCGGGCGGCCTCATCCACAAGGACAAACAGATATCGGTAAAGAAACAGCAACTGCACCACGAAGACTCTGGGCGTGCCCAATCTATCCAGTGCCATGCAAACAGCGTTGAAACCGGTCACCGCAATCAAGGTCAGGGCAACCCCTACCGTCAGGACAAACCGGATCAGAATTGACACAAACGAAACCCAACCGCCGGATATGCCGCTTCCCCACAGGTTGACAAGGATATCACGGTCCAAGAGCGGGTTGAATATGCCGATCATAACGGCAAAAGGAGATACCAGCAGTAATTTTTTCAACAGGTAGACAGGCGGAATATTACCCATGGCACCCAAAAACACCGGATACACAAAATATGGGATGAGCCCCGAAATCTCATATTTGCCGAAAGAAATCACAATCGTGATAAACACAAGGCTGGTTATCAGTTTAGCACGCGGGTCCAGCTGATGAATCGGCGTCTGCTGAGCGGACAGCGTGTCCATGTAACCGATGTCAAAAAAATGTTTATCGAGCTTGGCCATTTCAACAGCAATACGATTTGGGCAGCGGTATTACTTTGTTATGCCCCTGCGGTAGGGTCTATAAACAATAACCTGTGAACGCCTATCAGAAAACGCTGGCGTTATCCTTTAGGTTCAATATTTTTTTTTACGACGCTTGAGTGCAAATCCGAGCAGCCCGGCCAGGAGCAAGGTGAGCACACCGCCGACCAGGCCTGAAACAGTCTTGCCCGTATCCATAGCCGGTTCGGGTTTGGGTGCCTCTGCCGGCTCGGGATTTTTTGATTGAAAGCCATAATCCGGTAGCAAGGCCGTTTTCTCCTGCACATGGGCCAGCGTGGCGTGCATCTCCGTCTGGGGCGTGTCCAAATTATCTGTGCCAATGGTTTTAAACATGGCCCACTCCAGGCCGTCCGGATTTGAAGACGCAAACCAACTCAATACGCCGCCGGTCACCACTGCTGCCGCCAGAAATCCGATGATCACTTTCCGCAGGGAACGGTTCCCGCCGGGCGCTACCGTACTCACCGCTTTAATTATGTCCGGTCGCGCCTTCCAGACAAAAATCACCACGGCTGAAGTTGCCAGGCCTTCAACAAGGCCGATGGCGAGATGAATAGGTTGCATCATCAGCACAAAAGTGATGAAGGACAGCTCTGTTACGCCGGAAAAAAGGGTTTGAAGCACGACGCTGAAAGCCCCCAGTTGAAGTCCGACAATGGCGGAAATAATGGCCGCTGCAAACAAACGCCTCTCGCTCGGCGTGGTGCCGGCAATATTTTTATAAATAAGCGGATAGGCGACAAAACATGGGAAAAATCCAAGATTAAAGATGTTGCACCCCAGCGCCATCAGACCGCCATCTGCGAAAAACAGTGCTTGAACAGCCAGCACTGAGGCCATCGTCAGAAAACCTGCATAAGGCCCGAGCAGGATGGCCAGAATCATACCACCCCCAAGATGTCCGCTGGAACCGGTGCCGGGGATGGTAAAATTGATCATCTGGGCGGCGAAAATAAATGCCCCCACCACCCCCATCAGGGGAATTCTGGCATCATCCAAATCATCTTTAAGCTTTTTGGAGCAATATCCAATCAGACCGGCAGAAGCCGCCCACATAGTGCCGCCTACGGCAGGAGATATCAAAGCATCGGCCATGTGCATTGTTTAGATCCTTTCACATAAAAGTCAGATACCGAATTTTTTAAGAATAAATGCCATCACTTGTCAAGAAGAATTCCCGATTTCAGTATCATATCTTTTTAAATATCTGAGCCGCCATCTTTTTGTTTGCCGAAGTTTTTGTTGCGGTCAAGGGCATTGATGTCGGCTTATAGCCAAAAATCGCATCGTTCGATTGACTCAACAAAAAAAAACTGCAATAAAGGCATTTCTTTTGATCCGAGCTGTCTATTTTTTTCAACCCGGAACGATGAACCCCTGACCCAGACCTGGATCAGATGTGAATGCCTTTATTCCAAGGGGCACAGAGGGTTAACGTCACCCAAGCGTATTCAAAGCAGCCGCGCTCTCCGAGGCGTAGGCTACGAGCCGGAGGCCAGGGCAGGCCTGAAACGCTCAACCTAGAAAGGAATAAACCGATGAAGAAAGGTATTGAGATCCAACCGGCGAATGGGAAACTCGGTGTATTGACCCCGGGCATGGGAGCGGTCGCAACGACCTTTGTTGCCGGTATTTACGCGGTTCGCAAAGGTTTGGGAAACCCGATCGGCTCCTTGACGCAAATGGGCACCATCAGACTCGGCAAACGAACGGATAAGCGGATTCCCATGATCAGGGATTTTGTGCCACTTTCCGGACTTGAGAATCTCGTATTCGGGGGTTGGGATATATTCGAAGATGACATGTATGCGGCGGCTGTCTCAGCCGGTGTATTAGACAGACAAACTCTTGACGGCCTCAAAACCGAATTGGAAAGTGTGAAGCCGATGCCGGCCGTTTTTGATCAGAGCTATGTGAAACGTCTCAAAGGGACTCACATTAAAAAAGGCAAGACCAAAATGGATCTTGCCGATCAGCTTCGCAAAGATTTACAGGATTTTAAGGCGAATCACCGGCTAACTCGTCTGGTCATGATTTGGTGCGGCAGCACGGAGGTTTATATTCAACCGCAGCCCGTGCACCGCTCAGTTGAAAAATTTGAAAAAGGCCTACGGGAAAATGATCCCGCCATTTCACCGAGCATGATATATGCATACGCGGCCCTCAGCGAGGGCGTCCCATTCGGCAACGGAGCCCCCAACTTAACGGTTGATATACCGGCATTGCTCGAGCTCGCAAAAAAAAATAAGGTGCCTGTCAGCGGAAAGGATTTTAAAACCGGCCAAACCTTAATGAAGACGGTCCTTGCCCCTGCATTCAAAGCACGTATGTTGGGGGTCGCCGGATGGTTTTCCACCAATATTCTCGGCAACCGCGATGGTGAAGTTTTAGATGAGCCCATGTCCTTTAAATCGAAGGAAGTGAGTAAACTGGGTGCACTGGAATACATTTTACAGCCGGATTTGTACCCGGATTTATACAGGGATTTATACCATAAAGTCAGAATAAATTATTATCCGCCCAGAGGGGATAACAAGGAAGGCTGGGATAACATCGATATTTTCGGCTGGCTTGGATATCCGATGCAGGTAAAACTGGATTTCCTCTGCCGGGATAGTATTCTGGCAGCGCCTCTCGTGCTGGATCTGGCCCTGTTTATGGATTTGGCGGCACGCGCCAGTATGAGCGGAATTCAAGAATGGCTTTCATTTTATTATAAAAGCCCTATGGTTGCTGAAGGGCTGTATCCGGAGCACGATCTATTTATCCAGCTGAAAAAGCTGAAAAATACGCTGCGGCATTTAAAGGGAGAAGAATTGATTACGCATCTGGGGCTCGAGTATTATGATTGAATAAAATATCACCCGGTTGCGATGTGAGCATGACTGCAAATTAATAGGATTTTAATCTATCCCTATACAGGCGGTCGTTAAGAATTTTTTATCGATAGAGGTTGGTCCTAAACACAAGCCTTTGAGCCAAACCAAATGTTCACATGTTCTGGATGGCCCCGGACATACGTATTTTTTTTTCCCGCACTAAAGATTTTTCCATGTATACCGATATATGAGTGGATGACAAGCCATCAGATTTATCACACTGAAAAGATGCCGTTAATTTATTTTAAGATCTGTATGATTAAAGATTAAGGTAATGTTCATTGAGGATTGAAAATTGATAAGAAGAGTTGACTTCGCTTGGATTGGTTAATCTTTTCACATAAGAATTCTCCAAGCCCGATACCTACTTTGAAGCGTACACTGTTGTATTTACACATACGGTTTCAAGCAAAGCAACCGCATATGTAAGGAGGATTGGATCGGTATTCAGAGTATCCTCTTACGGAGAAATCAGTCGGAGAGCCGGATGCGGTAGCTCCGCACGGCCGGTTTGATGAGTGGGATGGGAAACGGGGCTTTACGCGACCGCGCCCATCCTCGACTCTACTGGTTTTCAAAGTGTCAAGAAAACCATATGATCCCCCAGGCGCAATCTCCTGGGTACTATCATTTTTGTCAGCCTAACACAATGCTGACTCATCGCCATGGACGGTCAACCACCCCTTTTATGGCTGCAAATTTTGCTGACCATGCTTTGAGCGTTGCTGAACTATTGAAAATAAAAGCCTCACAGTAAAGTTGGACTTCCAGCCAATCATGTATGTGTTTGAAAATACCTGTATATGTCAGGCGTTCTGAATAAATTTAATGAGTTCAACCCTAAAGAATATTTTTGCGTTTGGAAAGGGAAAATGATTATGTGCTGGATACTTTTATAAACAGTGAATTAATTGAATAGGGAACTGTTGTGGCACAAAAACTGATTCTTGAATTGGTGGATGGGCAGAAGGTGGAAGCCTCCCTTATAGGGTCATTCAGGCCGGATGATGGGGAGATCGACATACTTCTTGATAAGAATGGAGAAATATCCAAATTACCGCTTTCCGAAATCTGCTGCATCTTTTTTAGCGATGATTTTGATCAGGTTGCATATTCATTGGATAAAGATTTTCCGGAGAATACAGAGTCGTTGCAAGAAGTGGAGACGGTATCAGGAAAGCATTTTCAAATACGGCTTGTTGGAGATCAGAAATTTCAGACAGGTTTTTTTGCGCGATCTATTGGTAGCCATACTCCACCTAAGCTCATATTTTTCGTGTTCGACGGGATAATGTTACGCAGTCAACACAGCCGCTTATGTGAAATTTTGGAGAAAAAGGGGTTGATTCGCAGTTCTGATATTCTAAATACCCTTGTAAAACAGCAATTGCTGAAATCGCGCCGGGTTGGCGAAATAATATCTGAGCAAGGTAAAATATCTGCCAACGATGTCGAAGCGGCGCTTCAAAGATCATACAAAAGCGATGCCATTCCGCCCAATACCAGAGTGGGTGATATTTTAGTTGCAGAAGGCCTGGTTACAAGGCAGCAAGTTGATGAGGCCCTTGCCAAGCAGCACTCGGGCAGAAAACAGAAGATCGGTCAGTTACTTGTTGAGTGCGGATTTATATCTGAAGATCAGCTCCTTTCGGCCCTTTCTACAAAATTTTGCATGAAGTTTGTATCTTTGGAAAATATTACACCGCACCAAAAAGCCATAGATGCATTGCCTGGATATTTAATACGTAAGTTGGGTATTTTTCCAATAGAATATACCGATAACCGACTTTTGGTAGCCACGTCTAATCCAACGGACTCATCAATTCCCAACATTATAAGGTTTTCCACCAATCAAAAACTTGAGTTGGTTGTAGCCACGTCCAATGATATAGCGGCGGCCACGAAACGCTATATTCCGGAACAAGAGGATATCGTAAAACTCATTACACGTGATAGTGAAGAAAGCGCTGTGGTTACTGAAGAAGATGAACCCGAAGATCCTGTATTAAATGAAAGCGATTCTCAAATAGTCAGGCTGTGT
>Ga0316194_10004131_pt1 | contig 10067 bp, 10 predicted proteins | sample CroRivsedime1_MG_FD_204936 | JGI IMG/M metagenome (GOLD analysis project Ga0316194, IMG submission 204936) | Coastal sediment microbial communities from Maine, United States - Cross River sediment 1 | ecosystem: Environmental > Aquatic > Marine > Coastal > Sediment | place: USA: Maine... | reverse complement strand
ATCTGGTAGCGCAGAAGGATCCCGAAGACCCGGAGAAAGCCGACGAGCAGGTCAACGTAGGTTTTTCGTTCGGAGATCTCGCGCATCCCCGACCGTATCTTTATCTCACTGTCTATCCCGGTCTTGACGGCTTTCCGGAGAAACCTCTGCCTGATTTTGCTGAGTGGAATACCGACGGTTGGACGGGCGTCAGAATTCCCTATGACAATCTGACCGACAATCCACGCGCGGTCCGTGAAGTGCTCGACTTGTTCAGCCACCTTATCGACAGTGCGGCCTCGTTGTTCAAAGAAGGTCACTGAGCGATCTCGACATCGGGCCGCGCCGTGGGCCAATCCTCGGCACGGGCCCCGGTAGCAGGTTTCAGTCCCGGCGGCTGGATCGACGCATTACGGCGTCAGGCTGCCGGTCCGGGCCTGTCCGTCGCCAGCCCTGCCAGCATCCCTGGTTAAACACAATGGATATCCACGTTCTCGAATTCCACGACAAGAAACGGATGGTCCGAAGATCAGCTGCGGAGTCAGAATAGGTCGCAACATTCTAAGACCTGGAGACTCACATGCTGTTTCGGATCACTGGGCTGTCCCCAGGCCCGTCCCGACATCTGTCCGGGCTATCGGATGCGGAGTCGTCGGCGCGGGGCGTCGGGCGCCACGTCGCCGACGCAAGTCCCGATTACCCGGATCGCATCGAACTGCGGGATGCGCGGCCCGGTGAATCGGTCCTGTTGCGCAATTACCTGCATCAGCCGGCCTGCACCGCCTACTTATCAAGTCACGTCATCTACGTGCTGGAGGGTGCCCGCAAACGGTACGATGGTATCGATGAAAACCCTGAGGCTTTGCGCACCCGGTTGATAGCTCCGCGGGGTTTCAGCGCTGCAGGGCAGATCCAGGATGCGGAGATCTGCCCAGGCGATTCCCTGGAGGCACTGATAGAACGCATGTTGGCAAACCCGACCGTTAGCTATATTCACGCCCACTATGCAAAGCCGGGCTGCTTTGCGGCTCGCATCGACCGGGTTGGATCAGCATGAGCTTGCTGGCAGAAAGTGAGATGCGCGCGGCTCTCGCAGAACGTGACAAAGCTTATGACGGCCGGTTCTATTATGGAGTTGTCACTACCGGGGTGTTCTGCCGGCCATCCTGTGGCGCGCGCCCGGCACGACCGGAGAACATCCGTTTCTTCCCTGATGTCAAGGCGGCGCTGCTCGCGGGGTTTCGACCCTGCAAGCGATGCCAGCCTGTGGACACTCCTGCAGACCTGGCACGGCTTGTGGAGACCGCCAGGCATATTGAGGCCAATGCTGAGGAGAAACTGACCCTGGCGGCACTTGCCCAACGGGTGGGCGTCTCGCCGTCTCGTCTTCAACGCACTTTCTCAGAGGCGTTCGGGGTATCGCCAAAGGCCTACCAGGACCTGATCCGCGCACGGCGACTAAAGACGGCGCTCAAGGGCGGTGATGACGTAACAGCAGCGATCTTCGCTGCCGGATACGGCTCGATGAGTCGCGTTTACGGCAGAGCGGCACGCAACCTGGGAATGACGCCGACCTCCTACCGCAGTGGCGGCATGGGGGAGACGATAGCGTATTGTTGCAGGGACACGGCGTTGGGGCCGATGCTGATGGCAGCGACCGGCAGTGGTGTTTGCTTCGTCCAGTTCGGCGACAGTCCGGAATCGCTTCTAAATCAGCTCGGAGCGGAGTTTCCCAAGGCGGACCTGCAGAAATCGACTGCGCAGAATTCTCCCGAACTGGATTCATGGATCACGGCTCTGGATGAGCACCTGGCCGGGGATGCCCCGCGCCCCGATCTCCCTGTTGACCTGCGAGGTACGGCCTTCCAGGTGAAAGTCTGGCGTTTCCTGATGAGCGTGGAGGAGGGCGCAGTGATGAGCTACGGGGAACTGGCTTCCGCCATTGAAAAACCCGGCGCGGCGAGAGCCGTGGCATCTGCGTGCGCCGCGAACCGCATCGGAGTACTGGTGCCGTGCCATCGGGTTTTGTGTGGCAACGGAGATCTGGGTGGATTCCGGTGGGGCATGGAGCGGAAACGTGCACTGCTTGACATGGAAAGAGAACGAAAGACAAAGCGCAGCTGAGTGATTGCTTGTCGTTGAGACACTGCCTGTCCGGCAGAAAGCGATCCTGAGATGTTTATAGCCAATTCTTGATAGATTGTATAACTCTATGTTATTACACCGTTAACGCACAGAATAATATGAGCCTCTGAGCCGGCTCGGAGCGCCTGGTCTCCGGACTCTATATCGGCTGGCTGTTGAACCACGCAACGGCATCGGCCCAGAGCCCGGCCGATGGGGGCCGGAAGTAACCGAAGTGCCCGATGGAATCCAGTCCCACCGCGGCCGGGTCCACGTGGCGTCGCTCCAGCTTTGGATAAGCCTTCATCATCGCGTCTACAGACTCGGAAGTGCCCCATTTGTCATCGCCGAAACTGTAGGCCAGCACCGGGGCGCCAAATTGCCGATAACGCTGCACAGGCAATGCCTTATCGCCCAGGATGTAATCAGGATGGCGGCACCAGCGCGCCCAGTCGCTTGCCACTGATTTTGGCAGATCCTCGGACGCTCCAAAGCGACTCCACGGCAGATAGCCGAACAGAGCCACCAGCAGCGGAAAAGTGATGTGAACGTGGAGCCAGACGACGTATTTCTGCTCCGCAGCTTGGAGGCCCCAATAGCCGCTCTGAGCAGATACGGTCAGCATTGCGGTGATAGAACTCGTGTCATCCAGCAGGCCGGTTGCCTGACCGCCGATGCTGTGCCCGACCATAAAAAGTCGTCTCGGGGCGAATTCTGTGCGTGTCCAGTCCAAGGCGCCCGTCATGTCAGAGAAGATCCAGTCATCCATGCTGGCGTCGAAACCCTTCAGGTCCGCTGGCCTCGACCCACCGATGCCGCGATAGTCGTACGTGATTGCGATAAAACCGTTTGCGGCCAGATGACTGGCAAAATGGCGGTAGAAGCTGCGGGGCACTGCCGTCGCGCTGTTAATGAGGACGACATCGCCGTCAGGACGGGACGGCCGGAAAACGGATGCGCCCAAGCCGTAGCCATCACGTGCCGGGATGCAGATATCTGTTGAACGGGTATCAGGCTCCATGAGCGGGGATTCCGCGATCGACAAGGGAAACCTGTTTGAAGTATTCCATGTTCACACGCACCCATTGTGCCATCAGCACTGGATACCCGGCTGCAGGGACAGGGGGGGCACGGCTCGAGATATATTCGTGATTTAACATAATATATATTATGCGCACTTAAGGCGCAGACCCCTGTGGCTCTGGAATAGTGCCATCCATCTCCTATGGTTATTCCCGGAAACGAAGCCTTTAACCGTGCTGTTGCATCGCGCCTGTCCTGCACGCCCCAGTCGACCCAGGGCTGTGGGCCGTCGCACAGGCCCGACATCTGTCCTTACAGCGCGATCCGGGCCGTAAGCAAGCGGCTATCTAAAACCACCACAGCGTTCTGAAGCGTATGGAAAACAGATACTTGCCTTCGGATGTGGACTCGATCCGGTCGAATCGATCGGTGAATACTGTGCTGACGGCTGCAGTCATACCGTCAGCAAATTGAAGTTTGTCGTCACGGTGTCATTGCTCATAACGGGCGATCTCACGCTAAGATTGCGGCAACGCTCGTGCACTGGGCCGTTGATAAGGGCCTCGATGCACGAGCCAAGCTCAGAGCATAGTGATATATAGAATTAATTAATGCATCTAACTAACTGTTATAAAACACTATAACAGCGAGTTTTTGCGCCCGGGTCCGTGGCTGCACCCGGTCTGCGGGGTTGACCAGGAGCACTACGATCAAAATCGATAGCGAATTGGCGTCCGCGAAGACCAGCGGTTCGAACGGTCAGACAGAGCAAGGCTCAGACGGCTGGATCTGTCCGATGTGCCCGCAGGTCAAAGCATCCACGCCGGGGCCCTGCCCCCATTGCGGCATGGCGCTGGAGTCGTCGAGACCCGTACGGGCGACTTCGTCGGAAGTGCGGTGGACCTGCCCGATGCATCCGGAGATCAGCGAGCTCGAGCCGGGAGATTGTCCGCAGTGTGGTATGCCGCTGCAGCCACTACGTGCGACCGACCCGCAAGAAGACAGTGAACTCTCCGATATGAGACGGCGGTTCTGGGTCTCGCTGGTGCTGACCGTTCCGGTGGTGTTCCTGGCGATGGGCAAACCCTTCCTGGACGTCTTGTTTGGTGGATCGCCTCCAACGGCGAAACTGCGGGTCGTGGAATTCGTGTTGTCTACGCCGGTCGTTTTCTGGGCGGCTGGTCCGTTTTTCGCACGGGCATGGACGTCGGTCATCAATCGACGCCTGAACATGTTCACGCTCATCGGCCTTGGAGTCGGTGTTGCTTATCTCTATAGCTCGATCGCTGCCTTCGCTCCGGGTGTCTTTCCATCAACGGTCCGCGGTGCCGGCGGCCAGGTGCCGATGTATTTCGAGTCCGCCGTGGTCATCGTCACGCTTGTACTGCTCGGCCAGGTGCTGGAGCTCAGAGCACGTCATCGCACGGGAGGGGCGCTGCGCGCGTTACTGGACCTGGCGCCGCCGGTGGCGCTGAAACTGACTGATTGCGGCCACGAGCGGACGGTGCTGCTGGAAGATATTCAGGTTGGTGATCGTCTTCGGGTGCGGCCGGGAGAGAAACTCCCTGTGGATGGCATCGTACTGGAAGGTCACAGCAGCATCGACGAGTCCATGCTTACCGGCGAACCGTTACCGGTGGAGAAGTCGGTGGGAGACAAGGTGGCGGGTGGAACAGTCAATGCCACCGGCACGCTGGTCATGGTGGCGGAGAAGGTCGGCTCAGACACCCTCCTCTCCCGCATCGTCAATATGGTGGCAGATGCGCAGCGATCCCGGGCGCCGGTCCAGTCGATGGTCGATCGTGTGGCCTCCGTTTTCGTCCCCGCGGTGGTGGCGATTGCCGCCGTGGCTTTCCTTACCTGGTACGGGTTCGGGCCGCCGCCGGGGTTGGCAAACGGCATACTTGCGGCCATTGCGGTCCTCATCATCGCCTGTCCATGCGCCCTGGGCCTGGCGACGCCCATGTCTCTCACCGTCGCAATGGGTCGTGGCGCAGGGCTCGGTATTCTGTTCCGGAACGCGGAAGCTATCGAATTGTTCAGGGAGGTGGATACGCTGGTGATGGACAAGACCGGCACGCTGACCGAAGGCAGACCGGCGTTGCGGGAGATCATTGTGGGTGAGGGATTCGAGGAGGATGCCGTTCTCGCCATCGCCGCAGGGCTCGAGAGAGGCAGCGAACATCCGCTGGCGGCGGCCGTCATGGCCGCTGCGGTAGACCGGCAGATCGAGATTGCGAACATCACCGGGTTCGAAGCCGAGCCCGGCCTGGGTCTGACCGGTCTTCTGGATCGGCGCCGTGTCGTGTTGGGTAACGAGCTGTTCATGGATACCCAAGGGATAGCGATCGATGAGGATCTTCAAGAGGTGTCACGGCGTCGCCGCTCGCAGGGTAATACGGTTGTGGCGCTGGCCCTGGACGGCATTCTGGCAGGTCTGTTGGTTATCGAGGACCCTGTGAGGGCGAGTGCCGTGGACGCGGTACAACAACTCCGTTCCGAGGGGTTGCGACTGGTCATGCTTACCGGAGACAACAGGCGGACGGCCGCCGCAGTTGCCGCAAGACTTGGGATCGAGGAAGTCATCGCTGATGTGCTTCCCGATGACAAACTGGCCGCGGTCCGCAGGTTGCAGCAGTCCGGCGCAAGAGTGGCCATGGCCGGTGATGGCATCAACGACGCACCGGCACTGGCGCAAGCCGAGGTGGGGATCGCCATGGGGTCGGGTACTGACGTTGCCATGGAGAGCGCAGACGTGACCCTGGTCCGCGGTGATCTGTCGGTACTGGCTCAGGCTCGGGCGCTCAGCGATGCGACGGTACGCAACATCCGCCAGAATCTCTTCTTTGCATTCGTTTACAACGGCATCGGTGTCCCGATAGCGGCGGGCGCCCTCTTCCCCTTGCTGGGCGTCACTCTCAATCCGATGATCGCTGCTGCGGCGATGAGCGCCAGTTCGGTCTCGGTGATCACCAATGCGCTTCGGTTGAGGAAGGTGCGACTCGACTGAGTGTGCAAACGCACGGGACCGCAGGGCATGGCCCTGCTGCGATGGGTTGCTGAGGAGGGGCTATCCCAGCCGGCGACGCACGCCAGCCAGCACGAGGCCGAGGGACAGGAATGCGCCGCCAAGTAGACCCAGCAGCGGGATGATGCTGGCCGTATCGGGCAGCATCGCGGGCAGGGACTCCTCGGGCGAGTCATCTGAACCTTCGTTCATCACTTCCGCCGGGACGTCATCCACCACGACCCGTGCTTCCTGGGAGGCGGTCGGTGGGCTCAGCACGATGACCCTGCCCCTCGAGGTCTCGCGATAGTAGACCCGGATCATCTGACCGGGTTGCAGGTCGAGAAGTCGAGTCTCGGTGCCCTGGACCTTGATCGATGCGCCTCGCGGTATACGGTAGGCCTGTCTGCCGCTGCCATCCTGATGCCTCAGCGTCAGGAGGTTGCCGCGCACCTGGACGACCTCACCGGCGATGCGCTTGATATCGGTCTGCTGGACAGTGACGACCTGGGCCTGTTGTGCCACTGCCGGGAGAGCGACCAATGCCAGTACGGACGCCAAGACCATCAGGGATAATTTCATAACAGCGTCCTCGGGCAACGCGCCTGAACACGATCCGGCCGGCGTTGTCCCGTTGTCAGATTGATTCAGATAATTTCCGAGTCGGCCAGTTTCGCTTTCACGATGTAGCGCTTCGGAGCGTGGCCGACGTAGTAGAAGGGATAACAGGTCACAAGCGTCAGCAGCCCCTCGTCATTCGCCTTGAGTACATCAACTTCGTGCTTGTCTACGATGATGATCTCCTGCACCTCGTAGCGCATGCGCTCACGCCAGGTGACTATCTCGATATTATCTCCGGGCCCGATATCTTTCAGACCGCGAAAGAAGCCGTCTCTGTGTCCCGAGATGCCGACATTCCCGAGCCCTCCCGGACGCGCCGTGCCCGGGATTCTTCCGACGGCGCGATTCAGGGTGATCTCGTCGATGCCCTCCAGTACGGGCACCTTCAGTCCGATGGAGGGGATATTCAGAAGCGCCTGTGGGGCTCCCAGATCCATTGCGAGGGTTTCTTCATAGTCCGTCACCCGCGTCGGCGACCAGAGAGAGTAGTCGGGCTCGATATCAGTCGGTACCGAGGGCGGTGGCATATCGTCCACGTCCCCGGAATCCGCCAGCGCGTTGCTCACGTTGATACTCGGAATCTCGGCGTCCTCGCCCGCTTCGCTGCCCGAATCATCTGTCGAGGCTTCAACCGGGGTCTGGGTCGTGGTGGCAGCGGCCAGTCTGAGCCTCTGCTCCGACATCGCCTGCTGGGCGGCTTCAAAAGCCGCCAGGTCACTCTTCATGCCCAGATAACGGTGGGCATGCGCGGTACCCCAGACGATCAGCAGAGCGGTGCCTACTCCCAGGAACAAGCGTTGTATGACGAGCAATCTATTGACCACCGGACCCTCCCATGTGATCGCGATCCAGCCACCATTCTACCGGACTGCAGCCGGTTTTGAACTGTCCACGCCGCAACTGGGCGTCAGGCGGACCAGAGCGTCCACACTCCGATTGCAATGAAGCCGAGGCCGGCTGCGATCGACAGGTGTTTCGGGTTGACGGCGTTGGCAATCAGCCCCCCTGCGAGGACGCCCAGCGCCGAGCTCAGCACCAGCGCCAGCGAGGCCCCTATGAATACGGTCAGCAGGCCTGTGTTGCGATCCGCGGCGAACAACACTGTCGCCAGTTGGGTCTTGTCGCCGAGTTCGGCAAGGAAGACCGTTCCGAACACGATCAACAGTGTCTTGATTTCCATATGGACTCCGTTCCCTTGCTTGAACGCCAATAGAGTCGTGCCATCGCCGGAGTCAGCGACCCGTCAGGCTGTCCTTGCGGGCGGCCTCGTAAGCGTCTTCGTCCTCGAAACGCCTGAGCGGATCCTCACTCTTCTTGTGCCAGTGGACAAACGCATCCATACAGATGCCGATCCGCCAGTCATTCGCCGACGGCGTCGGCATCGGTCGGTGCATCAGATAGGAGGGAAAAATCGTCAGCGAGCCTTCGATCGGACGGACAGCGGCCATGTTCTCGCAGAAGACATTTGTCGGCTCGGACCTCTGGAACATCAGCAGGCCTTCCGTGGGGTCGCGGGTCGGGGGGATCTGGACGTAATAGCAGCCGCTCAACGTGGCCGGGTGATGATGATGCCAGGGACCGTCCACCCAGGATTCATTCGTCTGGATCAACACCCAGCCCTGGATGCAGTAGACGTCGAACGGCATGTTCTTCGAGTGCCCATGTCGATGAGACAAAATACGTGTGCATGCGTCAACAAAGGCCCCCTTCAGAACCCTCAGGTATTCGATCTTCTCGAGATTTGCGGGCGTAAACAGTTCTTCGGTGGTCTGATAGCCGTAACCGCTACCGTGACGTTGAAAATACCCCTGGCGCCAGAGTTCGCGTAGTTGCGTCTTTATCTCGCCGTGGAACTGATGCATCTCGGGCACGGCAGAACGCCAGGTCGGCGTTCCGAAAAGAACGTTGGTCTGAAGCTGGCCGTCACTCATCGCTCACTCCGCAATTTTTCGCCATCCGCGCGCATTCTCTTGTCCGCGGCTGATCCTGGGTTCGGTTCAGTCCTCCGGGAGGAAGAAACCCGCTACCGAACATCGGGCCATCGGTGCCTGGTTCTTGACCAGATTGATCTTGTGCCACAGTCCGCGTCGCATCATCACCATCCGGTTTGGCACGGGGAATATGAACTCGGTATGGGTCGCCCGCGAAAACAGCAGATCCGAGAGATCATCCTTGTGAATCACATTCCAGTTGCGCCGGCGCCTGATCTCACCGTCCTCCATGATCTCCTTTTCCGGCAGCAGCTCATCCGGAATGTGGTCCTCGATCAGGAGCAGCTCTCCGCCCCAGCAGGCATGCCAGCGCGGGTGACAATAGAAGGCATAGGCACCGGCAAATCGTCCCGCATCGTTGTGCCAGTCCAGTGACGCGCCCTGTTCATGCAGATATGACCGGGCGGTCATTGCCGGACAGCGTTCCTTGAAATTCTCGCGATAGAACTTCGCCCCCAGGATACGCTCGAAAAGACGATCGATGGCTGTGCCGGTGGGATACTGGCGCCGTGGATCCCCGGGAGGCAGCCGCTTATGGGGGTGATGGACGGTCTCGCCGGATTGCCATGGGGGGCGATCAGCCAGGTCCCAGGGTTTGATCCACTTCGGGTTGCGCGCGTAGTCGTTGAGCTGCATGTACTCGAGCATCAGCCTGAAGTCACGATCCTCCAGGAAGTCGTCGAGAACGATATAGTTTTCGGTTTCCTTGACGACGTGCATCCGCCTGACCTCATCAATGTCCGATTCACGTCGGATGGCCGGACCCGGCCAACAGACCTTGCCCGTCCACCTGGCCGTTCCGCCCGATTATCTGTGATTCAACCCGGGACTCAGGAGAGGTCGAACTCGATCATGTCGAAGCGCTTCGTATCGTCATGGCGAGCAGCCATTCGGATCGCATCTTCGATGGAGCGTGTATTCCACCCACACACATGGTCCGCCTTGCTCTTGAGTTCCTGGGGAGCGTCGTGGGGGCCGAATGGTTCGACCAGGATGATCGGTACGTCATGCGCTTTGGCGGCCTGTATCTCGAAGTCGATCCATTGCCTTTGCGTTTCATACATGCCGGACAGCACGATCAGAACCTCGGCATCTTTCATCCCGGCGAGAATCCTGGTGCGTCTGTCAGCGACAGCCTCTCCCTCGGGCGAAGCATCCGGATCGCAGACGTTGCTGTAGTAAAAGTTGGTCGTGCTCTCCAGGTACTCGAACAGCCGCAGATAGTCGTCGTCTTTTACCCAGCCATGGCTGGGAAATAACCGGTGGGGATTATTCTCAGACACGGTTCGTTCTCCTTACTGCACCTTGCGACAGTTTAACCG
>Ga0316194_10004130_pt1 | contig 10067 bp, 11 predicted proteins | sample CroRivsedime1_MG_FD_204936 | JGI IMG/M metagenome (GOLD analysis project Ga0316194, IMG submission 204936) | Coastal sediment microbial communities from Maine, United States - Cross River sediment 1 | ecosystem: Environmental > Aquatic > Marine > Coastal > Sediment | place: USA: Maine... | reverse complement strand
CTGAACGACGGGCATCAGCACCTCCTGGGCGCCGCTCGCCGTTAACTCTTCGCGGATGATGGTTTCCAGCTTGCGGATGACGCGCAGCCCGAGCGGTAACCAACTGTATAGACCTGACGCCACCTGGCGGATGATTCCGGCCCGCAGCATCAGACGATGGCTCGCGACGTCTGCATCCGCAGGATTTTCTTTCAGCGTGGGAATCAGTTGCTGGCTCTGGCGCATGGTTGCTTTCCTCGAGTTTCGAACGCTGTGTGCGAACCGGCGGCGACGGAAATAAAAAAAGGGCCGGCTGGCGAACCAGGCGGCCCTTCTAGTATGGCCTGGCTGAGCGTCAGCCGACCATTTCCTTGAGGCGCTTCAGCGCCGTGACGCGCACGCGGGTCGTGGCCGGCTTGGCCTTGATTACGATTTCCTCGCCGGTAGCCGGATTGCGGCCCATTCGCTGCTTGGTCGCCGGGCGCTTCACGCGGCGGACCTTGAGCAGACCAGGAAGGGTGAATTCACCCGTAGCACCAGTTTTGATATGCCGATGGATCAGCGTATCCAGCTCGTCCAGAACAGCCGCTACCTGCTTGCGGGAAATTTCCGCCCGTTCGGCAATTTCGTTCAGGATGGCCGTTTTCGTCATCTTGCTTCGGATAGCAGTCGTTGACCGCGCGGCTGCCTTCTTAGCAGGCGCTTTCTTCTTGGCTGGAGCTTTCTTTTTGGCTGGAGTCTTTCTCTTAGCTGGCGCTTTCTTCTTAGCTGGTGCTTTTTTCTTAGCAGGTGCCTTCTTCTTGGCAGGCGCTTTCTTCTTGGCAGGCGCTTTGCGCTTTGCCGGAGCCTTGCGTTTGGCCGGAGCTTTCTTGGTAGCCATTCATCGTTCCCTATGCAGTGGTTATTTAAACTGAGCAATTCCGCGCCGGTCGAAAACCTTTAGTTTTACTGACCTTGGGGTTTCACCCAGTTCCTATTGAGAAACACCTACCGTTTTGCGGGATCTCAATAGCCGCGTTTTATAGCGGATAAGCCCTTGTCAGGCAACAAAAAGTCAGCGAAATCACTGTATTTTTGCTGACTTTTTTAAGATCATGCGCGCCTCGCGATCGCCTGTCCTGCTTCGCGGGCAGGGATTTATCCTCCTATTACTTCCTGGGGGGCAAAGCGAAAGGCTTCTGATTTCGGTTTCTGGGTTAGTTAAACGTCGAGTGAGAGTGGAACAATGCCAATCTACGAGTATCGGTGCGACAAATGCGGACATGAGTTTGAGACCATCCAGAAGATCAGTGAGGCACCTCTGGAAACATGCCCCGAATGCGCTGAAAGCGGGCTCCGCAAGAAGGTTTCTGCAGCCGGTTTCCGCCTGAAGGGCGGCGGCTGGTACGAGACGGATTTCAAGAAGGGAAGTAAGAAGAACGTGTCGGGCGGTGAAAACGCTGGTGACGGTAGTGCCTCGGGTGGCGCCGAAGGTGGAGTGGACCCAAAGAAAACTTCGTCCGGCGACGGCGACAGCACGTCCAAGGACAGCACGTCCAAGGACAGCAAGTCCAAGGACAGCAAGGGAAGCGCGAAGTCGGCAGCTTCCGAATAAGCGATCGGGAATAGATCATGCGCAGTCATTATTGTGGGGCGCTCAACGCGAACCACGTAGGAGAACAGGTCGAACTCTGCGGCTGGGTGCACCGGCGTCGAGACCACGGTGGCGTCATATTTCTGGATATCCGGGACCGCACGGGCATTGTTCAGGTGGTATACGACCCGGACACGGAAGACAGCTTTGCTGTTGCAGACCGCGCGCGCAACGAGTTCGTGCTGCGTATGAGCGGGCGGGTACGGCCCAGGCCGGAAGGTACGGTGAACCCGGATATGGCCACCGGAGAAGTGGAGGTTCTTGGCGCCACGCTGGAGATTCTGAATGCGTCGGCAACGCCGCCGTTTCAGTTGGACGAGCATTCCGATGCTGGTGAAGATGTCCGCCTGAAGTACCGCTATCTCGATCTCCGGCGACCTGAGATGCAGCAGCGGCTGCAGATGCGAGCTCAGGTAACCGGCGCTGTCAGGCGTTTTCTGGAAAGTCAGGGTTACTGGGAGGTGGAAACCCCGACGCTGACCAAGGCAACCCCGGAAGGCGCTCGAGATTATCTGGTGCCTAGCCGTACCCATCCGGGACAGTTTTTCGCCTTGCCTCAGTCCCCTCAGGTTTTCAAACAGCTGCTGATGGTTTCAGGCGTCGACAAGTACTATCAGATTGCCCGCTGCTACCGGGATGAAGACCTTCGCCACGATCGCCAGCCTGAGTTTACGCAGATTGACATTGAGGCTTCCTTCGTCACGGAGGAAGACGTTCGATCGCTGACCGAGGACATGCTTCGGAGCGTGTTTCTGGAGGTTCTGGGCGTTACGCTTCCGGCATTTCCTGTCCTCACCTGGGAGGAAGCAATTCGACGCTTCGGCAGCGACAAGCCGGATCTGCGCAACCCCATAGAGTTGACAGACATCGCCGATCTGATGGGCGAGGTGGAATTCAAGGTTTTCAAAGGGCCGGCCAACGACGCGAAAGGCCGCGTGGTGGCGTTGCGGGCACCCGGTGGCGGCAGCCTCTCGCGTAAACTGATCGACGATTACACGGACTTCGTTGGGCGTTACGGGGCCAAGGGCCTTGCCTACATAAAGGTGAATGATCTAGAGGCGGGCATGGAAGGGTTGCAGTCGCCCATCATCAAGTTTCTGCCGGAGGCTGTGGTGCGCGAGGTGCTGCGGAGGGTGGGCGCAGAAAATGGCGATCTGGTCTTCTTCGGCGCGGACACAGCGTCTGTGGTTGCAGATGCGATGGGTGCTCTGCGCAATGAGCTCGGACGTGATCTGGATCTGATCCGCGGCGATTGGGCGCCGTGCTGGGTAACTACCTGGCCCATGTTCGAAGAAGCCCGCGATGGCACACTTACACCGGCCCACCATCCGTTTACCCAGCCGACCTGCAGCATCGAGGAGCTGCTTGCCAGACCCGAGCTCGCCCAGGCGGCGGCTTACGACGTGGTCCTCAACGGTTACGAACTTGGCGGGGGATCGCTTCGGATCCACCAGCGCGACGTGCAGAATGCGGTGTTCGACGTGCTGAACATCAGCAATGAGGCGGAAGTGAAGTTCGGCTTTCTGCTGGAGGCGTTGCAGTTCGGATGCCCACCCCACGGCGGGATTGCTCTTGGTATGGACAGGCTGGTGATGCTGATGTCCGGTACCCATGCCATTCGGGACGTAATTGCGTTCCCTAAAACCCAGACCGCCGCCTGCCTCATGTCGGCAGCACCCAGCGTGGTAGATGAGCAACAGCTGCGCGAGTTGCACATAAGACTGCGCAAAACAGACTGAACGCGAGGTATCGATGGCCGGACACAGCAAATGGGCCAATATCAAGCATAAGAAGGCTCGGCAGGACGCCAAGCGCGGAAAGATCTACACCAAGCTCATCCGTGAGATAACGGTTGCCGCGCGCATGGGCGGCGGCGATCCGGCCGATAACCCGCGTCTGCGTCTGGCCGTGGACAAGGCGCTGGGCGCGAACATGCCTAAAGACACCATTGAGCGGGCAATTGCCCGCGGTGCCGGCGGCCTGGATGAAAGCAACGTCGAGGAGTTGACCTACGAAGGCTATGGCCCGGGCGGTGTGGCCGTCCTTGTCGAAGTCATGACCGACAATCGCAATCGGACGGTTGCCGAAGTGCGGCATGCTTTCTCCAAGCACGCGGGCAACCTGGGGACGGACGGGTCGGTGGCTTACCTGTTCAATAAACAGGGTGTCGTCAGCTTTGCCCCGGGCGCCGACGAAGAGAAGGTTATGGAGATCGCTCTCGAAACCGGGGCAGAAGACATAGACGTCGACGAGGATCAGAGCATTTCTGTGATCACGCGCTGGGAGCAACTCGGTGATCTGGTGGACGCGCTGACTGCAGCCGGACTTGCACCCGACGACGCGGAGGTCAGTATGGTGCCAACGACCACAGCCGTCTGTGATCAGGAATCGGCGGAGACGGTGCTGAAACTGATCGATGCGCTGGAGGAGCTAGATGACGTTCAGAATGTCTACAGTAACGGAGACTTCCCCGACAGCGCCCTTTTGGACTGAGTCGCCTTGATACAGCGGGTTCTGGGTATCGATCCCGGGTCACGTGTGACCGGATACGGCATCTTGGAAAGTTCAAAGGCGGGTTTTGTGTATATCGAGAGCGGTTGCATCCGGCCGCGGAAAGGCCTGTTTCTGGAGCGTCTGGGTGAGATATACCGCGGCGTCGATGAGCTGATCCGCCAGCATGCCCCTTCAGAAGTAGCTATCGAAGAAGTCTTTCTGGCATCAAACCCGGCATCGGCTTTGAAGCTGGGTCAGGCCAGAGGCGCTGCCATCGCTGCCGCGGTTGCACACGGGTTGCCCGTGTCGGAGTACGCTGCGCGACGCGTCAAGCAGGCTGTGGTGGGAACCGGACGGGCGGGTAAGGAGCAGGTTCAGCACATGGTCCGTGTCCTGCTGACCTTGCCCGGCACCCCTTCGGCGGATGCGGCGGACGCCCTTGCGATTGCCATTTGTCACGTCAATACTTCGCGCGTGAACACGCGCGCAACGCCTTAGGGATTATCACCGTACCGCCATGATCGGCCGAATCAGGGGTCAACTCGTCGAGATAAGCGGCAACACCGTCCTGTTGGACGTTGGTGGTGTCGGATATGAGGTGGAAGTGACCGTCGGCGCGCTGAGCCAGTTGCCTCAGATGCACAAGCAGGATCATCCTGTTGAGCTCTATACCCATTTCGTGGTTCGGGAAGACGCTCAGCTGCTCTATGGGTTTGCCTCGCGGGACGAAAGGGATCTCTTTCGGGCGCTGATCAGGATTACCGGCGTCGGCCCCAAGCTGGCCCTGAGCCTGATTTCGAGCGTCAGCCTGGTTGAACTTTCAGCCTGTGTTCAGAGCGGCGATGCAGCGGTGCTGACTCGGGTGCCCGGTGTCGGGCGTAAGACGGCGGAGCGACTGCTGGTAGAACTGAAAGACAAATTGCCTGCCCTCAGCGCGCAGGAAATTGCCCTGGCGAGAAGTGCTGATGGACAGGCGGCTGGCGAGGCGGAAGACGCTCTGGTGGCGTTGGGCTACCGCCCTGCAGAGGCGGCGCGCATGATAGCCGGGGTGAAAGAGGCAAGTGCGTCGACAGAAGACATGGTCAGGGCCGCGCTTCGACTCGCGGCCCGTCACGCTGAGGGTGCCGCATGAGCATCGAGCCGGATCGGCTGGTAGAGGGAACCGTACAGGGAGGCGAACAGCAGATCGATCGGGCGCTGAGGCCCGGCCGGCTCGACGAGTACATCGGGCAGCAGGCGGTCAAAGAACAGATGCAAATATTCATCCAGGCGGCCAGAGGCCGGGATGAGCCGCTGGACCACACGCTTATTTTCGGACCACCCGGACTCGGCAAGACTACGCTTGCCAACATTATTGCCAATGAGATGGGTGTGGCCATCAAATCCACCTCCGGGCCGGTTCTTGAACGCCCCGCTGAACTGGCGGCCATGTTGACCAACCTAGACCCGGGCGACGTGCTTTTTGTGGATGAGATTCATCGCCTGAGCCCGGTGGTGGAAGAGATCCTGTATCCGGCGATGGAAGACTTTCAGATCGACATTCTCATCGGCGAGGGTCCCGCAGCCCGCTCTCTCAAGCTGGATCTGCCTCAATTTACCCTGATCGGCGCGACCACCCGTGCCGGGCTGCTGACATCGCCGCTACGGGACCGTTTCGGAATCGTGCAACGACTCGAGTTTTACGCTGTCGAAGAACTCAGTGAGATTGTTGCCCGCTCGGCAGCCAAGCTGCGTCTGTCCATTCGCGAGGCTGGGGCGGGTGAGGTGGCGAGGCGTTCGCGTGGTACGCCGCGAATTGCCAACCGCCTGCTGCGGCGGGTGCGCGATTTTGCCGAGGTGCGAGCCGACGGCATCATATCCAGAGAAGTTGCCGATGAGGCGCTGAATATGCTCAACGTGGATCGCAAAGGGTTCGACGTGATGGACCGACGGCTGCTGGAGACCATCATCGACAAATTTTCTGGAGGTCCGGTAGGCCTGGACTCTCTTTCCGCGGCAATCAGCGAGGAGCGGGATACCATCGAGGATGTTCTCGAGCCGTTCCTGATTCAGCAGGGGTTTCTGATGCGCACGCCTCGTGGCCGGGTGGCCACCGAGAAAGCCTATCTGCATTTCGGCCTGAAGGTGCCCGAGCCCTCCGCGGATGCGGCGCGTTCAGGCGGCGCCGAGCAGTCGCCACTGGACATCGATTAAGGAAACGGCATTGCCCGAACAGCTTTCAATATTCGAACTTATAGCCAACGCGAGCGTTCTGGTTCAGATAGTGATGGGCTTGCTGCTGCTGGCGTCACTTGCGTCCTGGGTCATGATATTTCAGCGTTTCTTTGCGCTCCGTCGGGTCCAGAGAGAGATGGAGGATTTCGAAGACCATTTCTGGTCGGGCATTGATCTGCGACAGCTTTTCAGCGATCTGGAGCGGGAGGACAACCTGACCGGCATCGAAGGGATGTTCGTCAGTGGCTTCAAGGAATACACCCGGCTGACGGAGCAGGGCTCTGGCGATTCGGAATTCGTGATGCAGGGCGTGCAGCGAGCCATTCGCATCTCCTTGACCCGGGAAGAGGAGCGTCTGGAAACCCATCTCCCTTTTCTGGCGACCGTAGGTTCCACAAGTCCATACGTTGGCCTGTTCGGTACGGTGTGGGGCATCATGAATTCCTTCCGGTCGCTGGCAAACATGAGCCAGGCGACGCTGGCCTCCGTGGCCCCGGGTATTTCTGAAGCGCTGGTGGCAACCGCGATGGGGCTTTTTGCGGCGATTCCAGCTGTCATCGGTTACAACCGCTTTTCCGCTCGGGTCGAGGCGCTGATGAATCGGTACCAGGCCTTCAGCGATGAACTCATCAGCATCCTGCATCGCGTTTCTCATACTCGAAAATGAAGCCCGAAGATAATGCAGGAAATCAGAGCGTCAACGGACGATCGTCGGTGAGCAGATAAATGGCCCGCAAACGTAAACCCATGTCTGACATCAATGTGGTGCCGTATATCGACGTCATGCTGGTACTGCTCGTGATCTTCATGGCGACGGCGCCGCTGCTCACTCAGGGCGTCATTGTCGAGTTGCCGAAGGCGCCGTCGGAACCTGTTTCGGAGCAACAGGATGATCCGCTGGTGATATCCGTCCGCGCCGATGGCGCGATTTTTGTAAATCTGGGCATTCAGAACGCAGACGATGAGGGAACCCGGGTCACCATCTACAGTCTGGAAGATCAGGCCGGCAAGATTCTCCGCGCAAGGCCGGATGTACCCGTATACGTTAAGGCGGATCATGCCCTGGACTACGGCATGGTTGTTGGCGTGATGACGGTGCTTCAGAAAGCGGGCGCTGAAAGCGTGGGGCTGATCACCGATCCGCCGGACCTGGTGGAGGGTTGAGTCTGCGATGGTCTATACGATCAGGCAGTACGGCCTGCCGCTTGTGCTGGCGTTGGTGCTGCATTCACTCGCGGTGCTGGCGCTTTACTCCGGCTGGAACCCTCAGCAGGAGGCTCGGATTATCAGACCGCAGATCGTGAAGTCTACCCTGCTGGTTCTGGAACCCGAGGCCAAGCCGAAACCCCAATCCAGACCCAAGGCGGCCCCGCCCCCGAAGCCCGCTGCCGAGGCGCAACCCAAGCCGGATCCGCAGGCAGATCGACGTCAGGCGGAGGCGGCAGCCCAGAAAAAGGCCCAGGAGAAGGTTCAGGCTGAGGCGAAGGCCCGAGAGAGAGCGCTGGCCGAAGCACACGCCAGAGCTCAGGCGGAAGCCAAGGCGAAGGCCGAGGAAATCGACAGAGCCCGGGCTGAGGACGTCGCCCGGCGGCAGAAGCTGGAGGCGCTGGCGGATGCTTCTTTCCTCGATGCGCTGGAGGACGAGGCGCTGGATCTGCAGGCGCAATCCGAGGCCGCGGACAGCGAAGCCGTGGCACAGTCATTCCAGCTCGGCATTTATCAGGCGGTCGTGGGAAACTGGTCTCGCCCGCCGTCGGCTCGAAACGGCATGCAGGCTAAGCTTCGTGTTGAGTTAGTGCCTACCGGGGATGTGGTCGCGGTCAGTCTGGTGGAATCCAGCGGCAACGGCGCCTTCGATCGGTCGGCAGAGGCTGCGGTACGCAAAGCCAGGCGTTTTGAGGTACCGAAAGATCCGGAGCTGTTCGAGCAGTATTTCCGACGTTTCACCCTGTTATTCAGACCAGAGGATCTATTGCGTTGAAATCACTTTATCTGACTCTGCTTTGGGCATTCGGCCAGGTTGCGCTGGCGGCCGAGAGTCTGGACACCATCATCATCGATGCGGGATACGACAAGCAGACGCGCATTGCCGTGGTCCCGTTCCAGCAGGGCCCCGAGTTCGACAACATGCCGGCCGTGTCTGAGATCGTCGGCTTCGATCTGTCCCGCAGCGGCCAGTTTGCACCGCTGGCGCGGGATGACATGCTGTCATTGCCCACCGAGCCGTCACAGGTTTTCTTCCGGGACTGGCGCATTCTCGGGGTGGAGTATCTGCTCGTGGGGAGCACCAGCACGCTGGCCAACGGCAACACGGTGGTTCGCTACTATCTGTTCGACGTGTTCAATGAGCGACAGATGGCCACGCGCGAGGTGTCGGGTACGCGCGCCCAGTGGCGTGACATCGCGCATCGAATATCCGATGACGTCTTCGAAGCGATTACAGGCATAAAAGGCGCATTCTCCACGCGCATCCTTTACGTGCTGGCGAAGAATTCCGGCTCCCCCAGCGCGACGTACAGCCTGGAGATGGCGGATTCCGATGGGGAGCGTTCGAGAACCCTGTTCTCGTCCGACGAGCCCATTATGTCCGCCAGCTGGGCTCCGGACGGGAAACGCGTCGCCTACGTCTCGTTCGAAACTGGCCGCCCCTCTATCGTGCTGCAGGAACTTGCGTCCGGGTCCCGGGAACTGCTCACTCAGTTCTCCGGTATCAACGGCTCTCCCGTGTTCTCACCGGATGGTCAGCAGATGGCGATGGTTCTGTCCCGGGATGGTAATCCGGAACTGTACGTCATGAACCTGCAGGATCGGCGGCTGCGGCGACTTACCCGCCATCATGCCATCGATACGGAACCCAGCTGGTCGGAAGACGGCCGCCATTTGCTCTTCACGTCGGATCGTGGTGGTCGCCCGCAGATCTACCAGATGGAGCTGGCCACCAATCTGGTGGAGCGGCTCACCTTCCAGGGTGACTACAACGCGCGCGCGCGGCTGCTCCCGGGCGGCAAGCACCTTGTCTTTGTCCATCGTCGGCAGGGGGTTTTCCACATCGCCTGGCAGGATCTGGAGCGTGACGATGTGCGCGTGCTGACGAAGACGAACCTTGATGAGTCGCCGTCACTGGCACCAAACGGCACCATGCTAATCTATGCGACGCAGGATCAGGGTAGAGGTATACTGGCCGTCGTTTCCATTGATGGTCGCGTCAAGTACAGACTACCGTCTTCCACGGGAGACGTCAGAGAGCCCGCCTGGTCACCGTTCCTCGATGTATTAGCGACCGGCGCTGCTGCCGGAGCGGAGTAAAGCACCGGGATCGTTTTAGAGTCGTATTGGAATCCCCTGTTTGTGCTGCTGCGGGCTATTCTGAGTGCTGACAGCGTCGGCTCGGCGGGACTTCGTCTGGAAACGCGCACTAGGACAGGAGAACAGAATCGATGATTACCTCGAGGTTTGGGAATTTATGCGTGGCTTTGCTGGTCGGGCTGGTCGTGGCGGGCTGTGCCAGCAGCGGTTCCCAGACGGAACCCACCGAGCCGTCCGAAGCGCCGATGGGAACCCCAGACACCACACCACCGCCGGCTTCGGAGCCGGGGACGACCTTTGATGCCAACGGCAACCCGTTCGTTCCAGGTACTACTCGCCTGCTTTCCCGCACATTCTATTTCGCATATGACCGTTCAGTGTTAGATCCGAATGACCTGGCATCCCTGGAGATGCATGCCACTATCTTGCGCAACAACTCTGA
>Ga0316194_10004128_pt1 | contig 10067 bp, 7 predicted proteins | sample CroRivsedime1_MG_FD_204936 | JGI IMG/M metagenome (GOLD analysis project Ga0316194, IMG submission 204936) | Coastal sediment microbial communities from Maine, United States - Cross River sediment 1 | ecosystem: Environmental > Aquatic > Marine > Coastal > Sediment | place: USA: Maine... | reverse complement strand
CCGGGGCCCGGCACGACGAGTCGGCCAAGGTGCTGCGGCGCCACCGCCTCGAACACCTCGCCGCACGGGCGCCCTGGACCCTGTCGCGCGGAGAGCGCCAACGTCTGGTCCACGCTGCCCTCGACCTCCTTCGTCCAGCTGTGATGATCGTTGACGAGCCGGGCCAGGGGCTGGATCCCGAGGACCTCCGCGAATTTGTGAAGCTGGTTCACCGGCGGGCAGAGAAGGGGAGGGGCTATCTCGTGATTTCCCACCGGTTGGAACTCGCGGCGGCCGCCCACCGCCACCTTCGAATCAGCAACGGGAAGTTGATCGAGGTGACGCTGTGAAGGACGCTCGTCCCTGGACCTATGCCGCTCTCTTCGGCACCCTCTGGGGCGCCATCGAGGCGACCCTTGGCACCGCCGTCCATCTGGGCAAGCTGCCCCTCCGCGGCACCATCATGGGTCTCGCCGGCCTGCTGTGTCTGGTCTGCCTTCGACGGCTTCAGCCCCGGGCCGGCGTCTGCCTGCTTGCCGGCGTCGTAGCGATCTTCCTCAAGATCTTCACCCTTGGCGGACTCTACCCCGGGCCGATCATCGGGATCGGCATTCAGGCTCTGGCGCTGGAGGTCGCTCTTACCGGAACTGGCGGTCGGGCGATCGGGGCCGCAATCGGAGGATTCGTTGCTCTGGCGACCAATCCACTGCAGAAGCTCGTCACGATGTGGGTGGTTACCGGGACCGAAGCCGTCAGGTCATACCTTCGGCTGCTCCAGGAGAGTGCCGCCGCAGTCGGGCTCGAAGGCCTCAATCCGACCGTGATCGTCACAGCGGTTGCGACGACGACGGGCGCGGTGGGGGCGGCTGGTGGATTGTGGGCGTGGTGGGTGGCGGGTCGGGTGATGCGGCGCCTGGGGAAGCGCTCATGAACCGCGTCGCCGGTTTCCTTCTCGCGATGTCGGTAGTGGCCGTTCTCTTCGGCCCTCCGCTCTACGCTGCATGGGCAGCATCGATTGCCATCGTCGCGGCCTGGATTCTCGACCCGTCGGCCTTGCGGGCCGGCCTCCGGGTCGGCGCAATTCTCGCCATCGTGTTCGCTGCATCAATCACCGCCGGAGTGGTGGCGTGGGCGGTGGGCCCACAGCGTGGGATCGAGACCGGGGGTATGGTCCTGCTGCGACTGCTGGTGTTGACGGTGGGCGCGGCGGTGCTGGTGCGCTCGGTCAATGCCGAGACCCTGTTGAGAATGACCCGGAAAATCGGGATGGAACGTCTCGGCCTCGTCCTCGGTCTCGCTCTCAATTCCCTGCCGCGTCTCGCGGAGGCCGCCGCCGATGTGTGGACCGCTTCACGGGTTCGAAGTGATGGCGCCGTCGCGCGTCTGCGGCGGCTGCCCGGCGTCGGCGAGGTTCTGCTCTCTCATACGGCCCGCATCGCTGAGGAGGCGGCTGCGGCGGCGTCGCTTCGTGGACACTCCGCCCTGACCCGACCCGGCAACACGCTGCGATCACCGGTCCGCGTTGTCGTGGTCACTGGGCCGAGCAACAGCGGCAAGACCGAGGTAGTAACCTCCGTTGCCGGCCAATTGCAGAGCGTGGGTGTTGATGTCGTGGGGTTTGTGCAACCAGGTGAACTTCTCGAGGGCAAGAAGGTGGGCTTTCGACTCCGGGACCTTGCATCAGGTCAAGAGGCCCCTTTGGCGTCTCTGAGTGAGCGCGACGACGGCGATTTCGGCACCCGTTTCCAGTTCTCGGACGAAGGCTTTCGGCTTGGCCGCGAAGCCTTGTCACGCACCGCTCCGGAATCCGTCGTAATCATCGACGAACTCGGTCCGATCGAGCTGCGCGGCCAGGGCCATATGCCGGCGGTTCGAAAGGCGCTGGCCGTCGCTGATCTCGGCGGAGCGATGATCGTTGTCCGCCGCTCGCTGGTGCCATCGTTGCTCGCCGAACTCGATGCTACGGACGCAGTTGTCATCGATGTCGGCGAGTTTGGGGAGCGCTCCGTTGATACGATCGTGGACGCGCTGGGGATTTCCAGCGTTATGGCGGTGCCAGGCTGAAGCCAGGCACCGCGTATCGGTCCTATCCGTCATTCTCGTGGGGCAGGGGTCTCGCCTGCCGCGCGGGCGGGTGTCGATTCCGAATTCCGAATTCAGAATTCCGAATTCGGTCAATGACGTCGCTATGACATTCCAGTTGACCCTAGTCAATGCAAGCCAACCCGCGATGCGACAATCTAGCGCTGTGAAGGTATTGAAGCTTCGTCGCGCCATACAGTGGGTCATGACCGCCATCGTCATCCTGATCGGCATCCAGTTCTCGCTGTGGGTGATGCCGCACCTCGAAGGTCGCTGGCCCTCTGTTTCACGGCCGCCGGGGGTGGAAGCTTTCCTCCCGATCGACGCCATGCTCGGCCTGCGTCACCTTCTCTATGAGGGAACCATCGACGCCATCCACCCGGCCGGACTCGCCATCTTCATCGGTATTTGTCTGATGTCCCTTGTGGTCGCCAAGTCCTTCTGCTCCCACATCTGTCCGGTCGGTCTCCTGTCTGAACTCCTGGGGCGTTTCGGCATCAAGCTCACCGGACGCACCCTGACACCGCCGAAATGGCTCGACATTCCTCTTCGCGGTCTCAAGTTCCTTCTCCTCGGCTTCTTTGTGTGGGCGATCTGGTTCGCCATGGACCCGCGCGGTGTCGAGGCCTTCCTCGATAGCCCCTACGCCAAGATCGTCGATGCCAAGATGTGGCTTTTCTTCGCCCCACCGAGCCGCGTGACGATCGCGGTCCTCGGGATCCTGATTGTGGGTTCGATTTTCGTGCGCGACCTTTGGTGCCGGTACCTCTGCCCCTACGGCGCGCTGGTCGGGGTGCTCGGCCGTTTCGCGCCGCTCAAGGTGACTCGCGACCCGGACCTCTGCACCGACTGCGAGTCCTGCACGACGGTCTGCCCGGCTCGGCTGCAGGTCCACACCATGCAACGAGTGGCCTCCATCGAGTGCACTTCCTGCCAGGACTGCGTTGTTGCCTGCCCGGTTAGCTCCTGTCTCGCAGTGCGGCCTCCGAAGCCCCTCGGGGCCACCAGGTGGCTGCGCCCGGTGACGGCGACCGTGCTGGCGGTGGGCCTCTATCTGGCGGTGATCGTTGGCTTCAAGGCTACCGGCCACTGGCACACAGCGATCACCGAAGAGGAGTATCACCGGCGCCTGCAGGAGATCAACTCACCGCTCTACACTCATGTCGGCGGCACCGCTATGGCCGAGGACGCGACGAAACGCTGAGACTCGTTCGCGTCCGATGTACAATCCGCGCATGCTTGCATCACTGTCCGAGATTCCTCTCCTCAGCCAGCTCACCGAAGAGCAGCGAACGATCGTGATCGGGGCCGGCTTCGAGAAATCGCTCGAACGCGGTGAGATCCTTTTCCACGAGGGCGCCCCTGCTGAGGCGCTTTATGCGGTGATCGACGGCCAACTCAAGCTGGTGCGCTACTCGCCCAAGGGGCGCGAACTGCTGCTTCATCTCGTGAATCCCGGCCAGACCTTTGCGGAAGCAGCGCTCTTCGCCCCCGGCACCTACCCTGCGACCGCCGAAGTGATGCATGCCTGCCGTCTGTGGTGCCTGCCGCGAGTCGCGTTGCTCGAACTGCTGGGCGCTTCACCCGAGCTCGGTGTCGCCATGCTCGGCTCGATCTCGTTGTGGACCCGCAAGCTGGCGTCAAAGCTCGAACTCCACACCCAGCGCCGGGTCGAGGAACGGGTGGCCATCTACCTCCTGAGCCGGGCCGGCCCAGTCGAGCTCGAGCCGGGCGATCGAATCGAGCTGGCGGAGCCCCGCAACCTCATCGCCGCGCAGTGCGGAACCGCCCCCGAGGTCCTGTCGCGCACCTTCCGGCGCCTTGAAGATGACGGCATTCTCATGGCCGCTCCGCACCACGTCACCATCCACGATCCAGACAGTCTACGATCGCTGGCGGAGTGGATCGAATGAGTTGATCCCTGCGGATGGCTCGGATGCGGGGCTAGGGCAGGGTTCCGATCATTGACGAAGAACGCTGGGAGACGAACTCGTCGAGATTCATCGTGCCCGAGGTCGTGCTGTCGACACCGTCCACGGCGCCCCAGCGAACGTAGTCGATCTGGCCGGATTCGTTGTCAAGGCTTGATAGCCCAGTGACCGGGGTACCATCCACCCACACGTCCAGGTGGCCGTTGCTCGAGCCGGCGTCCGAAGCCTTCCACTCGAACTCGACCGCGAAATACGCACTCGGGAGGCTGGAATCTGCCGTAACACTCGAAAGGGACCCTCCGTCGAGTGCGCTGACGACGAGAGCGATATTTGCACCGCTGTCTTCGAGCCGAAGCTGGAACTCGGCCGAACCGTTGCTTGCATATGCGGTGAAATGATCAAAGGTGTCGGCGGAGCCCGGAGTGAGGCTCGTAAGATCGACATAGAAACGCGCGCGATAGAGCTGCTCCGCTGACGGCGAATTGTCCTGAACATAGGCTCGCCCAGTCAATGCCGTGTCAATTGTTAATGTGAGCTTCGCCGAAGACGCGACGGAAAATCCGTTATCGATGGCGATGCTATCGCCTGCCCGGAGGGTGACGTCACCTGAAGAAAGAACATCAACATTCGCAGCCGTCAAAGTGAGACATCCCTCGAAGGAGGTTGTGCCGCCAACAGTCTGATCGGGTACCACTAGGTCGGCATCACCAGCACATGTCGAACCGACCGTGACCTCGAGCCCGAAGCTTCCAGCCTTTGCCGCCCCCGCTTTGACGAGGAGATCGCTCGCCCACGATCCGGCGGTGACGACCGTCATCGCCATTATGAAGGCGAACGTCTTCTTGTTGATGAGTGCCCTTGTCTTTGCCATAGCTCGGCCTCCCGGTCGCATCTGTTGCACAACTATTCCTAATATATAGCCCTTTTTATACAGCAGCAAGCATGGCCCGTCCACCACCATGGCTCTCTGTGATCCTGAGCACAGCGCTGGACAAGCCTACTTAGCGGATCAACCCGAAGATTGGAAAGTCGGTTGGAACGCTACGGTGAGCCAACGATCTCGGCCGTGAACACACCGCCCGATGCGACAGAAAACCCGTTTTCGAGGGTGATTCTGCTCCCATCGCGGAAATACGCGTTGCCTGTGCTTTCGACCACAACGGTGATCTCTCGGGATAGTGCAGGTGCTAAAGTTGAAGAAAGTAGGGAGACTCTTTCACCCGCCAAACCACGGGAACTCAATTCTCGGTTTGGGTTGATGCGAATGGCCATTTGGTGGCAACAACGCCAAACAGACGGCAAATTGGAGGCGGTCATGCCAGCGCAGGCAAAGACACTCGAGGTCGCAGTCATTTCCCTGATTTTCGGAATCGCTCTTACGGCGTGTACGAGTTCGACGGGTTCGGTGAACCCGTCCAAGACGGTCCCGGAAAACGAGCTAGAGGCGAAATCCCGGCTTTTTAAACCGATGATGTGGCCTCAGCCCGAGGGCGAGTTGCCGCCTGCGGTCGCCCCGGAAGGCCTGACCCTGATCGAGGTACCTTCATTTGTCGAAATGCCGCCGGCGTTTTATGAAGTCCGGCCTCTCGGCCCGGAGGCCATCGGGCCGATCCGGGTTATGGACGTTACATACCCTAAAGCAGCGCTGCCCGACTCCCGCCCGCCCGAACCGGTACCCGTTCAACCTAAGACCGGGCCGGTCCTCACGACCACCGGGCCGGTTCCGCTGGCACCGCCCGCAATGACGAACTCCTTCGGCTCGACCAACTTCGATGACAACGGGACCAATACCGGCTTCTACTTCATTCCCGCCGATCCTATCGGCGCCTCAGGCCCGAACCACGTCGTGGACGTGGTCAATGTGAGCATCAGGTTCCACACCAAAGCTGGGGCACAGGTCTTCAACTCTTCGCTCAAGAATTTCTTCGCACCGCTGGCGCCGACCACTTTTACCTTTGATCCCAAGGTGGTTTTCGACCAGTACGCTGGTAGATTCGTGGTGACCACTCTCGAGGTGGAGGACGACGGCGCCGGCGGGGACCCCGAAGCCTCCAGGATCCTGGTTGCGGTCTCGGACGACGCAGATCCCCTGGGCACGTGGTACATGCTCGCCATCAACTCGAAGACTCTGATCGGGAGTGTCGACCACTGGGCCGACTACCCGGGCTTCGCGATCGACGAGGAAGCGGTCTACATAAATTGCAACATGTTCACATTTAGTGAGAACGGCGGTGGTTATGCGGGCGTCCGCCTGTGGGTGATCGACAAGGGAATTGGCGGAAACGGTTTTTACAACGGCGGGACCGCGATGGTGAACATCTTTGATCCTTACGCTGGGGGAGGCTCCGGTACGACGACCCAACCGGCCCACGTTTTCGGCAGTGGTCCGTCCGGCGTGGGAACATTCCTGGTATCGTATTCGGGACTCAGCGACGGTACGGATGAATACATCCAGATCGTACGCATCGACAGCCCCCTGACCTCGCCGACTTTCAGCCAACAATACGTCAACATTGGTAACATCGAGGACTTCTCCAGCTTCCCCGACGCCCCCCAGTTGGGGAGCGCCGTCGGCGTCGACACCAGCGACCGGCGTGCTTTGCAAGCAGTGTGGGTCGAAAATTCCTTGTGGATGGTGACTACGATCGTTCCCAAAGCTGGGGATGCTGATGCGGGTGAGACTGCTGCCTACTGGGTGAAACTCGACACGACGACCCTGGGGGCCATCTCAGCTGCCGACCAGGGAGCTATCCTGGGAGACGACATTGCGACCGATACGTTCACTTTTTACCCCTCGGTTGCGGTAAATGGCGCAGGCCAGGTCGTCATCGGCTACTCTGCCTCGGCCGCTTCCATATACCCGGGCTCGTACTACACCACCCGCGTGCCGGCGGACGCTGCTGGCACCACGAGCGGATCGGGGACCCTGACGGTGGGGACCGATTTTTACGTGCGGACATTTGGCGGGCCGGACAACCGCTGGGGTGATTACAGCGGAGCTTCGATCGACCCCACCAATGGCTGCATGTGGGTCTTCAACAAGTACGCCATGGCCCGCGGCACCAGCAGTGGCGGCGAGGACGGCCGCTGGGCGACATCCCACGGGACCTTCTGCATCAGCGGAGCCTGCCCGGCAGACATGTTTCTCGCGGGAATAACCTTTACTGCAACCGAGACTCGCGGGGCTGCCTCCAGGATCACAACCGGTAAAAACGTGACTTTCAACAGCGGTTCCAACGTCACCCTAAGGGCCAAGGACAAGATCATTATCCGCAACGGATTCGCGCTGAACAGCGGAGCCGCTCTCACGGTTGAACTCAGCGCCGAACCGTGCCAGTAGGCGGTCGCACCGAGGAGCAGGAATCGAAGAAGTACGGCAGGCCGCCCTTGATCATCAACTCGGCGGCAATGCAGGATCGGGCTCCGCATAGCCGAGCGCGCGCAGTTTTTCGAGTTCCTCCGGCGCCAGCTCAGCTTCCTCATGATCTGTGAAGCCGAGCCGATCGCGAACGTCGATTTCATGCGATCGGATCTCGAGCAGTTGGTCAAAGAGGTCCGCGGCGACATCAGGATATTCATCGATCCGGTTCCCCTGCTCGGTCGGATCATCGGCGAGAGAATAGAGTTCCGCAGGCCGATTGTTCTCGGCGAGCATCGACCAGTGGCGTGTTCGGAGCTTTTCTCGACCGCTCGCGATGTGGACAGGGCGCTCGAAACCTCCTGCGGAGGGACTCGATACGAGCGGTAGCAGGCTCAATCCCATGGCTTGCGGGAGGGGAGGGGCTCCGGTGGCATCGAGGATGAACGGAAGGAGATCGAGAGTGGAGACCAGGTTGGCGACCCGGCGGCCCGCATGGCTCCGGTCCGGAAAGCGCAGGATCAGCGGCACCCGAGCCACCTCTTCGTAGTTCTGATCATGCAGCAGGAATCCGTGATCGAGGAACTCCTCGCCATGGTCCGAGGTCAGCACGACCAGGGTGCGTTGCGCGACCTCGAGATCCTCGAGGGCTGCGAGCAGAAGGCCGATCTGGTGATCGACGTAGGTGATCGCCCCATCGTAGAGTGCGACCGTATACTCCATCTCCTCGTCCGTGAAAAGCTCATTTGGGCCGGGCACCTCGTCCCGCCGCGCCTGGTTGTGCCAGAGCAGCAGCTCGGAGGCGCATCGGCTCGCCCGGCAGCCGTCGAACGAGCCGGAGTAGCCCGAAGCCACGTACTTGTTGAGGAACGGCGGTGGTGACTCGTACGGCAGGCGCGTGACGGCGGAGTGGGTGTCGTAGGTGTGGAGGAACAAAAAGAACGGCTGTTTTCGGTGGCGGCTCAGCCAGCCCAGTGCGCGCGGCAACAGCTCCGCAAGGCCACCATCATCGAAGTACGACTCGATCTTGCCCATCACACCCTTGTAGTTGCGGTCGAAGTACAGATCGAAGCCCTGCGAAAAGCCGAAGTTGCCTGACAGGTAGCCGCCGTCGACGAATGCCGCGGTCGCGTAGCCGGCGTCGTGCAGAGCCTCGGCCAGCGTCGTGTGGCCCTCGGCCAGCGCGCGTCCGTTGCCCGGAAATACCCCATGCACCGTCGGCGCCAGCGAGGTGAGCATCGACATGTGCACTGGCAGAGTGCCCCCACCCGTGTTCACGTTTTGTTCGAAAAGCACCCCTTCGGTGGCGAAGTAGTCGATATTCGGGGTTGTGGGGCGTTCATAGCCGTAACAGCCGAGATGGTCGGCCCGAAGGGTATCGATCGACACCAACACGACAGAAAGACTGCTGTCCGGCGACTCCTCCAGGCCACCACTCCCACAGGCCACCGTCAAAAGAAACACCGCCTGTGCGAAGAGGATCAACACGAAGCCGGTCCGGCCGCGGCGAAGGAAATGATGTTTCATTGGCCTGACCTCAAGATAGCAAACGGCTGTCGCCCTCGGAATCCCTCACATGGAATCAGGCTCGCCGGGTGGCAGAGGATCCTTGTTGTCGGTCGACACCGTTCAGAAGCGTGCGGTCAAGCGATCGTGCGCTCTTCGGCCTGCTCCTCGTTGATCGCTCGGGATACCTTGCTGTCCGCCTGATCCCCAAGCCTGTCGATGTCAGCATCCACCATCATCTTGACGAGGCTAGAAAATTTCGTCTTTGGAGACCAACCGAGAATGTCCTTTGCCTTCGTGGGGTCCCCCATCAGAATATCTACTTCAGCCAGTCGGTAGAAATCCGGCGACACATCGACGACCGTTGTGCCGGACTTCTTGTCGATGCCAACCTCATCCACGCCGGTGCCCTTCCACGAGATCTCGACTCCTGTGGCCGCAAACGCCTCTTCCACGAACTCGCGGACCGTGTGTGTCTCCCCAGTGGCAATCACAAAGTCGTCCGGCGTCTCTTGCCGTAACATCAACCACATTGCCTCGACATACTCCCCGGCAAATCCCCAGTCGCGAGCGGCCGATAGGTTTCCTAGGGTTATTTTTTCCTGATCCCCACGAGCCATCTTCGCTACACCCTGAGTAATCTTCCGAGTCACGAATTCAGATCCACGAAGAGGGGACTCATGATTAAAGAGGATTCCGGAACAGGCAAAAAGGTCGTGCGCCTCTCGGTAGTTCACTGTTGTCCAATGAGCGCAGACTTTCGCAATGCCGTAGGGGCTTCGGGGATAAAGAGCTGTAGTTTCATTCTGCGGAATCTCCCGTACCTTCCCGAACATCTCGCTGGTCGATGCCTGATAGAAGCGTGTATGGGGTGACACTGTCCGAATCGTCTCGAGAAAGCGGAGCACTCCGACTCCGTTGATGTCGAGCGTGACCATCGGTTGCTCGAACGAAACACCAACAAAACTCTGGGCCGCCAGATTGTAGATCTCGTCAGGCTGAACGGCTTCGATGAGGCGGAAGATATTTGAAAACTCGAGGAGATCGAGGGGCACAAGAGTCACGTCATTCTCGACCCCAAGCTCTCGGAGGCGCCATGTATCCAGATTCGATGTCCGACGATAGCCGCCGAAAACCTCGTATCCTTTTCTGAGCAGCAGCCGCGAGAGATAGGCGCCGTCCTGTCCTGTAACCCCAGTGATGAGAGCTCG
>Ga0316194_10004125_pt1 | contig 10074 bp, 8 predicted proteins | sample CroRivsedime1_MG_FD_204936 | JGI IMG/M metagenome (GOLD analysis project Ga0316194, IMG submission 204936) | Coastal sediment microbial communities from Maine, United States - Cross River sediment 1 | ecosystem: Environmental > Aquatic > Marine > Coastal > Sediment | place: USA: Maine... | reverse complement strand
AATAAACAGCGAAAGATCTTTGGCAAGGTCCTTGTCAAATGATCGCCACAGATCAAACGGCCGCTCACCTTTAACATCCTTGAAGTACAGATCTGCAGTTTTTTTGGTCTTGGCGACAATGTCTTTTTCCAAAATAATCTCCTTTCCAGAAACAATCAGCCCCGCTGGTAGCAAGGCTAGGAGCAGGGCTGACGATCATTGCTGAAAAAGGGGGTACGCCGTTTAGTCAACGTTGTGGTGCCCCTACAAGATAGAGTATTTAGGACCGCCCCCCCCCTCGGGGCAGGTCCATATGATGTTCTCGTATGGATCTTTGATCTCGCAGGTCTTGCAGTGCAGGCAGTTTGAAGGGTTAAGCTTCAGACGCCTGGACCCGTCCGGATCTTCTTCCAGTTCATACACCTGGGCCGGGCAGAAACGGGTGCAGGGGCAGCGATAGTTATCAAAGCATTCGCCGACACAAATGCTTTGATCAGGAATATTGAGATGACAGGGTTGGTTTTCCTCATGGGTGGTGCCGGAAAGGTAGAGTCCGGTCAATTTATCCAGATACAGCTTGCCGTCAAGATCCTGGGTTTCCGGGGACTCGGTTTGGGGAACTGTTGAGTTATTAAATTTTCTTAAAGACAGGCGATCCTTTTTAATTTCCATGGGATCTACAAATCCGCGACCGCCACTCAAATACTGGGCGCCGATGGTAATGAATTTCCCCACGCCTTTTTGGGAAAGGGCCTGGTCGAAATTGCGCGCGCTGTACAGTTCTTTTTTTATCCAGCTGCGGTCAACACTCTGCGCATAGGCCCCCAGGGTCTCAGCGGAATAATTCTCGCGGTCCAACGCCGTCAGGATCGCTTCAGCCGCCAGCATGCCGGATTTCATGGCGGTGTGCACACCCTTGAGCCGCTGGATATTTAACATGGAAGCACTATCGCCGACGACAACCGCACCGTCCAACGCCAGCCGGGGCATCGTATAATAGCCGCCGGCCGGCAGAGTCTTGGCGCCCTGCTGCAACACTTTTCCGCCCTGGATGATATCGGCAATCAGCGGGTGTTTTTTAAAACTTAAAAATGCCTGGTAGGGTTCAAACAGCGGGTCTTCATATTCCAATCCGACAACAAATCCCAGGGAGACCCGATTGTCCTTCATTTTATAGAGAAATCCACCGCCTTTTGTATCAAACCCCAGCGGGTAACCGAAGGAATGCACGACCGTGGTGTTGGATGAATTAAAAGGACTTGATTCCGGAATTTCAATCACTTCCTTGATAGCGGTCTCAAACACCTGGGGCATTTTATCTTCGAAAATATCCAGCTTCTTGCCGATCTCGCGCAAAAGGCTTCCCTGGGGTCCTTCCCCAAAAACGGTAACTTTGGCCATCAAGTCAACACCCGGCTCAAAATTAGGTCTTTTGTTACCATCTTTATCGATACCTTTGTCTCCGGTGCGGATGCCGATGACCCGGTCGCTGTCCGCTTCATACAGTACCTCGACGCCGGCAAACCCCGGAAAAACCATCACGCCCAGCTCTTCTGCCATCTCTCCCAGCCAAGTGCAATACTTGGAAAGGCTGATGATGTGGCATCCGCTATTGTGCATATAACTGGGCGTGTAGGGAAGACGAAATTTTCCGGTAGGCGTCAGATAATAAAACTCGTCACGGCACTCAGGTTGTTCGATCGGACACTCTTTCTCCAGGAAATCGGGTATGAGTTCTTGAAGTGCCACAGGGTCCAGAATGGCCCCGCTCAGTGAGTGAGATCCAATGGATTCAGCCTTTTCAATCAAGCAAACCTCGATTTCCTTTCCCGCTTTCTGTGCCAAGTTCATCAAGTGGATGGCACCGGCCAGGTTCGCCGGGCCACCGCCGACAAACAGGACGTCAAACTCCAATGCTTCTCTGGTTTCATCCATTTATGTCATCCTTCTCTGTAACCTTCTTTTTATGATCAACATCCTAATCCGGACAAGCCGGTTGAAGCGAAGCGTAAATCCCGATTTATCGGGGAATTGAAGATTGAAGATTGAAGATTTGTGGTTTCGCTCTCCGAGGCGCAGGCGCTACAACCCCTACGAGCCGGAGGCTTCGCTCCGCCTTTTCAATTTAATTCGATAGAATTGCTTATATATTCAATATAGCTATAGGATTAGCCCTTAACTTTCTTCACTTCTTCCGCCATGGCCGGAACCACTTCCGCCAGATCGCCGACAATACCCAGATCCGCCTTGGAGAAAATGGGTGCTTCAGGATCCTTGTTGATGGCCACGATGAACTTGGAAGTCGACATGCCGGCCAGATGCTGAATAGCGCCTGATATACCGCAGGCAACGTACAACACGGGGGAGACAACTTTACCGGTCTGGCCCACCTGATCGCTGTGCGGGCGCCAGCCTTCATCAACCGCTGAGCGTGAGGCCCCGACTGCACCGCCAAAAGCGGCCGCCAGTTGTTCAATGGCAGCGAAATCTCCACTGGTTCCGCGACCGCCGGACACGATAATATCCGCTTCGGTCAACTCGATTTTATCGCCGGTTTCCATGTTCTTGTCGACAACCGTTGTTTTAACGTCGCCTACATTGGCGTCAACTTTTTCCACCACGCAATCTTTGGCCGTCTCGACAATGTCCATCACATTCGGGCGAATTGCGATGATTTGCGGAGAACCCTCAATTTCAACATCGGCAAAAATCTTCCCACCGAACATCGGGCGGGTGCAGGTCAAGATTCCGCTATCCAACTTGATCACCGTGCAGTCCATGGCAAGGCCCGCATCCAATCTGGCAGCCAAACGCGCACACAGATCTTTTCCCTGGACGGAGGCACCAATGAGAATCACCGCCGGATCCGCGGATTGAATCAGTTCTGCAATAACATTGGTGTAGGCATCCGTTGTGTATTCCGCCAAGGCCGGATCATCAGCCACCAGTATTTTGTCGGGCCCATATTTTTTCACTTCCCCGGCAAGACCCTCGATACCGGCACCGACAACCACAGCAGTCACATCGGTCCCCAAACCATCGGCGATGCGGCGGCCTTCACTGACGGCTTCGAAGGACACTTTGCGGCATTCACCATCTCTTTGTTCTGTAATAACAAACACTCCCTGTGCCATATTGATCTCCTTATGAAAGGGGCTTCGCCCCAATTGGAATGTTGGAATGCTGGAATAGTGGAGTAATGGGTTCTGGGATAATGAAAAATTGGGTTGATGGCAAAATTCGCACTGTTATTATTTAAATCTGAATAAGATCCTTATAAACAACAATATTCCATCATTCCACTATTCCATTATTCCATGCACTAGACAAATTCAAAAATATTCCACTAATTATAACCTAAACTTGGCATTAATAACCGATATACTTATATAATCTTAGATTCCTCATGCAGCACTCGGACCAGTTTCGCGGCTTTTTCCTGGGCCGATTCAGCCTCAATTATTTTCACCGCTTGTCGTTCAGGTGGAAAATTCAATGCTTTAATCTTAACTTTTCGGTTCGCCGCTCCCACCGCAGCTGCATCGACACCCAGATCGGCAACCGTTTTGACTTCTACCGGCTTCTTTTTGGCTTTCATAATCCCGGGCAAGGAGGCATAGCGCGGTTCGTTCAACCCTCGCTGGGTCGTAATCAATGCCGGCAAAGCGGCTTCCACCACCACCGTTCCACCTTCAATGGTGCGGTGGCACTTGATCTTGCCGTCGAGCATCTCGGTTTTGACCACCATGGAGATTTGCGGAATGTCTAAAAATTCGGCCACACCCGCCGCGACCTGGTAGTTGTCCTCGTCCACGGCCCGGTGTCCGGCAATGATCAGGTCACACGGATTCTCCTTGACGGCGGCCGCCAGTATTTTGGCCGTTGCCAGCGCGTCGCTGCCTTCAGCAGCCGGATCGTTGATGTGAACCCCTTTATCGGCGCCCATAGCCAGAGCGGTTCGTATGGTTTCCACGGTTTTTTGCGGCCCCATGGAAACTACCGTCACCGCACCACCCTGGGCATCTCTGATTTGCAGGGCCTCTTCCACCGCAATCTCATCGTAAGGATTCATTACCCATTTTATGTCCTGCTTTTTTATGGACAACCCATCGCCTTCAATTTCAATTATAGACTCGGTGTCCGGCACCTGTTTTACCAAAACAACGATTTCCATACTGTACTCCTTTCATAAGTTAACAAAATATAAGTCGTAAAGGACCCTCAAATTATATTGGTTTCCAGCTTGCTCGGAGCCAAATTTAAATTACAAATCACAATGACAAAAATTCGAAATACCAAACTGACGCTTTCGTAAAAAGTCCTCGAATCATCATTCCGGACTTGATCCGGCATCCAGAACACATTGAATTTATTGGATTCCGGCTTTCGCCGGAATGATGGCAAAACAAAAGAATTGACTGTCTATAAGTACATCAAACTTGTATGCTGCAAGTTTGAATGCGATGATAATTTAACCTCATGCTTGCAATGTTTTGGTCATTTGATATTGGAATTTGATATTTATTTGTATTTTGGTGCTTGTATTTTGGGATTTTTTAATCAAACAGGAACCGGAATATCCAACGTACCAAACGCCAATGCCATTGCTATGAGCACTCTTTATCTATTGGCCTTGCGAATTCCCAGCTGATCCAGGGCAATAATCCATTTACAAATATTGGCCGAGCCCTCCACCATGGTGTAGGTGGGAGCATCTCTGTAAAAGCGGGCCACCGGATATTCGGTGGAATAGCCGTAGGCGCCCAGAATCCGCATGGCATAGTTGGCACATTTGAATGCCACTTCACCCGCCAGATATTTGGCCTGGGCCACATCCAGTCCGTTGTTCAGTCGGCCCTCATCCTTGGCCCAGGCTGCTTTGTAAACCACCAACCGGGCGGCTTCCAATTCCGCCGACATCTGGGCGATCAGGTCCTGGTTCATTTGAAATTCACCGATCGGTTTGCCGAATTGCTTGCGTTCTTTACAATATTTTATGGCTTCATCCAGGCAGGCCTGGCCCACCCCGATCCCGCCGGCGGCGGCGGAGAGCCGGGTCTGGTTCAGGGAGCCAAAGAGGATCTTGGCGCCATCCCCCGGGTTTCCCAATAGGTTTCCTTTGGGAAGTTTCGTATCGGTCAGATAAATTTCACCGGTGGGGGAGGAACGCGAACCCATTTTATCAAGCGCCGTTGTCCGGATGTCATTGAAATTTTTTACTTCCACAACAAATGCGGAGAGCCCTTTGGCCCCTTTTGATCGATCGGTGTAGGCATAGTAAATGATGGCGTCGGCCACATCGGCATTGGAAATCCAGGTTTTGGAACCATTTAACAGCCAGTGGTCCCCTTTGTCCTCGGCCTTTGATTTGATGGCCATGACATCGGAACCCGCATCCGGCTCCGTCATGGCGAAGGCACCCACATATTCGGCAGAAACCAGATTGGGAATATATTTTTCCTTGAGCTCATCACTACCATAGGTCAATATGGTGTACGCACATCCCAGGGTCTGCATGTTGATTTGGACCCTGAGGGAGCTGGAAGCCCGGGCAATTTCCTCGGTAACGATCATGGCCGCCAACCAACCCATTTCAGATCCACCGTATTGCTCTGGAATAACCGTTCCGAACAATCCCAGCTCTCCCATGGGTTTGACAACTTCTTCGTAAGGAAAGTAGTGCTTCTCATCCCATTCATCGGCAAACGGTGCGATCTTTTCGGCGGCGAAGTCGCGAACCATATCCCTTAGCATCTCAAGTTCTTCGGGCAGACTAAAATCCATATTCCATCCTCCAAGTTGACATAATTTGTTTGAATTCTTTTCGTTAATTATTTTTTATAGGAAAAGCAATTGGCAGCTTTTCCACCTAAGGAATGTTGGAATGATGCAGCCCTAAGATTTTCTACTGAATATCCATCCCGGCATTGGGACAATGACATTCTCGGTATTAAATCCAAGGGTTGGTATACCGTATACACCTTTTAGTTCAAGAGATGGACTATAGAGGATGACCGATGGTAAGTCAAGAAAGAAAGTAGCTATTATGCAGCTACATTGTATGGAGATTGCAGGCACGTTCGGCGGATCGTCCGCACCGGAATTTGGATGCCGAAAACAGCGACCACCAGCAGAGCCGGGGGAATGAGTAAGCCCCCTGGAAGGAGCCGGGTCACGTTCTGATACTGATTGCTGATCAGATTCCTTTGTCGATAATGTTTCGGTCGTGCTTGAGGCGCTCTTGAATACCTTTGCTGATCTGGTAACTGCGGCTAAATTCAGACCAGAATTCCCGATCCTTTTCTTTCCATTCAGAACCGAAACGCTTATCAAAAAAATCACCGAGTTTTTCGAAAAGCAACTTCCAGGGTGGCTCGCCTCTTCGGACAGCACCCAATATGTCATTGAGCAAATCATCGAGATCTGCCAGAGTCTCTTTAGGGAGGTAGGATATCGCCCCTTTTTGAATGGACTCCATAAGCGTTTCAGGACTGATGGCATGCGCTGTCAGCATTACGGTTGGGATCCCCCTATCCACAGCTTCTTCCAACAATTTGAGCCCATCGACACCCATGATATCTAAAATCGCAAGATCATACCGCCCCTGTTTGATTTTTTGAGAAGCGCTTTTGTACTCTCGGGCGGTATCGATATGGGCCTCATCCAAAATCTCTTGGATGGTTTCCAAAATATCTTCTTCATCATCCACTGCCAGTATATGCTTGCCTTTGAGTAAAGATCCCTTTTCAGACATCTACAGCCCCTCCTGGTACTTTAATCATTTAAGAATTACTTTTCATTTAATAGTTCACCTTTACTCCAAGTAACCCATAATGCGCGGCAGCCACAGAATAACATCGGGCAAATACGTGATCAGCGCCAACACGGCCATCTGGATAAGTATAAATGGTATGACGGCTTTGGAGACATAAATAATATCTTTGTTGGATATCGCACCGGTTATGTAAAGACTGACCCCCATGGGAGGGGTGCAATATCCTATGGCCAGATTGACCGTCATGATCAAGCCAAAATGCATCCAGCTGACACCGAAAGCATCCAGCATCGGCAAAAATACGGGTCCTAATATCATGGTGGCCGAAATAATATCCATGAACATACCGACAAAAAGAAGTACAATGTTCATGGCCAAAAGGAACATAAATGGAGATTGAATCGCAGACAGAACCGCTTCGGTAACTTTTCCCGGAATATCTTCCAAGGAAAGTAAACGGCCAAAACAGGTAGCCCCAGCAACTATAATCAGCAAGGTGGCGGAGGTCACTGCCGAGCTAACCGTAATTTTTTTAACATTCATAAATTTTATGGACCTGTGAATGAACAGCTCCACAATAAACGCATAGACACAGGCAACCACCGCCGCTTCATTGGCGGTAAATGCTCCGGAGAATATGCCGCCGAATATGATCACCGGCAGCATCAGAGACCAGAAACCCTCTTTAAGTACGGCCAACACCTCCATGGGCTTGGGAACCGGCATGCGTACAATCTCGGTCTTTGTCCGAAAATAGAGGTAAGAATAAAGGCAGACCCCCAGCATGATGAGAACACCCGGTAAAAAGCCTGTTAGAAAAAGTCCCTCCAAAGAGACGTTGCTGATCATGCTGAAAAGGATCATGCCGATGCTGGGGGGAATGATTACCCCCAGGTTGGGGGATGTTGTCATCAGGCCCAGTGTATATTTTTGCGGGTATCCATTGTCGATTAGCGCTGGAATCATAAAGCCGCCCAGGGCCACCACCGTGGCGACCGTTGAACCGGATATCGCACCAAAAAGACCGCAGGCCAGTACTCCCGCCATACCCAGACCCCCCGGAAGCCAGCTTACCAATGCATTGGCGACTTTGATCAGCTTTTCGACGATGGAACCCGCCGTCATAATGTTACCGCAGAGAATGAAAAAGAGAACCACAACCAGAGCGAAGTTATCCATGCTGCGGAAAAGGGATTGGGCCAGCAGGAGAACCGGAAGATCGGTGAAAAACACGAACCCCAATACTGCGGTAAAGAAAAGACACATGAAAACAGGAATATACGTTGCCATGCATCCCAGCAGAATTAGAACAATAATGAGGTGGCTCAACTCCATATACCGGATCTCCTAGTTCCTTTGTTTGGTGATAAAACGTTCAAGGTCTAATCATCCTGTTTCCCAGTGCGCTGCTCGGTAATATCCTGATAAATGACTTGGATGGACCGAGTCAACATCATCACTCCCATCAACGGCAGGATGGCATAGAGGATGACCAGGGGAATTTCCATGATGATGGTTTTCTGGTGCGTACGATACTGAAGCACCATCATCAGCCAGCCGTAATAAATCATCATGCCCGCAAAAATCATGGTGACGAAATTACTGAAATAGGTCAGTGGCATTTTAAGCTTGGGTAAGAGCTGAACCGATGCATCAATTTTTATCATGGAACGATTCTTGACGGCGGCACTGCATCCGATAAAGGTCGTATAGATGATGACCTCCCTGACCAGTTCTTCAGACCAGGCCAAAGAATAGTTGAACCCATACCTTAAGACAACATTCACAAAGAGGGCCAACAAAGCCACTATGACGCTGACAAACAGAGTCCACTCTTCAAAAAAGGTTAAGATCTTATCCAAAAAGTCCAGCAACTTTCCAAGCATGGGATCATCCTCTGTTGCTATTTCCTAGAAGGGGTATCCTCTGCCATAGTGTATATAGATTGGTTGCAGGCAGCCGGCTTAACCCAACCTACGATTTATCGTCCAGGCCAACGAAGTGGTTACCCCCTGCCCTGCATCATTAATACAGGGTATCAAAAGAATAAGGGGGGGGCCTATTAAGCCCCCCTTTTTGAAACCGCCAGGGTTTCCTTTTATTGTTACAAAAACTACGGTTTATAGCCCATGTACTGTTGCACTTCCATCAGGTAATTTTCAGGTTGGTATTTGTCTCCACCATAATTCTTATTGATTTCAGAGGCAAAATTTTGATGAACCGAATCCGCTTGTTTTATCAGCGTTTGCATTTCGGCGTCAGGCAGTTTAAAGAATTCGACGCCATACTTTTCCTTGGCGGCGCCGACTTGCTGCATTTCCTGTTCTTTTGCCGCCGCACGCGCCTCGGCACACATATCATGTACGGTTTCCACCAGTATTTTCTGAAGATCGGCGGGTAATTTGTTATACCATGCCTTGTTAAAGAGCCAGATGAAAAGACCCTGGGCATAGTTCAACTCGGTAAAATATTTGGCCACCTCAAATTTTTTGGTGATGCTGCAGACGGTAAGGGTGTGATCCAGTCCGGTGATAACGCCCTGCTTTAATGCCACCGGTACGTCCGGCCAGGGCATGACCACGGGATTAAATCCCCAGGCCTTGTAAGAAAGCTTGTTGACCGCTGCCTCGGCAATACGAAATTTAACCTTTTTGGCATCTGCAATGGTTTTCACCGGGACAGTGGTGGCCCAGCCGTAATTGCCGTAACTGGCAATATCAACCGCCATAATCCCCTGATGATCCATCCCCATCAGAAAATGATCAAATAGTTTCCCACTATTAACAAATTTGTCTAATTTATCAAACGAATTGATTAGAAAGGGAAGGTTTACGAGACCGAATCTGGGACCCAGATTGGTGGATGCCACTGAGCTGCAAGCCATCCCCTGAATAGCGCCCATCTGCAGCTGATTGAGAACTTCCACCTCACCGCCCAGCATGGAAAAGGGTTTGTAGTCCAGGTACATCTGCCCTTCAGATCGCTTCCACAGTTCATCTCTGATCGCAAATCCGGTATAAACGCCCTTCAGCACCGGGTGGGAAACGTTTGAGACGATAAGTTTGTATTTGGCTCCGGATGGATCAAATTGAGGTTTCCAGGCATCCAGAGAAGGCCCTTTTGCCAGTGCCGGTGTGATGACAAGCCCTAAACCAATAAGACAAATCAATGTGGTAGCTAAAAATCTTTTTAACCTCATGTGAATCTCCTTTTTTGTTTAATTGTAAATAATTTGACCCCATTAAAGACTAAACGCTATTCATTTGACGGAATTAGTTTCAGTTTTTATAACAGTTTTAGGGTTTTTGTCAAGAGAAATT
>Ga0316194_10004124_pt1 | contig 10074 bp, 8 predicted proteins | sample CroRivsedime1_MG_FD_204936 | JGI IMG/M metagenome (GOLD analysis project Ga0316194, IMG submission 204936) | Coastal sediment microbial communities from Maine, United States - Cross River sediment 1 | ecosystem: Environmental > Aquatic > Marine > Coastal > Sediment | place: USA: Maine... | reverse complement strand
TTCTTCGTGGTTTGTGCGAATTCGCTGGGTGGTTGTTACGGCTCTACCGGGCCGATCTCGATAAATCCTGCCACTGGAAAGCGCTATGGCGCTGATTTCCCTGACGTCACCGTCGAGGATATTGCGCAGTCGGGCTATTTATTGATGCGTGAACTGGGTGTGCATAAATTGCATGCCGCGGTTGGTTCATCGATGGGTGGAATGTCATCTATCGCCTATGCCATGCAGTATCCGGGCGAGATTGATTACCTGATTTCAATATCGGCGGCGACCAGCGCGCTGCCGTTGACGATCGCATTGCGCTCGCTGCAGCGCGAGATTATTCGCAGTGACCCGGCCTGGAATCAGGGGCAGTACAGTGATAATAACAAGCCGCTGTCGGGGATGTCCCTGGCGCGCAAACTGGGCCTGGTGTCCTATCGGGCTGCTGACGAGTGGAATTCCAAGTTTGATCGCGCCCGCTTGCCCGCGGAAAAGCTGACCGGCAAACGTTTCGAGCATGAATTTGAGATCGAGAACTATCTCGAGTACAACGCGCAAAAATTCATCAACAGTTTTGATCCTAACAGTTACCTGTATCTGTCACGGGCGATGGACTGGTTTGACGTCGCCGAGCACGGTGATTCACTGGAAAGTGCTATGGCAAAAATCGATGTGTCTAGAGCGCTGGTGGTTGGCGTGACTACTGATATTTTGTTTCCCAGCAGGCAGCAACGGGAAATCGCTGATTTGATGCGCTCAACCGGGACCGATGTTGATTACGTTGAAATTGACTCGGCGAATGGTCACGATGCTTTTCTGATAGATGACGAGCATTTTTCGCCGGTGGTTAAAAAGTTTCTCAACGAGTCTATCTAATCCCCGGGCATTCTGTAACCGGTCTTATGCTGGATTGTTGTTAAGCGATGCTTTCAGGAAGTTTCGACCTGGGGGATCTTTGATTCCTTGAGCATTGGAATCAGACCCTTGTCGACCAGGCCATGGTAGTTGTGTGCCGCGTTACGAGTAGTGTCTTTACAGTGATAGAGCGCGGTGTCGGCCTGCGCGATCAACTGATCCATGGAAAGGCGCTGGTCGAACAGGGTATAGCCGATGCTTACGGTTACCTGGTCGATACTCGGGAACTTATAGCTGGCGATCTTTTTACGGAAGCGATCAAGCGTTAGCTGGGCCTGTTCGGGCTCAATATCCATTAAAACCATGGCAAATTCTTCGCCGCCATAGCGAAACAGCAGGTCATTCTCGCGAAATGAATCGGTCAACTGCTGGGCCATCAGCAGCAGTACTTCATCACCAAACAGGTGCCCCTTGCTGTCGTTGATCAGCTTGAAGTGGTCAATATCGAGCATGACGAAAATCGTGGGGCTGAAAGTGATTGCGCGACGCTGGTGATTCTCGGAGCGATCCAGCAGCTGCGCCAGCTTTTCATTGAAGGCCCGTCGGTTGTACAAACCCGTCAGCGCATCACGATAGGTTCCCTGCAGCATTTGCAATTGGTGACAGTAAAAGTGAAACAGGAATTGCAGGTAATCTTCTTCGATCAGCTTGTCAGGATCGTCGGACTTGACCAGCAACACGAAGTGTTTGGTGGTGAGTGGTTTGTAGCTGCAAAACCAGCCTTCGACTTCTTTTTCGTAATACCAGCTTTCCTGGTTCTGGGAGTTGAAGCGCTTCTCCAGCACCGCGAGGGTTTGCGCATCGATATTGGGGTCGAGTCCGCCGCTGGGCGTTAGTCTTTTCCACAGCTGGTCGCTGTGCTCAAATACCTCGATTTCAATGTTGTCGGCATGGCCCGGTGCAATCTGTTGCTGAAACGCTTCGTATAACAGCTCCGGATCATTGATCTTTGCGAGCGCGTAAAACGAATAATATTTGCTTTCAGCCATATTGCCCTTCACTAAAACGGCTGAACTTTTGCGCAGCCGGTGTGGTATTCCGCTAACGGACGTGGATCGATTCTAGAGATCGGCCGCAGCAAAGTCAAAATGACCGTCGGTGAAAGCGGGCCTTAGTTATGGCGGCGCAGATTAACGCTCGAGGTATTGTAACTTATCGGCAACGCCTTCCCATTCGGCAGCATCGTCTGGCGCTGGTTTGCTCGCCGTAATGACAGGCCATTGCTGCGATAATTCTTCGTTTAACTCGAGGAATTTTTCCTGTCCCTCAGGTATATCGTCTTCCGAGACAATTGCCTCAATCGGACATTCCGGTTCGCACAGCGTGCAATCGATGCATTCTTCGGGGTCGATGACGAGAAAGTTCGGGCCTTCGTGAAAACAGTCAACCGGGCAGACGTCGACGCAGTCCATATACTTGCATTTAATACAGTTTTCTAGAACGACAAATGTCATTGCTTACCTCTGGAGCCGGGATTGAACGGGACGCAGTCTAATTGGGTGGTTATTTAAATCAACCGCCATATCGTAATACTGTTTCATGATTTGGCAAGGCTTTTCAGGTGGTAAATCAGGTCGAGTGCCTGTCGGGGTGTCAGCTCGTCGACGTCGACAGTCTCGAGTTCGATGCGCAAGGGATCGGGGCCAGGTTGCTCGACGAGAGGCAACTCACTGAACAGGTCGGGCTGGGACTGGGTTGACTGCTGTTCCAGTAGCTGCAGCTTCTGGCGTGCCAGCGCAATGGCCTGAGCGGGAATGCCGGCGAGACGCGCGACCTGCAAACCATAACTCTGGTTGGCCGGGCCGTCTTTGACGCTGTGCATGAAGATGATGTCGTCACCGTGCTCGATCGCATCGAGGTGCACGTTGCGGATACTGGAAAATTGCTCGGGAAGTTGTGTCAATTCGAAGTAATGCGTTGCGAACAAGGTGAATGCACGTGTTTTCTGCGCCAGATAATCGGCACAGGCCCAGGCCAGTGCAAGCCCGTCAAAGGTGCTGGTGCCACGCCCGATTTCATCCATCAAAACCAGGCTGTTGGCGCTGGCATTGTTGAGGATATTGGCGGCCTCGGTCATTTCAACCATGAAGGTCGAGCGCCCGCCGGACAGGTCATCGCTGGCACCGATACGGGTAAACACCTGATCGATGGGACCGATTACCGCTCTGCGCGCGGGCACATAGCTACCCATGTAGGCAAGAATGACAATTAATGCGGTCTGGCGCATATAGGTCGACTTGCCGCCCATGTTGGGGCCGGTAATCAACAGCATGCTGCTGCGTTCATTCAGGCACAGGTCGTTGGCGACAAACGGTTGTTCGAGCACCTGTTCGACGACTGGATGCCTGCCGGCTTCGATGTCGATCAGGCGTTCGTCACAGAGCTGGGGCGCGCTCCAGTCGTGCTTGTTGGCGGTGATCGCAAAACAGTTGAGCACGTCCAGCTGGGCCAGGGCCAGTGCGCATTGCTGCAGCGGTGCAAGGCAGTCGCCGAGTTGTTTGAGCAGTGCCTCGTACAGGTATTTTTCGCGCGTTAGCGAGCGCTCGCGGGCGCTCAATACCTTGTCTTCAAATGACTTGAGTTCGGGTGTGATATAACGCTCCACCGCCTTCAGCGTCTGGCGGCGCACGTATTCCGCGGGCACTGCTTCAGACTGCGCTTTGCTGACTTCGATATAAAAGCCGTGAACCCGGTTGTACGCTACTTTTAACGAATTGATCCCCGTCTTCTGCTGTTCCTGCGTTTCCAGGTCGATGAGAAATTGATCTGCGTTGGACGACAGGGCGCGTAATTCGTCGAGCTCAGGATCGAAACCCGTCTTGATAACGCCACCATCGCGAATCAATAGTGGCGGTTCATCGATAATGGCGGCGTCGAGCAGCGCCACCACCCCGGGGTGAGCGCTGATCTGCTCGGCGAGTTGTTGCAAGAGCGGGCTGTCGAGTGTTGCCAGTTGTTGCTGCAGTTGTGGCAACAGTTGCAGGGTCGTTCCGAGGGTGGTCAGATCGCGGGGCCTGGCCGAGAGCAAGGCGATGCGCGCCAGGATTCTCTCGATGTCACCGATGGCGTTCAACTGCTCTGCGAGGCTTTCATATTCGTGGTTAGCGAGCAGGCTGGAAACGGCATGATGACGCTGCTGTACGCGAAGCTGATCGCGCAGGGGCTTCTGGATCCAGCGTATCAGTTCACGATGGCCCATGGCTGTGTTGCAGTAATCGATGATACTGAGCAGGCTGTTTTGTGGTGACTGTTCGTTGATTGAGCGTGTGAGTTCAAGATTGCGCCGGCTATTGGCGTCGATTAACAGCAGGTCGGTAACCGCCTCGTAGCGCAGTGGCTGTAAATGGTGAATCTCGGTTTTAAGCGTATCGTTGACGTATTGCAGCAGGCAACCCGCGGCGCTGATCGCAAGCCCCGCCTCGGCGATGCCGAACCCCTGCAGATCGCGTACCCGGTATTGTTTGCACAGCAGTCGTGTCGCGCTGTCGAGTTCGAAATACCAGGGTGGCATCGCGTGTGATTGCTGGCGGAAGGCTGTTTCGATGGGTGGCGACTGATCCTGGCAATAAAGGATCTCGGCAGGATTCAGGCGCACGATCTCGCCATTTAACAATTCGTCACTGTCGAGTTCACTCAGGCTGAAGCGACCGGAACTGATTTCAAGTGCCGCAATGCCCCAGCTGGATTTTTGGCGAAAAACGCAGCACAGCAGGTTTTCACTACGATCCTGCAGCAGCGCCTCGTCAGTCAGGGTGCCCGGGGTTACCACGCGTACCACCTTGCGTTCAACCGGCCCTTTGCTGGTTGCCGGATCGCCGATCTGTTCGCAAATGGCAACAGATTCACTTTTCCTGACCAGCTTTGCCAGGTAGTTTTCGACCGCGTGATAGGGCACGCCACACATCGGGATTGGCTCGCCCGAGGACTGGCCCCGTTTGGTCAGCGTGATGTCCAGCAGACGCGCGGCTTTGCGGGCATCCTCGTAAAACAGTTCGTAGAAATCGCCCATGCGGTAAAACAGCAATGTATCCGGGTACTCCGCCTTGATGCGCAGGAACTGCTGCATCATAGGTGTGTGTGCTTTCAGGCTGATTTCGGTTGAACCCATGACGAGAGACGGCGTTCCTTGGTCGATAAGGCGCTCGATTATATAAGGCCGGGGTCGCGGGATAAACCGCGAAGTTTTTTTATTAGCTAAAAAGCTGCGGCAGGAAAGGAAATCAGCCGAGAGGGTGAGCGGCGGGTCGTGCCTGGGGTGAATGCCCTGACAGCCCTAAAAGGATGCGGGCGACTCGCCTGTCGAGTCGCCCGCGAGACAGCTTATCAGGCCGCTTCTGCCTTGTGCAGGTATGCTTCCAGCTCTTCTGCACCGCCGATGAAATCTCCGTTGATGAAAATCTCGGGCACCGTGGAACGGCCACTAACGGCACGCAGGGTTGCTTCGGTGTAGTCGCGGTTCAGCACCAGTTCTTCGAACTCCAGACCGAAATCACGCAACATACCCTTGGCGCGCACGCAGTACTCACAACCGCCACGCGTGAAGATGGTGACGTCTTTCGGCTTGGCAGCGTTGGGTGCGATGTAGTCGAGCATGGTATCAGCATCGGAAACCTGGAATGGATCACCGGGAAGATCGGGTTCGATGAACATCTTGTCGACGACGCCGTCTTTGACCAGCATCGAGTAACGCCATGAGCGCTTACCGAAGCCAAGGTCATGCTTGTCTACCAACATTCCCATACGCTCGCTGAAGTCACCGTTGCCGTCCGGAATGAATGTCAGGTTCTCGGCGTGCTGCTCACGTTTCCACTCGTTCATGACGAAGGCGTCGTTGACAGACATGCAGACGATATCATCGACGCCGTGCTTTTTGAATTCGGGTGCCAACTGGTTGTAGCGAGGGACGTGGGTGGAAGAACAGGTCGGCGTGAAGGCACCTGGCAGAGAAAATACGATGACGGTTTTGCCTTTGAAGACGTCATCACTGGTAAGGTTCACCCATTCGTGATCCTGGCGGGTGCGAAAAGTAACCTGGGGTACGGGTTTACCGTTGCGGTCTTCTGACATGTTAAATCTCCTGTTAGGGTTAAATAGATACGTATTGAAACTTGAGGCGAGAGTATGGAGATAAATAATAAATAGATAAAATCGTTTAAATCGATGTAATCAATAGGTATTGACGATAAATTGTTTGTCGTGTTATTGCGCCTTCCCCCGCTTTTTTGCCGCTTTTTTTCCCGCTAACGGTTGCACGGTGTTGGGCAAGTGCTGAAGTATCACCTCGGACAGCGCCTCGAGTGCCTGTTTGCGCGGATAGCTGCTGCGAAAGACCAGGCTGACACGCCGCTGCGCGCCGCGAAACTCGAGTTTACGAGCCACGACACCACTGTCGGTGGTCCACGAGCCGCGCATTGCGAGAGCCGGCACCAGGGTCGAACCAAATCCGGCGCCGACCAGTTGCAGCAGCGTTTCCAGGCTGGATGCGCGCAGGTCGGCCATCGCGCCCCCTTGTTCACGGTCCTGCAGATTGCACAAATCGCGTACCTGTTGAGCAAGGCAATGCCCTTCGGCGAGCAGCAGCAACTCGGTATTGTCGAGATCCTTGCGCGTAATCTCTTCTTTCAGATAGAAGGGATGATCTCGTGGATAAGCAATCCAGAAAGGTTCGTCGAACAATTCTGTTGTTTCGAGGTCGTGGTCATCGATCGCGGTGGCGAGCAGGGCCGCGTCTATTTCATGGTTGCGAAGGCGCTGCAGCAGGCGCTCCGTGGTTTCTTCCGACAGCACCAGTTTGAGATCGGGATGCTGCTGTTTCAGCGGTGCCAGGATCAGTGGCATCAAATATGGACTGATTGTTGGAATGGCACCGATGCGCAGTGGCCCGGAGAGCGGGTCGCGCTGCGCTGCGGATATGCTGTGAATGGCATCGGCCTGTTCCATCATCTGGCGCGCATAGCGCAGGATTTCTTCACCAACCGCCGTAACCGTGACGCTGCGACTGGTGCGCTCAAAAATAGTGACGCCGAGCTCTTCCTCGAGTTTCCTGATCTGGCCACTCAAGGTTGGCTGACTGACGAAGCAGCGCTGCGCAGCCTTGCCGAAGTGGCGCGTATCGGCAACGGCGATGATGTACTTCAGGTCACGCAGATTCATTTTTTTGATCATCGGATACAACGATCAAAAGAATATATTCAAATGGTTCTAAATATCAATGTAGATGTGCTGTAGCGCATGAATTTAGATTAGATGCGAGACAGCCCCTGCTGGGGCTTCAGGGCTTGATGTCAACCAGGACTTCATTGCGGCGCAGGAACGGCAGCGTCCAGGGTGGATCGTAGCCTGCAACCCTGGGTAGTGAGTCGGGTTGCAGTTTCTGTTCACTTAGCCATTGCAGCAGCAGTTCTGAATTAGCATCGAATCGTTCCTGTTGCCAACTGCCGGAATACTGCAAAGACGCGACCTTGCGCGCTGGAATCTTCTGCAGGCTCACTCGTTCGTCGTTCGGTAACGGCGAGTTTTCAAGGGTATAGTCCGCCGGCAGCACGAAGCTGAAGCGCCAACCCTGGTCCCGCTTCTCGCGCATGACCGGGGCGGTCATCGCGATTTTCTCGCTGTCCATCGCCGCGTTTTCGGTCGCTATAACCGGTGCCGTCATGGCTATTTCACGGGCTGCTTTATTGTCTCCTGAAATGTAGTTGAAAAGACGCCTGAAGGCTTGCTTGCCGGCCTCGTCGAAATCACTGTCGACGATTGTGGTGGCGACGATCAGCGATTCGTAGTGGCGGATTTGGTACTGCCCCTGCTCCTCTAACACCGAGTAAGGCGCCTCCTCGGTGCTGCGAATACCGAACAGGCTGCAGCCGGTCTGCAGTAACAGGACGCAGGCGACCAGAGGCATGCGTGCGGGAAGTCTGCGGTGAGCTGGACGTTTGATCGAAGGCATTGATTTCACAATTGTTGGCAGCTCGGTTGAGCGCGGGATAAGGATTTTACGCTATTACCGGCAGATTGGATCAGCGGCGGAGCGGATCAGATGGCTGTGGTTCCAAAGTGCGCTGCGGGATGATTCAAGGGTTCCTGCCGAATAGCATTCATGATTTCAGCGCCGGTCATTCATTTAACAGGAGTTGCGGGCCGGCGCAGGTCTTTATCTTCGCAGACATCGCCCTGCGTCATGTATGTCACGATCTCTCCGGGAGGGAGAGTCCATCAGCGTTAATGACACAGCGACTCAGCTGGCGAGATACAGAATGATCTCACCGTCTCGGTATCGACTGCCATGCGCAGTGCTTTATTCCAGCTGGATCGAGTGTCGCATGGTCGGGCACTTTACACTGCGCTATTAAAGTGCCGTGAAGGGTTCAGCCTGCCCGTTAGTGAAATCCTCAGTTTGCCCGCAGTCGGGTCGCGGCAATGTTGTATCTACACAGGCGTCTACTTTACAGGCGTCACCTACTTACTGCTGCGGCGCTGCTTCGGGTGCAGGCTTTTGCCGAGTATGTGGTCGCTGTTGGCGACAGCGTGATCACTGGAGGTGACGATAAACGGATCGGGCTCGCCGACGGTTGTGTAATCCTTGCCGTCGTAGTCCAGCGTCGACAGGAAATGGCGCATGCAGTTCAGGCGCGCGCGTTTCTTGTCGTCCGACTTGATGATCGTCCACGGTGCGTCAGCGGTGTCGGTGTAGAAGAACATGGCTTCCTTGGCTTCGGTATAGTCGTCCCACTTGTCGATCGAGGCCTGGTCGATGGGTGACAGTTTCCACTGCTTGAGCGGGTCGCGATTGCGCGCTTCGAAACGCTTGCGTTGTTCTTCCTGGGTAACCGAGAACCAGTACTTGTAAAATAAAACGCCGTCGCGCACCAGCATGCGTTCGATCTCGGGGCACTGGCGCATGAATTCGAGATAAGCCGTCGGGTCGCAAAATCCCATGACGCGTTCGACACCGGCGCGGTTGTACCAGGAGCGGTCGAACATCACCATCTCACCGGACGAGGGCAGGTGGTTGATGTAGCGCTGGAAATACCATTGTCCCTGCTCTGCGATGGTCGGCTTTTCCAGTGCCACGACGCGTGCCCCGCGGGGGTTGAGGTGTTCCATGAAACGCTTTATGGTGCCGCCCTTGCCGGCCGCGTCGCGGCCTTCGAAAATGATCACGACCTTCTTGCCGGTTTCCTTGACCCAGCGCTGTACCTTGAGCAGTTCGACCTGCAACGAAGCCTTGGTTTTCTCGTAATCGCGTTTCTTGATACGGTCGGGATAAGGATACATGCCGTTCTCGAAGCGCCGAATTACCTGCATGCGTTTGCGCTCCTGCTTGGACATGTCAGCGTCTTCCACGGCAGGGACCTCAATGGCTTCGGTGTCTTCGGCTTCTGCTTCGGCATTGGCCCTGGCTTCGGCTTCGAATTTGGCTTCGTCTTCGGACTTGGATTCGTCTTCGGATTTAGCCTTGGGTATGGATTTGGCGTCTGCGGTGTCTTCGGCCACGGCGGCTATCGGGGTAACGGGATCAAGGTCTTTAGTCATGTTCGCGGTGTCTTTAACTGTGAATAAAACATTATATCATCGCTAAATCGATATGCCATTTGAAGAGGCCGCGAGTTGACTTCGGTCAATATACTGTCGACGAATTGGCTGGCTGGCTTATAATTCCACCATGAATGACGTCCCTGATACCCTGACACAACGGCTCGCCACGCAGTTGCTGGCGCAACGGAAGACTGCCTGCACCGCGGAATCCTGTACCGGCGGGCTGATCGCCAAGACATTCACCGATCTGGCCGGCAGCTCGGATTGGTTCGAGCGTGGATTCGTGACCTACAGCAATGCGGCCAAGAGTGAAATGCTGGGCGTGCCGCCCTCGGTGATCGAAGATTATGGCGCCGTCAGCGAGGCGGTCGCCAACGCCATGGCGAGCGGGGCGCTGCTTCACAGCGCGGCGGATTACGCGGTCGCGGTAACCGGTGTTGCCGGGCCCGGAGGCGGTAGTGACGAAAAGCCGGTCGGCACGGTGTGGATTGCGGTTGCCTCGAAGTATCAGGCTAACGCCCGGCTTCACCGCTTTGATGGCGACCGCCAGGCGGTGCGTGAGGCAACACTGCAAGCCGCGATCGAGGCGATGCTCGATCTGGTCGAGTCAGCCTGAATCCCGTGCCGGTTTCCAGGCCCGGCCTG
>Ga0316194_10004123_pt1 | contig 10074 bp, 6 predicted proteins | sample CroRivsedime1_MG_FD_204936 | JGI IMG/M metagenome (GOLD analysis project Ga0316194, IMG submission 204936) | Coastal sediment microbial communities from Maine, United States - Cross River sediment 1 | ecosystem: Environmental > Aquatic > Marine > Coastal > Sediment | place: USA: Maine... | reverse complement strand
GGTTGCGATATCGAACAGCTTTTCCCGATCGCAGAAAATGACTGTTCTGATTCGGGGAACTTCGATAACGTATTAGAGTTCATGCTCATGTCCGGGCGCAGCCTGCAGCATGCCGTCATGATGATGGTGCCGGAAGCATGGCAGTCAGATGCCAATATGGACCAGGCGAAAAAAGATTTTTACCGATTCAACTCAACCATGATGGAGCCATGGGATGGGCCAGCATCGATCGCATTTACCGATGGCAACTACATCGGTGCAGTCCTCGATCGTAATGGTCTGCGTCCAAGCCGTTATTACCTGACAAAAGACGACCGCGTCATCATGGCATCGGAAGTCGGTGTCGTCGATGTAGACCCTGCTGATGTCAAGTTCAAAGGGCGTCTGCAGCCAGGAAAGATGTTCCTTATCGATTTTGACAAGGGCGAGTTGATCTCTGATGAAGAGCTAAAGAAAGATTTTTCGACGCAGCGTCCTTACGGTGAATGGTTGAATAACCAGGAGATCAAGTTATCTGAACTGGGCTGTGAGAAAGAGCCACATGGCTTTGATCCGGAAACCATCATCCCGCGCATGCAGGCATTTGGTTATACCGTGGAGACCATGCAGTTCATGCTGCTGCCACTGGTGCGTGAGCTGCGTGACCCGGTCGGTTCCATGGGTAACGACTCGGCGCTGGCCTGCCTCTCTGACAAACCGCGCATGATCTATGACTACTTCAAGCAGTTGTTCGCGCAGGTGACTAATCCAGCGATCGATTCTATCCGTGAAGAAGTGGTGATGTCACTGGAATGTTATATCGGTCCGGAAGGTAACCTGCTGGAGACCACCGAGCAGCATGCCCACCGTCTTCGTGTGCCGCACCCGATCCTGACCAATGAAGAGCTGGCCTGTCTGAAACACATCGATCATCGCGGCTGGAAAGCGAAGACCATCGATATCACTTATGATAAATCGGAAGGTACGGCCGGCCTGGGCAAACGTCTGGATGAGATATGTGATGAAGCTCGTGCTGCCATCAGAGATGGTTATAGCCTCATCGTATTATCTGACCGCGCTATCTCTGCACAGCGTGTGCCGGTAAGTACCCTGCTGGCAACCGGTGCGGTACATCACCACCTGGTGGAAAACCAGGAGCGTACGCGTATCGGTATCGTGCTGGAAACGGGTGAGGCACGTGAAGTGCATCATCACTGCCTGCTGATCGGTTATGGCGCAGATGCTATTAATCCATACGCAGCTTTTGAAGCGCTGTTCCAGTCACAGCGTGAAGGCCTGCTCGATGGCGATAAATTTGATGATGACAAGATCGTCGCTGCATACCGTAAAGGTGTTGCCAAAGGCATGTTGAAAGTGATGGCGAAGATCGGCATATCGACATTGCATTCTTATAAAGGTGCACAGATCTTCGAAGCGGTCGGTCTGGGCGAAGACGTTATCGCACGCTGTTTCAAAGGTACGGCCAGTCGTATCAAAGGTGTTAGCCTGGAAGTGCTGGCTGAAGAATCACTGCGCCGACATGAAAAAGCTTACCCGAGCCGTGACCTGGTGCGACTGCCGATGCTGGATAATCCGGGTGATTTCCATTGGCGCAGCGGTGGCGAAGTTCATATGTGGAATCCACAGACCATCGCTAACATCCAGCATGCGGCACGCAGTAACAGCCGTGAAGCATATAAACAGTTCGCCAAGGTTTCAGACGATGATTCGACACGCCGTGCGACCCTGCGTGGCCTGTTACGATTTAAGGATGGCGTTAACGGTGGTGCTATCCCGCTGGACGAGGTCGAGCCGGCAAAAGATATCGTCAAACGGTTCGTTACCGGTGCGATGAGTTTCGGTTCTATCTCGGCCGAGAGCCACGAGACACTGGCTATCGCGATGAACCGTCTCGGCGGCAAGTCAAATACCGGCGAAGGTGGTGAAGATGCTGAGCGTTTCATACCGATGGCGAACGGTGACTCCAAGCGGTCAGCCATCAAACAGGTCGCATCTGGCCGATTCGGTGTCACCAACTGGTATCTGACCAACGCAGATGAATTACAGATCAAGGTATCGCAAGGTGCAAAACCCGGTGAGGGCGGCGAGCTGCCGGGCGGTAAAGTCGATGTCAATATCGCACGCATCCGCCACTCGACTCCGGGTGTGGGCCTGATCAGTCCGCCACCGCATCACGATATCTACTCGATCGAAGATCTGGCACAACTGATCCATGACCTTAAAAACTCAAATCCGTCTGCACGTATCAGTGTGAAACTGGTTGCTGAGATCGGTGTCGGTACTATCGCATCCGGTGTCACCAAGGCATTCTCAGATCATATCGTGATCGCCGGACATGACGGCGGTACCGGTGCATCACCACTGACATCAGTGAAGCATGCAGGCCTGCCCTGGGAGCTCGGTGTTGCAGAAACACACCAGACGCTGGTGATGAACGACCTGCGCTCACGTGTTGTTATCCAGACCGATGGCCAGCTGAAAACCGGTCGTGACATCACGGTCGCTGCCCTGTTAGGTGCAGAAGAGTTCGGTTTCTCGACAGCGCCATTGATCACGCTGGGCTGTATCATGATGCGTAAGTGTCATCTGAATACCTGTCCGGTCGGCATCGCGACTCAGGATAAAGAGCTGCGTAAGAAGTTCAAAGGTAAACCGGAACATGTCGTCAACTACCTGTTCATGGTTGCTGAAGATATGCGTGAACATATGGCGTCACTCGGTTTCCGTACGGTGAATGAGATGATCGGCCGCGTCGATGTTTTAGAAGCAGACACTGCTGTCGATCACTGGAAAGCAAAAGGTATCGATCTCTCCGCTCTGTTGACACCGGCAGTCAAGCCGCATGAAGGTGTAGAGGTCTACCATACACAGACGCAGGATCATGGTCTTGAAAAAGCGCTCGATAACGAGATTATCAAACTCGCCAGAGCGACCATCGAACATGGCGAAAAAGCTTCTATAGAACTACCCGTGGTCAATACCAATCGCGTGGTCGGTACCATGCTGTCCCACGAGTTGGCAAAAGCGCACATGGGTAAACCACTGCCGGATGATACGCTGCATATCAAGCTTAACGGTTCTGCCGGTCAGAGTCTGGGTGCCTGGTTGTATGAAGGTGTAACTATCGAACTCGAAGGCGATGCCAATGACTATGCGGGTAAAGGTCTGTCCGGTGGTCGCCTGGTCGTCTACCCGCCGAAGGATAGTACTTTTGTTGCCGAAGAAAATATCATCGTTGGTAATACTGTTCTATATGGTTCTACTTCTGGTGAAGCGTACTTCAGGGGTATCGCCGCAGAGCGTTTCTGTGTGCGTAACAGTGGTGCGAAGACAGTAGTCGAAGGCGTCGGTGATCATGGTTGTGAATACATGACCGGTGGTCGTGTCGTCGTGCTGGGTGAAACCGGTCGTAACTTTGCTGCTGGCATGAGTGGTGGTATCGCCTATATCTGGGACAGGAAGAAAACATTCGCGCCATTATGCAATATGGGAATGGTCGAGCTCGAAGCCCTGGAAATCGAAGAGGATATCAATGAAGTTAAAATTTTGATAGAGAATCATCTTCAGTACACTGGCTCAGACATGGCTAAAGCGGCACTGGATAACTGGTCAGAAACAGTTAAACAGTTCGTCAAAGTAATGCCGACCGACTACAAACGCGTATTGCAGGAAATGAAAAAACGCGAAGAGCAGGCAGTTGCCTAGTTCCAGTTGAAAAGATAAAGCCGTCATTGCGATTCCTACATGGATGTAGGTTAGTAGAACAACGCAGGAGCAGTTACCGAGGAACGAAGCAATCTCCCGTTGACGCGGGAATCGCTAAACGAGATTGCCACGCTTCGCTCGCAATGACGTTACTTTTTATTTGTTATTTTGATAGTTAAAAGAATATTAGAGAATTCAAATGGGTAAACCAACCGGTTTTAAAGAGTTTAAGCGTAAGACAGAAGATTATCGCGAAGTCAGTTTACGGGTAAAAGATTATGGTGAGATCTTTACCGGTCTGCATGATATCGATCATCTTAAAACCCAGGGTGCGCGCTGTATGGATTGCGGTGTTCCATTCTGTCAGTCTGATACTGGCTGCCCGATTAATAACCTGATACCCGAGTGGAACCACCTGGTCTATACCGATCAGTGGCGACCAGCATTAAACCGCCTGCACAAAACCAATAACTTTCCAGAGTTTACCGGACGTGTCTGCCCGGCACCCTGTGAGGGTTCCTGTGTACTGGGTGTAACTGACCCGGCTGTTACTATCAAGAATATCGAGAATGCCATCATCGATAAAGGTTTTGCTGAAAACTGGGTCAGTGCAAATCCGCCTGAACATCGTACCGGTAAGAAGGTCGCCGTTATCGGTTCTGGTCCTGCGGGCCTGGCTGCAGCAGCGCAACTCAACAAGGTTGGTCACAGTGTCACCGTCTATGAGCGTGCTGATCGTATCGGTGGCCTGCTGATGTACGGCATTCCGAATATGAAACTCGGCAAAGATGTCGTGCAGCGACGTGTCGATCTGCTGAAAGAAGAAGGCATCTCTTTTGTCACTAATGCGGATGTCGGCGGTAGCGGAGACAACGCGGTAGACGTCAAAATATTGCATAAAGAAAATGATGCCGTGCTGTTTGCTACGGGTGCGACCAGGCCTCGAGACCTGGAAGTCCCGGGCCGCGATCTGAACGGTGTGCATTTCGCGATGGAGTTTCTTACCGCAAACACTAAAAGCTTGCTCGATTCCAGCCTGGATGATGGTAACTATATCTCTGCTGAAGGTAAAAATGTCATCGTTATCGGTGGCGGCGATACCGGAACCGACTGTATCGGTACTTCATTGCGTCATGGCTGCAAGTCTATGGTCAATTTTGAGCTGCTGCCGCAATCCCCTGCAGAACGTGCCGAAGATAATCCATGGCCGCTATGGCCGTTGATCCACCGTGTCGATTATGGACATGAAGAGAGCACACAACGTTTCGGGCGCGACCCGCGTGAATACCAGATCCTGACCAAAGAATTTATCGATGATGGCAATGGCAATGTCGCCGGTGTGAAGATCGTTGAAGTGAACTGGTCAAAAGTCGATGATCGCTGGAACATGGAAGAGATCGAAGGTACCGAAAAAGTCTGGAAAGCCGAGCTGGTGCTGTTATCGATGGGCTTCCTCGGACCTGAACATTACGTCAGTGATGCGCTGCAAATAGAGTATGATGCGCGTTCCAACTACCAGGCAAAGCATGGTAAGTACACGACCAATATCGATGGTGTATTTGCTGCAGGCGACTGCCGTCGGGGACAGTCGTTAGTCGTCTGGGGAATTAACGAGGGTCGGGAAGCCGCACGTGAGATCGACAGCTTCCTGATGGGTGATACTTTACTGCCATAGCCCAGTTTGTCATCCTTAAAATAAAAAAGCCGCATAACTTATAGATATGTGGCTTTTTGTTGTCTGACTGTTTATCTTGCCGTCAGATATCAGGCATACGAATTAATCACCGTTTTTTTTTGCTGGAACTGGTCAAGGAATTTATTCAGGTTCTCCTCAGAGCCATTTTCGAAATCGATGAAAGCCAGGTTCAGCATGTACTCATCCTGGGACATCCGCTGTACCGACATCATTCGGCAGTTTGCGTATAGTTTTGTATGTTCATCGCCGATCGGTAGATCAGTCACCGCTTTCAGACGGATATGGCTGATCGCGTGGCTCTGGATACCACGGGGCTCTATCTCATCGGTGACCCAGGTATCACAGATGATCTGCAGGCCAGAGCTGGATATATTGCGGGTGCTCACTGTCACCATGCTGCCGTTATCCAGCACCAGCTCTACAGAGAGTTCTATTTCGTAACGGGGCGATTGTCTTCTTTCTGAAACGCCGGGAATATCTTTAATCATAATAAAAATAGATAGTTACCTTACTTACTTCTGCCATTGTAGTAAAAAATCATAAATAATGCGTGTTTTTATCTACAATTCCGCATTTTTTGTGACATATAGCGATGATTTAGCCGTTTATACTGACCTTATTGTAATTCTAATATGCTAGTATCTTCAGTCGCTGAAAACCGCGTCCATGTTAAAAAGTGTTAACAATTGTTACGTATTGGTTTCAAGGGTTTATTAAATAACTCGCATGGTTATAATTCAGCAACAAAATTAATCAAAAACAGGAGTAATGTGATGCCAGAAGACCAAATAACAGAAACGTTATCAATGCTAGACAAGATTGATATCCAGCAACTTATCGAGACTTATGTCTTGCCGTGGGGCATTAATATAGTCATGGCACTGGCTATATTTGTGGTTGGTAAGTTCATTGTTAACATTTTAGTTAATGTTGCTAAAAAATTAATGGGCAAGGCTAAGGTTGACAATATTCTTATTAACTTTATTGCGTCAATAATCAAAACCGTATTATTGCTGTTTGTTGTTATCGCGGCATTAGACCAGTTAGGTGTAGATACCACATCAATGATTGCCTTGATCGGTGCTGCTGGTTTAGCTATTGGTTTGGCATTACAGGGTACGCTGCAAAACCTGGCTTCAGGCGTCATGTTGATCATTTTCCGTCCATTCAGTGATGGCGACTTCATCGAGGCCGCGGGTGTATCCGGTGTGGTCGAGGAGATTGGTATCTTCAGTATCACCATGCGTACGGGTGATAACCGGGAAATCATCATTCCTAACGGTGAAATCTACGGCGGCACCATCACTAATAACTCGCGACGCGAGACACGCCGTGTCGATATGGTTTTTGGTATCGGTTATGACGATGACCTGCTGAAAGCAAAAGATATCATCAAGAAAATATTGTCGGAAGACGAACGTATACTTGCTGATCCGGCGCCTGCAGTCGTCGTTGGTGAGCTTGCAGATAGCAGCGTTAACTTCAATGTACGTCCATGGTGTAAGACTTCAGATTACTGGGGTGTTTATAGCGATGTGCATGAAAAGATCAAATTAACGTTCGATGCAGAAGGTATCTCGATCCCATATCCTCAGATGGATATCCATCAGGATAAAGCTGCCTAGTAAGCATAAAAAATTATAGAAAATGTTAGTGAAGGAAAAAGTAATGAAGAAAAGAAGCAATGTTTTGGCGCTTGCCGTGCTGTTAGCTGTGACAGGTAGTGTCTCAGCTGCAGATGAGGCCAAGCCGAAAGAGAAGTCACCGTGGAAGAGCTCGGTCGAGCTGGGTTTCATAAGAACGACAGGTAATACCGAGACACAGACGACTGCATTGAAAGCTGATGTGGTATATGAGGTCGAAAAGTGGCGCCATACCGGTCATGCCGAAGGTTATGGTCAGGAATCGGAAGATGCGACTACTGGTGAAACGGTTGTCTCTGCAGAGCGTTATGAATTGACCGGTAAATCTGATTACAAGTTTAGCGAATTAGACTATGCATTTGGTCAGATCAAACTCAAAAAGGACCGCTTCAGCGGTTTCGAGTATGAGAATTCTCTATCACTGGGTTATGGCCGAAAAGCCATCAAGCAGGACAACATGGAACTGGATCTCGAGATCGGCCCTGGTGTCAGGTTTGTCAAACCAGATGACGGTGAGTCGGATAGTGAAGCGCTGTTAGTACTGGCCGCTAAGTACTGGTGGGCGATTACCGATAACTCAAAATTTCTTCAGGACCTGAACTTCGATATAGGTGAAGAGTACACTGAGAGTAAGTCGGTGACAGGTGTACAGGCGAATATCAACAAGACGCTGGCATTGAAGTTTACCTATACCATAAGACATAAATCTAAAGTGCCTGATCCGGTTACCACGGAGAAAACAGACACCGAAGTAGCGATGACCCTGGTTTATAATTTCTAAGCGGTCGATTTACAGAAATAAAAAAGCACTCTTCATGAGTGCTTTTTTTGTTCAGGGTTATATATGCTGAGCAGCAGCGAAGGGTCTAGTTCCCGGTAATGAAAACGCAAAAGCAAGATCCTTCGCTGCCGCTCAGGATGACGGAATAAGCTTGTTTCGTATATGTATATTTTGAATGATTAAACTATAGGTTTAAAATCTGAAACCTAGTCCGGCAAAAACTTCACCCTGCAGGAACATGTTGCCATTGATTGAGATGGCGCAACCACCGCTACAGAAGATGGCAGAGTTATTGTTATACAAGGTGGCTAATCCACGTGTTTCCAGTCGTAAAGATATTCTTTCGGTCATCGGCCATTTCAGACCAACACCAATGCTGAGTGATGCTCGTAGGTCGGATTGTGCGCCGGTATAGTCAGGGCTCAGGTAAGTAAAGCCGAGTCCACCGCTGACAAAGGTTTTCAGTTTGTCTTCATCAGAGATCGGTGCTGTGCCACCAAAGTGCAGGTAATCTATGGTCAGAGGTATGTCGACACTATTGTTTGGAGCCGGTTCAGTAGTCGATATTGAATTCAGTTGTGTGGACTGATGGCTATAATAAACTTCGAAGTTCTTGCCGCGTTCGTATGGCCAGCTAAGGATCAGTCCATAGATCTCGGAACTTTCTAGCGTGTGTTTTGTGTTGTCAACTGCGTCTATAAATTCACCGCCGCCACGAAAACCGAGCAGGGGAATGACTTCAACGGAGTAGAGATTGGTACTGAAGAAAAGGAATGCGAGCAATAAGCATCTGTTTAATATTTTCATAGGTCGGTCAGTCGGTTATTGTTATAGGGTTATTATTATAGGGTAACAGTGATCTTTGATGATGCGTCAATTGCTTTTTTCCTGGCGGCTTCCACCGTGGTATCGCGAGCCAGGGCTACGCCCATGCGACGTTGTCCACTGACTTCAGGTTTGCCGAATAATCGTACCTGGGTATTGGCCTTGCCTAGCGCTTCATCGATGCCATTGAACGTTACATGATTCGATTCGCCGCTGACCAGGATCACGCTGCTGGCACTCGGTCCATGAAAAGTTATCTCGGGAATCGGTAACCCGAGTATCGCGCGAGCATGCAACGCAAACTGTGACTGGTCCTGTGAGATCATCGTCACCATGCCGGTGTCATGTGGACGTGGTGACACTTCGCTGAAGATCACCGCATCGCCCTTGATGAAAAGTTCGACGCCGAATATGCCGCGGCCACCCAGTGCGTCAGTTATCTTTGTCGCCATGTCACGCGCTTTTGCTATGGCATCGTCCGACATGGCCTGTGGTTGCCACGATTGCCGGTAATCACCATCGACCTGCACATGACCGATCGGTTCGCAGAAGCTGGTACCGTCGATATGCCTGACCGTAAGCTGAGTTATCTCGTAATCAAAATCGACGAAACCTTCGACGATGACTTTCCCGGCTCCGGTACGTCCGCCTTCCTGTGCATAGTTCCAGGCGGTATCGATATCGGCTTCAGTTTTGATGGTGCTCTGGCCTTTACCGGAAGAACTCATGATGGGTTTTACCACGCAGGGGATACCGATGTTTTTTACCGCATCATCAAACTCTTCACGGCTGCTGGCAAACTGGTAGGGTGAAGTGGTCAGCCCGAGTTCTTCTGCTGCCAGCCGTCGGATGCCCTCGCGGTTCATGGTGAGGCTGGCTGCCCTCGCAGTCGGGATCACGGTAAAGCCTTCACTCTCCAGTTCGACCAGGGTATCAGTGGCGATGGCCTCGATCTCTGGAACGATGTAATCGGGTTTTTCAGTTTCGATGATGTTGCGCAGTGCATCACCGTCGAGCATGGATATGGTGTGGCTGCGATGTGCGACCTGCATCGCCGGTGAATCCTGGTAACGGTCGACTACGATGACTTCGACGCCATAACGCTGGAGTTCGATGACGACTTCTTTACCGAGTTCGCCGCCACCGCAGAATAATACTCTGGTTGCTGTGTCTGAAAGGGGAGTGCCGATGGAAGTCATTTAGAATGCTCTTAGATTTTTAAGTGAGAAGTATATCCTTATTATTATGTTTTGAGAAACATAACCTCCAGGTATAGAGGCACTGGGGGGGTGGTGTTTAGCATTTACCTTGGTCTTTTAGTTTGGCTTTGCGGTTCTTGCACCGCGGGCGAGTTACTCGTTTCTGATTTTAATAGTTTCTCTTTTTGACGCTACCTGGGTACGTAGATTTTTGTCGTGAGTTTC
>Ga0316194_10004120_pt1 | contig 10082 bp, 5 predicted proteins | sample CroRivsedime1_MG_FD_204936 | JGI IMG/M metagenome (GOLD analysis project Ga0316194, IMG submission 204936) | Coastal sediment microbial communities from Maine, United States - Cross River sediment 1 | ecosystem: Environmental > Aquatic > Marine > Coastal > Sediment | place: USA: Maine... | reverse complement strand
CCGGTGCCGTCATACGCACCGCATTTGATCAGGCTTTCGATCACGCGCTTGTTGACTTTTTTCAAATCAACCCGTTCGCAGAAATCAAACAACGATTCAAATGGCTGATCCGTGCGACTGGCAATGATGGATTCAATGGCGCTTTCACCGACATTTTTTACGGCCACCAACCCGAATCGGATGCGCGAGCCGTCCACCGTAAACTCGGTATCACTTTTATTGATATCCGGCGGCAGAATCGGAATATCGTGCTGTTGGCATTCGACGATAAATTTTACCACACCGTCGGTGGAATGCATTTCACTGGTCAACAGGGATGCCATGATCTCCACCGGAAAATGCGCTTTTAAAAAGGCCGTCTGGTAAGCAATCAGGGCATACGCAGCACTGTGGGATTTGTTAAATCCGTATCCGCCGAATTTTTCGATCAGATCGAACAGCTTTTTGGCCTTTTTCTCCGCAATTTTGTTGGCCATCGCCCCCTCCACAAAGCGTTGCCGGTGCCGCGCCATGATTTCAATTTTTTTCTTGCCCATGGCCTTGCGCAGGTCATCGGCCTCCGCCATGGAATAGTTGGCCAGATCGGCGGCAATCTTCATGACCTGCTCCTGATAAACGATCACCCCATACGTTTCACTGAGGATCGGTTCGAGCTCAGGCACCATGTATTCTACCACTTTTTTCCCGTGTTTGCGCGCCACGTAGTCATCGATCATGCCGCTTTCCATGGGACCGGGGCGATAAAGCGCCACCAGCGCAATGATGTCATCAAAGCACTCCGGCCTTAACCGCACGAGCAGATCTTTCATCCCCGAGCTTTCAAGCTGAAAAACACCGGTAGTGTCGCCGGCTGACAGCAGACGATAAGTGGCAGCGTCGGTCAACTCGAGTTTTTCCAGATCCGGCGGCGTTTTCCCCTGCCGCGCGATCAACCCGAGGGTTTTGGCGATCACCGTCAGGTTGCGCAATCCCAGAAAATCAAATTTGACTAGGCCGATCTTTTCGACGATTTTCATGTCGAACTGGGTTACCACCTCCCCTTTTTTGCCTCTGTAAAGCGGAAGATAGTCGATCAAAGGCCGGTCGGCAATAACCACCCCGGCCGCATGGGTCGAAGCGTGTCGCGGAAGGCCCTCGAGCACCCGGCAGATCTGTATCAGTTCAGCCACATTGGGATCCTTCTCCACCAGTTCCATCATCCTGGGTTCCTGCTTCAGGGCATCATCGAGGCTGATATTCAATACATCCGGCACCATTTTGGCGATGGTATCGACTTCTCGCAGGGGTATGTCCAGGGCCCGGCCGACATCGCGAATGACCGCCCGGGTTTTGAGTTTCCCGAAGGTTATGATCTGGGCCACATAATCGCCCCCGCCGTATTTATCAACCACGTATTTATAGATATCTTCCCGGCCGTCGATGCAAAAATCCACATCGATATCCGGCATGCTCTTGCGGGCCGGATTGAGAAAGCGTTCAAAAATCAAACCATGGAAAATAGGATCCAGATCGGTGATCCCCAGGCTGTAGGCCACCAGGCTGCCGGCCGCCGACCCTCTGCCAGGTCCCACCGGCACGCCGGACGCTTTGGCATGACGAATGAAGTCGGCCACAATCAAAAAGTATCCCGAAAATCCCATTTCCTTGATGACCGAAATTTCGTAATCGAGACGGTCACGATAAACCGCTTCATCAAATTGCGGATTCATGCTTTTTACGCGTTCGAGAACACTCACAAATCCTTCCCGCACGTTTTGTTCAAAGAGCTCGTCCGCCGTCTGCGCGGAACCGGTATCGAACTTCGGGAAATGATAAGTTTTGAAATCGAATTCCAAATTGCAGCGCCGGGCAATGTCCACGGTGTTGCTGATGGCATCCGGGTAGCTATTGAATGAGGCGTGCATCTCCTCTTTTGATTTAAAATAAAGCTGATCGGTTCTAAATTGCAGCCGGTTGGTATCGTGAACGGTTTTGCCGGTTTGAATGCACAATAATACATCATGCGCGCGCACATCCTCCCTGTCCAGGTAATGGCAGTCATTGCTGGCTACCAGAGGAATCGACAGTCGCCGGCTCATATCCAAAAGGGCTTCGTTGACCCGATCCTGAATTTCGATACCGTTGTTTTGCACTTCCAGGTAAAAGCGGTTTTCCCCGAAAATTTCCAGATACTCTTGGGCCGCCGCATCCGCAATCTCCATTCTGCTATCCTGAATCCGGCGTGGGATCTCACCGTGCAGACAGGCGGTCATGCCAATCAATCCCTTGCTGTTCTCTCTCAGGATCTGTTTATCGATCCGGGGTTTGTAGTAAAACCCTTCAAGCTGAGCAACGGAGGCCAATTTACATAGATTGCGGTAACCTTCCTGATTTTCAGCCAGCAGGATTAAATGGCAAAGGTCCCGGTTGTCTATCGGTGTTTTGTCGAATCGGGTTCTGGGGGCAACATAAATTTCGATGCCGATAACGGGCTTGATGCCGGCCTTGGTCGCTTTTTCATAAAACTCGACGGCACCGAACATAGTGCCATGATCGGTGGTAGCCACCGAATGCATGCCGAATTGCGCGGCCCGCTGCAACAGGTCGTCGATGCGAATGGCACCATCCAAAAGGCTGTACTGGGTGTGTACGTGAAGATGGACAAAATCAGGAATGTTGGTGGTTGTCATCGTATAATATGCTTTCGTTGGGGTTGCGGGTTAGGCGCTACGAGTTGCGGGTTATAGAAGCTGAAAGCTCAAGGCTGAAAGCTCAAAGTTAAGAGACGCTCAGCAGGGTTTTCAGTCAATTAAGGAGCGCTTCGCTTTAGGTTTTTAGGTTCACGAAAGACCGAGGGATGATGGAGGTCCGCTTCAGTCTTCGCTCTTCGAGCTACGCCCCGACAAGTCGCTAAGAGGAGGGAGGACGGAGGGTCTCGGCCTGTTTCTCCATGGCGTTTATTAGGCAAGAAGATTAGAAGATAAGAAACTCAGAAGGTTAGATAAGAAGGAAATCAGAAACATAATTTCGCAGCATTCATTTCCATTGCTGCCGCGAAAAAGCACGCCTGTAAACTTAAAGATCTCGAAAGTGTTTTATATCTTTCCTTTTTACTATTTCAATCTCTTTTCCCAGCTTTTAATCTTCTCAATTTCTCAACTTCTTATCGTCTGTCCCCTCCCAGTTTCTAATCTTCTCATTTTCTAAATGAACCGCGATGCTCCGTCTTTTTTAAATCGACAGCATACCACAAATATTCAATCTTCAATCGACAATATTCAATCATTGGAAGATGGTGAAGGCATCCGCATATAATTTTATTGCCGCAAAATACACAAAAATAATTGCCAAGGAGCTACTCCAGCCGATAATTCGGCGCCTCTTTGGTAATGATCACATCATGGACGTGGCTTTCGCGCATGCCGGCGGCACTGATCTTCACAAAGCGCGCTTTTTCCCTCAGCTCATCCAGTGTTCGGCAGCCGCAGTATCCCATCCCGGCTTTAAGGCCACCGATGAGCTGGAAAATATTTGCCGAAAGGGAGCCCCGGTAAGGCACCCGGCCGACAATACCCTCTGGAACAAGCTTATCATCTTCCGTTTGCTCACTTTGATAATAACGGTCCTTGCTGCCTTTTTTCATGGCCTCAACCGAGCCCATGCCCCGATACATTTTGTAGCTGCGGCCCTGAAAGAAGACCACCTCCCCCGGACTCTCTTCGGTTCCGGCTAAAAGCCCGCCGACCATAATACAGTGCGCACCGGCTCCGATCGCCTTGGTGATATCACCGGAAAATCGGATACCGCCATCGGCTATCAAAGGAACACCGGTTTTAGCGGCGATAGACCGGCAATTAGTGATTGCGGTCAACTGGGGCACTCCGATGCCGGCAACGATTCGGGTCGTGCAAATGGAGCCGCCTCCGATACCGATCTTCACTCCGTCGACGCCTGCATTGATGAGGTCTTCGGCACCTTTGGCCGTGCCCACATTGCCGGCGACCAGCTCAAAGTCGTCAAACGTGCCCTTTAAGGTTTTAACGGCATCGATGACATTGGCCGAATGGCCGTGAGATGTATCGATCACAATTGCGTCAGCTCCGGCTCTTAATAGCGCCTCAGCGCGCTCGGTCATATCCGGTCCGACACCAACAGCGGCCCCCACCCGCAGCCGCCCCAGGGAATCTTTGCACGCATTGGGGTATTTTTTGATTTTTTCAATATCCTTGGTGGTGATCAAGCCCGTCAGGTGGCCCTCTTTGTCCACCACCAGAAGCTTCTCGATGCGGTGCCGGTGCAGCAGCTTTTTCGAATCTTCCAACGTAATCCCCTCGGAGACGGTTATCAGATTGTCCTTGGTCATCACCTCCGAGATCCTTTTTTCCAGATTAGTTTCAAAACGCAGATCCCGGTTGGTTACGATCCCAACAAGTTGATCGCCACGGGTCACGGGAACCCCTGAAATTCGATAGTTTTCCATCAAACTAAGAACCTCGCCCACCTTTTGTTCCGGACGGATGGTAACCGGGTCAACAATCATTCCGCTTTCGGATTTTTTAACCTTATCCACTTCCATAGCATGACTCTGGATACTCATGTTGCGGTGGATAAAACCCATGCCGCCCTCCCTGGCCATGGTGATAGCGGCATCCGCCTCGGTTACGGTGTCCATGGCGGCACTGACGATTGGAATATTGAGGTTTATGTTTCTGGTCAGGCGGGTGCTGACATTGACATCTTTTGGTAATATATCCGAATAATTAGGCATCAGCAGGACATCATCGAACGAATATGCTTCTTCCAGCGGAATTTTTGGCATTGGAATCCTCTTTAAAGTTTTAACTTGGCGTTCTTTGCATTTGGTATTTGAAACTGAAAACTTCTGGCATCGAATAGCAAATGGTCACGTCTTTGGCAATCTTTAATTGTGATCTTGACAGCATGTGGAGATCCATAATAAAGAAAAGCCTTTTATTTATGCAGTGGTACACGGATAAACATTTTCGTAGAATGTTAAATACTAGTATTTTTATCGATGTATTTATCGTACAATAAAGTTATGTATCACCGGTGTGTGATCTGGATAAACGATCCTGGATAACTCCGGTATTAAACCTCCACTTCAAGGGGTGGAACCGAGTAGAAAACAGCGAAGCCATGGAAAATAAGAATATCGAATATCTGATCAAATCCCGTACTGAGAAACTTAATGCCCTGCAGGGTCTTATCAAACATACGTTGGCGCGGAAAAACTATAGATGCTAATCAATATTAATGCCCATAACCCCCAACCGCGATTCATCGAGAAAGTCGTGGGAATCCTAAAAAAGGGTGGTGTCGTCATCTATCCGACCGATACCAATTACGGTATTGGATGCGACATTATGAACAAAAAAGCCATTGAAAGGATTTATCAGATAAAACAAAGGAATCAAAGCAAACCATTCAGCTTTATTTGTTCCGGCCTTAAGAATATCAGCCATTATGCCAAGGTATCCAATTATGCCTATAAAACCATGAGACGGCTTTTGCCGGGTCCGTATACCTTCATTCTGGAAGGCTCGAAGCTGGTTCCCAAAATTATGCTGACCCATCGTAAAACTGCCGGAATCCGGGTACCGCATAATTCAATTTGCCTGGCCCTGGTAAACGAGTTGGGAAATCCCATCATAACCACCAGTGCAACCATGTCGAACGGGAGTACCTTTCATGATGCGTCCTTAATTCACGAGTATTTCGGCAACCGTATCGATGCCGTCATTGACGGCAGCATCGTGCCCGGCAAACCGTCAAGTGTCATTTCTTTGATCAATGACATCCCCGAAGTGATCCGCGAAGGTATGGGAGATATAAGGATTTTTGAATGATTATTAGTAATCTCAGGTGCTTAGCTGGTTTTTTCTAACTACATGTTGTCAGAAACTGAAGGTTTCAGGTGTCAGTGTTCAGCCCAGCCGCCAGCCAAAAAAATCGCCGATCTGATCGAAAAAGTGACTCCAACCTTGTGCGGTTATAAAAAAGCGAATGTCGAATATCGAAGGAATGTATTCTGTCTATTTTTAAAAAAGCCTGAGCGCAGCGATTCCATCCTTCGATATTCTGCGGTTCGCTTTTTTAATTTCGTGTAGTTTCACACGAGAGTGTTCAGGTTTCAGGATATTGGGCCTCACCTTTCTGACACCCGAAACCTGACGCCTATAATTTGCGACATTAACCAATCAGCGTGCTTGCTGCCCTTCATGAACTACTTTTTCCGAGTGCGATCTCGAAACCAGACTAAAACACGATTTCTTTGATACGAGATGTCCAATTTTTTTTCAACCCGGAACGTTTAACCCTGAACCGCTCAACCTACCTGTATAAACAACCTGCCCCGTCACGCTTGTGCGGAACAGGGCAGATATTTGTGAACTATTTATTTTTTTGTGTCTTGGTGGCAGAACCTTTAGTCCTCGTTTAATTTTTCCTGGAGATTTTCCCGTAAGATTTCACCAAAGCTGGATGTTGCAGGCCCCATATTGTTGACATAATCGTTAAGAAGCCCTTGTTCGTCTTCTATTTCCATACGTTTGATGGACAATCCGATTCGTCTTTCGTCACTGTTGATATTCATCACCCTGGCAGTAATGACCTCACCGATGTTATATTGTCCAACCGGTGTCTTAGTCTTTTCTTTACTGATTTCCGACACATGAACCAGACCTTCGATACCTTCCTCGAGTTCTACGAAAATCCCGAAGTCAGTCAAATTGGTTATGGTGCCGGTTATCTCTTTGCCGACCTCGTATCGTTCAGCCACAGAGGTCCATGGGTCGTCCTGAAGCTGCTTTATCCCCAGGGAAAAGCGCTCACTCTCTTTTTCGATATCCAGAACGATGGCCTGGATCACATCCCCCTTTTTATAAAGCTCGGACGGATGCTTAATTCGTTTGATCCAGGATATATCCGAAATGTGAACAAGACCGTCGATTCCCTCGTCGATCCCGATAAACAGGCCGAAATCGGTAATGTTTTTTATCTTACCCTCAATGGTTGTACCCACAGGATATTTCTCCGCAATTACGTCCCACGGATTCGGTACCACCTGTTTCATTCCCAGCGAAATCCTACGGCTTTCGGGTTTGATGTCAAGCACCACCGCTTCAACTTCTTCGGCGACGGAAACAACCTTTGAGGGATGGCGGACTTTCCGGGTCCAAGACATCTCCGAGACGTGGATCAATCCCTCTATACCTTCCTCCAGTTCGATGAAAGCACCGTAGTCGGTTAGGCTGACAACCACACCGCTAACCCGGGAACCCACCGGATACTTTTCCGACGCAACCGACCATGGATCAACGCTGAGTTGCTTCATACCCAGCGAAACCCGTTCCTTTTCTAAATCAAAACTTAATACTTTTACGCTGATCGTGTCACCCACGGCAAAAAGTTCCGATGGGTGCTTGACCCTTCCCCAGGAGATGTCGGTGATGTGGAGTAGGCCGTCGACACCGCCGAGATCAATAAATACGCCGTAATCGGTGATATTTTTAACAATGCCTTCAACAACCTGGTCTTCATGAATGGATGCGAGGGTGGCCGCTCTTTTAGATTCCCGTTCCTTCTCTAGTATGGCTCGACGGGATAAAACGATATTGCTGCGTTTTCGATTATATTTGAGGATCTTGAATTCATAGGTCTGCCCGACAAGTTCATCGAGATTACGAATAGGCCGCAAGTCTGCCTGGGAACCAGGTAAAAAAGCCTGGACGCCGATATCCACCGAGAATCCACCTTTTACTCTAGTGGAAATGACGCCTTCAACCGTTCCATCCTCGTCGTAGGATGTTTTAATGGCATCCCAGATTTTAATATTTGCGGCCTTTTCTTTGGAGAGAACAACGCGCTCTTCCTCGTCATCCCACCACTCGACCATCACCTCGACGCTGTCACCGAGTTTGGCAGTGACCTCGCCTTCTTCATTTTTAAATTCGTGAATCCGAATCTGCCCTTCGGATTTGTAACCGATATCTACAAGTACGTGGTCCTTGTCGATGGAAATGATACGGCCGGTGACGACTTCCCCCTCGGCAAATCGTTTGAAGCTTTCTTCATACAGATTCATCACGCTTTCCATGCTGTCCCCGGATTCCTGCAAGGCATCCGCAGGCGTGTCAGTCGAAGTCGGATCTGATTTCAAGGACTCTTCTTGCGGCGTATCCACCTCTTCTGATGGCTTCAAAGCACCTTCATCGGACAGATCGGTCTGGTCCGTTTTTTCTTTAATATTATTGTCGTCGCCATTAGCCATAAAACAAATTTCCCCCTTAGCCATTTTATTCTTGCCACCCTTGAAAGAGTGATCAATCGGGTACTTTTAACAGATTTTTGTAAAAAAGCAATAATTAATTTTCTATTTTTGTAAATCCTGCTGAAATTTTTGAGTATGGGATACCATCAACTCAACGACCTCTGCAACGCTCAGGTCGGTGGAATTGACCAAAATGGCATCCTGAGCCGGTTTTAAGGGTGCCAGCGCCCGTGTGCTGTCGTTGCGGTCCCGGCGTTGGATATCCTGACCGACCTCCTCCAGGGTTTGGCTGGATTTTGATTTTAATTCACCATAACGTCTCAAGGTCCTCGTCCGAGTGGATGCGTCCAGAAAAAATTTCAAATCGGCTTCCGGAAATACCACCGTCCCCATGTCCCGTCCCTCAAACACGGCAGCTTTTTCTTTTCCCAGATTTCTTTGCAAATCAAGCAGGTATTCCCTCACAACCGGCCTGGCCGAAATGGCCGACGCCAACATCGTAATTTCCGCTGATCGAATGCGATCGGTGATATCCTCCCGGTTTAAAAAAAGACGCAAGCCCCCTTCTTTTTGGACAAATGCCAACTCGAGTTCAGCGCAAAGCCGTTTGAGTCCGTCATCATTCTCGGGATTGCACCCCCGGGTTTTAACCACCAGCGCCACGGCCCGGTAAAGTGCTCCGGTGTCAATATACCGGTACCCCAATCGAACTGCCAAAGCACGGCTCACCGTCGTTTTGCCGGCACCGGCCGGTCCATCGATTGTGATCAACAGTTTTTTCATTTTAATACAACTTCCAGCGCTTCCAACAATCGCACATTCTCGTGGTGACGTCCAACACTTACCCGGATGCAATCCGGATATCCGTATGAAGTCATCGATCGCACAATAACGCCCTGCTTGAGAAGGTTTTCGAATACCTCATCGGCGTTTCTATCGACTCGAATGAGGAAAAAATTGGTTTGGGTTGCCAGATACTCGATACCGAGATCATCCAATGCCGCGTATAAAAAATCCAATTCGTTGTAAACCAGAGTAACCGTTTTAATGAGAAACTCCTTATCCTCGAGGGCCGCAATGGCCCCCGCCTGGGCAAGTGAATTCACATTGAAAGGTTGTCTGACACGGTTGAGAAGATCGGCCAGAAAAGAAGGCATAAGGCCGTATCCGATGCGCAGGCCGGCTAACCCGTACGCTTTGGAAAATGTCCGCAGCCCGACCACGATTTTGTCTGATTTCAGGTAATCGATACTTTTCGGACATTCCCGTTCCCTGACGAATTCAATATAAGCTTCATCAATGACCAGAACGATATCGGCCGGTAGCGCTGCGATAAAGGCTTCGAGTGATTCCCTTGAAATCAGCGATCCTGTGGGGTTATGGGGTTGTTCAAGAACACCAGGCGGGTTTTGGCATTGATGCAGGCCAGCATCCCATCCAGGTCTGTTGAACAGGATTTCAACGGCACCCCAACCGGTGTCGCACCGGAACCGCGGATTACGATATCATAAAACAGAAATGCAGGCTGGGGCAGGACAGCCTCATCCCCGGCCTGCAGCAACACCTGGGCCAGCATGGCGATAATATCGTCGGATCCGTTGCCGAGAACGATGTTTTCGCGGTTTAAATTCAATCGTTTTGAAAGACGTCCGATCAGATCATAGCTTCCGCCGTTGGGATAACGGTGCATCTTTTCAACGGCCCGCTGGATGGCTTTCACCGCCATCGGCGAGGGTCCCAGGGGATTCTCATTGGAGGCCAGTTTAACCGCATCGGTAATTCCGTATTCCCGTTCAAGTTCTTCAAGCGGTTT
>Ga0316194_10004119_pt1 | contig 10082 bp, 9 predicted proteins | sample CroRivsedime1_MG_FD_204936 | JGI IMG/M metagenome (GOLD analysis project Ga0316194, IMG submission 204936) | Coastal sediment microbial communities from Maine, United States - Cross River sediment 1 | ecosystem: Environmental > Aquatic > Marine > Coastal > Sediment | place: USA: Maine... | reverse complement strand
TCCCGAATATGTCCAACATCGCTGATGCATTCAAGGATGCCAGTTTTGATCCGGGCCGCAAGTACTCGGTGCCTTACATGTGGGGTACGCTGGGCATAGGCTATCGCAAATCCAAGGTGAAAGACGCATCAAGCTGGAAAGCAGTGCTGGCGGGCGATGAGCATGCCGGTCGTATCTCGTTGCTCGGCGATGGGGAGAGCGTGATTGGAGTGGCGCTTCAGTATCTCGGCCATTCCTTCAATTCCGTGGTTCCTGCTGAAATGAAGGCTGCCGAGGAATTGCTCATTGCGGGCAAGAAGGACGTCAAGGTCTATGCCGACGATAACGGGCAGGATTTGCTGGCATCCGGGGAAGTGGATCTGGCGATGGAATGGAACGGTGACATCATTCAGGTGATGGGCGAGGACGATGACCTGAGCTATTCCGTACCAAACGAAGGCAGCCTGTTGTGGCAGGACTGCGTGTGCATTCCGAAAGGCGCGCCGCACCCCGAAAATGCCCATGCATTCATCAACTATCTGCTTGATGCGGATGCAGGTGTGCATATTGCCGACACCATTCAGTATGCCACCGCAAACGCAGCGGCAAAGGCCAAGATGGATGAGTCGTATACCGGCAATCCAGGCATCTTCCCGCCCGACGAGGTGATCGCCAAGTGTGAGGCGTCCTTGTATTCGGAAGAAAAGACCAAGCTGCGCAATGAATCCTGGACCCGTATCCAGGCAGCTTGATTTAATGTGACAATCATCAGGTGGGTCAGGTGCAAACAACCTGACCCCCTGTCTTGAGGTGCCGGGCGGGTGGAAAGCTGGAAACAGAACAAGGTGGTATTCTGGGTAACGGCGTTACCCGGCGTCGTCTGGCTACTGCTGTTTTTCCTGATCCCGCTTGCTCTGATCTGGGGCATGTCGGTTGGCGAGAAAACCTCGATAATCGACATTGAAATTACCGGTACGCTGGACAATTACGTCAGATCATTCCAGGCCGTCTATCTGAAGATCATCTGGAAATCCATCTGGATCAGCATCGTCTCGACTGCCGTGTGCCTGGCGATTGCCTATCCGATCGCCTTTGGCATCTGTTTTTCACCTGCCAGATGGCGACCTTTTCTGCTGCTGCTGGTCATACTGCCGTTCTGGATAAACCTGCTGATCCGCACTTATGCGCTGATCGCCGTTTTCCGAACCCGGGGCACGCTTAACTTCACGCTGGAATGGCTGTGGGACCTTGCCTTCCTGGACAGGCTGATCGGTCCTTACCAACCGCTGGAGCTGCTCTACAACAATGGCGCGGTGATTGTCGGCATGGTTTATGTGTTCATGCCGTTCATGGTGTTGCCGCTGTACGCCACTATCGAGCGTCTGGACCGGTCCTATCTGGAAGCCAGCCTCGACCTTGGCGCCAGCCAGTGGAGGACGTTCTTTTCGGTGACAGTGCCGCTCACCATGCCCGGTATCGTGTCCGGTATCATCCTGGTGTTCATCCCCATGCTTGGCATGTTCCTGGTGCCGGATCTTCTGGGTGGTACCAACGCCATCATGATCGGCAATGTCATCACAGATCAATTCAAGTCTGCCAATGACTGGCCATTTGGAGCAGCGCTTTCATTTCTGCTGATGTACGTCACCTTTGCAGCGCTTGCGTTGCGCGCCTTTGTCAGCGCGCGCATCAGGGGCGGAGTGGGAGTCTGATATGGCAAGGCGCACGCCGAAACGCGGACCTCTGGATTATGGGAAATCGCCATGGCTGATCCTGTTCGGGTTTGTCACTTTTATCGTGTTGTATGCGCCGATTGCGCAACTGATTGCCTTCAGCTTCAATGACTCGAAACGCAACATCGTCTGGCGCGGCTTCACCACCAAGTACTACGCCAAGGCGTGGAATGACGCCTCTCTCGTCGAAGCGTTCACCAATTCCATCACCATTGCTGTAATGTGCACGGTCATTGCCACGATCATCGGCACGGCAACCGCTCTATGGTTGTTTCCGGTTTCCCGCCAAGGCTGCTGTTGAGGGGATCATGGCGCTTCCCATCGTTATCCCGGAAATCTGCATGGGTGTGGCAGTCCTGGTGCTGTACTCCCGGGTCGGGCACTGGATGCGGGGATTTGAGTCTGGCCCGATACACTGGTGGAATGAACTGTTCTCCATCTGGCCCCTGAATCTCGGGGCCATAACCGCTGCCCACATCGCATTCAGCTTTCCGTTCGTTGCGATCGTGGTGCGGGCGCGGCTTACGGGGTTCAATCGCGAGTTGGAAGAGGCTTCCAAGGATCTTGGAGCAAGCGAGTGGCAGACTTTCCGGAACGTGGTATTGCCGTTCATGATGCCGGGCGTTGTTGCAGGTGCATTGCTGTCATTCACATTGTCGCTGGACGATTTCGTCATCACCTTCTTTACAGCGGGGCCGGAGACCAACACATTCCCGGTCAAGGTCTATTCGCTGGTGCGTCGCGGCGTGTCGCCTGATATCAATGCAGCCTCGACCGTGCTGATCGTCATTACACTGTTCGCCACCATTATTGCCATGCGCATGCAGGCGCCATCGAAAACCGAAGGGTAGGGGACCTCATGACCAAGCCCATCATTTCCATCAGGAACGTCACCAAGCGCTATCCGGGTGTTGTTGCAGTGGATGATGTTTCATTCGATATCATGCCCAACGAATTCTTCGCACTGCTGGGGCCGTCGGGATGTGGCAAAACCACATTGCTGCGCATGATTGCCGGGCTTGAGACCTCGGGCACCGGCGACATTATCGTCGACGGGCAGAACATGGAAGGCGTACCGGCCAACACGCGCCCGGTGAACATGGTATTCCAGTCTTACGCAGTGTTCCCGCATATGACCGTCCGGGATAATGTTGGCTACGGTTTGAAGGTGACCGGGGTTGCTGCCACAGACATTGCACCTCGTGTTGAAGACGCCCTTGAAATGGTTCAGATGAGCGCGATGGCCGACCGCAAGCCTGACCAGCTCTCCGGCGGACAGCGCCAGCGTGTTGCGCTGGCGCGCGCGCTGGTCAAACGGCCAAAGGTTCTGCTGCTCGATGAGCCGCTGTCTGCACTTGATGCCAAGTTGCGCGAGCACATGCAGCTCGAACTCGCGCGTTTGCAGCAGGTTATCGGCATCACCTTCATCATCGTTACCCACGATCAGGATGAAGCCCTGTCGATGGCTGATCGCATCGCGGTTATGGAGAAAGGCGGGGTGCGTCAGATTGCCGGACCCGAAGAGTTGTATGAAAAACCGCACTCACGTTTCGTCGCTGATTTCATCGGCAAGATCAATTTGATTGATGCAACAGTGTCCGGCGTTTCCAAGGCCGGCGTGACCTGCGTGGCAAGGGGATTGGGCACGGTTGTCGTGCCCCATGACGGTGCCGCTTCCGGTAGCATCTCATTGGCTGTCCGGCCGGAAAAACTCACCCTGTCCGCCGAAGCTCCGCCTTCCGATTCTGGAATTTCTGCCAAAGGCGTTATTCGTGATGTTGCCTATTACGGGGATGTCAGCAATGTTTTTGTCACCTGTGACGATGGCTTGGAACTGGCAGTAAACGTTCAAAATGACCGCGCTGCAGTGGGTTTGCTCGAGAATGGTCGCGAAGTTTATGCAAGCTGGCATCCATCCGATACGCTTATCCTCCAGGAGTAAGAACCATTGTCGACACCCAAGTCATCACTGGGCGATGCTGCCTTCCGCCGCAAGGACCTGATGGGGTCTTCGATAGAGGCAAGTTACGCCGGAGCGCTGTCTTTCCTGCGCCGCAAGTACACGCGTAACCTCAAAGGCGTTGATGTTGCCGTAACCGGCATTCCGTTTGACCAGGCCGTAACCAACCGGCCCGGCACGAGATTCGGCCCGCAGGCCATCCGCCAGGCGTCTGCCCAGCACTCATGGGGACCGATGTGGCCGTGGCGGTTTGATCCGTTTGAAACGCTGGCGGTGGTAGACTACGGCGATTGCTTTTTCGACTGGGGTCGCAAGCAGGATGTGCCGCGTGTCATCGAGAAGCACATAAGCACAATCGTTTCCAGGGGCGTGTGTCCGCTGACCTTTGGCGGCGATCACTTCATCTCCTATCCTGTGCTGAAAGCAGTTGCCAAAAAGCATGGCCCTGTTGGCCTTGTCCAGTTCGATGCTCATCGCGACGTGGAGCCTGAAACCGGCAATCGAATTGACCATGGCACCATGTTTTCCCTGGCATTGCAGGACGGTCTGGTTGATCCCGCCCGTTCCATCCAGGTTGGGATCCGTACCTGTTTCAAAGGCGAAGACGCCATGGGCATGAAGGTGCTTTTCGCTGACCAGGTGCATGAAATGAGCGCCCTGCAGGTGGCCGACGAGATACGCAACCGGTTGGGCCCGGGCCCTTCCTATCTTACCTTCGATATTGACTTTCTGGACCCGGCGACAGCACCGGGCACCGGAACACCGGTTCCCGGCGGCTTCACCAGTTACCAGGCTCTGTCCGTCATTCGCGCCATGAAAGGCTTGGATTTTGTCGGCATGGACGTGGTTGAGGTGTCTCCGCCATATGACCATGCCGAGATGACATCAAACGCTGCAGCCGTGATTGCAGCGGAACTCTTGTGCCTCAAGGCCTATGCGGCGGGTGCGCGGCCTGAGGAGATGACTAGCTGATCGAATTTTTCACTCAGGGGTTCATGCCCGCTGAAATCGTACTGGTCATGCTGGCCATGTTCGTTGGCGGAGTGTGCAAGGGCGTCATTGGCATGCATACCTGCGTTTATCGGTATGCGGCTCGGGTTCAAGCTTCAGGATGCAATGGCACCGCAGACCTTTCCCACAGTTCTCATGGCGGGTCTTTTCATCACGGCACTGAATCTGCTGCGCAAGGGGGTGTTCGGATGATCCGCGCTGTGAAGTGTCGCGCAGAACGATATCCGGTGTTGCTTCACTCGATACCGGATCGGTTCTGACAAGTAGGTCAATCGCGGTCAACCTGCTGAAGCGGTCTTGGTCTATATGGCGCCCAGTGCGATGCCAACCGGTTCCAGCATGGCCAGCACCTGTTTGCCAATACCCGGCATGAAGACGGCAATTGCCAGGCCGGTTGCAGCCGCTATCATCGCATATTCAATTGCAGTGGCTCCATGTTCGTTGCCCATGAAACGGGTAATTGACCTGTCCATACTGAGTCTCCGTCTGCGTTGGGTGTAAGTCTCTTGGCCTTGCCGTATATGCAACCCCGGATGGAGCGGTCATGTCTTCCGTTATCTGGCGATGGCCATTTTCGGTCGCAGATATAAACGATTTCTAAAAGCGCGAATTTTATCGAAAGCGTATTTATGCAGGTATTTCAAAACTGTATAAAATTTTAGCTATCCCGCGCGGACACAAGCAAGTCCATCAGGACAGCAAATCCCGGATGCGGTAGTACAACATCCCCAGAGTCAAACCGGGCCTGCGCAAAATACCGCCGGGAAACGGCAAATGACGAATGCGCGCAAACACGTCAAATGTCTCCGTGTCGCCTACAATGGCATCGGCAAGCACCTTCCCCAGCATGCCGGCAAGCACAACGCCCTGGCCGGAAAACCCGTGGGCATAATAGATGGATCCGTCACTGCGGCCCATATTTGGCAATCGGTTGTGGGTAATGCCGATGTGCCCGCCCCAGGCGTATTGCATCTTTGCATCATCAAGTTGCGGAAAAATCCGCAACACCCTGGGCCGCATATTGGCGCCCAGATCGCGCGGATGAATGCCGGAATAGCTGCATCTGCCACCAAACAGCAGCCTGTGATCCGCCGTCATTCTGAAATAATCGACAACATAGTTGCTGTCGCAGACCGCTTCGTTGTCACGGATCAGCCCGCGGGCGCGCTCCTCGCCGAGTGGTTCGGTTGCCACGACATAACTGGCTACCGGCATCACGCGGTGGTTAAGACCGGGAACCAGCGAGCCAAGATAGGCATTGCAGGCAACAACAATCTGGCTGCACGCGACGGTTTTGCCTGACTGGAGTTTGAGGGCAGGTGAACCTCCACCTTCAATGCTGCTGACGGTCGTGTTTTCAAAGATCAGCCCGCCGTTGCCAAGCACGGCGTCGGCGAGACCGAGAGCATAATTCAACGAGTGAAAATGACCCGAATCCTGTTCACGCAGCGCACCATGATAAGCCTTGCTGCCGATTTTATCCGCCAGTTCCTCGCGGCTCAAGATTGAGCAGCCCTCAACGCCGTACTTTTCCAGCTCTTGCATGTGCTCAACCAGGCCGGTCATGTGACTTGGCCGTGCTGCTGCATGAAGAAAGCCCCATGCCAGGTCACAATCAATATCGTGCGCCTTTATGCGGGCCTCGATCAGTCGCTTGCCCTGTTCGGCAACATCAAAGCAGATGTGGGCGTCGTGGGCTCCGAGTTGTTTTTCAAAGCCTTCCATGCCCGGCGAATAGCCGGTGCATATCTGCCCGCCATTGCGTCCCGTCGCACCCCAACCTATGGGGCCCGAATCAAACACTGCCACCTTGCGCCCCTGAAGAGCGAGTTCCAGAGCTGCGGACAGGCCGGTGAAACCGGCACCTACAACGCAGACATCGACCTTGTCCGGCAAGGCCGATACGGCGGACGTCGCAACCTGACGATTGGCGGTTTCGGAATAGTATGTGGGCTGGTCGAGAGATCTGTCGGTCATGACGTGCGCAGATACCATTCGTAGTCGAGTTTATGGATGGTGTAGTGGTGTGCATCTGCCTCAAACAGCCGTGCAGTGTGGAACGCATCACACCATTTTTCACCGAGATACTGTTTCAGGATCGTGCCATCTTCAAACGCCTTCAGGGCCACCGGCCAGCGGATTGGGAGGTCCACTCCTTCTTCGCTTTCATAACCGTCACCGGATATCGGCCTTTGCGGGACGACGTTGTTGGTGATGCCGTAGTGGATGCCGGCCAACACCGCCGCCATGACCAGGTAGGGGTTGGCATCGGCACCTGATACGCGATGTTCGACCCTGATCGCCTTGTCGCTGCCGCCGGGTATGCGCAACGGAACCGTTCGGTTGTCGCCGCCCCACAGTCCGCGCACCGGCGCGTAAGTACCCGGCCGCAATCGGCGGTAGGAATTGGCGTTGGGCGCAAAAATCGCCATGCCTTCCTGCATGGTTGCGAGCAGCCCGCCTATGGCATTGCGCAGCTTGTCCGAGATTGGCCGATCAACGGTTGGATCAAGATCCCCGAGAAAAATATTGTTGCCGTCCTTGTCGAGCAGGCTGCAATGAACGTGCAGGCCGCAACCTGCCTGGTCGGCAAACGGCTTGGCCATGAAGCTGGCAATCGTGCCGTGCTTGCGCGCCACCGCCTTGATGCAGCGTTCAAGCATGATCGCCTGATCGCATGCCTGCAGCGCATCATCCGTGTGATACAGATTGATTTCAAACTGCCCGGCCGCGTACTCGGAAACAAACGTCTCTGCCGGGATTTTCTGATCCTTGCAGGCCTCCTGGATTTCGTCGAGCAGGGACTCAAAGTCATACAGATCATCAATGGAGTAGACATTGGTGGTGCTTGCGCGCCAGCCGGTCTCGCCGGAACGTGCCGGGATCACCTCACCTCTGGCTGCCGCTTCCTGGTCAATCAGGTAAAACTCGTACTCGATCGCCACCACCGGCGTCAGCTCCATCTCCGCGAATCGATCAAGCACTGTTTTCAGCAAATGCCGCGGATCTGCAAAGTGCGGGTTGCCATCAGCATCCACCATTGACGCAATGACCTGCGCCGACGGCCGCTTGGCCCACGGGATATAGGTCAGTGTGCCCGGGACCGGAAAGCAAAAATAGTCCGGGTCGCCGTCGCTGGTGCCGTATTCATATGTATCAACATTGCGCCCTGTCCAGTCGAGCAGATAGTTCGACCCGGGCATCCTGGCGCCTTCGGAATACAGTTTTGGCAGATAATCACGTGTCAGTTGCTTGCCGCGCAATATCCCGTTCATGTCGGGAATCAGCATGTCTACCGTCACCACGTCGGGATTGTCCGCGAGGAAAGCGATGGCCTCACTGTCGGGCCTGGTTGGAGAATTCATGAAACACCTTCGCAAAAACAGAAAAACGGCATAGCAACTACGCCAGCGATCCTGTTTATGCCTTATCCACCATTGTCAATGAAGGCATTTTTTTCGGCAAGCGATCAGGCTATGATCAATTCTCCGGACGGTTCGGCGGCAACAGGCGCTGACCGTCGCTAATTCTGGTGGTTCATGTCGACAGCAAAAATTGAAGAGTGGCTTGCGCAGCACAATATTGATGAGATCGAGTGCCTCGTGCCTGATCCGGCCGGTACGCCTCGCGGCAAGATACTGCCGACCAGGAAATTCCTGAAAGGTATCGGCAACACCTCGATGCGGTTGCCGGAGGATATTTTCATCCTGACCGTTACCGGGAAGTACTCGTGGCAGGACTCACCGGTCTCGGACGCTTCGGGCGATGTCTACCTGGTACCTGATGTAAGCACCCTGAAGCTGGTTCCCTGGCATGCCAACCCGACTGCCCAGGTGATTTGCGATACCTTCTATCTGAACGGTGATCCGGTAGACATAGCGCCAAGACATGTCCTGAAACATGTGCTGCAGCTTTATGCCAAGCAGGGCTGGAAACCGATCGTGGCACCTGAGCTTGAGTTTTACCTGGTCAAAAAGAACCTTGATGCCGACTATCCACTGGAAGCGCCCGTTGGAACCAGCGGCAGGGCGGAGAAGGTTGGCCAGGCCTATGGCATCGATGCGGCCAACGAATATGATCCGATCGTTGAGGATATCTACGACTTCTGTGAAGCTCAGGAAATCGATATTGACACCATCAGTCATGAAAGCGGGCCGGCACAGCTGGAAATCAATTTCAACCACGGTGACCCGCTGGAACTTGCTGACCAGGTGTTCCTGTTCAAGCGCACTGTGCGCCAGGCGGCCCTGAAGCATGATGTCTATGCGACATTCATGGCCAAGCCACATCAGGATGAGCCTGGTTCATCAATGCATCTGCATCAATCCTTGCTGGATCTGAAAACCGGGGTCAATCTCTTCAAGGGACGCGGCAAGAAACCATCGCGATTGTTCCTCGCCCACGTTGCGGGACTGCAGCGTTACATGCCTGCCGCGATGGGGTTTTGTGCGCCCAATGTGAATTCATACCGCCGCCTGGTGCCGAACTCGGATGCACCCACCAACACTCACTGGGGCATCGACAATCGAACCGCTCCATTGCGCATGCCGAATTCCGACCCGCAAAACACGCGCATCGAAAACCGTGTTCCAGGAGCAGATGCAAACCCCTATCTGTGCATTGCGGCATCGCTGGCGTGCGGATATCTCGGCATGATGGAAAACCTGAAACCGACGGCGCCGATCGAGGGGTCCGCCTACAGGTATGCGCATTCCCTGCCGATCAATCTTGATGATGCGATGAACAAGCTGAATTACTCCAAGCCTCTGAAAAAGGTACTCGGGCAACGTTTCGTCGAGGCCTTCATGGCGGTGAAGGAAGAAGAGCAGGTGCAATACCGCAAGGTAATATCGTCATGGGAACGCGAATTCCTGCTGCTCAACGTGTAAATCCAACCTTACGGGCTGGCACGCGGAAGATCGGCGGAGTGTTTCCACTCCACCGATTCACCAGTCCATGCTGCTATTGTCTGTTGTCTGCCTGCGCAGTTTACTTGACGCGGTACTCGTCGGGTATCAGCAACATGTAATCATTGTCTTCGCCTGCCACATGACATTCGTGACAGAATGCAACCGCGGCAGAATTGGTCGCCTTGGTGACCCCCATCGTGTTGCCGCCTGGCAGGATGGCCGCATAACGCCAGTTGGCCGTATCGGCGTTGAAGCCTCTGGTCATCTTTTCCATGATGAACAGCGGTCCCAGGTGTGCCTGCCCGTCCTTGCCGACGGTAAAGCTGGGTTTGGCAATTGTTGACCCGATTGGCATCACCGTGATGTCGTCGAATTTCTTATAGGCATTGCGGCCGATCTTGTTGACCAGGTTCTGGACCTGACGACCACCATGGGTGGCACTGGCGTAGGGTTGGGTCGAAACACGGGTAAAGCCTGCCCACCTCGTCG